>Ga0207902_1000025_pt1 | contig 166055 bp, 166 predicted proteins | sample LinPmetageLP45_FD_184056 | JGI IMG/M metagenome (GOLD analysis project Ga0207902, IMG submission 184056) | Marine viral communities from the Pacific Ocean - LP-45 (SPAdes) | ecosystem: Environmental > Aquatic > Marine > Oceanic | place: Pacific Ocean | collected 2011-06-12
CTTTTTCTTTCAGGCGAACGGCCTCTTCTATAGCGATTTCGCAGAAGGGGTTCATCGACATTTTGACGTTGGCGAGATCGACGCCGGAGTTATCCGCTTTGACGCGAACCTTGACGTTGTAATCAACCACGCGCTTAACGGCAACGAGGATTTTCATGGACGTTAGTCCTCCACAAGTCTTGAGACGCCCGGGGGCGCATGACATTAAAAGGGGTGCCTAGGATACCGGGCACGCAGGGCGCCCGGAAGTACAAATTGTCGCTTTTACAGACAAAAATGCCGGATAGGCAGCCAATTTGGCCGCCGACCCGGCAGTCCGCAAGTGACTTAAGCGCCAGTCAGTTGTGCGGAGTAGGCTTCCAAGTAGTAGTCATCATCACCAAACTGGTGGCTGATCATAACCAAACGCTTGGCGTAATGCGCGCCGCTATACTCCCAGGTCATGGCGATGCCGCCATGCAACTGGATGGACTGCTCAGCGACGCTAGTTGCCGCGCGGTTAACAACGAACTTGGCAGCGGCTAGCTTGGCGCTGCGCTCAGCACTGTCTTCGTCGTCAGCCAGACAAGCAGCCAGCGTTGCCATGGAAGTGGCGCGCTCCAGCTCGCTGATCATGTCGACCATGCGGTGTTGCAGAACCTGGAACTTACCAATCGGCACGCCGAACTGCTTGCGGGTCTTCAGGTATTCCAGAGTCAGGTCGCATGAAGAGCGCATGGCGCCGACGGCTTCAGCACACAGAGCGGCAATGGCGCGGCCACTCTGATAGCGGATAGCGTCGAAGGCTTTGCCGGCTTCGCCGAGCAGTTCGCCCTTGGCGTTATCCAGGAACAGCTCGCACGCCTTGCGGCCATCAACTGTCGCATAAACGCGGCGGCTTACGCCTGCAGCGGTTGGATCGATGAGGAACAGGCTGATGCCTTGCTCGTCACGGGTGTCGCCGCCAGTGCGGGCAGACACCAGGATCTTGCCAGCGGTCTGGCCGCCAATAACCACGCCCTTGCGGCCGGTCAACGTCCAGTCACTGCCCTGCTGCTTGGCGGTGGTAGTAACGTTGGCCAGGTCGTAGTGGCTGTTCAGTTCGTCCAGCGCCACGGCAGCTTGCAGCTGGCCAGAAGCGATATCGCCCATCAGGGCTTCTTTCTGGGCGTCGCTGCCCAGCTGAGCGATCAGGCCGCCAGCCAGAATCACAGACTCCATGTAGGGTTCGAGGCAAATGCCGCGGCCCAGTTGTTCCATGATCAGCATGGTTTCGATGCCGCTGCCGCCAAAGCCACCCAGTTCTTCGGCGAAGGGGATGGCGGTTAAGCCCAGCTCACCCATTTGCTGCCAGAAAGCAGTGCTGAAGCCGGCTTCGCTTTCGCTGAATTTGCTGCGGCTTTCGAAGTCGTACACGTCGCGAACCAGGCGCTCAGCAGTTTCCTGCAGCATCTGTTGTTCTTCAGTCAGTTTGAAATCCACGGTCGGCCTCCTTAGAGTTCAAGAATCATTTTTGAGACGATGTTCTTCTGGATCTCGTTGGACCCGCCGAAGATCGACAGTTTACGCATGTTGAAATACTGCGAGGCTGGTGAAGCCGCGTAGTCGCCGACGAGCAGCTCGCCGTCGTAGTCCAGTTCCATTTCTTCTGGCAGGAAGGGCAGGGCGTAAGGGCCCAGCGCCTTGCGCATCAGGTGAGTGATGGTCTGACGGATTTCGGTGCCCTGAACTTTCAGGATGGAGCTTTCTGCGCCGGGTACGCCGCCTTCGGAGGCCGCTGCGACGATGCGCAGGGTGCTCATTTCAGCCGCCATCAGTGACATTTCAATTTCGGCGATCTGGCTGCGGAACATAGCGTCCTGGATAAGCGGCTTGCCGTTTTTCTGCTGCTTGGAAGCGATACGCTTAAGGTTGCTCAAGGCAGCCTTGGAAGCGCCGATGCCGGCCAGGCCGGTACGTTCGTGAGTCAACAGGTACTTGGCGCAAGTCCAGCCCTTGTTCTCTTCGCCAACCAGGTTCTCTACCGGAACTTTCACGTCGTCGAAGAAGATTTCATTGACTTCGTGATCGCCGTCCAGGGTGATGATTGGGCGAACGGTGATGCCGGGCGTAGCCATGTCGATCAGCAGGAAGGAAATACCGCGCTGCTGTTGAGCTTCAGGATCGGTACGTACCAGACAGAAGATCCAGTTGGCGTGCTGACCCAGGGTAGTCCAGGTCTTCTGACCGTTGACGATGTAATGATCGCCATCGCGCACTGCGCGGGTCTTCAGCGAGGCCAGGTCGGAACCGGCGCCGGGCTCGGAATAACCCTGACACCACCAGTCGGTGCCATCGAGGATGCGTGGCAGGTAGGTCGCTTTCTGCTCTTCGTTCCCGAATTTGATGATAACCGGAGCAACCATGTTGACGCCGAAGGGTACCAGACGGGGTGCGCCGTAAGCAGCGGACTCTTCGTCGAAGATGTGCTTCTCGATCGGGCCCCATGTGGTGCCGCCGTGCTCAACTGGCCAGCCTGGCGCATACCAGCCGCGCTTTGACAGAATTTTCTGCCAGCGTTCGTGGTCCTGCTTGCTGAGCTCCTTGACCAGCTTGACCTTCTGAGCGATGTCGGCAGGCAGCTCCTGTTTCAGAAACTCACGTACTTCATCGCGGAAGGCGAGTTGTTCGGGAGAATAATGGATGTCCATTGTAAGTCCTCGTTGTAGTGCGGGTATTCGGTGCTGCTTTCAGCACCGAATACCCTGATTTATCAAAGGTCGGCGAACTTGCGGCCTTCTTTGGCCAGTTTTTCCAGCAGTGCGGCTGGCTTCCACCAGGCACCGTGCTGCTCGTGAAACTCGCAAATTTTTGCGTAGACAACATCCAGCCCAACGGTGTCGGCGTAGAACATTGGGCCACCCTGGAAAGCCGGGAAGCCATAGCCGTTGAGATAGATCACGTCGATATCACTGGCGCGCTGAGCGATGCCTTCTTCGAGGATTTTGGCACCCTCGTTGATCAGGGCATAGATAGTGCGTTCGATGATGTACTCATCAGACAGTTCGCGGCGCTCGACACCCTGCTCTTTTGAAGCGGCTTCAAGAATCGCCGGCAATTCCGGGTTCTCCAACGGGGTACGGGAGCCCGCTTGATAAACATAAAAGCCTTTGCCGGTCTTCTGACCCAGCATACCGGCTTCAGCCATCTTATCCAAAACCAGTGGTAGCTTGAACTCAGCCGGCAGCGTTTGGCGCTGACGGGTACGGATGCTCAGGCCGATATCCAGACCAGACAGGTCGCGCATGGCGAACGGGCCCATGGCCATGCCGAACTTGCGCAAGGCACCGTCGACCTGTGCCGGGGTAGCACCTTCTTCCACCAGGAATTCGGCTTCGCGGCCGTACTGGAACACCATGCGGTTGCCAACAAAGCCGTCGCAGACGCCAACCGGCACGGCGACCTTCTTCAGCTTCTTGCCAATTGCCATGGCGGTAGCCAGTACGTCGTCGGCGGTTTTTTCGCCACGGACCACTTCCAGTAAGCGCATTACGTTGGCTGGGCTGAAGAAGTGCAAGCCCACCACGTCTTCAGGGCGTTTGGTAAATGCGGCGATTTCATTCAAATCCAGCGAAGAAGTGTTGCTGGCCAGAATCGCGCCCGGCTTGCAATTGGCGTCCAATGCGCTGAATACCTTCTGCTTGACGCCCATTTCTTCAAATACGGCTTCAATGGCCAGGTCAACGTCAGCTAGATCGGCATAGTCGGTCACGCCGCTGATCAGCGTCATGCGTTTTTCAAGTGCCGCTTCGGTCAGGCTGCCGCGCTTGACGCTCATGCCGTAGGTGTCACGGGCACGTTGCATGGCCTTGTCGCGAGCTTCTGCGGTGATTTCCAGTACCTTGACCGGAATACCAGCGTTAGCAAAGCACATGGCGATGCCGACACCCATGGTGCCACCACCGATCACGGCTGCCGACTTTATGTCGCGGACTGGCGTGTCTTTTGCCAGGCCGTCGACCTTGGATGCCAAGCGTTCAGTGAAGAAAGCATGTACCAGCGCTCCGCGCTGTGGCGACACCAAGCACTCGGCAAACAGCTCACGCTCGCGCTTCAGGCCTTCGGCTAGCGGTAGGGTGAAAGCCGCTTCGACCGCAGAGATGCAACGCTGTGGAGAGAACAGGCCAGGCATCTTCTTTTCGATCTCGGCGCGTTTGGCGGCGACGGCAGCAGCATTGTCGACGCCTTCGAGCTTATCAGTGCGCTCACCGGTGCGACGTGGGCCCTTGCCTTCGGCAATCAGCTGGTCTGCGTAAGCCAAGCCGGCGGACAGCAGGTCGCCTTCGATCAGTTGGTCCACGACGCCGAGTTCCAGCGCTTCGGTGGCGCTGATCGGCGCGCCGCTGACGATCATGTCGAGCGCTTTGGCGACGCCGGTAAGGCGTGGCAGGCGCTGAGTGCCGCCGGCACCGGGAAGCAGGCCTAGCTTAACTTCTGGCAGACCGACCTTGGCGTCTTTGCGGGCGATGCGGTAATGACAGCTAACCGCAACTTCGAGGCCGCCACCGAGGGCGGTACCGTGGATCACGGCAACGCTAGGCTTGCTACCGGATTCGATGAAGCTAACTACGTCGGGCAGGCTCGGCTCTTGCGGTGGTTTGCCGAATTCCTTGATATCAGCCCCGGCGATGAAGGTTGATCCTTCACATACCAGCACAATAGCCTTTACTTCAGGATCCGCTTCGGCAGCCTTGAAGCTGTTTTGCAGGCCTTCACGCACGGCAATGCCGAGTGCATTGACCGGTGGATTGTTGACGGTGACTACCGCAATGGCGCCTTTGCGTTCCAGCGTGACTACGTCCGACATGCTTGACCTCCGTAATTAAGTGGCTAAGTGCGTTTCACTATGCGAAATAATGAAACCATGTTTCGCTAGGCAAAATACAAAAAAATAACAGCTTTGTCGATGCCCTGTTTGTGCGAAATAGGGGTTTATCAGTAAAGGTGATGAATCGCTCCGGCGCTAGCGGGGGCGCGATTCATCACGGCGGCAAGCTTCAAGCCTGGGCTGGAGTGGTATGAGTCAGGGTTGTGATCAGCATGGCTAGCTTGTCGCTGAACGGTTGAGCGTCAAACGCCCAACCGCTCTATGTCGCGGGCTAACATGGCCAACTGATGAGCCAGCTGGTTCTGTACCTTTTCCTCTGAGACCAGATAAGAGGGTGCGCCACAGGTCAGTACCATCAGGCTACCGTCCTGTAGATGCAGGGGCACGCCGGCGGCATTGACGTTGCGGTCCCAGTCGCCCAGCGACAGGCAGAAACCGTGCTTCTCGTATTCCGCAAAGCTCTTTTGCAGCGACGCTTCAAGTTCGGGCCAAGCCTCAGGATTGCGCGCTTTAATCGCATCCATCACGTGACCTCGCTCTTCGTCTTTCATTGCCGCCAGATAAGCTCGACCAGCGGCAGTGGTGGCGAGAGGCAGCCGGACGCCAACATCCATGCGCAATGAGGTCGTTTCTGATGGGCGGCAGTTTTCAACGTAGATCATTGAAAGGCGGTCGCGACAGGTCAGCCCTACGGAGGTATTGGTGGTGCGGGCGAATTCATCCAGATAGGGTTTCGCCAACTGACGCACGCGCAGATTGGATACATAGGCGTAACCAAGCGCTAAGACGCCAGAGTCGAGCTGATACTTTTCCAATTGAGTCGAGTAGCTAAGATAGCCCAGCTTGGTCAGGGTATAAGTCATGCGCGAGACGGTGGGCTTGGGCAGCCCGGTGATGCGTGCAATATCTTGATTGCCCATCACCACTGCGCCTTGGCTGAAAGCGCGCAAGACGTCCAAGCCGCGCGAGAGCGCTTCGACGAACTTGCGATCCTTGGCGGTTGCCGGGGCGTTGCTATTTTCGTGCTCTTCTTTCATCGCGTTTTATACCTTGCTGGCGCATCCTGGATTACTGGCCGATGAGCGGCGCTCTGACTGTTCGATGCTTGACTATTATTGTTGTCGAGTAGCGTCGGAAGATACCATGTACGGGTGTTCTGCACAGCGATACCAAAGGGTAATTGTCTCGATCATTGCACAGTAAGGTCTAATAGAATAGCATCTTTTTGGTACTGCATTCCGCTCTGCAAAATAACAGTCCAAAAACGAGGTCAAGATGTCGACACCCGCACACTATGCCGTCGGCACTCAGCTTGATGAGCTGGGTCATACCACCCTTTTCGATATTCTGGACAGCGCCTGTGCTCGCTACGCTGACCGCCCCGCTTTCTCCTGTGGCGCAGATACTCTGACGTTCAATCAGCTGCGTGGCCGCGCCGATGCTTTTGCTCGTTACCTGCGTCAACATGCTCAGCTCGACCCCGGTGACCGCATAGCGATTCAGCTGCCTAACTTGTTGCAGTACACAATTGCGATTTTCGGTGCGTTACGTGCAGGTTTGGTGATCGTGAACACCAATCCACAGTACACGGCTTATGAGACCCGTCATCAGTTCTCTGACTCCGGCGCTAAAGCGGTTGTGGTGCTGGATAAGTTGGTGCCGCTAGTACGCAAAATTCAGGGCTCAACCGACATCGAGACCCTGATTGTCACCAGCATGGACGACTTCGCCAATCCGCAATACGACAGCAGCGAAGCTGACGAAATGCGCTTTATGCAAGCGCTGCGGTTGGGCGATGAGTTGCCGGCGGTAGAGACCGGACGGGGCGTCGACGATATTGCCTTGCTGCAGTATACCGGCGGCACTACGGGCGTTTCCAAGGGCGCCATGCTGACCCACCGCAACATCCTCTGCAACGTTCTGCAGGCGGTCAGCATTTTGAAGGAAGGGGACGTCGACTACGGCAACGAAGTGCGTATATCACCGCTGCCGCTTTATCATATCTTCGCTTTTACGGCGAACTGCATTGCCTCGGTCTTCACCGGTTTCCACAGCGTGCTGATTACCAATCCGCGTGATCTGGATGGCTTGATCAACGATCTGAAACGCCTTCCGTTTACGCTGCTGACCGGCATCAACTCATTGTTTGTCTCACTGATGAATCATCCCGAATTCGACAACATCGATTTTAGTCGTCTGAAGTGGGTCAACTCTGGCGGCGCGCCGCTGAACACTGAGATTGCCAAACGCTGGGAAGCGCGTACCGGTAGCGTGATCCGTGAAGGCTATGGATTGACCGAGACCTCTCCGGTGGTGGTCGCCTCCACTTCAAAGACGCCTTATAAAGAAGGTTTTATTGGTTTGCCGGTGATCGACACTTTCCTTAAGACAGTGGACGACGATGGTGTTGAAACGCCGCGCGGTGAGCCGGGTGAAGTGCTTATTCGCGGGCCCCAGGTGATGCAGGGATATTGGCATCGTCCCGATGAAACGGCGGCGACCTTTACTGAAGATGGCTGGTTGAAAACCGGTGATGTTGGCTTGATCGACAATCAGGGCTTCCTCAAGTTGGTAGACCGCAAGAAAGACATGATTCTGGTATCGGGTTTTAATGTTTACCCCAACGAGATAGAAGACGCGGTCATGTGCCATCCCGGTATTCGTGAGTGCGTTGCCGTGGGAGTGTTGGACGAGCGTACCGGCGAGGCAATCAGGATTTATGTCAGTCTGAATGATGCGGGGCTCACGTCGGAGGCGATCATTGCTCATTGTCGTGAACACTTAACGGGCTACAAGATCCCCAAGCACGTGGAAATTCGCGACGATTTGCCCAAGTCGACCGTCGGTAAGCTGCTGCGCCGCGTGCTGCGTGACGAAGCACGTGGTGAGGCTAAGGCATGAATGGCCTGTCGCTGACGATAACGGACGGCATTGCAGAAATTCAGTTGGATGACGGCAAGGTCAACGCGCTCTCAGAAGTCATGTTGGAAGCGCTTTTGGCCGCTATCACACAGGCAGCCGCAGCAGATGCAGCGCTGCTGATCAGTGGTCGTGCCGGTTGTTTCAGTGGTGGCTATGATCGCAAGCTGATCGACGCCGGTGGGCCAGCCTGCGACGCCATGCGTGCCGCAGGTGATCGCCTGACCCTGGCACTGCTGGATTACCCCGCACCCTTGGTTGTTGCCAGTACCGGGCATGCTATGGCCAAAGCCGCTTTCGTATTACTGTTGGCGGATTACCGAGTGGGTGCAGCGGGTGATTTTCGTATCGGGTTGAATGAGGTTGCGATTGGCATGACTATGCCGGTTGGCGCCATGTTGCAGGCCCGCGCGCGCTTAGCGCCACAGTGGCTGAATCGCTGTGCTTTGCAAGCCGAATACCTGAATCCGCAACAGGCGCTGGAAGCAGGCTTTCTTGATGAGCTGCAGAGCGCCGAGCAACTGCTTGAGCGCGCCCGCGCCAAAACGCATCAATTGGCTGCACTGGACCGCACGGCCTACCGTGAAACGCGTGCACGGATGCACGCGCCGCTGCGTACTGAGCTGGGTAAGCTGTTCGGCTGAGCCTTTCCCTAGAGGGTTGCGTCGGCAGCTTACCGGAGTGCAACCCTCGCTCGTTTTATTCCTTGTAGTAGGCCACCTGCGTCGAGGTCATCAGCAGTACCCCATCGTCGCTCCACAAGTGAGCAATCTGATCCGAATAATTGTTGTGCATACGCGCGGCGCGGGCGTGGCCGAGAATGTGGCGGTCACCCGATTGGATTAGCTGCGCTGTGTCCGCGTGGAAGTAGTGAGTCAGCGAGACCGTTCCAGCGGGGGTAAAGCGCTGACGGCGATGGAAAATACGCGGCGCAAATACGTCACCCATGGCGGTCAATGAAGCAAAATCCAGCTGTCGGGCAGGGATATCGCGGGTCCATAACAGGGTATCGGTATCGCCGCTTTCCTGTTCGGAGGGGATGGCGGGGTTGAATATCCCCGACACGTAACGGAAATCGTAATTCTCAAACCAGCGCCGCTCTTTGCGGATCACCAAAGGCAAGCTATCCGCCGAAACGGCTTCGGGCATGGGCTGCTGCTGCTCTGACCAGGTCTCGCGGCGCGTGGCAAAAAAAGCGGTACCGCTGGTGACCACCTCACCCCCTTGACGCTGTAGCAGTAACCAATGCTGAGTGGAGCGGTTGGTGCGAATAGGCGTGGCTTCAATTTCGAATGCACCAGGCTGTACTGGGCCGGCGAAGTTGATGGTCAGCGAAATGGGTTCTCCGATCCGCTCAGGGTGCTGAAGCACGGCATTGAGCAGAATGGCGGCAGTGAGCCCGCCAAATGGGCCAACCATATTTTGGTAGTCATCGCTGGTCTTGCCGGAAAACAGATTGTTCGACAGCGGTTGCAAGGCAATTGCCCGGTCAAACGCGTGATTGGCGGGCGTAGTTGTGCTCATTAAGAGAATTCCATCTGGCTAGCGGCTTAAGTATGACGGCCATAATAAAGAGAAGTTAAGTTTGCGGACAATCAAGCTTGGCGACACGAATCAAGCATCATGCACCGGGGCAATTACTCGTGCGCAAAGAGGCTTGCTGCATGGGTTAAAAACAAATTAGTGGCTAATTAGCTGGCGCACAATAAAGATGGCCCGTGCTAAAGCGCCGGGCCATCGATAACACAAAAAATCAGGCACTTATCCGCGTTGGTAAGTACCAATTAAACGGTTCATCGCTTTGGCATTAGGCTCAATCTTTTCAAGCAATTGCCACAGGTTCAGACCTTCTGGCAGGTTCAACTCCGCGTCCAGTGCAATCACCCAGAAATAGTATTTGTGTTGCCCGTGGCCTTCCGGCGGCATTGGGCCGTTGTAACCCATTTTGCCAAAGTTGTTTTTGCCCTGGGTGTAATCGTTGCAGCTCTCCGCCAGCTCGCTGACATCACCGGGAATATTGTAAAGCACCCAATGCACGAAGCCGTAAGTGCCGTTGGCAGAGATCAGAGGCGCATCCGGGTCGTGACAGATAACCGCGTAACTCTTGGTGCCTTCTGGCGCGTTCTTCCAGCTCAACGCGGGGGAGGCGTCGGCACCTTCACCGGAGTGCTTGCTGGGGATCACGCCGTCAGCAGCGAAGGCCTTGCTTTCAAGTTTCAGGTCGTTAGAAAAGGCAAATCCCATGATGTTCTCCTCGAGTTTGGCGCGAAAATTTTCTCAATACTACCCTGGGTAACGCTTGGTGCAAGGCAACAGATTCAGCCGCCTAGACTCAGTTCATTAACGCGCTGAGTAACCACAGGCCTAGCAGTATCCAGACGATACCGAGAATGATCTTGCTGCGCATAAAGGCTCGCACGCCAACGTAGATCAGGCAGAGCCCGAGGATCACGGCGGCGATGCTGAGCAGACTGCTGTCTACGCCCAGGGCGCGGGCAAAGCCGTTGACGAAGTCTGAGCTGGCATTGCTCAGAATCGTAAACAGCCAGACCAGGCTGTCGATGATAAAGCGGATGACGGTGCCAAAAACCTGGCCCAGCCATTCAAATACGTTATTGGCCTGCATTCAATTGTCTCTGTGTCACTAAGGGAGGCGTGTTCGCTGGCGTCACCTTAGCAGAAGCCGAGGGCAGGCTGAACTGTGGCCTGCCCTCGGTGTGCTGGGTCGCTTAGACGCGCTCGATAACCGCAGCCACACCTTGGCCCAGGCCGATGCACAGGCTGACCAGTGCATAGCGCTTGCCGGTACGCTCAAGCTGGCGCAGTGCGGTCAGCGTCAGACGTGCGCCCGATGCCCCCAGTGGGTGGCCGACGGCGATGGCACCACCATTGGGGTTCAGGCGTGGATCGTCAAAGGCGATGCCCAGTTGCTTGGCGCAGCCCAGTACTTGAGAAGCAAAGGCTTCATTGATTTCGATGACGTCCATGTCGTCCAGGGTCAAGCCGGCGCGGCTCAAGGCTTTTTTGCAGGCCTCGACCGGGCCCAAGCCCATGACGCGTGGTGCGACACCCGATACGGCGCCGGCGAGGATCTTGGCGCGTGGCTTGATGTTGTACTTTTCGCCGATGGCCGCATCGCCAATCAGTAGGGCGGCGGCACCGTCGTTCACGCCGGAAGCGTTGCCGGCAGTGACCACGCCGTCTTTGAACAGCGGGCGCAGACCGCTAAGGGCGGCGAGGTCGCTGCTTGGGCGAGGATGTTCGTCCTGATCGACTACCTTGGCGGGCTTTTTACGGCCTTGGGATACTTCGATTGGCAGGATTTCATCGGTGAAGAAGCCGTCGGTACGAGCGGCTTCATACAATGCCTGGCTGCGGGCGGCGTAGGCGTCGGCTTCTTCGCGGCTGATGCCAACGTCAGCCGCGACGTTATCGGCGGTCTGCGGCATCGTGTCGTCGCCAAAAGCCTCTTCTACGCGTGGATTCGGGAAGCGCGCACCAATGGTGCTATCGAAGGCGCGGAAGTCACGCGAGTAGGCGCTTTCGCTCTTGGCGATAACGAAAGGTGCACGGCTCATGCTCTCGGCGCCGCCAGCAACAAACAGCTGACCTTCGCCAGCTTTAACGGCGCGGGAAGCATCGATAACGGCAGCCAGGCCGGAACCGCACAGACGGTTGACGGTGATGCCTGCTACTTCCGCGGGTAAACCGCTCATCAGGCCAGCATGGCGGGCGATGTTACGCGCATCTTCGCCGGCCTGGTTGGTGCAGCCCATGATCACGTCTTCGTAATCTTTGCCTTCGAAGGGGTTGCGTTTGATTAGCGCACTCATGACGCTGGCGAGCAGATCGTCGGGGCGAACACTGGCAAGGGCTCCGGCGTGGCGACCGAAAGGCGAACGCAGGCCATCATAGATATAGGCAGTCATGTCTTACTCCTGAAAATCGGGTGTGGTCAAAGGCAGATCAAGTTGGACGCGGCGGCGCAGCCAAGGGCTGGGACGGTAGCGCGGCTCGCCGTAAACGGCCTGCAGATTATTGAGTACAGCAAGTATGTTGGCTTCGCCATAATGCTCACCGAACGCCAGCGGGCCTTTGGGGTAGCCCAGAGCTAGTTGAATGGCGCGGTCCAGTGTTTGCGGAGTAGCGATGCCTTTTTGCACGATTTCGCAGCCAAGATTGACGACGCTGGCGATCAGGCGCTGAACTACAAAGCCGGCGGAATCGTTGATCACTTCGACGGGTACGCCATCTGCGCTGAGCGCCTGGCGAGCTTGGGCTACTACTTCTGCGTTGGCGGCAGGCTGGCGCATCAGTGTGCGGCGTTTGTCCCATTGCACAAAACTGTCGAGTGCCAGTGTGCGTTCGGCAGGTAGCCCCAGTTGGGTCAGGGCGGTGCTGCAGTCATCTCCCAGCGGGGTGATCAGGCAAATAGCATCGTCCGAAGGTTTGGTACCTGTCTCCAATTCAGCGCCTGCACTGGTCAGCACGTCGCTGACCTGATTGCGTAGCGCGTCGTCATCGGTCTCTAGCCAAAATGGGCGGTTAATCAGCACCGTCTCGGGCTGCTGTTCGGCAGGTTCAATTTTCTGGCCATCTTCGTAACGATAGAAGCCTTGGCCGGTCTTGCGGCCCAGCAAGCCCGCGGCCACACGCTGCGCGGCAATGAAAGAGGGGGTGTAGCGCGGGTCATGATAAAACTGCTCGTAGACTGACTCCATCACCGCGTGTGAAACGTCCAGACCGGTCAGGTCGAACAGTTCAAATGGCCCCATGCGAAAGCCGGGGCCGTCACGCAGGATGCGGTCAATCTGTGAGGGCGTTGCCACGCCTTCGCTAAGGATGCGCAGCGCTTCGGTGCCAAAAGCACGGCCAGCGTGGTTGACCAGAAAGCCGGGCGTGTCGGGGGTGATGGCCGGAAAGTGGCCGGAGATGTTGGCAAGCTCGACCAGACCTTCGATCACACGTTCGTCGGTACGCTCGCCGCGCACTACCTCGACAATCTTCATCAGCGGTACGGGATTAAAGAAGTGGAAGCCTGCGATCCGCCCCGGATGCTTGGCGCTGCTAGCAATGCGTGTGACAGAGAGCGATGAAGTGTTGGTAGCCAGCACGCAGTCGTCGCGCACAATAGCTTCGAGATCGGCAAACAACTTCTGCTTTACGTCCAGCAACTCGACAATGGCTTCAATCACCAAGTCGCAATCTTTCAGATCTTCGAGTTTTTGCGCGGGCTGCATGCGGGCAATGGTGGCGCTTAGTTCGGCTTCGGTCATCTTGCCCTTGGCCTGCGCACGTTGCAGCAGGTTGCGGTTGAACTGCAGGGCATCTTCGATGGCTTCGGCGCGGGTGTCGAACAGTTGAACCTGCTGACCGCTACTGGCGAACAGTTGGGCAATACCACGGCCCATGGCGCCGGCGCCGATGACACCAATCCGATTGAACATGAGTGACTCCTGAATTGTTCGTTAAGTCTTTGCCAAGTTTCGCATGGCGAAACAGTATTTCGTTTAATATGCAGCGAGATTAAATCCTGTACCTTGTGAGTGCAAGTTTGGCGACAGTCTTAGCCACTTCGCTTGTGCCATAATTATCGGCTGTCGAGGCAGTCAAGCGCGCGGCAAGTCCCTGTGCTGCCCAGACTGTCGTTATCCCATCGAGTGTAGTGAATAAAAGGTGTTGCACCCGTGAATCAAGACGAACGTCAAGCCATTGCCCGTACCGTTACCGGTTTCTTTCAAGAGTTGGGCGCAGAGCTTGAAGAGTACGGCCAGGGGCGCGCCGTAGTTGCGCTTACGCTGACCGAAAAACACATGAACAATGCCAGTAATTTGCACGGCGGCGTTACTGCCAGTTTGCTGGATATTGCTATGGGCCTGTGTGGCACTTGGGCGGAATCACCTGATGAGCGCCGGGTGGCCATTACCTTGTCGCTTAACACCAACTTCTCCGCCACGGCGCAGGCCGGCAACCGGGTACGCGCTGTCGCCACTTGCCGCAGCGGCGGTCACAAGGTCTTCATGGCCAGTTGCGACCTGCTGGATCAGGATGGCAAATTGCTGGGCTTTGGCGACGGCGTATTCAAGAAAGGTGCCTACCGCAAGGACCTGCCGTGAAAGCGACGGTGCTGCTACCACTTGGGGTAGCACTCGAGTTGGTTGGTCTCCTGACTCAGTTGCACTGGTTCAGTTGGGGGGCTGCCGCAGCCTTTGCTTTGTATTTTTTGCTTTACTTCAATCGGCTAAATCCCTATCCGCGTTGGCTCGGCATAGCCACCTTGGCGATTCTGCTGGCGTCTGTTTTTCTCGCGCAGCCTGAAGCTGAGCTGTGGCCCAAGCTAGCCAGTTCGGTGGCTTATTACACCAGCTTCCTGGGCGCACTCGGCCTGATGCAGCTACTGGCTCAGCGGTTGCCGCAGCTGCGTGAGTTGCACAAGGCACTGCTTTCCGGCTCCAAGGTGGTGTTGTATCCGCGCTACGTGCTAACCGCAGGCAGTATTGGGTCGATCCTTAACTTCGGCATGATGAACCTGTTGTGCGGCACCCTGACTGAGCATCTGAAGCGCTACCCATTGACTGATGATCAGCGTCGAGCCGGTTTACGCAGCGTGATGGTGACCACCCTGCGGGGCTTTGCATTGGTGCCCTTGTTGGCGCCGACCAGCGTGACTATCGCTATCATTTCGCGGGAAATGCCCGAGCAATCCTGGAGCACCATGGTGCCCTATGGCGCGGTCGCGGCGCTGATGATGATAGTGGTCGGCTGGCGGCGAGAAACTCGCGGTTTGCTAGAACTGCGCGACAATATAGGCGACACCACCAAGGCCGATGGCATGCTGCAGTTGTTGTTTGGCAGCTTGATAGGGCTGGGTTCCATCGGCGTGCTGGCGTCGCTGACCATGCTGACTGCCTCTCAGTCGGCCATGGTGCTGGTGCCCTTCGGCGTCATCAGCTATTTGCTGTGGCGTGATCGCTCGCCGCGCACAGTGTTGGAGGAAGTCACCGACAACATGGCGAGTATGCACAACGAAATGTTCATCTTTGGTTGTGCTGCGTTGCTTGGTGGGGTGCTTGGCGCAGTGGCGCCGTTGGAAGAGATCGCTACTTGGTTGGCGCACGAGCCAAAATATAACTTGTTGCTGGCGGTTGGCAGCTTGTTTAGCACCATCCTCTTGGCGGTGCTGGGCCTGGCACCAATTGTTTCTTTGTCGCTGATTGCTGGATTGCTGGCGCAGTTGGCGCTGCTGGGCGTACCCATCATGACGCCGGCGGTTGGCTTGATGTGCGGCTTCTCGCTGGCGATGATTTTCTCGCCTTTTGGCCCGTCCACTTTGATTCTTTCGCGTTACAGCGGCGAGACGCCATTCCGTGTGGCATTCGGTTGGAACGGGCGTTTTGTCCTTAGCGTCATGCCGCTGTTATTGTTGTTGATCTTCTTTACCTACTGGCAGCAATCCTGAATGCCCGAATTACCTGAAGTCGAAACCACGCGACGCGGTATCGCTCCGCATTTGGAAGGTCAAACCGTCACGCGCTTGATCGTGCGAGAGCGTCGCTTGCGCTGGCCTATACCGGAAGATCTGGCAATTCAGATTGAAGGTCAGCGTTTTGAGCGCATCGAGCGCAGGGCTAAATACCTGTTGATGCAGATTGGCGGCGGTACCTTGATCGCTCACCTGGGTATGTCCGGCAATATGCGCGTTGTGCCGGCAGGCACCCCGGCTGCCAAGCACGAGCACGTGGATATCGAGCTGGATTCGGGTATGGCGCTGCGTTATACCGATCCGCGGCGCTTCGGGGCGATACTCTGGGCGCGCGCGGGTGAGCCGCATAAGCTGCTGGCCAAGCTGGGCCCTGAGCCGCTTTCGACAGACTTTGATGGTGAGCGCTTGTACCAGCTGTCGCGCGGCAAAGGTGTGGCGGTGAAACCTTTCATCATGGATAACGCCGTGGTGGTCGGGGTGGGTAATATTTACGCCAGTGAAGCGCTATTTGCTGCAGGTATCGATCCGCGTCGCGAGGCAGGCCGTATCAGTCGGGCGCGTTATCTCAAGCTGGCTGATGAGATCAAACGCATACTCGCGCATGCCATTGAGCGTGGCGGCACCACACTGCGAGATTTCGTTGGCGGCGACGGCCAGCCGGGCTATTTCAAACAAGAGCTTTTTGTATATGGGCGCCCAGGCCAGCTGTGCAAGCTGTGTGGCACCACGTTAAGTGAGGTGCGACTGGGGCAGCGCAGCTCGGTGTTTTGTCGTCAATGTCAGCGTTAAAATGGCGTTCTGATCTGCGCCAAGCCCAGTAATACCTCAGCATGCAGGCTAATTTCAGTGTGCCACGTTCCGAAACCTGTGGAATGTGCCTACAATGGAGTGTGATACCAACGACTCACAGGAAAAAGGGTCGTGCAACAAGATCAACGCCTTTCGGGCCACAACCAGGGATTTAATATGCGCCTGTTACGTCAAACTACCGCTTTAGCTGCCGGCTTGCTGATGAGTGTCAGCGTCATGGCTGCGGACAACTACAACTCCTATCAGGAAGAGAAGCCCGGCTATTTAGCCATGATGGGTGACCTGATCATCGCACGGCCTATGCTGCTGGCCGTCACTGCTGTCGGCGCCGCTGCCTTTGTGGTCAGCCTGCCGTTCTCTGCTGCCGGTGGCAATGTCGGTGAAGCGGGTCGTGAGTTGGTGATTCGTCCCGGTGCCGAGACTTTCGTTCGCTGCCTTGGCTGTTCACGCGCGGGCTACGGCCGCAAGCAGCAAGACGAGAACCTCTGAGCTAGGGACCTGTTCCCATGCTCATGCCGCTAACAGATTGATGCTGTTAGCGGCGGTGCTCAAAGCCGCCTGAGCAAGGCGACTCCTCTCAGCCAGTTAGCGTTGATGGTTATCGCGCTGACTGGCTTTGTGCTGCTAGTTTTTTGTACCTCCCCCCCTTTTTTCTTTACCTCTCCAATGCGTTAACCGTGGCTGTCGCTCTGATGTTGTTTGGCGTTTGCGCAGGCACCGCACAGCGAGATTCAGCACGCAGGCTATATTGCTGGCGTGAGTATTCTGCAGGGGTGTGGTTAAACAGTATTAGGCGGGTACAACGAAAAACGCCCAATGCGCTGGCGCATTGGGCGTTTCAAGTAGAGCAGGCAAAACTGCCTGCTCTTACCAAAACCAAGCAGATGCTTAGTTTTTGGCTGCTTTCTTCTCTTTCTCTTTCGCGATCACAGTTTCCGCAACGTTCGCGGGGCATGGAGAATAGTGCGAGAACTCCATGGAGAACTGACCACGACCAGAGGTCATGGTACGCAGGGTGCTGATGTAGCCAAACATTTCTGCCAGCGGTACATCGGCCTTGATGCGTACACCGGTAGAACCGGCTTCTTGGCCTGCGATCATGCCGCGACGACGGTTCAGGTCACCGATAACGTCACCTACGTGATCATCAGGTGTGAACACGTCAACTTTCATAACCGGCTCAAGCATCTGAGGACCGGCTTTCGGCATGGACTGGCGGAAAGCGCCCTTGGCTGCGATTTCAAACGCGATGGCCGAGGAGTCAACGGCGTGGAAGCCACCGTCAGTCAGTTCGAAGTCAACGTCCAGAACCGGGAAGCCAGCCAGCGGGCCAGTGCCCATCAGCGATGCGAAACCCTTCTCGATGGCCGGGAAGTATTCCTTCGGAACGTTACCGCCCACAACTTTGGACTTGAAGGTAAAACCGGAACCTGGCTCGCCGGGCTTGATGACGTAGTCGATCTTACCGTACTGACCAGAACCACCCGACTGCTTCTTGTGGGTGTAGCTGTCTTCGATTTCTCGGGTGATGGTCTCGCGGTAGGCAACCTGTGGCTGGCCTACAACCAGATCAACGCCGTAGGTGCGGCGAAGAATGTCGACTTTGATGTCCAGGTGCAATTCGCCCATGCCACGGAGGATGGTTTCGCCGGAATCAATGTCGGTTTCAACGCGGAAAGTTGGATCTTCTGCAACCATCTTGCCGATCGCAACGCCCATCTTCTCGGTGGAGCCTTTGTCGCGCGGCTCAACAGAGATAGAGATAACGGGCTCTGGGAACACCATGGCTTCCAGGGTGCAAGGGTTCTTCGGATCACACAGGGTGTGACCAGTCTGCACGTTCTTCATGCCGACGATGGCGATGATGTCACCCGCGGTCGCGAAGCTCAGCTCGTTACGCTCATCCGCCTGCATTTCAACCATGCGGCCAACGCGTTCGGACTTGCCGGTAAAGGAGTTAAGGATGGTATCACCCTTGTTCAGTTGGCCGGAGTAGATGCGCACGAAGGTCAGGGCGCCGAAACGGTCGTCCATGATCTTGAACGCCAGAGCGCGGAAAGGCTCATCTGGAGATACGATGGCAAACTTACCAGTAGGTGTACCTTCTTCGTCTGTCAGAGGCTGTGGGTTAACTTCCTGCGGTGCAGGCAGGTAATCAACAACCGCGTCCAGCAACAACTGCATGCCTTTGTTCTTAAAGGCAGAGCCGCAGTAAGTCGGGAAGAAAGCCAGTTCCAAAGTACCTTTGCGGATGCAACGCTGGATGTCCTCGATGGAGGCTTCTTCGCCTTCCATGTAGGCCATCAACAGGTCGTCGTCCATTTCCAGCGCCATTTCGACCATCTGGTCGCGGTGCTTTTCAACGTCGTCAACCATATCGGCTGGGATGTCGGTGATTTCGTAGTTTTCTGGCAGGCCGGTAGCATCCCAGACATAAGCCTTGCGAGTCAGCAGGTCTACAACACCGGAGAAAGTGTCTTCGCGGCCGATTGGCAAGGTCATGATCAACGGCTTGGCGCCCAGTACTTTCTCTACCTGAGCGGTTACGCGCAGGAAGTCAGCACCGATACGGTCAAGCTTGTTGACGAAGATCAGACGGGAAACTTTGGAGTCGTTCGCGTAACGCCAGTTAGTTTCGGACTGTGGCTCAACGCCGCCGGAACCACAGAATACGCCGATGCCGCCGTCCAGTACTTTCAGTGAACGGTACACTTCCACGGTGAAGTCAACGTGACCGGGGGTGTCGATGACGTTGAAACGATGGCCTTTCCAGAAGCAGCTGACAGCAGCGGACTGAATAGTAATGCCGCGCTCGGCTTCCTGTTCCATGAAGTCGGTAGTGGATTCACCCTCGTGAACCTCGCCCAGCTTGTGAATCTTGCCGGTGAGTTTGAGGATACGTTCCGTGGTGGTGGTTTTGCCGGCATCAACGTGGGCGAAGATACCAATATTTCGGTAAAGGGATAAGTCAGTCATGGCACTCTCAGATAGCCGGGTGGAAAAACAGGCGGCCAATATACAGGAATCGATGAAAAATCGCTCGGATTTTACGATGAACTGGTGGTAAAGCTTTGGATTAGGCTGGCTGGTGGCTTGCAAATGGGCAAGTCCGGCTTTCGGCCTGTCTTTATAGTGCCGCTTTGGCTGGCTAGCCGCTCGACAGGAAGTGAGGCTGGCTGCTGGCTTATACCGATGATTTCCGGTAACTGTGCTTCCAGTTCGTACCTTCAGTGCGCATTAATTGTCGGGTTACTCTCAGCTCGATGGCGCTGCTCAGCAGTTTTTACCATCGCTTCACCAATGCCGCGTGGATCGCTCGCTGCGGTGACCTGGTTGCTGCTTTTATCCCAAGACACCGCCTGCATATTCCCGTAATCCCTACCTACGGGCTCCACGCGGTGGCCCATCGCTTCGAGTGCTGATTGCTGCTCGGCACTGAAAGCGGCATCTTCTACCTGAATGTGGTCCGGGAGGTACTGATGGTGAAAGCGCGGGCGGCTCACCCAGCGCTCGACCGATTCGCCCTGCACGGCTTCCAGTGCGCCGAGCAGCACCATGGTGATGATGCGGCTGCCGCCGGGCGTGCCGAGTATGGCGAGTTGCTGATCGTTCTCCAGCATGGTTGGGGTCATGCTTGAGAGTGGGCGCTTGCCGGGCGCAATGGCGTTGGCTTCGCTGCCGGCCAAGCCATAGGCGTTGACGCCGGCAGGGTCGGCCGCAAAATCGTCCATTTCATTGTTGAGCAGCACGCCGGTGCCGGGCACAGTGAAGGCCGCGCCGAAGGGCAGGTTGACGCTGAGAGTCGCCGCGACAGCGTTGCCGTCCGCGTCTATTAGCGAGAAGTGAGTAGTGTGATCGCCTTCAACAAAGTTAATCAGCGGGCCAAGTTCGCTGCTGCGAGTGGCGTGCTTCTGGTCAACGCTGGCGGCTAGTTTGGCGGCGTAGTCTGCGGAGGTGAGCTGTTTGACTGGCACCTCGACAAAATCGTTATCCCCCAGCAGCGCGGCGCGGTCGCGATAGGTGCGGCGCATTAACTCGACCAGTTGATGTGTCCACTGTACTGAGCCGGGTTCGGCTTTTGGCAGCGTCTCTAGCCCTTGCAGTATGCCGGCTAGGGCAATGCCGCCAGCCGAAGGCAATGGCGCGCTAATGACCTCATAACCGCTAGCATTGAAACGGATGGGGCTACGCTCGATCACCTTATAGTCATCCAGGTCGGCCTGCTGCCAGATACCGCCGGCGATGCGTACGCCTTCTATCAGCAGCTCTCCTACTTTGCCTTTATAGAAGCCATCACGGCCACTCGCCGCTATAGCACGCAAAGTGCCAGCCAACTCTGGCTGCTTAATAACGGTACCGACGGGCGGAATCTGACTATCACGCAAGAAAATGCGGTCGGTTTCCGGGTATCGATTCATGACTTCAAGGCGATAGCCCGCCAAGGTGCGGTAATGCTCGCTGATGGCGAAGCCGTTTTCGGCGGCGGCGATGGCGGGCGCCAGCGATTGGCTCAGCGGCAGTTTGCCGTAGTGTTCGGCCAGATGCGCGAGAGCCGCGGGTACGCCGGGGATGCCGGCGGCCATGGGGCCGTTGATGGCAGGGTCGCGCTGCACCACGCCGTCGCTGTCACGGTAGAGATCACGGTTGGCGCTGAGTGGTGCGGTCTCGCGGGCGTCGATAAAACGGTAGGGCTGATCGGCATTGCCCGGTTGGCGCAGCAGGAAGAAGCCGCCGCCGCCGAGGCCGGAGCTGTAGGGTTCCACCACGGCGAGTGTGGCTGCGACCGCAACAGCGGCATCAAAGGCGTTGCCGCCTTGATCGAGGATGGTGTGGCCAGCGGCGGTGGCAATTGGGTGAGCGCTGGCGACCGCCTGTTGACCGGGGCCAGTGGCGGCGTGCAAGGGGGTGGCAGACAGCAGGCCCACCAAGCTGATTGTGATCAGGGGTAGCCAGTTCTGCTGCTTGCTCATGCTTACGCCTCGCCGGTGAGTATCTTGTACTTATCCATCAGTTCATCTTTGCTTTCGACGTGCTCTGGGTCGAGCGGAATGCAGTCGACTGGGCAGACCTGCTGGCATTGGGGTTCATCGAAATGACCTACGCACTCGGTGCACAGGTTGGGATCGATCACGAAGATTTCTTCACCCTGGGAGATGGCTCCGTTAGGGCACTCCGGCTCGCAAACATCGCAGTTGATGCAGTCGTCGGTAATGATCAGTGACATGGTTCAGTGGCTCCGCGGAAGCGACGGGTCATCAATAGCCGCTCAGCTTTTGTAACGTTTGAGCAGGGCTGTGTTCACGTCAGGATGCACGAACTTGGTCACGTCGCCGCCGAGTGCTGCAATCTCGCGCACCAACGTAGAAGAGATGTAGGAGTAATGCTCCGATGGCGTAAGAAACAAGCTTTCCACGTCGGGAGCCAGTACGCGATTCATGTTTGCCAGCTGGAATTCATACTCAAAGTCGGACACCGCACGCAGGCCACGCAGTAGCACATTGGCGTTCACGTCCTTGACGAAATGCGCCAGCAGTGAGGAAAAGCCAACTACTTCGACATTGGGTAGGTGCGCCAAAACCACCTTGGCCATGTCCACGCGCTGTTCCAGTGTAAACGCGGGATTCTTCTTGGTGCTGGCGGCCACTGCCACCACGACGCGGTCAAACAAACGTGAGGCACGCTCGACCAGGTCGGTGTGGCCTTTGGTGATCGGGTCGAAGGTGCCGGGATAGAGTACGGTGTTCATGTTTGGCGTGGTCCTGCGGCTGTCCAAGTGAGAGGCAGATGGTAGCCCAATGACAGCCGAAAACCCAGCAACAGAGACGCGGCATGCGGTTTTCGGCAACCTGCCAGCGTTGACTGATATATCAGGCTGGCAGGTTGCTGGGAAAGCTGAGCTGGGTTAACCCAGCTCGGCGGCTAGTCCCGAGGCCAGTTTGGCGACTATGCCGTAGATCGACAGCTGCGGGTTGGCGCCGATACTGGTGGGGAATAGTGAGCCATCGAGTACCGATAGATTGTCCAGCTGATGATGACGGCCGCGGCTGTCGACGACCGCGTGCGCGGGGTCTTCACCCATAGCGCAGCCACCCATCACGTGAGCACTGGCGAGGCGCACGTCGTGAATGCGGTAGCTCAGGTCGGCGATCTGCTGCTTGAAATCAGCCCAGCTATGGCTTTCGCGGGCATGCGCATGGGTTGGCATAACGCTTTTGGCGCCAGCGGCGAACTGAATTTCGCCCATGCTCAGGTAGGCGCGGCGCACGCCGTCCCAGAGGTAATCATTCAGGGGGTAATCCAGTACCGGGTCGCCATTATCGCGCAACGCTACACTGCCACCCTGGCTTTGCTCGTGAAAGCCATCACGCAGTAACGCCAGCATAATGTTGCTCTGCGCCAACCCATTCATACGTTGCAGGTTTTCCTGCCCCAAGCCGCCCATCATGGCTGACATCAGGCTGGGCTGCATGGGTGGTACTTCGAGCTTGTAACCCATCGGGCCTGTGGTGCCCTGATCCCATTGGAAGTGATCGGAGTAGACCGATTGCGGGGCACCGTAAAAGCCATTGATGTCGCGATCGTAATGCGCCAGCGTCATGTTGACTGGGTGCAGAAAGGTGCGCTTACCGAGTCTGCCGTGTGGGTCCGGTGCTTTTGCGCGCAGCAGCAGCGCTGGGCTGTTGATGGCGCCGCCAGCCAATACGATGTGTTTGCCGCGTAGGCGCAAACGCTGCCCAGTAGCGGCGGTGAGGGTGGCGTTCATACCGCGGCAGAGCACTTCGGTCACGCGATCACCCTCGAATACCAGGCTTTCGGCACGCGCGCTGTGCACCAGGGTGGCGCCTTTTTCCAGTGCTGCAGGAATGGTGGTCACCAGCATGGATTGCTTGGCGTTGGTTGGGCAGCCAGTACCGCAATAACCCAGATTCCAGCAGCCGCGTACGTTGCGCGGAATGATTTTCCAGTGATAACCCAGTTTCTCGCAACCGAGGCGAATCACATCGTTGTTGGCGTTGGGTGGCACAGCCCAGGGGGCTACGCCTAGGCGCTCTTCCATACGTGCATACCAAGGCACCAGGCTTTGACTATCCATACCTTTGACACTGTGCTCGGCCGCCCAGTACTCCAGCGTGGGGTCGGGTGTACGAAAGCTGCTGGTCCAATTCACGGTGGTGGTGCCACCCACGGTGCGGCCCTGCAAAATGCCAATGCCGCCGTCGGCCGTGGCCCGGGACAAGCCCTCTTGATAGAGGTCGGCGTAGGCTTTGGCTTCATCGTTTTTGAAGTCACTGGAAGTTTTTAGTGAGCCTTCTTCTACCAGCAAAACCTTCAGACCGCTTTGAGCCAGGATCTCTGCGCTGGTGCCACCACCAGCGCCGGTGCCAATGATGATCACATCAGCTTCAAGTGTGGTCTCGTCGTCGAGTGTGGCGGCATCGACAACCTGCCAGCCGCGCGCGACGCCTTGCAGAAATAAATCGGTTACAGGCATTGGGATTCCCCTGAAAGCGGTTCTGGATCAGATGACGGGTGGCCCGGGATAACCGGCGGCGGCCCAGGACTGCGGCAGCGCATACCAAGACATCAGCAGCAATTGGCTCAGGGTTTTGGAACCCTGACGCAGCATATCGAAGCGGCTATCGCGCCAGCGCTGCAAAAAGGCCTCCAGTTGCTCCGGACTGGCGTTGGCCATGTCGCCCCAGACGCCGGTTAACGGGCCTCGGGTGAGTGGCATGCTCAGCAGGCCGAAGAGATCGAGTACCGCTTTTTGTGCGAAGGGCGAGGTGCGCTCCAGCGTCCAGTCGAGTTGTGCGAGTGCCTTGTTGACGGCATCGGGTGATTCCGCGAAGGCGGGATGCGATCCGACAATCGCTGGGTAGAGCGCCGTCAAAATTGGCAGGTCGGACTCGCGCAACACTTTGAAGTGCGGGGCTGCGCGCTCTGAAGTACAGCCGCTGAGGCTGGCGGTCAGGCCGACGGTACTTAACGCCAGGCTGGCGCCCAGCCCCAGTTTCAGAAGGCTGCGCCGACCCAGGTGTGGGTTCAGGTTGGGGTCCATAAATTCAGGCTCGTTGTTTTTGTTATGGCCGGATGCGCTGTGCGATCCGGCAGTATCTGGGGTGCGGCAGCGCTCAGCGCAGGAACATCTTATAAACCATGTTCAGCAGCTTGCCACCGTAGGGCGGATAGATCGGCCGCGAGCCGTTGAAACGCTGCTTGATATACACACCTTTGGCTTTGCTTAGGGTTAGAAAGCCTTCGTGGCCGTGATAGTGGCCCATGCCTGAAGCGCCGATACCACCAAAGGGCATGTCGTCTTGCGCGACATGAAAAATAGTGTCGTTGATGCACATGCCGCCAGCGTGAGTCTGCTCCATCATGCGTTGCTGCTCGGCCTTGTCGTATCCGAAATAGTAAAGCGCGAGCGGACGTGGACGGTCGGCGATGTAATTCAGCGCTTCATCCAGGCTGTCGTAGGGCACTATGGGTAGTAGCGGACCAAAGATTTCGTCTTGCATCAACTTCATATCGTCGTTGACGTCGAGCACCAGGGTCGGTGGCATAATCCGGGTATTGCTTAGATCTTCGTTGGCCGGATTGATCGGCAGCAGTCGCGCACCTCTGGCTTCGGCGTCCTGCAGATAGCCTTGCAAGCGCTGGTACTGACGTGGGTTAACCACTTGGGTGTAGTCCGGGTTGTTCAGCAGCTTGGGGTACATCTGCGAAAGCTGTTTGCTTAGCGCCTCGACAAAACCATCGACCCGCGCACGCGGGCAGAGAATGTAATCCGGTGCCACGCAAGTTTGCCCAGCGTTCATTGCCTTGCCGAAGGCGATACGCTCGGCGGCGTCGGCCAGCGGTACGTCAGCGGAAATAATAGCCGGGGACTTGCCACCCAGTTCGAGCGTGACGGGCGTGAGGTTGTCGGCAGCGGCGCGCATTACATGGCGGCCGATGCTGGTGGCGCCGGTGAATAACAGATGGTCGAATGCCATCTGTGAGAAAGCCACACCTACTTCGGCTTCGCCGGTTACGACCGCAACATGATCTTCATTGAACACCTCAGCCAATACACGGCCTAACAGTTCGGCGGTGGCTGGGGTGGATTCGCTCATTTTGATTAACGCGCGGTTGCCGGCGGCGATGGCGGTAACCAGTGGGCCAATGGCCAGGAATAGCGGGTAGTTCCAGGGCACGATGATGCCCACCACGCCTAACGGTTGATATACCACCTGTGCTTTGCCCGGCTGGAATGCCATACCGACTTTGCGCTTGGAAGGCTTCATCCAGCGCCGGATATGCTTGCTAGCGTATTTAATACCTTCGACCGATGGCAAAATTTCCGCGAGCTTGGTTTCATCGGCGGAGCGGCGGCCAAAATCGCTGTTGATCGCAGCGATGAGCGCGTCCTGATGCTTGAGCAGGGCGGCTTTTAATTCGCTGAGTTGGCGTATGCGACTGTCGGCATCCAGCATGGGGGCCGCGCGAAAAGCGGCGCGTTGCTGTGCAAACAGCGTATGCATGCGGTTGATCGAATGCTGCTGGTCCTGCATGTAGGCGATATCGGCTACCATGGGTGCCTCCGCGAAAGGGCTGGCTCGGAGTGGGCGAGCTCTTGTTGTATATGAGTTGTTTGTGACGACGCGTTGCCGCGTTGCTACGCACAATTAGGGCTTGCTGAAACAAGTCAGGTATTTTTAGAGTATTTGCTCTAAAGTGTCAAATCCATCATCAATAACTGGCATCCAGGTATGAAAACCCGCGACCGTATTCTTCAGGCCAGCCTGCAACTGTTCAACGAGCAGGGCGAGCGTGCCGTCACTACCAATCACATTGCCGCGCATCTGGGCATGTCGCCGGGAAACCTGTATTACCACTTCCGCAATAAGCAGCAAATAATCGCTGAGTTGGTCGCTCAATATGAGGCAGAAGTTGAGGCCTATTTGCAGGTGCCACAGGGGCGGGCGCTCAACCTGCAAGACAAGGCCAACTATCTCGAATCCATCAGCCAAGGTTTGTGGCAATACCGCTTTCTGCTGCGCGACCTGGAACACCTAGTGTCAGCCGATCCAGACATGGCTGAGCGCTACCGGCAGTTTTCACGACGCTGTGTGCGCAGCGGGCAAGCGATTTATCAGGGGCTGATTGATGCGGGTTTTCTTTGCGCGCAGCGCGCTAATCCGGAAGTTTTGGCGCTGAATTCCTGGCTGCTGATGAACAGCTGGGTCAGTTTTCTGTGCACCACGGTACTCGAGGCGGATCAGACTGAGCTAACGCCGGCCTTGCTGCGCCGCGGGGTGTATCAGGTGCTGGCGCAGGAATTGGGACTGCTGACCGATCAGGCGCGACCAGCGATTGAGGCACTGCTGGCGGAATATTATTTACCGTTGGAAGGCGTGTCCGCCAACTGAGCCGCCAGCCACTGGGGTATACGGCGTTCCAGATAATAACCAGGCCGCCAGGGCAGGCCTTCCACAAAGCCGACGTGGCCGCCGCGCTGATGCAGCTCAAATTCGGTGCTGGCTGACAGCTCGTTACTTTCCGGCAAACTGTGTGGATACACGAAAGGATCGTTCTGCGCTTGGATGATCAGCGTGGGTAGCCTGATGTCACCGAGGAAATATCGACTACTGCAGCGTCGGTAATAGTCCTGCGCGCTGGCAAAGCCATGTAGCGGTGCGGTAATCCGTCCATCAAAATCCCAGAAGCTATCCATGCCGTCGAGTGAGCCCAGCACATCCAGGCGTGCATACTCGGCGTCCAGCCCTTGGTGCTGAAATAAGCGTTTCTTGTTGGCAACGTAGGCCAGCATGTCGCGCATAAAGCGGCTTTGATAGACGCGGGAAAATCCCACCTGCAACCGGTCGGCGCACTGGTCCAGCCGAAAGGGCACGGAAACAGCCACCGCGGCATGCAGCGGCGAATCCACCCCACGCTCGCCTAGATATTTCAGCAGCACATTACCACCCAGCGAGTAACCCACAGCAAACAGCGGCTGGTCAGGGTTGAGGTTGTGAATGTGCTCGACGACTTCAGCCAGATCATCGCTGGCGCCAGAGTGGTAGGCGCGGGCGGTGTGGTTAGGTTCGCCGGAGCAGCCGCGCCAGTTGACCGCCACGCTGCGCCAACCAACGGCGGCCAGCGCGTGTTGTTGGCCCAGAATGTACAGTGAGGCGGAGCTACCGGTCAGACCATGTAACAGGATAGCGATGGGTGCTGATTGCTGCGTGCTGCCGTGCCAATCGAGATCCAGATAATCGCCATCGCTGAGCGTCATGCGTACCCGCTGGCGTTGCAAGCTGGGCGGCTTGCGCAGCAACGGGTTGAACAGCGTCTGCAAATGCCCGCCGGGCAGCCAAGTAGCCGGGCGGAAAGGGCTCACGCCTGGCGCCGCCAGAGGCTATACCAGACCTGCCCAGCACGCTTGTCGCGGTGTAATTGCCAGTTCCCCGGCAAGTTCATTCGGCCGGGTGAGTTTTCGCTTTCCAGATAGATAAAGGCATCTTCAGTTAGCCAGCCATTAGCCTCAAGCGCAGCGCAGGCGGGCTCTAGCAGCTCTTGATAAAAGGGCGGGTCGAGAAAGACGATGTTGTAGGCTTCTGCTGGCGCGGTGCCTAGCATGGCCAAGCCGTTTTCTTGGCGTACTTCAGCATTGCTACAGTTCAGCGTGGTCAGATGCTCGCGCAAGGTGATGACTATGTCGCGGCTCAGGTCGACGGCCAGCGCCCAACCCGCACCGCGCGAAAGCGCTTCAAGCGTCAATGCGCCGCTGCCGGTGAAGAGGTCAAGGCAGCGCGCCCCTTGTATGTCGTTACTCAGCCAGTTGAACAGGGTTTCGCGCACGCGGTCCGGGGTTGGGCGCAAACCGGGTTGTTCGGTAAAGCTGAAGCGTCGGCTACCCCATTCGCCGCCGATGATGCGCAACTGACTTACTTTGGGCTTGGTCTGTTTCATGGTGTTGCCTTCTCAGTTGGGCTCGTTTCAGCCGGAGCTGGTATGGCTTCGGCTTCACTTTGCTCGGCATTCTCTGTGTCTGGCTCGGCATCGGCCTCCGGTTGTGGCGGGCCGACTGTAATGGTCACTCGCTGCGATGGGTCGAGATGCGCAGCAAAGGCGCTCTGGATTTGCTCGGCAGTCAGCGCCTGCACCTCATCCATAAACAATTGCATTTGGTTTAGTGGTAGGTGATAGAAGCCGATTGCTGCCAATTGACCAACGATCGCGCTGTTGCTGGCGGTGCTGAGCGGAAACTGACCAAGAACCTGCTGTTTGGCGCGCGCAAGCTCAGCTTCGGTTGGGCCCTTGGCGATAAACTCATCCAGCGTACTGTTGACCACCTCGAGGGCAAGCGCGGCCTGATCGTTGCGGGTTTGCAGATTGATACTGAAGGGGCCAGGTGCCTGCATCGGGGTAAATCCGCTGCTGACTGAGTATGCCAGGCCACGATTCTCGCGTACTTGCTCCATCAGTCTCGAGCCGAAACCGGAGCCACCAAGAATCTGGTTGCCAAGATACAGCGCTGCGTAATCGGGGTCGCCGCGCTTGATGCCTTGCTGACCCACAATTACCTGGGTCTGCTCGCTGTTGAAGTCGACCTGTATGCGGCTTGCTGTTACCGGCTGCGGCTCAGGCGTCAGTTCGGCTGCCGGGCCATCTGGCAAGGCATCGGCCAAATGCTGAGCGAGCTGTTCTGCTTGTTCGCGGCTGATAGCACCCACGAGTGCGATGACCGCGTTACCGGAGGAGTAGTAGGTGTTGTGGAAGCGCTGCAGGTCCGCGCGGCTGATCGCTTTCAGACTATCCGCTTGGCCATCGGGCAGAATGCCGTAGGGGTGTTCTGGGTAAAGCGCTGACCAAAAGGCTTCACTAGCCTGGGCTCCCGGGCTCTGTAGGCGATATTGCAACCCTGCTAACATTTGCTCCCGCACCCGCTCGACCGCCTTAGCGGGGAACGCCGGTTCGGCGAGTATTTGGGCGAACAGCGCCAAAGCGGGTTCGAGTTTATCGCTGGCGGTCAGGCTGCGCAGCGTGATCAAGCCCATGTCGCGGTAGGCGCTGTTGCTAAACTGTGCACCCAACCGTTCGAATCCGCTGGCGATGTCGTCTGCGCTCAGGCGTTCGGTGCCTTCGTTGAGTAGCGCATTGGTCAGCATGGCGAGGCCAGGTTTATCACCATCACGGCTGGCGCCAGCGGCAAACAGCAATTGTACGTCGAGCATCGGCAGTTCGTCGGCCTGCATGTAGTAGACCTTGGTGCCTTGCGACGTGGTCCAGTGTTGCAGGTCGAGGCCGCGGCGTGCCGGCGGTGTCTCTAGATCCAGCTGTTCAAGTGACTCCAGTGCCGGTAACGGCGAGCCGAACACCTCTTCGGCCATATCGGGCTCGCTGCTGGCGACAGGTTCGGCGGCCACCGGAGCTGGTTCGGGTGGCATTTCTTCGCGGGGTGATTTGTTCAGCAATACCGCCAGCATAATACCGAGGGCGACCAGCGCGAGTAACCAGCGTAGTAGGGCAAAGGGCTTGATCGACTTCATGGCTGAGCCTCCTTGGCCAAGGGCAGTATGGTGGTGCGGGTCATGCGTTCAGGCACCAGATAACGGCGTGCTACGTCGCTTATTTGCTCAGGCGTGATGGCCTGCAAGGCCTCGACATCCTGATCTACCAGTTCCCACGGCAGTCCTGCGCTCTCCAGTGCACCAATGCGCGTCGCCTGGGTATTGATGTCGTCTTGAGCGAACACCAGCTGCGCAACCAATTGCGCCTGCACGCGTTCCAGCTCCTCGGTGCTAGGTGGGGTCTTCTTGATAAGGTCTATCTGCTGCCATACGGCCTGTTCCAGCTGCTCGAGACTGACGTCGCGCGAGAGGTTGGGAATGCCGCTGATGCTGAACAGGCTATCGCCCCGGCTGAAGGGATCGTAGTTGGTGCCCACGGTGGTCGCCAGGTTGCTGCCGCGCTCTAGGTTGCTGGCAAGGCGGGCGCTGTGGCCGCCGTCCAGAACTGCGTCGAGCAAGCGCAGGGCATGTACTTCCCAGGGTTTTTTGCTAGTGCCCAGACTAGGTACGTTGAAGCCGAGCAGCAGGCTGGGTAGTTGCACATCAAGGTGTTGTACCAGGCTGCGTTCACCGCCTACGGGCAGCTCCAATGGGGTACGAATCGGCACTGGGGTACGCGCCGGGACAACGCCAAAGTAGCGCTCAACCAAGGGTTTAACGGTCTCAGGATAAACGTCGCCGACGATCACCAAGGTGGCGTTGGCCGGCACATAATGCGCGCGATACCAGGCGCGCAGGTCTTCGATCTGCATGCGGTCGAGGTCGTGCATCCAGCCAATCACGGGTTGGCCGTAGGGGCTAGCCATGTAGGCTTGGGTCAAAAACCGTTCGTAGGCCAAGCCATTGGGATTGTCGTCCACGCGCATGCGACGTTCTTCCTTGATGACTTCGATTTCCTTGAGGAACTCATCCTCCGGCAGGCTCAGCTGATGCATGCGTTCCGCTTCCAGCTCTAGCGCGACCGGTAGCTGATCGCGGCTCAGGGTCTGGTAGTAGGCGGTGTAGTCACGCGTGGTCATGGCGTTTTCGCTGGCGCCGAGGCTACCGAGCAGGCGCGAAGCCTGGCCGGGTTCAAGGTTCTTGCTGCCTTTGAACATCATATGCTCTAGCGCATGTGACAGCCCGGTCTGGCCCGGTGGCTCGTCGCTGCTGCCAACCTTGTACCAAACCTGTGAGACCACCACAGGGGCGCGGTGGTCTTCGCGGATAATCACTTTTAGGCCGTTATCCAGCGTGTAACTGTGAGTGGGTTGTCGGGATTCGTCGGCCGCGGCCGTAAACGAAAGCAGGGGAAGCGTAAGCAGTACAAAGATCAGCCGCAACATGCATGGGATCCTGTGGGGCAGGTGGTGATGGACAACAGTAAGAGGCATGATCTGGTTAGCAGATTGCGCCTCGCCGGTGTCCGGGGGTCATACCGCCGATGGCGGAAGTGGGGTAGGATAACCTAACCTTCAATATGGCGAAGCATTCGCCGTCAGACTCAGATAGTGACCCTTCATGTTTGGTTCAAAAGACAAGCCAGAAAGCCCCGAAAACAATCCCGCTGATTCTGCTAACAAGCCGGAAAAGAAAGGCCTGTTCGGTTGGGCGCGTCGTAAGGAAACCCCGACGAATGAGCCCGTCGATTTAACGCAAGACGCACCGGCGCCCCTGAGCCAGCAGCTGGACAGCGTCGAAGCGCGTGAACAGGCGGCACGTGAAGCGGCGGCCTCGCTGTTTTCTGAGTTAGGGCAGAGCGGTGCTGAACCCGCAACAGAGCCGCAGCCGGTACCTGCTGAGGAGCCGAAGGGGTTCTTCTCGCGGATGAAAGTGGGTCTATCGAAGACCAGCGCCAATCTTGGCGAGGGCATGGCTAACATGTTCCTCGGTGAGAAAGAGATCGACGACGAGCTGCTGGAAGAAATGGAAACCCGGCTGTTGATGGCCGACGTGGGTATCGAAGCCACCACCTTGATCATGGAAAGCCTGCAGGATCGGGTGAGCCGCCGCCAGGTATCCAGCCGCAAAGCACTGTATCGCGCGTTACAGGGCGAGTTGGAAGCGCTGTTGAGTCATGTTGCCAAGCCGATGCAGATCGATAGCAGCAAAAAACCCTACGTAATTTTGGTGGTCGGCGTGAATGGCGTTGGCAAAACGACCACTATCGGCAAATTGGCCAAGCGTCTGCAGGGCGAAGGCAAACAGGTAATGCTGGCTGCCGGCGACACCTTCCGCGCGGCGGCCGTTGAACAGCTGCAAGTGTGGGGCGAGCGCAATGAAATCAGTGTTGTGGCGCAGCACACGGGTGCCGATTCAGCCTCGGTGATTTTTGATGCGCTGCAGGCGGCGAAGTCACGGGGTGTCGACGTGCTGATTGCCGATACTGCCGGTCGGCTGCATAACAAAGACCACCTCATGGACGAGTTGGCCAAGGTTAAACGGGTGATGGCCAAGCTGGATGTTGAAGCGCCTCACGAAGTTTTGCTGGTACTCGATGCCGGCACCGGTCAGAACGCTATTTCGCAGACCAAACTCTTCAATCAGGCGGTTGGCCTCACTGGGTTGGCACTGACCAAGTTGGATGGTACGGCCAAAGGCGGCGTCATCTTCGCGCTGGCCAAGCAGTTTGGCCTGCCGATTCGTTATATCGGTGTAGGTGAGCAAATTGATGATCTGCGACCCTTCACTGCCCCCGAGTTTGTTGAAGCCCTGTTTGGCACTAAATAGTCTGGAATGCACACGCAATGATTCGCTTTGATCAGGTCAGCAAGCGCTATCCCAACGGCCACCAAGGGCTGGACAAGCTCGACTTTCACATCCGTGCCGGCGAGATGGTGTTCATCACCGGGCATTCGGGCGCAGGCAAGAGCACTCTGCTCAAGCTGATCATGTGCATGGAGCGGCCCACCTCGGGTGCGGTACATGTGGGTGGCCAAAATCTCCAGGATCTGGGCAGTGATGACATCCCCTACCTGCGTCGCCAGGTTGGTGTGGTTTTTCAAAATCACCAACTGCTGTTTGACCGCACGGTGTTTGATAACGTCGCTTTGCCGTTGATTATCAACGGCACGCCCAGCGATGAAGTGGGCCGTCGCGTGCGCGCGGCGTTGGATAAGGTGGGCTTGCTCAGCAAAGAGGCCAGCCTGCCGATTGCGCTCTCTGGCGGTGAGCAACAGCGCGTGGGTATCGCCCGCGCCGTAGTGCACAAGCCGGCCCTGCTGCTGGCCGATGAACCGACCGGTAACCTTGATCCGGCCTTGTCTGCTGAGATCATGGCCTTGTTTGAAGACTTTAACCGCGTGGGCGTTACCGTGCTGATCGCCAGTCACGATTTACCGCTGATCGCCAAGTTGGATCACCGCATGCTGACCCTGGACCAGGGTCGGTTGATCACGGATGGGGAGTAGTCATGTCGGCGACTAAAAACACCTCCGAGACCAAGCGTGCGGCTGACCCCAAGCGTAAGGCTCCCAAAGGCGCGGCGCGCTCCGAGCGCAATTGGCGGCATCCGCTGCGCAGTTGGCTGGGCAGCCACCGTGCCAGCTCGCGCCAGGCTTTGTTGCAGGTGCAGCGCTATCCGTTCAGTAGTGCGCTGACCGTATTGGTAATGACCATCGCGCTGGCGCTGCCGATGGGCCTCTCGGTGCTGATCAATCAGGTTGAGCAGTTGGGCGTCAATTGGCAGGAAGCAGCGCAGATTTCGGTCTACCTCAATGATGATGTCAGCGCTGAAAAGCAGCAGGAGCAGCTCGCGGCGGTCAAGACGCTGTCCGGTGTGGCGTCCGCGCAGCTGCTTGATAAAGAGTTGGCCCTAGCTGAGTTCCAGCAAAATTCGGGTATGGGCGACGCGTTGCTGCAGCTGAGTTATAACCCTTTGCCGAGCGTGATCGTTGTCACGCCCGCGAGCATTGAAGGCGGTGCGGCCGCGTTGGAGCCACTGCGTGACCGGTTGGCGGCAATGGATGGCGTGGAGCAGGTGCAAATCGATCTGTTGTGGGTCGAGCGGCTAGCCTCGATTTTGGGCATGTTGGAGCGCTTCACCGGTGGTCTTGGCTTGTTGTTGATCATCGCGCTGCTGTTGGTCATGACCAACACGATTCGCCTGGCGATTGAGAGCCGTCGCGAAGAAATTCTGGTGGTCAAACTGGTGGGCGGCACCGACGCCTTTGTACGCCGCCCGTTTCTCTATATTGGCGTGCTGTATGGCCTGCTCGCAGGCGTTTTTGCGTGGCTGCTGCTGGCGGCAGGCCTAGCGTGGCTGAATGTCACGGTAGAGCAGGTAGCCAAGCTATATCAGAGCGACTTCGCGTTGATCGGCATGCCTTGGCGCGATGGGTTAACGTTGGTCGGCGGCGCCATGTTGCTTGGACTGGTTGGCGCCTGGTTAGCGGTGGGTCAGCACGTTAGGGCGATAGAGCCCAGCTAGCGCAGCCTCAGACCAACCGCGAAACGTCTCTGGGTCGCAGCTTATGCTGCTCAAAACCCCTGAACTTTAGTCTGCATTCACAGTCTGATTTGGCAGTGATACACTGGGCCGTCATTTTTTGGGAGTTCAAACATGAGCACTGCCTTGCTACCCGTTAATAGTTTGGTACCGGGTGCGAATCTTGAAGCCTATGTTCAGAATGTCAGTCGCATCCCGGTTCTCAGCGTTGAAGAAGAGCGAGAGCTGGCTGATCGTCTGTATTATCAGGAAGACTTGGAAGCTGCTCGCCAGCTGGTCATGTCGCACCTGCGTTTTGTCGTGCACATCGCGCGCAGCTACTCTGGCTATGGTCTGGCGCAATCTGATCTGGTGCAGGAAGGTAACGTAGGTCTGATGAAGGCGGTCAAACGTTTCAACCCGGAAATGGGCGTACGTCTGGTCTCTTTCGCAGTGCACTGGATCCGCGCCGAGATACACGAATTTATTCTGCGCAACTGGCGCATCGTTAAAGTCGCGACTACCAAGGCGCAGCGTAAGCTGTTCTTCAATCTGCGTAGTGCCAAGAAAAAAATGGCTTGGTTGTCACACGATGAGGTCTCTGCGGTTGCTGCTGATTTGGGCGTCGCTACTCGTGAAGTGCGTGAGATGGAGAGCCGTTTGTACGGGCAGGATTTGGGTTTTGATGGCACCCAAGATGAAGATGACGAGGCCGCCTACGCGCCTGTGCATTATCTTGAAGATAAGCGTTACGATCCGGCCACTCAGCTGGAAACCGCTGATTGGTCAGATAGCTCCAGCAATAGCCTGCTGAGCGGACTGGAAACGCTGGATGAGCGCAGTCGCGATATTCTCTACCAACGCTGGTTGTCGGAAGAGAAAGCCACGTTGCACGAGCTGGCAGCCAAGTATCAGGTCTCGGCTGAGCGGATTCGTCAGCTGGAAAAGAACGCTATGCTCAAGTTAAAGAAGAATTTGGAAACCGAAGTCGCGCTTTAAAGCGCATCCGGCGGCAGTGATTGAACGCTAAAAAGGGCATCCTCCGTGGATGCCCTTTTTGTTTGCTTGAAAGTTATATCTCGAACAATAAAAGGAGTTGTGCATGACCCGTCAACAAGGGGTGCGTATAGCTACGCTGCTGAGCGTAGTAATTCTGGCTTTCTTTGCCTTCGGTTTCTGGCTTTCTAAGCCCCAGCAAGGCGACGCCATGCAGTGGCGCACCGATTATGAGAAAAGCCTCTGGGCACCGTTACAGCGTCAACAGCTGACGCTGGGTGATGCCAGCGAAGCGCTAGGGCATGGCACCCTGTGGATGATCAGCTCCGAAGGCAAGCCCTTGCTGGTCAGTCGTTACACGCTGGAAAGCGACGATTTGAGTTGGCGCGTGCAGGCGGTGCTGAAACTGACACCGCAGCAGCGTGACAGCCTGGTGCAGGCGCAAGCCTGGGAGCCAGAGCTTCCGGATCAGCCGATCAACTCTTCGGTGGCCGATGCGCTGAAAGGTCAGCCGGTGTTGCGTCTGAGCTTGATTCCCTCTGAGCCGTTGGCGTTGAGCGATGTGCAGAGCACTATGGGCAACCCCGATCTGCGTCTGCCGGTCAGTGAGGGCGAAGAAGCCTGGGTCTATCCGAAGATAGGTGCCGTGGTAGCCGTGGGTGAGGAGCAGGCGCATTCGATCATGTTTGGCTTGCGCAATGATTTGACCGGCGAATAGTTTGTCTGGCGGATCTCGTGGCTCAAATATCCAATCGGTTGCGCCAATAGCGCAGTGTGAGCCACTCAGGCCGCTCGCGACCGGCTTCCATTTCATCAAGGTAGTGGCGGCCACCGAGCTGACGCATCTGCCGTTGGATCCAAATTGCCCGGCGCTGAGCATGCGCCGGCGGTTGCGCGGCGTCCCAGTTCAATGGGCTGGGTAGCACCGCGGCTAACTGGCTGGCCTGACGGTCAGACAAATAACTGGCACCGATGTTGAAGTGGTTGCGCGCGGCCGCGTCTACGCCAAACACACCACGATCCCACTCAGCGATATTCAGGTACATCTCCAGAATCCGCTGCTTTGGCCAGAGCACCTCTATCCATAGGGTAAACCAGGCCTCTAGCCCCTTGCGCAGATAGCTACGACCGGACCAAAGAAACAGGTTTTTGGCGACCTGTTGGCTGAGTGTGCTGGCGCCGCGTAGACTGCCACCCTGCATGTTATGTTCTACCGCAGCGCGTATAGCCTTAAGGTCAAAGCCGTGATGTTCGGCAAAGCGTTGATCTTCGGCGGCAATCACCGCCATTTTCATGTTGCTCGGGATCTGCTCATAGGGGCGCCATTGATACTGGATTTCAATTGGCTGATCGCTTTGCTTAGCCGCGTACCAACGCTCTACCATCAGCATAGAGCCGGGTGTTGGCGCCCAGCGCAGGATGATGATCGGCAGCAGGCTGAGCACCGCAACTATCAGCAGCCACTTGGCGGTTTTGCGTAATATTTTCTTGATCATGTGAATCCGAATGAGCAGTTCGTTCGGAGTATATAAGGAAGTGCTCAATAATTCCGCCCGCCTTCTGCATGGGGAATTATTCAGTAACTCCCCAATCGGAGGAATCGTTCATGGCCAAATGGCTGCTGTTGTTAGCGTCGTTCAGTGGTTTCAGCGGGGTCGCTTTGGGAGCCTTTGCGGCGCATGGGTTGCGCGATAAGTTGCCGGACAATCTGCTTAGTGCCTTTCAAACCGGAGTGAGCTATCAGCTCTGGCATACCATGGCGTTGATTGGTGTGGCGCTGTTGTTGTTACGCTTCCCCGAGTCGGGTCTGTTCAAGGCGACCGGCGTGCTCTTTGCCCTCGGCATACTGTTATTCTCCGGCAGCCTTTATCTGTTGGCGCTGACCGGCATCAGTAAAATGGGCATGGTGACACCTTTGGGTGGGCTAGCCTGGCTGATTGCCTGGGGCTGTTTTGCTGCGGGCATTTGGCGCAGTCTCTAAGACGCTATAGCGTGGTCAGTTGGCGACAAAGCGCGTTATCATAGCGCCCTTGCTGTCGCCAAGAGCGGCGCGCGCATACCCACTTACTCCCTATACCCGGATATCACCGAGCCACTTATGCAGATTCATCTCAATGGCGAAGCCTATTCTCTTGATCGAGTTCTCAGTCTGGCTGATTTGGTCGAAATACTGGGCCTGACCGGTAAGCGTCTGGCGATTGAGCTGAACCTGGATATAGTGCCGCGCAGTCAGCATGCCGAAACGCTGCTGAGTGACGGCGACAGGGTAGAGATCGTTCACGCCATCGGCGGCGGCTAGTCTGCTAGTCATTTCTGGAGAACCTAATGATTGATTTAAGCCAAGATGCGCTGGAAATTGCCGGCGTTCGTTACCGTTCCCGTCTTCTGGTAGGCACCGGTAAGTACAAGGACATGGCGGAAACGGGCCGTGCCATCGAAGCCTCGGGTGCGGAGATCGTGACCTTAGCGATTCGCCGTACCAACATTGGTCAGAACCCGAATGAGCCAAACCTGCTGGATGTGATCCCGCCAGACCGCTACACCATCTTGCCAAATACTGCGGGCTGCTTTACGGCCGAAGAGGCGGTGCGCACTTGTCGCTTGGCGCGTGAGCTGCTGGACGGCCACAAACTGGTCAAGCTGGAAGTGCTTGCGGACGAGAAGACCCTGTTCCCGAATGTAGTGGAAACCCTGAAAGCCGCTGAAATTTTGGTGAAGGACGGCTTCGACGTGATGGTGTATACCAGCGACGATCCGATCATCGCTCGTGAGCTTTCCGCCATGGGCTGCGTGGCCATCATGCCGCTGGCCGGGCTGATTGGTTCCGGTATGGGTATCTGCAATCCGTGGAACCTGCGCATCATTCTGGAAGAAGCCACCGTGCCGGTGTTGGTTGATGCCGGTGTGGGTACCGCGTCCGACGCCACCATCGCCATGGAGCTCGGCTGCGCTGGCGTCTTGATGAACAGCGCCATTGCCCATGCCGATCAGCCCGTGCTCATGGCGCAAGCCATGCATCACGCGGTGCTTGCCGGCCGCGGTGCTTATCTGGCCGGGCGTATGCCGCGCAAACTTTACGCCACAGCATCCTCCCCGCTGGATGGCACCATCCGTTAACAATCCCAGCCTCATGCAGCGTCACCGGCTGCGGCCGGTGACCTTGAACAATCATTACCGAGCGACTCATGTCTGATACCCCAGAGCTACCCGAAAGCGCCGAAACCGAACCCACTGCATCGCCCCGTCGCGCCATCCGCAGTTTTGTCATGCGCGCCGGTCGCATGACCGAAGGGCAGCAGCGCGGCCTTGATCACGGCTGGCCAAAGTTTGGCCTGACGCTGGATCAGGGCATGCTGGATCTGGATGCGGTTTTTGCTCGCCAAGCGCCGCGCACGCTGGAAATCGGCTTTGGCATGGGGCAGTCGTTGCTGGAAATGGCGCAGGTTGCGCCCGAGCAGGACTTTATCGGCATTGAAGTGCATCGCCCCGGCGTTGGCTCGCTACTGAATGGCTTGGTCAACAGCGAGACTGGCAACGTGAGAGTGTTCGACTGCGACGCCATCGAGGTGCTGAATCAGAGCATTCCAGATGCCAGTCTGGACCGCCTGCTGCTGTTTTTTCCTGACCCGTGGCATAAAAAGAAGCACAACAAGCGCCGCATCGTGCAGCTTAGCTTTGCCGAACTGGTACGCACCAAGCTCAAGCCCGGCGGCATACTGCACATGGCCACCGACTGGGAGCACTACGCCGAGCAAATGCTGGAAGTCATGAGCGCTGCCCCCGGCTACCGTAACCAGGCTGAAGACGGCACCTACGTACCCCGTCCGGAAGAGCGCCCGGTGACCAAGTTTGAGCGTCGCGGTGAGCGGCTGGGGCACGGGGTGTGGGATTTGAAGTTTGAGCGGGTGGAGTGATACTGCTGCAAACTTCGTTGACTTTGGGGTGATCATTCATTTGTCACGACAACGTCATGGGCTCTCGCCAGTTCGTTGCAGAGATAGCTCTGCATTTGGGAGTCCTAGCTGGGGGAGGGGCGTCATGAGGTTTGGCAGGGTGATCGCCGCCGTTTAAGTCAGTATTCAGACTCGCTCAGCACCCCATGCGTAACAGCTATGGCAGGGCATACGGTTGGCAAAGGGTTGTGGTGGAACGGCGCGGAGCTTTCTACACTGACTACCTAGTCATCACTATGGAGAGCGCCGTGAGCTACGAAACACTGGATTACCAAGTTGAGGATGGCATCCTTACCTTGACGCTGAACCGTCCCGACCGCATGAATGCCTTTAACGGTGCCATGCGTCGCGAATTGATTGCTGCATTTGATGCTGCCGATGCCGATGATGCAGTACGTGTGATCATCATGACCGGGGCTGGCCGAGCGTTCTGCGCCGGGGCGGACCTGGAAAAGGGCGGTGATACGTTTAACCGTCACAAGCGTCAGAGCGAGCCAGAAGGCGATGAGTTGCGTGATGGTGGCGGTACCGTTTCACTGCGCATTTACGAATCTACCAAGCCAGTCATCGGTGCCTTTAACGGTGCTGCTGTGGGTGTCGGCGCGACCATGAGCCTGCCGATGGATATCCGTATGGCGTCTACCAACGCCAAGTTCGGCTTCGTGTTTGCCCGGCGCGGCATCACCATGGAAGCGTGCTCAAGCTGGTTCCTGCCGCGTTTGGTTGGTCCGCAGCAAGCAGCAGAGTGGGTTTTTACCGGCCGCGTATTCGGTGCCGAAGAGGCCTTGAAAGGCGGTTTGGTGCGCAGCCTGCACGAACCGGAAGACTTGCTGCCCGCTGCCCGCGAATTGGCCCGTGAGATCGCCGACAATACCTCGGCGATGTCGGCCCTGCTGAACCGTCAACTGATGTGGCGTATGTTGGGTGCCGATCACCCGATGGAAGCGCACAAGATCGACTCCCGCGCGATTGCCTTTATGGGCGAGTCGGCGGATGCGCAAGAAGGCGTGTCGTCTTTCCTGGAAAAGCGTCCAGCCAAGTTCACCCTGCGGCCGAGTCAGGATCGCCCTGACTTCTACCCCTGGTGGAAGGATCGCCCTTTCTCCTAAGCGCTTGATAAGGGGCTGCGTCGCTGCTGGCGTGGCCCTTTCAGTGTTACTCTGCGTTTTTAATTCGCACGGGAGTAATGCAATGAGCCGCCACTTTGAACAGGCCGATGGCCTCTGCGAAAGCCGCGATCCGGCCACCGAAGGTTTTGTCTTCAATCAGACTATGCTGCGCATCAAGTCGCCGCAGAAGACTCTGGATTTCTATACCCGAGTGCTGGGTATGACTCTGGTGAAAAAGCTCGACTTCCCCGAAATGAAATTCAGTCTCTACTTTCTAGCCGCCATCGACAGTCACACGCTGGACGATTGGTCGCAGGATCCGGTAGAGCGTACCCATCAAACCTTTGGCCGCCCGGCGATGCTGGAGCTGACCCATAATTGGGGTACCGAAGACGATGCCGAGTTTAGCTATCACAATGGTAATGATGAGCCCAAAGGGTTCGGCCACATCGGCTTTGCTGTGCCAGATTTGGCAGCCGCCTGCGCGCGTTTTGAGTCTTTGGGGGTGTCGTTTGTGAAGCGCCCGCAGGATGGCAAGATGCACAATATTGCCTTCATCCGCGATCCTGACGGTTACTGGATCGAGCTGTTCGCGCCGGCGGGCATGGCTTGAGTAAAACGCTCTTTTAAGCCTTCCCCAAGCCCGCCCGGTTTTATGTCTTGGAGGGTCGAGTTCCATCTCGAACATGGCGCTCGACGGTTATACCGCTGGCCGGGATGGAATCCGGCCTTCCAAAGCCCCCTAGGTTTTGCATTTCCGGCAAGGTCGAGCTGCGTCTCGACCAGCAAGCTCGGCGGCTACTCCACTGGCCCGAATGCCTCCGGCCTGTCCAAGTGTTAAGGGTATGTAGCCCCTTCGAGCGCACCCTGTTGGGTTTTCTTGTCGTATTCACGACTCGCTGCTTCAAGCCCGCTCAACAGGCGTTGCCCTGCGGCATTGGCGGCCTGTGACAGCTGCGAGCATGCGGTCGCGGGCGGTAATGCCAGAATGGCCTCTTCGATCTGTCTGGCGTAGTCCAGCGCTAAATCCACATGCTTTTCCTGATGCGCCTGCAGCGCAAGCACATAGCCGTCCCACTGCTGTTGAACGCTGGTCGGGCGCTTTGCGTCGGGCTGTAAGCGCGGCATGTGCGCGGTGACGGTGACCTCGGTGCTTGCGGTGACAATCCGGCACTGCCCAGGAGTCGACTCCCAGTTGAAGTTCCAGGTGACGTGGCTACCGCTGTGTTGCCGATCGCGGTTCAGGCTGGCGCGAATGGTGTCCGGCGTGATGCCGACCACATCGAACTGCTGGGTACGTGCCTGCAACACCGGCTCCGCCAGTAGGCTGATGCTGAAGGTGAACAGTAGCGCGAATGGCAGCAGCGGCAGTAACCGGGAGTGAAGCATCAGATTGGATCCATCAGGCGTTCCAGCGCGGCGCGGCACTGGTTGGGAATCGGGAAGGCAGTATTGCTTAGGCGATCAACAAATACGTGTACGAAGCGCCCGGCTGCGCAGGCTTCTTCGCGGCCTTGTTTGAACACTGCCAGTTCGTAATGCACCGAGCTGCTGCCCAGACGCGCGACCTTTACGCCGATTTCGATGGCATCCGGGAAGGCGATGGGTGCGAAGTAGTCGCAGTTGGAGCTGACCACAAAGGCAACCTGATCGCCCTCGTGGATATCCAGCCCACCTTCGGCGATCAGCCAGCTGTTTACTGCGCTATCGAAAAAACTGTAGTAGGTCACGTTATTAACGTGGCCGTAAATATCGTTGTCGTGCCAGCGGGTGGTGACCGGGTGCAGGTAATGGTAGTCCTGCCGGGTTGGCTTGCTTGCGCTCATACTAAGTCTCTTGTCGTGATTGATCGGGCCGAGGGCATTAATAAGCCAGGTTATAGATGGCTAGCGCGTCGGCCTCGGTTATTTCACGCGGGTTGTTGACGAGCAGGCGCTGTTGCAGCATCGCATCTTTGGCCAACAGCTCCAGCTTGTCCTTGGGTACGCCGGCGTCACGCAGGCGGCTTGGCAAGCCGCAGCGCGGGCTGAGGTCAGCCAAGGCGCTGACCAACTGCGCGGTCAGGTGATCAGCATCGCCGGATTGCAGGCTCGGGCCAACAATCAGTGGCGCCAATTCGGCATACAGCGGCGCGGCGTGAGAGGCGTTGAACTCGATCACGGTTGGCAATACCAATGCGTTGGACAGCCCATGAGGAATGTGGAAATGCCCGCCTAGCGGGTAAGCCAGCGCATGCACAGCAGCGACCGGGGCATTGGCGAACGCCTGACCGGCAAGCAAGGCGCCAAGCAGCATGGCCTGGCGGGCTTCGCGGTTCTGGCCGTTCTGTACTACGTGGTCCAGGTTGCCGGCCAGCAGCCGCAGCGCTTCACGCGCGAGCATATCGGATAGCGGATTTTTCTTCAGCTTGCTGGTGTAGGCCTCAATGGCGTGCACCATGGCGTCGATGCCAGTAGCAGCGGTGACGTGGGCCGGCAGACCGAGGGTGAGGTCGGCATCCAGCAGCGCCAGATCGGGCAGCAGAATCGGCGAAACCACGCCCATTTTGGTGGTTGCGCCGGTGGTGATAATGGCGATCTGGGTGACTTCCGAGCCGGTGCCGGCGGTGGTGGGCACCTGGAATAATGGCAGGCGTTTGCCACGCGCATTGCCGACGCCGTAGATGTCGGCCATTTGCTGTTTGCACTCGGGGTGCGCCAGCAGGGCAACCAGTTTGGCGACATCCATAGAGCTGCCGCCGCCAAATCCGATGATCAGCTCGGCCTGCATGTTTTTGGCCTGAGCGACCGCTTCCAGTACAACATGTTCCGGCGGATCGGCCTCTACCTGATCAAATACTTCGACGCTCACCTGCGCCTTGGCCATGGCCGGCAGGATGTTGTCGAGCAGGCCGATCTTGGTGATGCCCGGATCGGTTACGATCAGCACGCGTTGAGCGTCACGCTCTCGGCACAGCTCGCCAAGGCGGGCAGCGGAGCCTGATTCGCAGAGAATCTGGGCGGTGGTGGCAAAGCTGAACGGATTCATTGGGCCTCCGGGATAGATATTTGCATGGCTAAATTGAATAGCAATTTGCATCGATTGAGACAATTCTGTTGACTGCGCGTTCATGCGGCAAGAGCTATTGATGATGCAGATAGTACCGCATGCTGACTGTGCGATGACAGCCAGCGGGCGGTAGCGCCAGCTGAGTAGTGCCTGCCTCTGCGTTCCGGCGACTCACTTTTGGACTGGCGACGCTGCTGGCCGGGATGGAACCCGGCCTTCCAAGGCCCCCGGTTTCGCATTCCAGGGAAGGTCGAGTTCCATCTCGACCAGCGTGCTCGGCGGTTACTCCGCTGGCCGGCATAGAATCCGGCGTTTCCAGAGCACACCCGGTGTTGCAGGCTATGGAGAAGTGTTAATACGTGGGGCTTTTACAGAAATATTTCCAACAGATCATTGAGAAACAGCCTGCCGCGCTCAGTTGGCACTAACTGCTGGCTCCAGGGCTGCAGCAGACCTTTGGCGGCGGCTTGTTGCAGTAGCGGCTCGATGGCGGCCAGGGGTTGACCTGTGCGGGCGGCGTAGTAGCTGGCCGGTACGCCCTCTACCAAACGCAGGGCGTTCATCAAAAAGTCGAACGGCAACTCATCGTTGGTCAAGGTTTTGCGGCCTGAGCAAACGCTTTTGCCGGCGGCCAGGTAATCCTTGGGTAAACGGGTTTTCCAGTAACGCTCGATACGGCCATCAACATGCGAGATCTTGCCGTGGGCGCCGGCGCCAATGCCGAGAAAATCGCCGTACTGCCAGTAATTCATGTTGTGCCGCGCCTGCAGACCGGGCTGCGCGTAGGCGGATACTTCATATTGCGCGTAACCACCGGCGGCCATGCGCTGCTGCCCGGCTTCCTGTATCGACCAGAGAATATCTTCCTCGGGCAGCGTTGGCGGCTTGGAGTAAAACACGGTGTTCGGTTCCAGCGTGAGCTGGTACCAGGACAAGTGCTCGGGTGCCAGCGCCATGGCTTGATCAATATCGGCGATGGCTTGCTCATGACTCTGGTTGGGCAGGCCGTGCATCAGGTCGAGATTTAGATTATCGAAGCCCGCGCGGCGCGCCATATCGACGGCACTCAAGGCTTCGCGGTCGTCGTGGATGCGGCCTAAGGCCTTAAGATGCTCAGCATTGAAGCTCTGGATACCAATCGACAAACGATTGATGCCGGCGGCGCGGTAGTCAGAGAATTTGGCCTGCTCGAAGGTGCCGGGGTTGGCCTCGAGCGTTATTTCAATGTCAGCAGCGAAGGGCAAATGTGCGTTTAACGCCTGTAAAAAACGGTCGAGACTGGCCGCCGAGAACAGACTGGGCGTGCCGCCGCCAAAAAAGATTGAGGTTAACTCACGTCCCGCAGCTAGCGGCAAATCTTGCTGTAGGTCGACGATCATGGCGTCGATATAGGCATCTTCGGGCAGCGGCGCCTGACTGGTGTGTGAATTGAAGTCGCAGTAAGGGCACTTTTTCACGCACCAGGGAATGTGGATGTAGGCCGCCAACGGAGGGAGCTCGAAGCTCGAAGCTCGGTCCGAGTTGGTTTCTTCCAGCGGTTTCAAGCTAGCCCCAACCGCTGACGCAGTTGCGCCATGGCGCGGGCGCGGTGACTAAGCTGGTTCTTGTCTGCGGGGCTCAGTTCGGCACTCGCGCATTTGCGCTCCGGAACCCAGAACAGCGGATCGTAGCCAAAGCCAGCCTGACCGCGGGCTTCGTTAAGAATGCGGCCCTCCCAGATGCCTTCACAGATGATCGGCATGGGGTCATCTGCGTGGCGCAATAGGGCCAGGGCGCAGATAAATTGCGCGCCGCGTGCTTCGGTCGGCACCTCGCACAGCGCCTGCAACAGCTTGGCGTTGTTAGCGGTATCGCCTTCGCCGTTGGCGTAGCGAGCTGAATAAATCCCCGGTGCGCCCCCGAGAAAGTCCACAGCTAGCCCCGAGTCGTCAGCCAATGCGGGTAAGCCTGAGGCCCGAGCGGCGTGGCGTGCTTTGAGCAGGGCGTTTTCGACAAAGGTTAGGCCGGTTTCCTCGACGTCTTCGTCGATAAAATCGCTTTGCGGCAAAATTTTCACTTGATCGCCGAGCATAGCCTGCAGCTCAGCCAGCTTGCCCTTGTTGCTGCTGGCGAGCACCAACGTATCGAAGGGCAAGGCTTTACTGGTCATCGGGAAAGAACTCCTGCTGAAAGCTGAGGTTGTGCACGATGCTGCCGGGCGCGGCCTGAATATCGATTTTAAACAGCAGAATGCCGCGCTGCGCTGCGCTGTAGTTGGCAACGAAGTAGATGGCGTCGCCTTCTTTAATACGCTTGAATTGCAGCGGGACTGGCTGGCCGATCAAGCTGCGGACTTCGCCCTTGAGGATCGCGTCAACCGCTTGGGCTTTGCCGTTGCTCTGGCGCTGCACCGCAATATTGATCACGCCCTGATTGGGTCCGCGCTGCAGGCCCGCATTGGCGGCAATCTCGGGCTGCAGAAAGCTGCTATTGAATACATTGTGATAGACGATCAGATCGCCAAAGCGGGCAGGTTCAGCCGCTGCGCTGGCCCAAGGGGCCAGGAGCAATGAGGCGAGCAGAACTAAAGTGCGTAGCATGGTTAGCTCCTGGAGAGGTGCGTGAGGCAGGTTCAACGGCTAATACGGTAGATGGCCACTTCACCCAGCAGGTTGGGCCATAGGCCGCTCAACCAGCTGCGCTTATGGGTCTGATCTACCACCAGACGATCGAGCACTTTGATTCCGCGCTCGCGGCACAGCTGCTCGAAATCCTTGAAGGTACAAAAGTGAATATTCGGGGTGTTGTACCAGGTATAGGGCATGAACTCAGAGACCGGCATGCGGCCTTTGGTACCCAGATACCAGCGGCAGCGCCAGTGGGCAAAATTGGGGAAGGTTAGAATGCCCTCATGGCCGATGCGCAGCATGTCTTCAAGGACTCGGTCAGGGAAGTGCATGGCCTGCAACGACTGGGTCATGACCACGGTATCGAAGCTGTTGTCCTCGAAGTTGTTCAGCTCCTTATCGAGGTTCTGCTCCAGCACGTTTACGCCATGCTGAATGCAGGCGTTAATCTTCTCAGGGTCGATTTCCAGTCCGTAGCCCTGCACCTGCTTGTGGTCGCGCAGATGCCTCAGCAGCTCGCCCTCGCCACAACCCAGGTCGAGCACATGGCTGCCGGGCTTGATCCACTGCTGAATGATCTCAAGATCGGCGCGCAGACTCATGAGGTCACCTCTATACGGTTCATGTAGCCACTCAGGGCTTCGATGTAGCGGGGGATCGGCAGCAGGAAGGCGTCGTGTCCCTGCGCTGCTTCAATCTCCAGGTAACTGACCTGTTTCTTGGCAGCCAGCAGGGCGTTGACCAACTCGTATGAGCGGGCTGGCGAAAAGCGCCAGTCGGTGGTGAACGACATCACCAGGGTGCTAGCCTGAATGCCCGCCAGTGTCTTAGCCAGATCGTCGCCGTGCGCAGCGGCCGGGTCAAAATAGTCGAGCGCTTTGGTCATCAGCAAATAGGTGTTGGCGTCAAAGCGACCGGAGAACTCCTGGCCTTGATAACGCAGGTAACTTTCGACCTCGAACTCCACGCTGGTGAGGTCGTAGTTGAGTTGCTCGCTGCGTAATTCGCGGCCGAACTTCAGGCCCATGGAGTCGTCGGACAGATAAGTTATATGTCCTACCATGCGCGCGAGCATTAGACCGCGTTTGGGGATGACGCCAAAGGCGGCGTATTCACCGTGATGAAAGTCTGGATCGGTAGTGATGGCTTGCCGAGCCACTTCATTAAAGGCGATGTTCTGCGCCGACAGCTTGGGAGCGGTGGCGATGGCCACACAATGCCGAATACGCTCGGGATAGCTGATCGCCCACTGCAATGCTTGCATGCCACCAAGGCTGCCGCCAACCACGGCGGCCCACTGCTGCACCCCCAGCACATCGGCCAATCGTGCCTGGCTATGCACCCAGTCTTCTACGGTTAATACCGGGAAACTGGCGCCGTAGGATTTGCCGCTTTCCGGATCGATGCTGGAAGGTCCGGTGGAACCGTGGCAGCCGCCGAGATTGTTCAAGCTGACAACGAAGAAGCGGTTGGTGTCGATGGCCTTGCCAGGACCTATGCAGGAGTCCCACCAGCCAGGCTTGCGCTCATCTTCACTATGGTAGCCAGCAGCATGGTGATGGCCAGACAACGCATGGCAAATCAGAATGGCGTTATCGGCTGCCGAATTAAGCTGGCCATAGGTCTCGTAGACCAGATCGTAAGGGGCTAACGCCTTGCCGCAGGCCAATTGCAGCGGCTCGCTGAAGGTATGTCGCTGGGGTGTAACCAGGCCGACGGAGTCAGCAGGTAATGTGGACATCGATAACCTGTTCCTGTGTCAATTGGCGGAGCTTCGTCAGGGAGCCATATTTGCGGTCGCTCCCTAAATCGTGCGGGCAGGCGAAGGGCCAATAATAGAGGCGTCAGTCTAAAGAGCGCACTGCCTTGGCGCAATATTGAAGGGCGCTGTATGCCCAGATCATCGAGCAACAACCGGGGCGAGGAGATGGCAACACGTTTTTGCCGGCCGGTTTGGCCGCTAACCAGCATCACTTGCTGCTTCGATACTCCAAAAGCTTTGGCCAGAAAGGCCAGCAACATGCTGTTGGCCTTGCCATTCACCGGCGGTGCGCTGATGCGAATTTTCATTCGGTCGCCATGCAGTCCGGCAAAGCCAATGCGGCTGGCACCGGGCTGCAGGTGACAATCGAGCACCAGTTGTTCGCCGCTCCAACTTTAGAAACTGCTCACAATGCCAGTGTTAGGCCCTTAGGCATGCCGGTGGCGATCGCCATATTGGTGATCACCAGCATCTGCAGCAAGTTCAATGCGATAAAGGCAAAAATGGGCGAAAGATCCAGGCCGCCCATCGATGGCAGGATCTTGCGAATGGGGCCCAATACCGGCTCACAGAGTTGATTGACCAACAAGGCCGCTGGGTTCGAGCTGCCAGGCGCGACCCACGACAAGATCACACTGATGATCAGTGCGAAGAAGAACACCTTGAGAAACAGCGCCGTGAGGGCCACCAGCGACCAGGCTAGTAACTGCAGAATGCTCGGTAGCGCGTAGCCCATCAGCTTGATGATGACCGCCATCAGAGCCAGCTGAATGATCAACGCCAAAACCAGGGAGGCAAAGTCGATGCCCGCCCAGCCAGGTATCAATCGGCGCAGTGGCAACAACAGCGGCTTGGTAGCACGCACAATGAACTGCGACAGCGGATTATAGAAATCCGCGCGTACCAGTTGCAGGATGAAACGCAATAGTACCAGCAGCAAATACAGGCTGCCGATAGTCTGGACAAGATAGATAGCTGCCATGTTCAGGCCGGTCATGGTGTTTCCTCAGGCGAGTTCTTTGGACATTTCGGCAGCACGCTTGGCGGCGGCCTGCATAGCGTTATCGACCATCTGCGGCAGGCCTTCTTCACGGAAGGTCTTGATCGCTTGCTCGGTCGTGCCGCCGGGCGAGCAGACGCGGCGGCGTAGTTCGGCTACGTCAACATCACTGTTGACCGCCATATCGGCTGCGCCCAATGCAGTGAACAGCGCCATACGCTCGGCCGTGTCGCGCGGCAGGCCGAGCTTTTCGCCCGCATCAATCATCGCTTCGATCATATAGAAAAAGTAGGCCGGCCCGCTGCCGGATACCGCAATCACCGCATCGATCAGACTTTCTTCTTCGAGCCAGACGCTGATGCCGACGGCATTCAGGATGCTTTCGGTCAGCTCCTTTTGCGCATCGCTGACCGCAGCGGTAGCGTATAAGCCGCTGACGCCTTGGCCACGCAGCGACGGCGTATTGGGCATGCAGCGGACAATCGGCGTTTGCTCACCGAGCCAAGCGGCCAGGCTGTCACAGCTGATGCCGGCAGCGATGGAGATCACCAGTTGGCCTGGCTTGCGCTCAGCTGGCAGGGCGCGGCAAACGGCTTGCATTACCTGAGGCTTAACCGCCAGCAGCAGCACATCGCATTCGGCGGCTAGTACGGCGTTGTCGGTTACCGTACGAATCTGAAACTGCTTGTTCAGCGCCGCGCCTTGCTCCGCTTTGGGGTCGCTGGCGATGATGCGCTCGGGCTTCACGTTTTTCTGTAGCATGCCGCCAATCAAGCTGGTTGCCATGTTGCCGGCACCGATGAAACCGATAATGGGAGCAGTCATTTAGTTGGAACCTCGCTCGGAATGCGTGGGTGGAATGGAGTAATCACGTGCACCAAACAGCGCACTGCCAATGCGCACTATGCTTGCGCCTTCCTGAATGGCTTCCGCCAGGTCATCGCTCATGCCCATAGACAGTGTGTCCAACGGTAGCTCTAGAGCCGCTTGCGCTTCGCGCACTGCAGCCAGCGGTGCACGCCGTGCGGCGCTATCGTCAGCCGGAGCAGGAATCGCCATCAGCCCGCGCAGCCTTATGCCTGGCAAGCTGTTAACGGCGTTGGCCAGTTCGGGCAGTTCTGCCAGAGAAACGCCGGCTTTACTCTCCTCACCGCTGATATTCACCTGCAAGCAAATATTCAGGGGCGGCATGCCTTCGGGTCGTTGCTCAGACAGGCGTCGGGCGATCTTCAGCCGGTCGACACTGTGCACCCAGTCGAAGTGCTCAGCGATGGTTTTCGTCTTGTTTGATTGAATGGGGCCGATGAAGTGCCAGATCAAGGGAAGGTCGGACAGCGTGGCCATTTTCGCCAACGCTTCCTGCAGATAGTTTTCCCCTATATTCTGTATGCCTGCTGCCCAGGCGTCACGGATGGCACTGGCGGGACGGGTTTTACTCACCGCCATCAGGGTAATGGTATCGGGATCGCGGTCGGCAACGGCGGCGGCGCGCTGTATGCGTTCACGAACGTTTGCAATATTCTCTGCTATCGTGGACATTACTGACGTTAATACCTTGCCAATCGAATAGACTCTGCCGGCATTCTACATGCTTGCAGGTTGTAATGGGGAACCCAATGGATATTACCGAGCTGTTAGCCTTCAGCGCCAAGCAGGGCGCGTCGGACTTGCACCTGTCGGCAGGACTGCCGCCCATGATTCGTGTGGATGGCGACGTGCGCCGGATCAACGTACCGGCCATGGAACACAAGCAAGTGCATGCGCTGATTTACGACATCATGAACGATCGTCAGCGTAAGGATTTCGAAGAGTTTCTCGAAACCGACTTCTCCTTTGAAGTACCTGGTGTGGCCCGTTTCCGGGTTAACGCCTTTAACCAGAATCGCGGTGCTGGTGCGGTGTTCCGGACCATTCCTTCCAAGGTATTGACCATGGAAGACCTGGGCATGGGCGACGTGTTCAAGAAGATCTCTGATAACCCGCGCGGTCTGGTGCTGGTTACCGGGCCTACGGGTTCGGGTAAGTCCACCAGCCTCGCGGCGATGGTCGACTACGTCAACAGCACCAAGTATCAGCATATTTTGACCATCGAAGACCCAATCGAATTTGTTCACGAGTCGAAGAAGTGCCTGGTCAATCAGCGTGAAGTACACCGCGACACCCTCGGTTTTGCTGAAGCCCTGCGCTCGGCACTGCGGGAAGATCCGGACATTATTCTGGTTGGTGAGATGCGCGACCTGGAGACGATTCGTCTCGCGCTGACAGCAGCAGAAACCGGCCACCTGGTATTCGGCACGTTGCACACCACCTCGGCGGCTAAAACGATCGACCGTATCGTCGATGTTTTCCCCGGCGAAGAGAAATCCATGGTGCGGTCGATGTTGTCTGAATCATTGCAGGCGGTAGTATCGCAAACACTGATCAAAAAAATCGGCGGCGGTCGAGTGGCAGCCCACGAAATCATGATCGGCACCCCGGCGATTCGTAACCTGATTCGTGAAGACAAGATTGCCCAGATGTATTCGGCGATTCAAACAGGTGGCAACATTGGCATGCAGACACTCGACATGTGTCTGAAAAGCTTGGTTGGCAAAGGTTTGATTACTAAAGAAAGTGCCCGCGAAAAAGCTAAGGCCGTGGACAGCTTCTAAACAGGCTGGCAGTTTTGGCGGATGCTGAGCAGTCCGCCGCGAAGGATAAAAGAGGCATAGCATGGAGTTTGAAAAGCTGTTGCGGCTGATGGTTGAGAAGGGTGCGTCTGACCTCTTCATTACTGCCGGCGTTCCACCTAGCATGAAAGTGAATGGCAAGATTCTGCCGGTGACCAAAACCCCGCTCTCGCCTGAGCAGACCCGCGAAACTGTGCTGGGTGTGATGACTGAAGCGCAGCGCCGCGAGTTTGCCGAAAAGCGTGAGTGCAACTTTGCCATCAGTGCTCGAGGTATCGGCCGCTTCCGCGTCAGTTCCTTCTACCAGCGCAACCTGGTGGGCATGGTGCTGCGGCGCATCGAGATCAACATCCCGACCATGGAAGATCTGCGCCTGCCCGAGATCCTCAAGCAGCTGGCGATGACCAAGCGTGGGCTGGTGATCTTCGTGGGCGCTACCGGTACCGGTAAATCGACCTCATTGGCGTCGATGATCGGCTACCGCAACAAGCACTCCAGCGGCCACATCATTACGATTGAAGATCCGATCGAATTTATCCATCAGCATCAGAATTGCATCGTTACCCAGCGCGAAGTGGGCATCGACACCGACTCTTTTGAAGTCGCGTTGAAGAACACTCTGCGCCAGGCCCCTGATGTGATTTTGATTGGTGAGGTGCGTTCCAAGGAGACTATGGAGCACGCGGTCGCCTTTGCCGAAACCGGTCACCTGTGTTTGGCTACGCTGCACGCCAACAACGCCAACCAAGCGCTGGATCGCATCATCCACTTCTTCCCCGTTGAGCTACATCAGCAGGTGTGGATGGACTTGTCGCTTAACCTCAAGGCCATTGTCGCCCAGCAACTCATTCCCACTCCGGATGGCAAGGGGCGCCGTGCAGCTATTGAGGTGCTATTGAATACGCCACTGGCTGCCGACATGATCCGCAAGGGTGAAGTGCATGAGCTCAAGCCGCTGATGGCACGCTCTGGCGAGTTGGGCATGCAGACGTTCGATCAGGCGCTCTACAAGCTCTACAGCCAAGGCGAAATCACCTACGAAGATGCGTTGGCTCACGCCGACTCGGCCAACGACTTGCGTTTGATGATCAAGTTGGGCTCGGAAGCCGACGGTAAGCACCTGATGGGTGAGGAGAACAACGGCTTTGCATTGGAAGAGGAAGAAGAAGGTGGCGCTCACCACCGCACACGGCGTTAATCGTTGCCTGCTGCGGGCGCCGTACTAATTTGATTGCGTCCACCACGCTTGGCTACCAACAGAGCGTGGTCGGCGTGGTTGATGGTTTCGGAATAGCTGTCACCTGCCTGGTGCTCGGCGATGCCGATACTGATAGTGACGCTGACGGAGTCGGTTTGGGCGCGGATGGCCAAGCGCTCAACGGCTGTGCGTACGCGCTCCATGACCCGCTCGGCTGCATCGGCATGAGTCTCGGGCATTAGAATTAAAAACTCCTCCCCACCCCAGCGTCCGCACAAATCCTGCTCGCGTATTTCTGCGTCAAGCACGCGAGCGATCTCGGTTAATGCGCTATCGCCTAGTTCATGGCCGTATTGATCATTGATGTTTTTGAAATGATCGACGTCGAGCATGGCGATGGTGAAAGGCCGTTGATAGCGAGTGTAGCGCTCGGCTTCTTTTTTCAGGTGATCTACTAACAAGCGCCGATTTGGCAGCCCGGTAAGCGCGTCATGGGTTGAGGCCTCACGCAGAGCTTCGTTTAGGTCGCGCATCATATTCTGGTAACGATCGGATATGCGCGCGACTTTCTCCAGTTGCCGCAATTGCTTATTCAGACGCTCGCTCAGTGAGTGCTCTTGCTGTTTCGCCATGCTTTGATAAACATCCGAAATGCGGCTGATACGGTCAATTCTACGAGCCAGGTCCTGATGTGTAGCCCAGAGCGAGAGCAGGGGTTCGCGCAGCGGGTTTTCCTGTTGCTCGGCATCATCCAGTAGCGCGCGGATGCTATCTTCAAGGCTCTGAGAGGGCTGTTTCATCTGGGACTCTAGGTATGACTGATGATGTCGAATGGAAAATTGCAGTCTTCCTTGAACTCTTCGGCCAGTTCCGCGACCCGTTCATTTTGCGGGTCATAATACCAATACACCGCCACGGGCTTACCTTCCTGATGAGCGGCTTCTAGCAAGTCGAAGATATCCATCATCGCCTTGACGCTGCTGGTGTTCAAGTACAGCAAACGCAGTTCCAGTGTCAGCGGCGCCGTGGCCTGCTCTAGATAAGATTCCATCCAGACGAATACTTGTTGGAACATGTCGAAGGAGTTTTCCGGGTAGGAATCACCCTCCATGTAAAGCTTACCGTTGGCCCAATCGCTGCGGACTTCTGGGGTGGACTGGGAGCTGGCGATAGAAAAATCGGTCATTGTCTTAAACTCGTTACTCAATCAGATGACAGCGCGCAGGCTGAAAAAGCCGCGGCCAGAGGCTAGCGGCTGCAATGATGCCTGCAGTGGTTCGCTGGACTTTCGCGCTATGTCGATAAGGCCTAAACCGGCGCCGGAGGGGCGCTCTTCGTCACGCGGCCGGCGTAGCTGTTCTTTGTAGGCGGCTTTCAATGCCACTTTGTCGAGTCCGGCGAGGCTTTCCACGGCGCGCAACAGGTTCTCGCCATCTGGTAACTCGATCAGGTTGCCAGCGGAAACCACGTAGCGGCCATCTTCGTTGCGTGAGACCACGACGGTGGCGCCGGCTTCCTGCTCGGTCCATTGGCGGGCGCGGGTGTAATGGCTGATGTTCTGGGTCATTTCAATGTACACCGCGAACACATCCATGGCAGCGCTGGGGTGAGCGTGCTCAGCGGAGAGATAGTTGCGCAGGGCGTTGCCAATTTCTTCGATCAGGCTGCGTGAAATAGGGCCGTTGAAGCACAGCATAATCTGCTGGCTGTTGAAGCGCTCACGCATGGCAAAAAGGTCAATATTTTCCATTACAGCTCCTGTGCGTTTCAATCTGCTTGCGCTTCAATCAAAGCGGAAGCAGAGCATAGTGATGTCGTCACGCTGCGGGTAATCACCTTGATAGGCTGCCAGTGTATCGCTGAATGCCGTGCTTTGCTGCTGTAGCGGCAATTTGGCGTGCTGGCACAGCATCTCGGCGAAGCGGCTATTACCGAAACCGAAGCCTTGCTCGCCGCCGGCCTGATCAAGAAAACCGTCGGTGCACAGATAGAAAGTGCGCCCGGTTTCCAGTGACACTTCGCTATTTTGGTAGTCACCCAGACGTTTGTCACCTAGCGCGCGGCGCGCGCCCGCTACGTGCTCTACGCTGTTGCCATCGCTGTGATAAAGCGCGATCTTGGCGCCGGAAAATACCACGCGACGCTGATCCAGATCGACGTAGGCTAAGCCCACATCCATGTTGGTGGCGACCGATTTGTACTCGGCAGAGTCGCTGAGCATGCTGCGTACTATCTGATCGGTACGCTGCAGTGTGGCAGCCGGGTCAGCCAGGCCGCAATCGTTGATTGCCTGCTCTAGAGCAGCATGCGCGAGCATGGTCATCAGCGCACCGGGTACGCCGTGGCCTGCGCAGTCGACGACGCCAAACAGGCAGCGCTGGTTTTCGCTGCGGAAAATATAGAAATCGCCACCCACTACATCGCGTGGACGCCACAGCACCGCATGATGCTGGCCTAGCGCATTGACCAGCTCGCGGTTGGGCAGAATAGAGCGCTGAATCAGGCTGGCGTAGTCGATGGAGTCTTCAATCTTCTTACGCGCGGTACGCATGCTCTGGTTAACCTCCTCCAGATCACGAGTGCGCTCCTGCACGCGTTGCTCCAACTCACTGGTGTGGCTGCGGACTTTTTGCGCCATCGCGTCAAAAGCTTCACTGAGCTCGCCGATTTCGTCGTTGCGGGTGGTTGGCATGGCCACGTCATAGCGACCCGCCGCCATTGCCTGTGCGCTTTGGCGCAGCTGACGCAGTGGGCGCAGCAGCAGCCGCTCAATGGCGAAGGCAAACAACAGAATCAGGAATACCAGTAGTGCGCCTAAACCCAATAAAACCGGCGTTAGCCAGGTGCGATCAATCACTTGCGCGCTGTTCAGATCGACGGCGTTGGCGACAAACCAGTTCAGCTCAGGGATGTAGGTCAGGGCCAGCAGTTGATCGTTGCCGGCAAGGTGGATCTGGCGTATTTGCACCTCACCGGGGTTGGCTTTTACTGTCTGCATGGCATCGCGGACGGCTTGCTTCTGTGGGTCGCTGTCGAGCATCTCAAGCAGGTTGCTGCCGGTTCTGGCGTTGGTGTCTGCGCCTGAGTTAAGGGCGATCAGGCTGCGGTCTTGATGGGCTTGAATGGCGCCGTCTGCATCCAGAATCATCGGGGTAACGCCATCGTCATCGCTGGCGATGAAATCGCGGATGAAACTCGACAGGTCTAAACCGGAGCCTGCCAGGGCGAGGACCTCCCCGTTGTTGTCTTTGACCACCATGTTGAACCACACTTTGGTGGTGTTCAGCTCGGGATTGGAGTCGACGTTGATATTGAAGCTGTCGGTGTCGCGCAGGCTGGCGAAGAACCAGCTATCGGCGGCGGCTTCGGGGTTGAGGAGGTAACGCGGCTCTCGGCTAATGGGTTCATCATTGCCGTTGAAGTAATAGCCATAATTGCTGAGCATGCCGATGAAGTAAGCATGATCGCGAAAGTCCTGACGGTAGCGCTCTGCTTCGCGGAAAAACAAATCTTTTTTGGCCGGGTCGTCCGGGTCCTTCAACCACTGCAGAGTGACCTCGGAATTAGCCAGGCGCAAAGAGAGCGCCAGCTCGCGGCTGATGGGCGCCCGAATTTTCTCCCGGCTGAGCAGGGTCGCGTTGCGCGCATAGGCTTCGCCGAAGTGCTCGTGAATGCCGCTGAGTAACGACCAGCCAATCAAGCCTGCCGGCAGCAAGGCCAACAAGCCAGCTAGCAGCAGTGCGAGCAGGGATTTACCACGTAAGCCAAAAGCGGCCATACCAACATCCTTTTAATGGTCAAGCTTGTAATGATCAGGTGGCGCTGGGCCGCGGCCCAGCTATGCAAGCGCAATCAATTTGCTTGGTATACCAATTTCCCGTTGCACAGGGTGTGGGTCACGGCTGCGGGTGCGCCTTGGCCAATGAAGGGGCAGTTGGCACCACGCGATAGCCAGTTGCGGCCAATTTCACAGGCCTGAACCGGGTTGAACAGCGTCAAATCTGCTGGCCCGCCCAAAGTAAGTTGTCCGGCCTGCAGGTTGAGTGCAGCCGCCGGTCCGGTTGTCAGGCGAGACAGCAGCGCGGGCAGCTCAAGCAATCCGTCAGCGACCAACGTCAGGGCCAGCGGCAGGAGGATTTCTACACTACTGATGCCGGGCGCCGAAGCGGCGAAAGGCACTCGCTTTGCTTCTGGCTCGTGCGGGCGATGATGCGAGGCGATGGCCTGTACAACGCCACTTTGTACTGCTTCGCGCAAGGCGCGGCGGTCGGCCGCGGAGCGGAGTGGCGGCATGACATGCAGCAGGCTGGAAAAGCCGTTGAGGTCCTCGTCACAGAGTAACAGTTGGTAAGCCGCTACATCGGCAGTTACCGGCAGCCCGCGAGCTTGAGCAGTTGCTAGCATGTCGACGGCGCGAGCGCTGGTCAGTCCGCTAAAGTGAGCGCGCACCCCGGTCTGTTCGATTAGCAATAAATCACGCGCCAGTGCGACGGTTTCAGCGCTCTCGGGAATGCCGACGAGGCCTAGTCGCGATGCAGTAGGGCCTTCATGTGCCATACCGCCTTCCGCCAGCGAAGGGTCGAGTGGAGTAAAGATGATCGGTACGTCAAAGGTGGCGGCGTATTCGAGGGCGCGACGCAGGATACGATTGCTGCCCATCGGGTTGAGGCCTTGGGTAAAGGCCACGCAACCGGCATCACGCAATGCCACCAGTTCGCTCAGATGCTCGCCTTCGAGATTTTTTGTGAGTGCGCCAATCGGCAGTACTCGGGCATGTCCGGAGGCTTGGCTGCGGTCGAGGATCAGCTCGGCAACGGCGGAGGTATCCAGCACCGGCCGCGTGTCCGGCAGGCAACACAGGCTGGTGACGCCGCCCGCAGCAGCGGCGCGGGTTTCGCTGTCGATGTTGCCCTTACGGCTATAACCGGGCTCGCGCAGGCTGACGTTAAGATCCACCAAGCCGGGGCTGGCGATCAGGCCGCGAGCGTCGATTACCTGGCTAGGGCTGAAACCTTCTGGCGCCTCGCCAATAGCCTGGATGTGGCCGGCGGCTATGTGTAGGTCGGTGATTTGGTCAAAATGGCTGGCCGGGTCGATCACCCGCGCGCCTTGGATAGTCAGTCGCATGGTTCAGTTCGCTTCCTGGTTAAGCTGGCGCTGGGTGGTCTGTCCGGTCATGGCCATGGACATAACGGCCATGCGTACGGCGATACCGTAGGTGACCTGTTTGAGGATGACTGACTGCGGACCATCGGCCACTTCCGACTCGATCTCCACGCCACGGTTGATCGGTCCTGGGTGCATTACCAGGGCATCGGGTTTTGCCAGCGCCAGGGTTTCGCGGGTCAGGCCGTAGAGGCGATAGAACTCGCCTTCGCTGGGCAGCAGGCCGCTCTGCATTCGCTCTCGCTGCAGGCGCAGCATGATCACCACATCCACGCCGCGTAGGCCAACACGTAGATCGTTGAATACCCGTACGCCATATTGCTCAATACCTTCTGGCAGCAGCGTGCGCGGCGCAATCACTCGGATATCCGGGCAGCCGAGGGTTTTCAGTGCCTGCATATTCGAGCGAGCCACCCTTGAGTGCAGAATATCGCCGACGATGGCGACTGATAGGTTCTCGAAGTCGTCGCGATGGCGGCGAATGGTCAACATGTCGAGCATCGCTTGCGTGGGATGGGCGTGGTTGCCATCACCGGCGTTAATCACGGCGACCTGCGGACACACATGCTCAGCAATAAAGTGCGCGGCGCCGGAATCGCTGTGGCGCACCACGAACATGTCGGCGGCCATCGCTTCCAGATTCTGCAGGGTGTCGTACAAGGTCTCGCCTTTGCTGGTGGACGAGGTCGAGATGTTCAGGTTGAGCACATCCGCTGAGAGACGTTTAGCGGCAAGTTCAAAGGTGGTGAGCGTACGCGTGGAGTTTTCGAAAAACACGTTGCACACGGTTTTACCACGCAGTAGCGGGACCTTCTTGACCGCGCGCTCGCCGACTTCAAGGAAGGAGTCGGCGGTGTCCAGCAGCTCGGTCAACAGTTCGCGGGACAGGCCTTCGATGGTCAGAAAATGGCGCAGTTGGCCTTGGTGGTTCAGTTGCAGATGTTGCGGCGTCTGGCTCATGGCTGTCTCAGTGGGTAGCTGTGTTCAGGGTTAGCTTTAGCGGACTCGGTCCTGTCAACTTTACTCGCTGGCCGGCGGGCAGGGCGAGGCTCGCACCGAGAATGTCGGCGCGCACTGGCAACTGCCGTGCTTCGATGTCTAGCAAGGTCACCAAGGTCACCGAGGCCGGCCGACCGTAGTCGAACAGCTCGTTGAGGGCGGCGCGAATGGTGCGCCCGGTCATCAACACATCGTCGACTAGAATTAGGTGGCGACCCTCAACGGTAAAGGGCAGATCTGAAGTGCGCACGCTCGGTGGCAAGCCGTTCTGCTCGAAATCGTCGCGATAGAACGCGATATCCAGTGTGCCCATAGGCGCCTCCGGTGCAACTTGCTGATGCAGCGCTTCGGCCACCCATACCCCACCGGTATGGATGCCGACAAAGGCCGGATCTTCAATCTGCCGCTCTTTTAGATAGCGGCTCAGTTGGTTGGCCATCTGCTGCAGCAGTGGGCCAACCTCAGGCAGTGCACTCATGACGTCTCCTTGATCTGGCTGGCGAGCCAGGTTTCGAGCAGCAGTGCGGCGGCGAGGCTGTCTACCGGGTTTTCACGGTAACTGCCGGGCGTGCGGTGCTGGTCGCGTAACTGTTGTTTGGCTTCAAAGGTGGATAGGCGTTCATCGACACAGCGTGCCGGTAACTGGAAGCGACCCTCGAGGCGGCGGGCAAATTTGCTGGCGCGCACGCTCATTTCGCTCTCGCTACCGTCCATGTTCAACGGCAGGCCAACGATCAGGATATCCGGTTTCCACTCGGTGATCAGCTTGCCTATCTGCTCCCAGTCAGGAATGCCGTCACGGGCGCGCAAATTGACCAAAGGCTCTGCGCTGCCGGTCAAGGTTTGCCCTACGGCCACGCCAATCTGTCGGGTGCCGTAGTCAAAGGCGAGGGCGCGCTGGTGCTGAGGCATCAGGCGTGGCCCGCTTGGCTGGTTAGGAGTGTCCAATCAATCCCTAATGAGCGCGCAGCGGCGTCCAGGCGTTCTGCGCTGGGTGTTTCGAAGAGGATTTGATGATCTGCAGGGCAGCTTAGCCATACGTTGTCGGCCAGTTCCTGTTCCAACTGGCCTGCGCCCCAGCCAGCATAGCCTAGGGTAATCAGCGCCTCAGTGGGGCCAAGGCCGCGCGCCATATCTGAGAGTATGTCGCGCGAGGTGGTCAGCTGCAGCGTGCCAAGATCAAGGCTGGACTCCCATTGATGCGGGCCGCGATGCAATACGAAGCCGCGTTCGCGCTCCATTGGGCCGCCGTTGAATACTTGATACCGCTCGGTTACGGAAACGCTCAGCTCGGGGTCGAGTTGCTCCAGCAGGTCGGCCAAATTTAGGTCGCTGGGCTGATTGATTACCAGTCCCATAGCGCCTTGATCGGTGTGCTCACAGAGGTAAATCAAACTGTGATCAAACCGTGGATCGGCCATGTGGGGCATGGCGATCAGAAAGTGATGGGTAAAGTTGCTCGGTATGCTTTGTGTCATGCGCCTAGTATTGGGCGGAAGTGAGCGCAGAGCAAGGCCGCGCTAGGGATCAGGAGCTGGAAACTCGGTCGCCAGCTTCGAAGCGCCAGGTACGAATAATCTCCAGCACGTCGACATCCATTAAGTCGCCGGTGAACGGCGTAAAGGGAGCTGATAGGCGCACGATACGCAAGGCGGCGTTGTCCAGCAGCTTGTGGCCAGAGGATTCCAGGATGCGCACCTCACGCAGGGAGCCGTCGCGATTGATCGAGACCAATAAACGCAGGCTGCCGTAAATCTTGTTGCTGCGCGCCTCGGCGGGGTAGTTCAGATTGCCAACTTTCTCGACCTTGCGGCGCCAGGCATCTTTATAATAGGCGCCCTTGTCTTGCATGGTTGAGGCGGCGTTGAGGCGCAGTATCCGTGGGCGGCGCGCATATTGTTGCCGCTCTTCGGCAAGCTGCGCTTCCAGGCTGGCGATCTCGCTGGACAGAGTGCTCATGTTGAAATGCAGGTTGGCCGGCGGCGCTTCGGTTGGTTTGGGTTTGGCTGGTGCCGTGGTCACCTGATCCAGTTTGGGCGCGCTAGTGGTGACAACCTTTTGTTCCTGGGGCACCGGCGGCGGGGCGCTGACTTGCTGCTCGGGGTTTACCTTATTGATCTCGCTGTCTTGGAAGTCGGCTTCTTCCGGCGTGCTGGGGGCTGCTTTCTCTTCCAGCGTGCCGCTGCCCTGCTGGTTATGCTGGGCGAGGTAATCGGCTTGCTCGGGTTGCTCTTCGCTCTTTTGGGTCGCCAGGGTTATTTCCAGGCTTTTGGATAGTTCACTGGGCGTTGGCAGATCGAAGGTAATGCCGAGGATGACCAGGGCATGCAATACCGCTGCAATAAACAGAGTAAAACCGAGGCGATCACGAGCGGTGACTGTCGGTGGTTGTGCTGCGGGGGGTGTCACGGCTGTATTCATGCTGTCCGTAGGCTATGGCGTGATTCAGATATGCGGTGAAGTCTGCCGCGCATGCCGATAAAAGTCCATGCACTGCGTCACCTCCGCGACAGGTAGTGCGGAAGGTGACGCAGTTTTCAGGACTTAACGCGCTGCGAGCTGCTCTGCTATGGCGTCCATCAGTTGTCCACCGATGTCGGTCTGGAAGGCAGCATCGATTTCACGGATGCAGGTGGGGCTGGTGACGTTGATCTCGGTCAGATAATCACCGATAACATCCAGGCCAACAAATAGCAGGCCGCGCTCGCGTAGCACCGGACCAACCTGGGCGGCAATCCATCGATCGCGTTCAGTCAACGGGCGGGCTTCGCCACGACCTCCGGCGGCCAGATTGCCACGGGTTTCGCCCTTTTGCGGAATGCGCGCCAGGCAATAAGGCACCGGTTCGCCCTTGATCATCAATATCCGCTTGTCGCCGTCTTTGATCTCCGGCAGATACCGCTGTGCCATGATCTGTTCCTGACCGTAACGGGTCAGTGTCTCAATAATAACGCTGAGATTTGGGTCATTCTCCTTGATGCGGAAAATCATCGAGCCGCCCATGCCGTCTAACGGTTTGAGAATGACGTCACGGTGACGCTTGGCGAATTCGCGCAGAATGTCGGCGCGTCGAGTAACGATGTGCTCGGGTGCGCATTGCGGAAACTGGGTAGCAAATAGCTTCTCGTTGCAATCACGAAGGCTGGACGGACGGTTGACCACAATTACGCCAGCACGCTCGGCGGCTTCAAGAATATGCGTGGCATACAGAAATTCGTTGTCGAACGGCGGATCCTTGCGCATCAGGATGACGTCCAGCGTGTTCAGGGCGAGCTGCTGCTCTGCGCCGAGGTCGTACCAATGCTCGGGGTTGGCATGCACCTGCAAGGGTTTCATGCAGCCCATGGCTTGTCCGTCGGCCAGATAGAGGTCTTGCGGCTCTAGGTAGAACAGTTCCCACTGACGCTCGCTGGCAGCCAGGAGCATGGCCAGAGTGCTGTCTTTTTTGTAGTGGATCGCGTTGATGGGATCCATGACGACGCCGAGACGAATAGGCATATAGAGTTAATTTCCGCGCTGTTTCGAGGTGGGCGTCGAGTGTAACGCTTGAAGCTGTGTCGGAGAAAGGGTGGCTAATATGGCTGGATGTCCCGGACATGAGTAAGCTTTATAGATTGGCCGATAAATCTATGCTAAAAGTACGCGGAAAAGGAATTGGCTGGTCAGCGGCTGTGACGATGCAGCCATAAAGATCGAACCACCATTAATAACAAGGGCTGGTCTTATGGAAGAAAATTTCGAAAGCCTGAAAGTCATGGTGATTGATGACAGCAAAACGATTCGACGCACAGCGGAAACCCTGCTGAAAAAAGTCGGATGCACCGTGATCACTGCAGTGGATGGCTTTGATGCGTTGGCCAAAATTGCAGACAACCACCCCGATATCATCTTTGTCGACATCATGATGCCGCGTCTCGACGGTTATCAGACCTGTGCGCTGATCAAAAACAACAGCGCGTTCCGTTCTACCCCGGTGATCATGCTGTCCAGCAAAGATGGCCTGTTCGATAAAGCCAAAGGGCGGATAGTTGGCTCGGATCAATATTTGACCAAGCCTTTCAGCAAAGAAGAGCTACTTGGCGCCATTCGCGCGCATGTACCGCAAGCTGGCAAAATGGCCGGTGCAGCAGGCGCGTGAGCGTGGTTGCATCACTTTGAATTAACCGGGGGATTACGATGGCCCGTATTCTGGTAGTAGATGACTCGCCGACCGAGCTGTACAAGCTCACCGGCATGCTTGAAAAGCACGGTTACGAAGTTCTGAAAGCAGAGAACGGGGCGGACGGTGTCGCGCTTGCCCGACAAGAAAAGCCCGATGCCGTGCTGATGGATATCGTGATGCCCGGCTTGAATGGTTTTCAGGCCACCCGGCAACTGACGAAAGATCCGGAAACCAATCATATTCCGGTCATTATCGTTACCACCAAGGACCAGGAAACCGACAAGGTCTGGGGTACACGTCAAGGAGCAAAAGACTACCTGACCAAGCCGGTCGAGGAGTCGACTTTGATTAAGACACTAAAATCGGTACTCGGCAGTTAGGAATTTCTGCTCGATCGATGCCGCTATAACAACGAGAAAAGACACGGCATGTCAGATACACAGCATCCCTTCGATTTATTGCAGGCGTTGGCCCAGCGTTGCCGCAGTCAGGCAAGCGGTCTGCCGTCCCGAGAAGTAGTCAGCGAAACCTGGAGTGGCGTCGGCTTTCGGTTGGCTGGTCACGTCATGCTGGCTGCTATGGGCGAAGTCAGTGAAATTCTGCACGAACCGCGTTACACCGCGCTGCCCCGAGTGAAGGCTTGGGTGCGAGGCGTGGCAAATGTGCGTGGCCGTCTGTTGCCAATCGTCGATATGAGTCGTTTCTTTGGAGTAACCAGTACGGTGCCGCGCAAACAGCGCCGGGTGTTGGTGTTGGATCGCGACGACATCTTCGTGGGTTTGCTGATTGATGAACTGTTGGGGATGCAGCATATGCCGGTCAGTGCGTTCAGTGAGCGCTTGCCTGAGCTAGACGATGTAGTACGTCCTTATGTCGTCGGCGTCTATGCAGGTGAGCAGCCGGCACTGGTGTTCAATTTTCGCGCATTAGCGCACGATCAGACGTTTCTCGACGTAGCGCTCTGATCAGTTTTGGGGTGCGGCCGGGCAATCCGCTGCCGCAACGGAGCATGTTAGCTAGAACAATAAGGCTGTAGGCCAGGTAGGGGCCATAAAATGAAAAAGTTCGATAAACAGATGCTGTCCACGATGCGAAGCAACCGCACGCTCACCGGCCTGTTCGCCGCACTGATCCTGTCGTTGCTGTTGCTGTTCGTCAACTTCCTGTACCTGAATATTCAGAGCACATACGATACGGAATACATCGGCCACGCCGGTGAGCTGCGCGTACTCTCGCAGCAGATTTCCAAGACAGCTACCGAAGCCGCGACGGGTACGCCAGAAGCCTTTGGCCAGCTGCTAACGGCGCGCAACGACTTCCAGCAGCGTTGGGATTATCTGGTCGATGGCCGTGAAGAAACCGGCCTGCCGCCCACGCCCGGCGCACTGCAGGAGCAGTTGGCGCTGGCACAGGCTGACTGGGACAAGGTACGCCGCAACGCTGACTCGATTTTGGCCAGTCAGGCGACGGTATTGTCGCTGCATGAGGTTGCCAACACCCTGTCTGACACCGTGCCGCAACTGCAGGTTGAATACGAAGACGTGGTAGATGTGCTGATCTCCAGCGGCGCTTCTGCCGATCAGGTCGCCATCGCCCAGCGCCAGTCGCTGTTGGCCGAGCGTATTCTTGGCTCGGTAAACCGTGTACTTGAAGGTGACCAGGACTCGGTCATGGCGGCCGACAGCTTTGGTCGCGACGCCAGCCTCTTCGGTCGCGTGTTGCAGGGTATGTTGCAGGGTAACGCTGCCATCGGCATTAGCCGCGTAGCGGATCCGGACGCGGCCAGCCGGTTGGAAGAAATTCAGGAGCTGTTCCGTTATGTATCGGACTCGGTTGATCAGATCCTCCTGACCTCACCGGAGCTCTATCAGGTACGCTCCGCTGCCAACGAAATTTTCACCGATTCGCAGTCGCTGCTGGACAACGTATCTGGCCTGGCTACTGGCTTTGAAAATCGTGCTGACTCGCGCGTGGTGAACACGTTGCTGGGTTATGCGCTGGGTATCATCGCACTGGGCTGCATTTTGCTGATCGGTACGCAGATGACCCGCGAAACACGTGAGCGTCTGGTTGAAACTGCCGAGAAAAACGAGCGTAACCAGGCGGCGATTCTGCGTCTGTTGGATGAGATCGGTGACTTGGCCGACGGTGACCTTACTGCTCAGGCGACGGTGACCGAAGATTTTACCGGCGCCATCGCCGACTCGATCAATGAATCCATCGACCAGCTGCGCGCACTGGTACAGACCATCAACGAAACCGCTTTGCAGGTGGAAGGCGCTGCCCAGGAAACTCAGGGCACGGCCATGCATCTAGCCGAAGCCTCTGAACACCAAGCACAAGAGATTGCTGGCGCCTCGGCGGCGGTGAACGAGATGGCGGTCTCGATTGACCAGGTATCGGCCAACGCTTCCGAGTCGGCAGCGGTAGCGGAACGCTCAGTAGCCATTGCCAACAAAGGTAACGAGGTGGTGCAGAACACCATCGTTGGCATGGATACCATTCGTGAGCAGATCCAGGACACTTCCAAACGGATCAAGCGTCTCGGTGAGTCATCGCAGGAAATTGGTGACATCGTAAGCCTGATTAACGACATCGCCGACCAAACCAACATTCTCGCCTTGAACGCAGCGATTCAGGCCTCCATGGCGGGTGACGCTGGCCGCGGCTTCGCGGTAGTTGCCGACGAAGTCCAGCGCTTGGCGGAACGTTCGTCCGGGGCGACCAAGCAGATCGAAGCACTGGTAAAGACCATTCAGACCGACACCAACGAGGCGGTTATCTCGATGGAACAAACTACCTCAGAGGTAGTGCGTGGAGCGCGTTTGGCGCAGGACGCCGGTGTGGCACTGGAAGAGATTGAGAAGGTATCAACCAGCCTTGCCGCCTTGATTCAGAACATCTCCAACGCCGCGCGGCAGCAGGCTTCATCCGCTGGCCACATATCCAACACCATGAACGTGATCCAGGAGATCACCTCGCAAACCTCGGCAGGTACCACCACCACCGCACGCAGCATTGGTGAGTTGGCGAAACTGGCCGAGGCCATGCGTCAGTCGGTTGACGGCTTCACGCTACCGCAGCAGGACGACTAAGCTGACTCGGAAGGCCGCTCACGCGGCCCTCCGGTTCCGCTTGGAGCGAGGGGTTTAAAGTGCAGACAACGCAAAACTGGTCGTTGCAACAACTGCCGGAGATGGACGCGCATCAGTTTCGGCAGTGGCAAACACTGCTGGAAGCGCGCACGGGCGTGTGCGTCAGTGATCAGCGTAAAACCTTTCTGCAGACCAGCGTTGGCACGCGCATGCGTGAGCTGAAAATTGCCGATTATCAGACCTACTACGAGCACGTGACCCATGGCGCCGCTGGCGCAGTTGAGTGGTCCGCGCTGATCGAGCGTCTGACCGTGCGAGAAACCAGCTTTATGCGCCATCGGCCGTCATTTGACGCCGTTGGCCAGCATCTGGATAAACTGCTGGCCGGTCGCGCAACAGATCGCCCATTGCAGCTCTGGAGTGTGGGTTGCGCCAGTGGCGAGGAAGCCTATTCGATGGCGATTATCAGTGAACAGAGCATCGCCACTGCCGGCGGGCATGCCAGCGGCTATGGCATCTGGGCCACTGATATCAGTCTGAAGGCATTGGAGCAGGGACGGGCCGCTACCTATCCCGGTAACCGTCTGGGTGGTTTGGATGAGCGCGAGCGCCGGGAATGGCTACAGACCCTGCCGAATGACCGCTATGAAATCGCCTATGCCCTGCGCGACCGGGTGTGCTTTTCTCGTTTGAACATTCTTGAATTGGCCCAGGCCCCGATCCGGGATCTGGATATCATCTTCTGCCAGAACCTGCTCATCTACTTTCGTCGCTGGCGTCGCCGCGACCTGCTCAATTTGCTCGCCACGCGTCTCGCGCCGGGCGGCATGTTGATCATTGGACTGGGTGAAATCATGGACTGGAATAATCCCCTGCTGGAGCGGCTACCTGATGATCAGGTACAGGCTTATGTGCGCCGGGATAGCACTGGACGTCTGGAGTGAATATGGGTGATCGGCATGACTATGTCGCCCTCGATTGGGTCAAAGGCGAGATTTCCGAAACGCTGAACCAAGCGCGTCAGGCACTCGAAGCTTTTGTAGAAAACCCCGAGGATTCAACGCGTTTGCGTTTTTGTCTGACCTATATACATCAGGTTCATGGCACGCTGCAGATGGTCGAGTTTTATGGTGCAGCGCTGCTCGCCGAGGAAATGGAGCAACTGGCGCAGGCGCTCATGAACGGTGCAGTTAATCGTGAAAACGAGGCGCTGGAAGTACTGATGCAGGCCATCCTGCAAATGCCCGCCTACCTTGATCGTGTGCAGAGCGGCAGGCGTGATTTACCGCTGGTGCTGTTGCCGCTGCTAAACGACATGCGTACCGCTCGCGGTGACAAGCTGTTATCGGAGAACGCTCTTTTCAGCCCGGGGCTGGATACCGCTACTGCGGATACGGTTTCCGGCGACTATGCCGATTTGTCGGATGCTGACAATGTGCGCCAGTTGCGCAAGCTGCGCCAAGCACTGCAAATGTCGCAGGCTGGAGTGATTCGGGGGCAAGAAGTGGCGGCTAACAGTCGTCACTTGCGCAATGTATTTACGCGCCTGCAGCAGCTTTGCCAGGGTGCGCCCTATGCGGATTTATGGGCGATCTTTGCCGGTGTAGCTGAAGGCTTGGAGCTGGGCAGTATAGAAAATGGCGCAGCCATCCGACAGTTGCTGCGTCAGGCTGATCAGGAGCTGCGTCAATTGATGGCGCGCGGCGCTGCGGCGCTGCAAAGTAGCCCGCCGCCGGAGCTACTACGCAACCTGTTGTTCTATGTGGCCAAGAGTGCCGATGGCAGCCCGCGTCTGGATGCACTGAAAGTGCGCTACCAGTTGCAGGGCTCATGGGCCGGCGGGCAGGATGATCTGGCTGCGGGTGATGCGCGGCTGGTTGGGCCTGATCGTGGCGCCATGCAGTCTGTTGTGATGGCACTTGGCGAAGAACTGATGCAGGTCAAGGACCAGCTCGATCTCTTTGTACGCAGTGATCGCAGTCAGCTCGATGGTTTGTCGGCGCTGCTACCGACCATGAAACAGATCAGCGATACCCTGGCTATGCTGGGTTTGGGGCAGCCACGCCGGGTTCTGAGCGAGCAGATCGAACAGGTACAGCGACTGGCCAGCGGTGACTCGAATCTGACCGATGCAGCGTTGATGGATGTCGCTGGCGGCATGCTCTATGTTGAGGCCAGTCTGCAAGGCATTCTTGGCCTTGAGCGGGGCGAGCAAGAGGGCGCCGTTGACCATGACATGCAGCGCTTGGCAGCTGCGCAAGACATCGTACAAGTGCAGCACATGGTGGTGCAGGAGGCGCGTAATGCGCTGGAAGAAACCCGTGAAGCCATTAATGCCTTTATTGCAAACCAGTGGGATCACAGCCACCTGGAACCCGTCGACGACCTGCTCAATAGTGTGCGTGGTGGTCTGGCTATGCTCCCATTGGAACGCGCAGCGGCCGATGTAGGCGCCTGTCGGCGCTACATTCAGGAGCAGCTAGTTACTCCGCTAGCGGTGCCAGATTGGGTTGCATTAGACGCACTCGCCGACGTGATCACCAGTATCGATTATTACCTTGAACGTCTCGCTGAGGACGACAGTAATCGCGGCGACAGCATCCTGGATGTTGCTGAAGAGCGCTTGAGCACCCTGGGTTATCACCCGGATTCGTTGCCAACTAATAGCGATCACGCGGCAGAACAAGCAAGTGCCGGCGAGCTGCTGCAAGACCAGCAGGATGAAGGCGCAGTTGTTGAAACTGCATCGCAGGACGAGCAGCCGCAGACAGATAGCCCGGCGCCTGAGCTTGTCGCTGCTGCTGAAGTTGTTGAAGACGACGAGATGGACGCCGAGTTGGTGGAGATTTTCGTCGAAGAAGCGGGTGAAGTACTCGAAACTCTCGCTGAATTCACCCCCGCCTGGCAGCAAAACTACGCTGACCATAAAGCCCAGGCTGAAGTTCGCCGCGCATTCCACACGCTCAAAGGCAGTGGTCGTATGGTGAAAGCCGGCATACTGGCCGAGCTGGCGTGGTCGGTTGAAAATATGCTCAATCGGGTGATCGATCATTCGATTGAGCTGAGCGCCGATGTGTTTACCGTGGCCAATGCGGTGCGTGCTTTGATGCCCCAGCTAGTCGATGACTTCGCTAGTCACCAGCAGCGCGCCTGGCCTGAAGTTGCTGAGCTGGCTGCGCAGGCTGATGCCCTGTCGCGCGGCGAGCCCCTCGCCTCTGTGGCGCTTTCGGACGCAGAAACCGAGGCTCGCGGCGAACTGCCAGAGCTGCTGGACGACGAGTACGCCGCTGCAGCGCAGGACCAGGTTGCGAGCGATGACGCTTTCGATCCGGCGTTTGATCAGGAATTTGATCTGCAGCCGCTGAGCGAGCTACCGGAGCTGGAAAGTGAAGAAATTGGTGAGGACCTGCTGCCGGAATCGGTGCACGAGCCTGACCTGAGTCTGCAGGACGAAACACTGCCGCTTATTGAGTCCGATTCGCTTGACAGCTGGTCGGAGCCGCCGATATTACCTGCCGAGCCCGAGCCCGAGCCCGAGCCCGAGCCCGAGCCCGAGCCCGAGCCCGAGCCCGAGCAGGCGATGATGGATCCGGTTTTGCTGGATATTTTCCGCAATGAAACCCGGCACCATATCGACCAGATCAATGCTTATTTGTACGAATGTTCTGAGCACGGCCTGCCGCGCAGCATCAGTGATGCCCTGCAACGTGCACTGCATACCCTTAAGGGCAGCGCCCACATGGCGGCTATTCAGTCGATTGCTGTGCTGGCCACGCCGCTAGAAAAATTAGCGAAAGAGTTTAAAGCCAACCTGATCCCTGCGGATCAGGGGTTGGTCAATCTGCTGGGTGAGGCGGTTGTGCTCTTCGAGGCAGGTCTAACGCAATTGGGCTCCGGACCTGATCAGCCGATTCCCGGCACCGACGCATTCTTACCACGCTTGCAATCACTGTATCAGCAGGCGTTGGCCGCACGTGAAGCGAGTCGTGCTGATCTGGAGGAAGGCGAAGTCGGCAGTAGTTTGATGTCGATTTTCCTCACCGAAGGTATCGATTACCTGCTTGATGCCGCCGATCAGCTGGAGGCGAAGCGCACTGATTCAACGCTAGAAGTCGAAAGCCGGGAGTTGATTGGAGCCCTGCGTGGCTTGGCGGATGTGGCCGCAGACGTCGAGCTGCCCGCACTGGAAGAGTTGTGTGAAGCGCTAGAACAGGTACATGAGCGGATGCTTGGTGGCCTGGTGCTCGAGTCGCAGGGTCTGGGTACTTTGTCTGCTGGTCATGAGCGTCTGATCAGTATGATGGATCAGGTCGCGGCACATCAGCATCTGGGCACGGCAAAAGATGAGATTGAGGCGTTGCAAGCGTTGCTACCCGCAACAGCGGCAACCGAGTTGAACCCTGCCAGTGCATCGTCTGTTGCGACTGCGACTGCGCCGGGCCAGGGTGGAACCTGGAGTCCGAGTGAAGCCGGGACTGATGCTGAGCTAGTCGATATCTTCCTCGAAGAAGCGCAGGAGATTATTGAAAGCTCCGCTGGCAGCTTGCAACAATGGATGGGCGATACCGCCAATACCATTGCCGTAGAGGCTTTGCAGCGTGACCTGCACACCCTAAAGGGTGGCGCGCGCATGGCCGAAATTCGCCCGGTTGGTGACCTTTCGCACGAGATGGAGTTTGTTTACGAAGCTTTGTGCGAGCACCGTTACGAAGTAACTCCGCCGCTGTTTGAGTTGCTGCATGCTTGTCATGACGCTTTGGCCGACATGGTCGATGGTGTGGTCGCCGGTCGCCCAATCAGTGATGGCGCCGCGCTAATCGCCGCGATTAATCGCTTCCGTAAGAACCCTTCTGAGCCACCCGTTTTGCCGGGCGCCGAGACAGGATCGACAGGGCCGCTCAACGAAGCTCCAGTTGACCAGCTTGCCGAAGTAACGCCGCAGCCGCTGGACGGTATGTTGGCAATCTTTATTGAGGAAGCGCACGAGTTATTGGCGCCCTGCGCCGATCTGCTAATGCGCCAAGCTGACGATACAGCCGCCGCGGCAGAGCTGTCGCACCGTATTCAGACCCTCAAGGGCAGCGCTCGTCTCGCGGGTCAAACGGCGCTGGCCGAACATGCCAAGCAGTTAGAATCGATGTTGCAACAATCGCCTGCCGACAACAGCGAAGCGCTGATGCAAAGCCTCTTAGAGTTGCAGGCGCGGGTTGTTGGGCTGTCGGCTAACGGAACGCAGACGCCGCAGGTCAGCTGGTCCGCGCCGGTTGAGTTCGCGCCGCCCATGCCTAGCACTAGCAAGCCAGCAGTGGCGTCGTCGGGTATGTCCCTGGCCGGTGTGCAAGAGATTCTGCAGCGTGCCATGTCGGCGAGCGAGCCGTCGTCGGATAACCAGAAGCGCACCAGCGGCCAGGAGAGTGTCAAAGTCTCCTCGGCGCTGCTTGAGGAATTGGTTAACCTCGCAGGTGAAACCTCGATTTTCCGTGGCCGTATCGAGCAGCAGGTGACAGATGTTGCGCATCTGCTGGAAGACGTAGAAAGCACCATCGAGCGAGTGCGCGATCAGCTGCGCCGCCTGGACATGGAAACCCAGGCACAGATCCTGTCGCGCCACCAGGAAGAGCTTGAGCAGGGTTACGAAGACTTTGACCCGCTGGAAATGGATCAGTATTCGCAGTTGCAACAGCTCTCGCGCTCACTGTTTGAGTCGGCGTCCGACTTGTCGGACCTGAAAGAGTCGCTGGCCACCAAGAGCCGTGATGCAGAAACCCTGCTGGTACAACAGGCGCGGGTAAACACCGAGCTGCAAGAGGGTCTGATGCGCACACGCATGGTGCCCTTCGAACGCCTGCTGCCGCGCATGCGACGGGTGGTTAGGCAGGTGGCTAGCGAGTTGGGCAAGCAAGTTGAACTTGTCGTCGGCAATGCCGAAGGCGAAATGGACCGCAGCGTGCTGGAACGCATGATCGGCCCGCTGGAGCACATGCTGCGCAACTCGGTTGACCACGGCATAGAGATGCCGATGGCACGACAGGAGAAGGGTAAGACCGGCGATGGCCGTATTTGGCTCGACCTGGGCCGCGAAGGCAGTGAGATAGTGTTGACCCTGAAGGACGACGGTGCAGGTATCAATCTGGCTGCGGTGCGTCGTAAGGCTATTGAGCGCGGCTTGATGGACGCGGACGCTGAGTTGACCGATCAGGAAATACTGCAGTTCATCCTTGAGGCGGGCTTTTCCACCGCCGAGCAGGTCACGCAGATCTCTGGTCGAGGCGTCGGCATGGATGTGGTTAACGCTGAAGTGAAGCAGCTCGGCGGTAGCATGACTCTAAGTACCGAGCCTGACAGCGGCACCACATTTATCATTCGCCTGCCCTTCACGGTGTCGGTAAACCGCGCCTTGATGGTCTATTCCGGCGAAGATCTCTATGCGATTCCTTTGAATACCATCGAAGGTATCGTGCGGGTTTCTGGTTACGAGCTGGAGGCCTATTACGCCCCCGATGCGCCGCCCTTTGAGTATGCGGGTAAGCAGTATGACCTGCGTTACCTAGGCGACCTGCTGGTCACCGGTCAGCAGCCCAAGCTGGCGGGACACTCGTTGCCACTACCAGTAATTCTGGTGCGCGGTGCTGAACACAGCATGGCCGTGCAGGTTGATGCGCTCGCAGGTTCACGCGAGATCGTGGTGAAAGGCTTGGGTAAGCAGTTTGCGGTGGTGCCCGGTATTTCCGGTGCGACCATTCTGGGTGATGGCCGCGTGGTGGTGATCCTCGATCTGCTGGCGGTTATTCGTGCCCAACAGGCGTTGCACGCCCAGCAGTATCTGGCTGCCGAACGCGCACAGGCCATTACGCCTGAAGAGCGGCCACGGTTGGTCATGGTGGTCGATGACTCGATTACCGTGCGCAAAGTGACCACTCGTTTGTTGGAGCGCAACGGCATGGAGGTGGTCACCGCCAAGGACGGTGTAGATGCCATTGCGCGGCTGCAGGACATCACGCCCGATATCATGTTGCTGGATATTGAGATGCCGCGCATGGACGGTTTTGAAGTGGCCACTCGCGTGCGCCACGACGAGCGCCTGAGCAAGCTGCCGATCGTGATGATCACCTCGCGCACCGGTGAAAAACACCGCGAGCGTGCGCTGAGCATTGGGGTCAATATTTATCTCGGTAAGCCCTATCAAGAAGCACAATTGCTGGAGGTGATCAGCCAGCTGGTAGCCGTGCGTGAGTGATACGGGCGTGCCGGCCATTGCCCTGCTGGCCGGCAACGCTGGCAAACGCAACCGACTGGCGGGGGTGCTGGCGCGGTTTGGCTATCGGGTGGTGTTCGCGGGTGAGCCTTCGGAGCTGAATGCCGTGCGGTTACAGGCGGTACAGACCGATGCATGGCTACTGGAGCTGGCTGAAGAGTCGCCTCTAGCCGATTGGCTGCTGGAGCACAGCCCGGTGCCGGTATTATTGGGCGCAGGTGAAATTCCCGATGCAGCCAGTGAAGAGTATCCGCGTTGGCAGCGACGCCTGCTTGGCAAGTTGCTGCCGTTACTCGGCGAGCCCCCGGCGGCGGATAGTTTGGTACCAGTGGTGGTACCTCAGTTGCGGCAGGATACTCCGCCTTTTGTTTGGGTGCTGGGTGCTTCGCTGGGTGGGCCAGCGGCGGTAAAAAGGTTCCTGGACTTGCTGCCGGCTGATCTGCCGGTGGCTTTTATCTACGCTCAACACATAGACGCTAGTTTTGAGCAGCAATTGCCGCAGATTTTGGGGCGGCAGAACGATTGGCGCATCATCAATTGTCAGCCCGGTGCGCATTTGCGCCGTGGCGATGTGCTGGTAGCACCGGTTTCCCGCTCATTGCATTTTGGCAATGAGGGTGTAGTGCAGTTGAGTGACGAGCCTTGGCCTGGCCTGTACCGACCGTCGATTGCAGCAGTGCTGGATGAGACAGTGCGCACCTTTGGGGCCGCCAGCGGAGCAATTATCTTCAGCGGTATGGGTGAGGATGGCGTGGCGGCATGCGGGCGCTTGCGTCAACAAGGAATCGAGGTGTGGACGCAAGATGAGCAGAGCGCAGCCTGTGCGACTATGCCCAAGGCGGTTCAGGACGCCGGTTTCAGCCACCGCGAGGGCTCGCCGGAAGAGCTGGCGGCAGCGCTGGAGCAGTGGTTGCTGCAGGAATGGCCGCTGGCCTTGTAGGTCTTGGCGGCAGATGAATTTCACCGAGGATGGTTAGATATGTCGGATGTGCTGGAAAGCCTTAACGGACTTATCATTCCGTTGGCGGGTAAGCCGCTATTGCTGCCCAACGTGGCGGTTGCGGAGCTAGTGGGTTACCGGCTGAGTCAGTCGGCTTCGCAGGGGCCTGAGTGGTTTCTAGGCTGGACTCTCTGGCGCGACCAGCAGGTGCCGATGGTCGATCTCGATAGTTTGTTAGCGAATGGCTTCGAGCCTGCGGTGGATGCGCAGCCGCGAACCTTGATTCTGAACGCGCTGGACGGCGTGGCGGACCTACACTTTATTGGCTTGCGTGTTTGGGGTATCCCGCGGGCGCGTAAATTAGCGCGTGACGAGGTTGAGCAAGTAGGCCCAGGCGGCAGCTATGTGTTGCAGCAAGTGAGAGTTGCCGATGAGCCAGATGAGTTGTTGATCCCGGATCTGGCGGCAGTGGAGCGGTCGCTCGAGCAGGCTGGGCTGCTGCGCCGCGCTGGTTAAGGCTTACTTATCTAATCAGAGCGCAAAGCTTAGGCGTGCTTCGGTGCCGCCGCCCACGCGGTTGAGTAGCTGTACTGTGGCGCCGTGGCTATCAGTGATGCGCTTGACGATGGCCAGCCCAAGCCCAGTACCGCGCGTCGAGCGCGCCTGATCGCCCCGGATGAAGGGGCTAAACAATTCATCCCCCTCCAGAATTTCTACTCCGGGTCCACGGTCCAGTACGCTGACAATCAGACGAGACTGCGGGCCTGCTTGCTGCAAATAGGTGCAAACCTCTACGCCGGCGCCGCCATGTATCAAGGCATTCTCAATCAGGTTAGTCAGTACTCGTTTGATCGACAGGCGGCGGAACTCGAATTCAGGCACTGGTTGCAGACACAGGCGTACTCTTTGGTCATTGGCATTCAGCGGCGCGACTACCTCGCCGATCAGCTCGTTAATATCGGCGGTTTCGCTGGCCTCAGCGCTGCCGTCGCGGATGTAGGCCATGAATTGATCAAGAATGGCGTCCATGTCCTCGATATCGCGGATCATCCCGTCGGTTAACTCGGGTTCAGCCCCCGACATCAACTCGGTAGACAAGCGCATACGCGTCAGCGGGGTGCGTAAATCGTGGGACACCCCGGCAAGCAGCATTGAGCGGTCGCGGCTGGCCTGCTCAACGTCTTGCGCCATTTGATTGAACGCGCGATAGACCTCGGCAATTTCAGATGGCCCGCTATTGTCGAGCAGGCGCACACGTTTGCCTTGGCCGATGCTGCGGGCCGCGCCCTCAAGGGTTTTCAGTGGTTGATTGAGTTGCCGCACCAACAGCCAGGCGGCTGCGGTCGACAGCATGCCGATCAGTACCAACCAAGTCACCACCATCCACACCCGTTGGCCGCGCAGCGGATGGGCATAGAGCGGGACTTTGAGCCAGTATTCACCGTAAGCAGGTTGGTGAATCCAGACCGCAGGTTGGCTCTGGGTCTGTACCTTTACCTGCGTCTGGTCACCTAACTCATCACGCAGCTGGTGGGTAAAAATGCCCGAATAGGGCCAGTGGAACTCACCCAGGGGTACTTGCTCAGGCACCATCACTTGCATGCCGGTCATTTCTTCGATGTCGCGGCGGGTCTCAGGACTGCTGGCCCAGTAGGCCCGCACTAGCATGGCGGTACCGTGGCTGTATTGGCGGTCAACCAGCAGATCTTCGTTGCTGAGCAGGTAAATCAGCGTGAGCACCTTGGAAAACAGGGTGACCAACAGCACCAGCAAAATAGTGCGGGCAAAAAAACTGCGCGGCAGCAATGGGTGCCAGCCGGGGCCGCCCTTCACGCGGACTGGCCGTCCGGTACAAATACGTAGCCCACGCCCCAGACCGTCTGGATATAGCGAGGCTTGGAAGGGTCAGGCTCGAGCATGCGGCGCAGGCGCGAGATTTGTACGTCAATCGAGCGTTCCAGCGCATCCCACTCGCGGCCACGCGCCAACTGCATTAGCTTGTCGCGGGTTAATGGTTCGCGGGGGTGGCGTACCAAGGCTTTGAGAACGGCAAATTCGCCGGTGGTCAGCATGTTGACCTCACTGCCTCGGTTGAGCTCGCGGGTCGCCAGGTTGAGCACAAATTCGCCGAAGGTCACCTGGTCATTATCGGTGCTAGGCGCGCCCGGCACTTGCGGTAGCTGACGGCGCAGCACGGCTTTCATGCGGGCAACCAGTTCGCGCGGGTTAAAGGGCTTGGGCAGGTAGTCGTCAGCGCCAATCTCCAGTCCCTGGATGCGGCTGGTTTCATCGCCCTTGGCGGTCAGCATGATGATCGGGGTGGTATTGCCTTCGGCGCGGAGCCGAGCGCAGGCGGTCATGCCGTCTTCACCGGGTAGCATCAGATCAAGAACGATCAACGAATAAATTTCGCGAGCCAGCAGGCGATCCATCTGCTCGGTATCTTCGACCGCCCGAACGCGGTAGCCCTGCTCACCCAGAAAGCGTTCCAGCAAACGCCGCAAACGCACGTCGTCGTCAACAATCAGAATTTTCTCGCCTTCGTTCGTCATGCTCTACCTGCCTGAAATAATAAGCCCGCATTGTGAACCAAGGCCGCAGGTTTTGCGGTCTGGCCATTGTTACAAGAGGTTTCTTTTTACCCTGTTATGGTCGTGCTATCCAGCGTACTAATGGAAGCCGACCTGAGGCGATCTCTCAGTTATACTGCCCGGCCTGTTACCGCGAAATTTGGAATTGATTGCCCATGCAGAGTATTGCCGCGCGCATCGCAGCCGAATTGTCGGTGCGTCCTGAACAAGTAGATGCCACTGTCCGGTTGCTGGATGAAGGTGCCAGTGTTCCCTTTATCGCTCGTTACCGCAAGGAAGTCACCGGTAGCCTGGATGATACCCAGCTGCGTTATCTGGAAGAGCGCTTGCGTTATCTACGCGAACTCGAGGATCGCCGTGCTGCGGTGCTATCGAGCATTGCCGAGCAAGACAAACTGACGCCTGAGCTGGAACGCGATATCCGTCAAGCGGAAACCAAGACCCGGCTCGAAGACCTCTACCTACCTTACAAGCCCAAACGTCGCACTAAGGGCCAGATTGCCATCGAGGCTGGCCTAGAACCGCTGGCAGATGCACTCTATGCGGATGCCACGCTGGACCCTGAAGCCCAGGCTGCAGCCTTTGTGGATGCCGACAAAGGTGTGGCAGACATAAAGGCGGCGTTGGATGGCGCCAAATACATTTTGATGGAGCGCTTTAGCGAGAACGCGAGCCTGCTCGCCAGCTTGCGCCGGGCGCTGCGTGAGGATGGCCGGGTGGTTTCTCGTCTGGTTGCGGGCAAAGAGCAGGAAGGGGCTAAGTTCAGTGACTACTTCGAGTATTCGGAGCCGCTGATCAAGGTGCCATCGCACCGTGCGCTGGCAATATTGCGCGGGCGTAATGAAGGGGTTTTGAGCATCGCCCTGGAATTGGGCGACGAAGCACCTGCAGTCGGCAGCTTGCATCCTTGCGAAGGCATAATCGCTGAGGCAGTACAGGTCGAGAACCAAGGCCGAGCTGCGGATAAATGGCTGATGGAAGTCGTGCGCTGGACCTGGCGCGTGAAGTTGCTCGGCCACTTGGAAACCGAATTGCTGGGCGAGCTGCGCGAAGGTGCTGAAAACGAAGCCATTCGCGTGTTCGCCAGTAACCTGAAGGACCTGCTGTTGTCTGCACCGGCTGGCCCACGGATTACCCTTGGGCTCGATCCGGGTCTGCGCACCGGCGTCAAGGTGGTGGTAGTGGATGCCACCGGTAAGTTGCTGGATACCGCAACCGTATTCCCACATGCGCCGCGTAACGATTGGGATCGATCATTGGCGACCCTGGCAACCTTGTGCAAAAAGCATCAGGTCAGCCTGATTGCGGTCGGTAACGGCACGGCCTCGCGGGAGACCGACAAGCTCTCGGCTGATCTGATCAAGTTATGCAGTGGCCAGAGCATGCAGAAGGTCATGGTCTCTGAGGCTGGTGCCTCGGTTTACTCCGCATCTGAGCTGGCTTCACGCGAGTTCCCCGACCTGGACGTTACCTATCGTGGCGCTGTGTCCATCGCCCGGCGCCTGCAGGATCCGTTGGCCGAGTTGGTGAAGATTGAGCCCAAGGCGATTGGTGTTGGCCAGTATCAGCACGATATCTCACAAGTAAAACTGGCGCGCGGATTGGACGCGGTAGTCGAAGACTGCGTGAACGCCGTGGGCGTTGATCTCAATACCGCGTCGGCGGCGTTACTGACGCGCGTCTCTGGCCTGAATCCAAGTATTGCGCAGAATATTGTCGATTTTCGCGATCAGCATGGTGCCTTCAAAAATCGCAAGCAGCTGCTTAAGGTCAGTCGGTTGGGTGACAAAACCTTCGAACAGGCAGCGGGCTTTCTGCGGGTGATGAATGGTGACAACCCGCTGGACGCTTCTGCGGTGCATCCTGAGGCTTACCCGTTGGTGACCCGCATTGCCGAGGAAACCGGACGCGATGTGCGTGGATTGATCGGCGACTCTACATTTTTGCGTAAGTTGGAGCCGGCGCGTTACACCGATGAGCATTTCGGTGTGCCGACCATTACCGACATCCTCAAAGAGCTGGATAAACCCGGCCGTGACCCACGCCCCGAGTTCAAGGCCGCAGAGTTCCAGGAAGGTGTTGAAAGCCTCAAAGATCTCAAGCCAGGTATGACGCTGGAGGGCGTGGTGACTAACGTGGCCAATTTCGGCGCCTTCGTCGATATTGGCGTGCATCAAGACGGCTTGGTGCATATCTCCATGTTGTCGCAACAGTTCATCAAAGACCCGCGCGACGTGGTCAAAGCCGGTGACATCGTCAAGGTTAAGGTGATGGAAGTGGATATTCCGCGTCAACGCATCAGCCTGACCATGCGGCTGGAAGACACGCCACCGGTTGCCGGCGAGAAAACGGAGTCACCTGCCGAACGCAATCGCGCGCGCAGTCAGGGCAATAAGCACAACAGCAAAACCAACACGCAAGCCAAGGCGTCCCCAGAGGGCACTTTCGCCAACCTGTTTGCCAATGCCAAGAAGAAAAGGTGATGCCATGAGCGAATTACACCCAGCCCTGGCGGCATTTGCCGCACAACGCACCAGTGAATTTACCGCATTGGTAGGTATTGAGTTTGTGGCAATTGAGCGCGGAAGTTGTACTTTGCGTCTGCCGATCACCGAGAAGCATTTCAACTCGACCAAGCGAGTGCACGGTGGGGTGGTCTTTACCCTGCTGGATTCGGCCATGGGCGCTGCAGCTTTCAGCGTCCTGGAGCCGCACGAAAGTACCGCCACCATCGAGTGCAAGATCAACTACACTCGCGCGGTAATCGGTGGCGAGCTGGAGTGCATCGGCAAGGTAGTGCACGCAGGCACGCGCACCATAGTGATAGATGGTGAGGTTTGGCAAGATGGCGTGCTAGCCGCAAAATGCTTGGGCACCTTTGCCCGCCTGTAATGAGCGCAAGGGCTTGCGCCTTTCTATACTGATTGAGATGCCGGCTGGCGGGTGCTTGTCGGTGCTACAACCCAAGGAGTGACGTCTTGTCACCAACGCTTAGTGAACGTCTCGGCTTGCTGCGTGACCCTGCGGTACAGCGACTGCTGACCGACTGCCGTCACGGCATCGAAAAAGAAAGCCTCCGGGTGACGGCAGATGGCATGCTGGTCCAGAGTGCGCACCCGGTCAGACTGGGTTCGGCTTTGACGCACCCGACTATCACGACTGATTACTCTGAAGCTCTGATCGAGCTCATTACACCAGTCAGCCGCAGCATTGATGAACTGTTTGGCAATCTTGACGAGGTACACCGCTTTACCTACAGCCACCTGGGCGAGGAGCGGTTATGGAATCAGTCAATGCCGTGCCGGCTCCCGGTCACCGATAACGATATTCCGATTGCCTGGTATGGCACCTCCAACGTTGGCACGCTGAAGCACGTGTACCGTCGAGGTCTTGCTATTCGTTACGGTAAGGCAATGCAGTGTATTGCCGGTGTGCATTACAACTTTTCGCTGCCGCCAGCGTTGTGGGCGCAATTCAAAAAGCAGGATCAGGACACCCGCAGCGAGCAGCAATACCAATCCGAGCGATACTTTGCGTTGATTCGTAACTTCCGCCGCTACGCTTGGCTGCTGATGTACCTGTTTGGTGCCTCGCCCGCGGTGTGTGCAAGCTTTCTGCAGGGCCGCGATCATCGATTGCAACCGCTGGGCGAGAAGAGCCTGTACCTGCCCTACGCCACCAGCTTGCGGATGAGCGACCTGGGTTACAACAACAATGCCCAGTCTGATCTCAACGTTTGTCACAACAGCCTGGATGCTTACATCGCCAGCATGCTCGATGCGATCAGCTTGCCTTATGAGCCTTACTCCAAGCTCGGTACTCACGACGCCAAGGGTGAATGGCAGCAGCTGAATACCAACCTGCTGCAAATCGAGAACGAGTTTTATAGCCCGATCCGTCCCAAGCGGGTAGCGCAGAGCGGTGAGAAGCCTCTGCATGCGCTGGTGGAGCGGGGCGTTGAGTACATTGAGGTGCGTTGTCTGGATATCGATCCCTTCGCACCGCTCGGGGTGGACCCGGACACTGCGCACTTTATGGATGCCTTCCTGTTATTTTGCGCGTTACAAGACAGTCCGCGCCTCGAAGACGCGGAATGTCAGGCTGCCTCGGACAACTTCAATCTGGCGGTCAAGCGTGGACGTGAGCCGGGTCTGCAGCTGCAAGATAATGGGCAGGAGCGCACCCTGGTTGATTGGGGCGACAACCTGTTGGACAGTATCAGTGATTGTGCTGCGCTGCTCGACAGCGCCAACGATACCCAGCGCTTTTCTGCCAGCCTCGAGCAACAGCGTCACAAATTAGCAGATGCGAGTCTGACGCCGTCGGCGCGGGTGTTGGCGGCAATCGCAGAGCAGGGTGATAGCTTCTTCCGTTTTGCCTTGGCGCAGTCGGAAGAGCACAACCGCTATTTCCGCGCCCGCCCGTTGGATGCGCAAGCTCAAACGCAGTGCGAAGCAGCCGCAGCCCAATCTTTAGCCGAGCAGCAGGCGATTGAAGCGGCGGATACGTTGGATTTCGACAGTTATGTGGCGCGTTATCTGACTCAACCGGATTAAGTCAGTCACCGGTGCCTGCCGCAATGGCTGGCACCGGATTTGTGTTACTGGACGATCAGGTTGGTGAACAAAAGGTCATCAATCAGTGGCGCCCCTTCCTCTTCGGTCAGTACCGCCTGTACCGCTGCAAGCGCACTGGCGCGGAGCGCTTCCTTGCTTTCCATTGAAGCAAGATCCTCTGCGGTTTGACGCGCAAACAGGGTAACCAGAGCATTGCGAATCAGCGGGTCGTGGTATTCGATTTTGCTGACGGCGGCTGGGTCTTCGGTGCGCAGCGCCACATCTGCCTTGAGGTACTGAATACGCGGCCCGGTTCCTATGGTCCCGACAAACGAGGGTTTCAACTCGACGTAGGCGGTAGTGCTGGCGGAGGCGTTTTCTTCTTCTGCGTAGGCCATAAATGGCAGCAGCGCGGCGAAGAAAAACAAGGTTAGGCGTTTGAGTTGCATGATCTGGAGCTCCGATAAGATTGCCACAGGATAGCCGAGCAAAGCAGTCTCGCCAAACGCTTATCGGTCCAGGCTAATGCGGATGTTATGCATACCCATCACTTCGGGGCATGGTGATTGACCCCTGTGTGGGGTAAGCGTCTAGACTGTCCGCATCGTAGCCACAGCAGGCCGTTAAAAAACACCTGCGGTGCCAATACTGCGTTAAAAATAGCCTTGGAATACTCGTTTACCACACGTGAACTACTCTTCCTTAGCCGTTTTTGACTGGTCCTGGCCGCCTTGGCTACCGTTTCAACAACCTGCTCGAGCCAAGGAGACAACAATGAAAGCTGTTCTATGCAAAGCCTATGGACCCGCCAGCAGCCTGGTACTGGAAGAGGCCGCTGATCCGGTTGCCAAAAGCAACGAAGTCGTTATCGACATCCACGCTGCCGGCGTTAACTTCCCCGACACCCTGATCATCCAGGGCAAATACCAGGTCAAGCCACCGTTCCCGTTTTCTCCAGGCGGTGAAGCGGCCGGTGTGGTTTCGAGCGTGGGTGACAAGGTTAAGCACCTGAAAGTAGGTGATCGCGTCATGGGCCTGACCGGTTATGGCAGTTTTGCGGAAAAGATCGCCGCCGACGCTATGCGCGTGTTGCCGATGCCCGATGACATGGATTACATCACGGCCTCCGGTTTCAGCATGACGTACGGTACGTCCATGCATGCGCTCAAGCAGCGCGGTGATTTGCAGCCGGGTGAAACCTTGTTGGTGCTGGGTGCCTCCGGTGGCGTTGGTTTGGCTGCAGTGGAAATCGGCAAAGCGATGGGCGCGCGGGTTATCGCAGCTGCCTCTACCGCCGAGAAGTTGGAAGTGGCCAAGCAAGCCGGCGCGGATGACTTGATTAACTACAGCGAAGTTAGCCTGAAAGACGCGGTCAAAGAGTTGACCAACGGCAAGGGCGCAGACGTGATCTATGATCCGGTCGGCGGCGATTTGTTTGATGAGGCGGTACGTAGCATCAACTGGAAAGGTCGTTTATTGGTAGTGGGTTTTGCCAGTGGCCGTATTCCCGAGTTCCCGGTGAACCTGGCGTTGCTCAAGGGCTCGTCCATCGTGGGTGTGTTCTGGGGCTCTTTCGCCGCGCGCGAGCCGCAAGTCAATCTGGAAAACTTCAAGCAGCTGTTTGCTTGGCACACCGAAGGTAAGCTCAAGCCACTGGTTTCCAAGACCTACGAGCTGAACGAGTACGAAGATGCGCTGAATATCCTCAGCTCGCGTCAGGCAGTTGGCAAGGTTGTAGTTAAAACCCGCTAACAGCAGCTGAAAACGGTAAGCAGCCCCTGCCCAACGGAGACGGTGTGCAGGGGCTGCTACCTTTGCAGCTTCTCGCGGCGCTTAAAGCGCCCCCTGATACCCCAATTGCCTCCATGCTTCGTAGATCAGCACGGCCGCGCTGTTGGACAGGTTAAGGCTGCGGCTATCGGGCAACATGGGAATGCGCAAAACCTGATCTGCTGGCAAAGACTCGCGTACCTCAGCGGGTATTCCTCGGCTCTCCGGGCCAAATAAAAACAGGTCGCCAGCGGCGAACTGCACCTCACTGAATCCCTTCTTCCCTTTAGTACTTAAAGCAAACAGGCGTCCAGGCTTTACCGCCTGCAGACAGGCCTCAAGGTTTGGATACGTCTTTACCGCAGCAAACTCGTGGTAATCCAGTCCGGCACGCCGTAGTCGTTTGTCATCCAGTTCAAAGCCCAGCGGCTCGATCAAGTGCAATTGGCAGCCGGTATTCGCGCACAAGCGAATGATGTTGCCGGTATTGGGTGGGATCTCGGGTTCGAGCAAGGCGATATGGAACATGGGGCGGGCGCTTAGGGTTTGGCGTAAGGAGCCGCAGTGTAGCTACGCTGGATGGCCAGCGGCAAGGTCTGCTTGAGCTTCAATCGCAAGCAATCAGCGTGGGTAGGCTGCTTACGGAATTAATGTCGGAAAGTCGTTTACCCTCAGGATGCACAAAACCGTCTGGTTAAGCTTGCAGCTACTTTCTAATCGCCCATAAAAAAAGGTGACTCCAGCCTGCCTGAACCGGAGTCACCCCAAATACACCCATTAGTCTTAAAGCATCAAGCGTGCCAGCTTTCAGCTGGTTGAGCTTACAACTGCGTTATTCGCTTTCTTCCTCTTCTGAACCGTCCACATTCATGCCCAGTTCTTTGATCTTTCGGGTCAGGGTGTTTCGGCCCCAGCCCAGTAACTGCGCGGCATCGCGGCGTCTTCCGGCAGTGTGCTTGAGGGCTGTTTCTATCATGATGCGCTCGAAGGCAGGTACCGCAATGTCCAGCAGGTTGGTTACGCCACGTGCCAGTTCTTGATCGGCCCAGGTGCGCAAACCCTGCTCCCAATGGCCATCGGGCGCACTGTCCTGGTGCTGGGTGAGCATTTCTGGTGGCAAATCTTCGATCAGCACTTCACGGCTGGACGCCATGACGGTGATCCAGCGGCAGGTGTTCTCCAGCTGGCGTACGTTACCGGGCCAGGGCAGGTTACGTAGGTAGTCTTGAGTTTGTGACTTCAGTACCTTTGGCTCGACTGCCAACTCTTGGGCCGCTTTGGCGAGAAAGTATTGCGCCAGCGCGGGAATATCTTCACGGCGCTCAGCCAGCTTGGGAATATGGATACGAATGACATTCAGCCGGTGAAACAAATCCTCACGGAAGCGTCCGGCCAGCACCAGGCCTTCCAGGTTTTGGTGGGTGGCGGCAATGATGCGCACATCTACTTTGATCGGCGTGTGCCCGCCGACCCGGTAGAACTCGCCGTCGGCCAACACGCGCAACAAGCGCGTCTGCGTCTCGGCTGGCATGTCACCAATTTCATCGAGAAACAGGGTGCCGCCATCGGCCTGTTCAAAGCGGCCACGACGCTGCACGCTGGCGCCGGTAAAGGCCCCTTTTTCGTGACCAAACAGCTCCGACTCCATCAAATCTTTGGGAATGGCGGCCATGTTGAGCGCGATGAAAGGATTGCGTGCGCGCGGGCTGTGGCGATGCAAAGCATGCGCGACCAATTCTTTACCGGTGCCTGACTCGCCGTTGATCAACACCGTGATATTGGAATGGGACAGCCGGCCGATGGCGCGAAATACTTCCTGCATAGCGGGCGCTTCGCCGATGATTTCTGGCGTGCGAGGCTGGTCTAACTCTTCCTCTTCAGGCTCTTGCTCGTGGCTGTGGGCTAGCGCGCGGCGCACCAGTGCGACAGCCTCATCCACATCGAAAGGTTTTGGCAGGTACTCAAAGGCGCCGCCTTGATAGGAGGCGACGGCGCTGTCCAGATCCGAATGAGCGGTCATGATGATGACCGGCAGTTTCGGATAACGCTCGCGGATGCTCGCCAGCAGATCCAGGCCGCTAGTGCCGGGCATACGAATGTCGCTAATCAGTACATCTGGGCACTGGCGCTGTAGGCGCACTAGAGCCGCATCTGCGCTATCAAAGCTCACCGGCTCCATGCCTTCCTGTTGCAGAGCTTTTTCCAGAACCCATCGAATGGAGCGATCGTCATCGACGATCCAGACATTTTCGGCACGATTAGGTGAGCGGGTCATAAATCAGTTCTCCAGTTCCGGTGCGGCCGGCAGGTAGTTGAGACAAGGCTCGTTAATCATTGACATGAACCCTGCGGCAACAGCTGTCGCCATGGTTCGGTGTCACGCTAAGGCGACGGGGCGCAGGCCCTGATCGTCGCGCGAGTTGGATACGCTTATGGGGCAAATCAGTCGGCCCCTTCTTTTTCTAACGGCAAGAACAGGGTAAATGTGGTGCAACCCGGTTCGCTGTCACATTCGATCAAGCCCTGATGCTGGCCAATGATATTTTGGGTAATCGATAATCCCAGCCCAGTGCCCTCGGCGCGGCCACTGACCATGGGGTAAAAAATGCTTTCGACGATATCGGATGGGATGCCCGGACCGTTGTCGGTGACTTCCAATCGGCAGACTAGCCGGTAGCGAGTTTGGCCGATGGTGAACTGACGTAGCGCGCGGGTGCGCAGAGTGATACAGCCCTGCTCCAACGGGCGATGCTCGGCAATCGCTTGCATGGCGTTGCGCACTATATTCAACAGTGCCTGAATCAGCTGTTCACGGTCGGCGAGAATATCCGGAATGCTCGGGTCGTAGTCGCGCTTGAGCTGGAGCACGCCTTGCGTCTCGGCTTCAATCAGGCTGCAGACGCGTTCAGTGATCTCATGGATATTGATAGGTTGCAGCGCCGGCGGGCGATACGGGCCCAGCATGCTATCGACCAAATTACGCAAGCGATCGGCTTCTTCAATGATGACGTCGGTGTAATCCCTAAGCGATTGTTCCGGTAGCTCGCGGGCCAGCAGCTGGGCAGCACCGCGAATGCCGCCCAATGGGTTTTTGATCTCGTGGGCCAGGCCGCGTACCAGTACTTTGGTTACTTCCTGCTTGGATAGCTGGGCTTCTTCCTTGGTGATACGCAGCAAGCGATCACGCGGGTAAAGCTCAATCAACAGCCAGTTGCGGTTGGCGGCGATGATCGGCGTGACCGAATAATCCACCATCAAACTCTGGCCGTTGCTCAGGCTGAGCTGAGCTTCACGTTTGGTAAACGGGTGGGCGTTCTCCACGGCGTTATGCAGCGATTCCAATGCGGAGGCGGTATCGGTGAATAGGTCGCTGACCGGCTGTTGGAATACACGCTGGCCGCTGACCGCTAACAACATCTCTGCGGCGGGATTCATGAAGCTCAGGCGCAACTCACCATCGAGCAACAGCACGGCGGTGGTGAGGTTATCGAGAATCTGGCGTAGAAATCGATCAGGCAGCATAGCTATATCCATAGTTTGAGCAGAGAAATGCAAGAAGCGAACCAATTCGGGGCGCTGTGCCGGTGCATTGCATATTCTTTTGCTCGTTTGTGTAGCCTGGGTGTCCGTTAGGCGGCTGCATGGGCTGCGCGCCCTTTAAGTACTGCGTTGTGAGGGTGCAGCTCAAGCAGTGTCGGGTCGGATAGACAGACGCATCAATGGCATTTGAACAGCAATAAGCCGAGCGCGCGCCAAGCGTTGGCGCACGAATTGGAGCGATTGCTAAGAAGTATGCACAAAAATGGTGCGAAGTGCTGGCGCGAGGATGTTTAGATCGTCGCGCCGGTGCAGGGAGGATCAGTTGCCAGAGGGGGGAGTCGGTGGTTTGGGCACATTAGGTGCGCTCGGTGCCGCGGGTGCGGTAGGAGCCTGATTGGGATTGCCAACGCGCCCAGGTTGATTCAGTGAGGTGCGCTGAACGTGCAGGGTCACCGGTTCGCTGCTGAGCAGCACTTTACCTTTGGTGTCCATGATAACGGCGCTGACCTCGTGCGTGCCGCGATCCAAATTGGGCAGTGTTAAGGTCGCTTGGGGTTGTCCGCTGCCGGGAATGGCTTGTTCATTCAGATTGCCATCGACTTGCGCGCGCAGCAGGCTGCCCTGACGCAGCGGCGGGTCGATGGTTACTGTTAGCGTGACGTTGCCATCGTTAGCGCGCAAGGCGGTATCGTTGGCGGGACTGGTAATCATCAGGCTGCGGTAGCCGGCACTGCTGCCTGGGTCGCTGCTCGAATTATTGCTGCTGCTTGATTCGCTGAAAGCGGGAATCGGCTTGGGCGGTTCAATGCTATTGGTGGGGCCAACCTCAACTTTGGTGGAATTGGGGTTTGGCTGGTCGGAGTAGATGCGGTTGCCTTGTGCATCTGTCCATGTGTAAACCTCACTCGCTGCTGCACCAACGCTGATGCCGCCAAGCAAAAGCACAGACAGGGCCATGACCGTTTTCTTCGACATCGTATTATCTCCTTGGGGCGCTCGCCCATCCTTGCACTCTTCTTTATAGCCTGAGAAGGCGTTGACCGCCATTTGGCGGCAGCCATAAAAGACAGACGTAAAAAAAGGGCGCCCGAATGGGCACCCTTCTTTTGACTGCCAGGCTTGCGCCAGGTTCAGCAGCTGTAATACAGATCGTATTCCAGCGGGTGAACGAAGGTGCGTACCTTGATTTCTTCTGCGTGCTTGAGCTCCATGTAGGCATCAATGAAGTCATTGGTGAATACATCGCCCTTGGTCAGGAACTCGCGATCCGCATCCAGAGACTCCAGTGCTTCCTTCAGGCTACCACATACCTGTGGGATCTGGCTGGCTTCTTCCGGTGGCAGGTCATACAGATTCTTGTCTGCAGCGTCGCCAGGGTGGATCTTGTTCTGAACACCGTCCAGGCCAGCCATCAACAGTGCAGCAAAGCACAGGTAAGGGTTGGCAGCTGGGTCAGGGAAGCGAGCTTCGATGCGGCGAGCTTTCGGGCTGGAAACGTAAGGGATACGGATTGATGCAGAGCGGTTGCGGGCTGAGTAAGCCAGCATGACCGGAGCTTCAAAGCCGGGGACCAGACGCTTGTAGGAGTTGGTAGACGGGTTGGTGAAGGCGTTCAGTGCCTTACCGTGCTTGATGATGCCGCCGATGAAGTGCAGGGCGATGTCGGACAAGCCAGAGTAACCTTCGCCAGCAAAGGTGTTCTTGCCGTCTTTGGAGATGGACATGTGTACGTGCATACCGGAGCCGTTGTCACCGTACAGTGGCTTAGGCATAAAGGTAGCTGTTTTGCCGAACGCATCGGCAACGTTGTGTACGCAGTACTTCAGTGTCTGTACTTCATCGCCCTTGGCTACCAGGGTGTTGAACAGAACGCCGATTTCATTCTGACCGGCAGTCGCCACTTCGTGGTGGTGAACTTCGATGGTCAGGCCCATTTCTTCCATGGCATTACACATGGCAGTACGGATTTCGTGGTCGTGGTCGACGGGTGGAACTGGGAAGTAGCCACCTTTGACGCCTGGACGGTGGCCTTTGTTGCCAGTTTCAAAGTCGCCGTCAGTGTTCCAGGAAGCTTGCTCAGAGAAAATCTTGAACATGGAGCCGGAAATGTCGGACTTGAATTTGACTTCGTCAAAGACGAAAAACTCAGGCTCTGGGCCAACGAATACAGTGTCGCCGATACCAGTGGACTTCAGATACTCTTCTGCGCGCTTGGCGATGCCGCGTGGGTCGCGCTCATAGCCTTGCATAGTAGAAGGCTCGATGATGTCGCAAACCAGGATCAGAGTGGGCTCTTCGGTGAAAGGATCCATGACCGCGGTGCTGTCATCGGGCAGGAGGATCATGTCGGAAGCTTCAATGCCTTTCCAGCCTTCGATTGAGGAGCCGTCGAACATCTTGCCTTCTTCGAAGAAGTCGTCGTTGACATCACGAGCAGGCATGGTGACGTGCTGCTGCTTGCCTTTGGTATCGGTGAAGCGCAGGTCAACCCACTTCACGTCATACTCTTTGATCAGTTTCATCGTTTTCGACATGGTTTCCTCCAAAAGGAATCATTTGCCAGGCTTCTGGCCTGGCGCCTCTTTAATTCGAGCGGACTAGGTCCGCACATCGTTTGCATTACAAGTGAGCAAAAGGTGTGCCATTACGGAGCATTGTCCGGAAGGCCCATTTTCAAGGGGTTTTGCTCAAAAAATCACCAAAACGCACCATAATGGCGCACCTAATGAGTGCAGGTTATAGGCTCAATGCACTTTTTTGGTGCCGTGCGTATGCGGACAGGCGACGAGATAGTACCGCGCGCCCGGCCATCACTCTAGGGTATAATGCGTGGCTTTGCGCACCTTACACCATACCCATGAAACTGATCATCAAATTCTTCCCCGAAATTACCATCAAAAGCCGTCAGGTGCGCAAGCGCTTCGTGGCTCAACTGAAAGGTAATCTGAAACTGTTATTGAGCGATATTGACCCGGCTGCCAGGGTTAATGGCAATTGGGACAGTCTCGAGGTCAATTTGGGCAGTGATAAGGCGTTGCAGCTGCGCTGCATTGAACGCCTGAAAAATACACCCGGTATAGCGCACCTGTCAGAAGTGCACGAGTATCCGCTGGGCACCCTAGAGGAGCTGGCAGAGCTATGTGTAAGCTCCATCGGCAATCAATTACAGGGCAAGCTATTCTCGGTGCGCTGTAAACGGGTCGGCAAGCATGATTTCAGCTCCCAGGATGTGGCCATCCAGGTTGGTGGTGAGTTGCATCGGCGCTGCGGTGCGGCTGGCGTATCAATGAAGAATCCTGAAGTGGTGGTGCAAATTGAGATTCGCGATCAACGCGTATTCCTGATTCAAGCACGCCATCAGGGTATGGGCGGGTTTCCGCTAGGCACCATGGAGCCGGTTTTGAGCCTGCTGTCGGGAGGCTTCGACTCTACGGTGGCTAGCTACCAAATGCTGCAACGGGGTTTGCTGCCGCATTTTGTGTTCTTCAATTTGGGTGGTCGCGCCCATGAGCTGGGTGTGCGTCAGGTAGCGCATTACCTGTGGCAACAATATGCCGCCAGCCACCGTTTGCGGTTCGTCAGTGTGCCTTTTGAGGGCGTAGTGGCGGAAATTCTTGAAAATGTAGAAAACAGCCAGATGGGCGTTGTACTTAAGCGAATGATGCTGCGCGCCGCTGATCGCGTGGCTTATCGGCTGGGAATTGATGCTTTGGTAACTGGCGAAGCTATCGCGCAGGTGGCGAGCCAGACGTTGCCGAACCTCAGCGTGATCGACAAGGCTGCCGAGCGTTTTGTCATTCGTCCGCTGATCACTACCAGCAAACTCGACATTATTGATACCGCCAGACGCATCGGCACACTGGATTTCTCCAGCAGTATGCCGGAGTATTGCGGCGTTATCTCAGTAGGGCCGGCTATTCGCACTACCGTAGCTAAGGTAGAAGAAGTGGAGGCCTGTTTCGACTTTGATGTCTTGAGTCTTGCCGTAGAGAGCGCCACTTACACTGATTGCAGTGAACTGGATCAGGTTATGGAAGGCGGCGCCGAGGTTGAAATGGTCAACACTGCGTTGACCGGGCAAGTAGTCCTGGATATTCGTCATCCGGATGAGCAAGATGCACGACCGCTGGCATTGCCAGGGATTGAGGTTCAAGCGGTGCCTTTTTTCCGCCTTAACAGCGTTTTTACAACGCTCGACGCTTCACGTGCCTATCTCCTGTATTGCGAGAAAGGTGTCATGAGTCAGCTGCATGCGCAGTATCTGTTAGATGCCGGACACGACAATGTTCGGGTGCTACGCTTGCCGAAGAACTAAGTCCATAAAGACGACTTTAAATAACCGCCCAGCAGTTTTTATGCCCATCGGGTAAGTGCAATTGGGCTTAAGCGTGCAAAAAACATACACTGTCACGCTTGGGTCTGTATAATGCCCACCTCTTTTTTCCAGTTAGCCGGCCAAGTTGCCGCGCCATCCAGGACGTTCAAAGTGATCGAGAATCTTCGCAATATCGCCATTATCGCCCACGTTGACCACGGTAAAACTACCCTGGTTGATGCCCTTCTTCGTCAGTCCGGCACGCTGGACCGTAAGGAGTTGGAATCCGAGCGCATCATGGACTCCAACGACCAGGAAAAGGAACGCGGCATCACCATCCTGGCGAAAAACACCGCCATTAATTGGAACGGCTACCACATCAACATCGTAGACACGCCCGGTCACGCCGATTTCGGCGGTGAAGTTGAGCGTGTTATGTCCATGGTTGACTCGGTACTGCTGCTGGTTGACGCGGTTGACGGCCCAATGCCGCAAACGCGCTTCGTAACCCAGAAAGCGTTCCAGGCTGGCCTGCGTCCAATCGTTGTCGTTAACAAGATTGACCGTCCGGGCGCGCGTCCTGACTGGGTAATTGATCAGGTATTCGACCTGTTTGACAGCCTGGGTGCCACCGACGAGCAGTTGGACTTCCCGTTCGTTTACGCTTCCGCGATCAACGGCATTGCCGGTTTGGATCCAGAAGACATGGCGGAAGACCTGACGCCGCTGTTCCAGACCGTTGTTGACCGTGTACCGCCGCCAGACGTCGATCTGGATGGTCCTTTCCAAATGCAGATTTCTGCTCTGGATTACAACAGCTTCCTGGGTGTTATCGGCATTGGCCGTATCCGTCGCGGTAAGATCAAGGCGAACAGCCCGGTTACCTCCATTGATGCGAGCGGCAAGAAGCGCAACGGCCGTATCCTGAAGATCATGGGTCACCACGGTCTGCAGCGCGTTGAAGTTGAAGATGCACAAGCCGGCGACATCATCTGCATCAGTGGTTTCGATCCGCTGTTCATCTCCGACACCCTGTGCGATCAACAGCACGTTGAAGCCATGACGCCGTTGAGCGTTGATGAGCCGACCGTGAGCATGACCTTCCAGGTCAACGACTCGCCGTTTGCTGGTAAAGAAGGCAAGTACGTTACCAGCCGCAACATCAAAGAGCGTCTGGAAAAAGAACTGCTGCACAACGTGGCGCTGCGTGTTGAAGACGGCGACAGTGCAGACAAGTTCAAGGTATCGGGCCGTGGCGAGCTGCACTTGTCGGTACTGATCGAAACCATGCGTCGTGAAGGTTTTGAGCTGGGTATTTCCCGTCCTGAAGTAGTCGTCAAAGAAGTCGACGGCGAGAAGCAGGAGCCCTTCGAGAACGTTATCATCGACATCGAAGACCAGCATCAGGGTCCAATCATGGAACAGATGGGTTTGCGTAAAGGCGACCTGTCCAACATGGTACCGGACGGCAAGGGTCGTATTCGTCTGGAGTACAACATTCCAGCGCGCGGCCTGATTGGCTTCCGTAACACCTTCCTGACTATGACTTCTGGTTCCGGCATCATGACCAGTACCTTCAGCCACTACGGCGCGGTTAAGCTGGGTGATGTGGGTCAACGCCAGAATGGCGTATTGGTTTCCATGGCAACCGGTAAAGCACTGACCTACTCGCTGGAAACCCTGCAGAGCCGTGGCAAGCTGTTCCTTGAGCCTGGCCAGGAAATCTACGAAGGGCAGTTGGCCGGTATCAACAGCCGTGACAACGATCTGGTGATCAACCCTACCAAGGGCAAGAAGCTCGACAACATGCGTGCCTCCGGCAAAGATGAAGTCATCGCTCTGGTTCCGCCGATCAAGTTCACCCTGGAACAGGCGCTCGAGTTCATCGACGACGACGAACTGGTGGAAGTAACGCCTAAGTCCATTCGTTTGCGTAAGAAGTTCTTGAACGAAAACGAGCGTAAGCGCTCCAGCAAAAAGTAATTTTTGGCTGATAAAAACCCCGCCTGGGCTAACCAGAGCGGGGTTTTTTATGCGCTGCATTTACTATGAGTCGTGATCTGCTGCTTTGGGAGCCACAGCACTCAATTGAGGGTTGATCGGTTTTATTGTGGGCACGCAGCAACCCGATGTTCGTACCTTCGCTTGTGCGTTTGGGGTAGAGGCTCGCAGGGAATAAACGGTTTCAAGCTAGCTGCAAAACTAAAAACCCAGCAACGCAAGCGATGCTGGGTTTTTATTGTACAGCCTTGACGCCGACTCGCAGGAGAGTCGACGAAGGCTTCAGGCGACCGTTACTGGCAGTTCCCACGGTAATCGGAAACCTGCGAGTCAGACTCGTGGTTCGGACCGCAAAGGAACTGCTGATAGCGAGTGTCCTGGTCGAGGTGACGCTTCATCCAGGATACGCCCAGGCGACCCAGAACATCGTTGTAGATGCCACCGCCGTTACCGCAATAGTGACTGCCGCCGCGAAGCTCTACGAAGGCTTTGTCGGTGCTATTGGGGATCTGGTTGTAGAAAGGAGACGCATGCTGGTAAACCGGTGCGATAATGTCTGACTGACAAGCGAAAATCAGCGTTGGAGTGTAGTTATCGCGGAAGTTAGTGGTATCCCAAGGCGCCAGTGGGATTGCTGCCTTGATGCGCCCCTCTTCGGCTACGCGCAAAGTACCACCGCCGCCCATTGACCAGCCGACGACGCCCAGACGGTCGGTGTCGATCATGCCTTGTACGGCGCTGCGTCGGCTGGTGTTTTGGCTGACCAAATAGTCCAGTGCGTTGTTGATCTGGCGCGCGCGACTTGGCGGTTGATCAAAGCCGGAGTTAGTGTCGATGGTCAGCACGACAAAGCCATAGGACGCCAGCTTGGGGCCCCACCATTCGATGGAAGATTCAGCTGATACAAAGCCGGGAATGACTACGATGGCGGCCATGGTGCCAGTGGTACCGGTAGGGTAATGAATAGTGCCACCCCCAAAGCCGCTGACGAAACTGGAAACCCGGGAGGTGCGTACCGAGTAGGTGCCGCGTGCGGCTTCCAAATAGGAGACGCTTGGGTCAGGCCCGCGCTGGAAACCGGTGGTGGGTGGGTTTGGATCGGTGGGTGGCGCTGGGTTGTTGGCCAAAGCGGACATCGAAATTATCAAAGCGCTGGCAGCAAATAAGGACTGCAATACCTTTTTCTTGGTATGAATCATGTGAACTCCATCAACATGCTAGGGATTATTTTTGTAATGTTGATTCACGGTCAGTTGTTATGTCATTACCGCCGCGAACCAGCCTGCGGAGGTAATCTACCGCAAAGACTCCACGGTTAATGCCACCCTTTCAGGTGAAATTTAAACCGGCCGTTTAGCGCCAATGCTGCGGTTCTTTTATCGCAAGCATATGATTCTGTTGTTTTTAATGATTTTATTTCTTGTATGCGGGATGTGTGTGAGGCAACAGCGATTCGTGTTTTGGATTTGTTGTCTGGTTTGGTAAGGGGCTTGTTGGGGGGAGATATCGGTAGCTTTAGCCGAAAAAGATATGGCCCCGGTTGCATATGCGGCCGGGGCCATAGGCTTTGCTTATCTCAATCACCGACGCAGTGAGGTCGGTTTGCTGATTAGTTGGAACAGTTGCCGCGGTACTCAGAGATACGCGAGTCCGACTCGTGGTTCGGGCCGCAGAGGAATTGATCGTAACGGGTGTCTTGATCGAGATGACGCTTCATCCAGGATACACCCAGCCGGCCGAGCACATTGTTGTACACGCCGCCACCGTTGCCGCAGTAATGGCTGCCCCCGCTGAGCTCAACAAAGGCCTTGTCGGTGCTGCTGGGAATCTGGTTGTAGAAGGGTGAGGCGTGCTGATTTACTGGCGCGATAACGTCCGACTGGCAAGCAAATATCAGCGTTGGAGTGTAGTTGTCGCGGAAGTTAGTGGTATCCCAAGGCGCCAACGGAATCGCTGCCTTGATACGGCCTTCTTCAGCTACACGTAACGTGCCGCCACCGCCCATGGACCAACCAACGACACCCAGGCGATTGGTATCGATCATGCCACGTACTGGGCTGCGGCTACTGCTGTTCTGACTGACCAGATAGTCCAGTGCGCTGTTGATCTGGCGTGCGCGGCTGGGTGGTTGATCAAAGCCGCTATTGGTATCGATGGTCATGACCACGAAGCCGTAGGAAGCCAATTTTGGGCCCCACCATTCGATAGACGATTCGGCGGATACGTAGCCGGGTATCACGACAATTGCGGCCATGGTGCCGGTAGTGCCGGTAGGGTAGTGAATGGTCCCGCCACCAAAGCCGCTGGTGAAACTGGATACTCGCGAGGTGCGAACTGAAAGATCACCACGGCTGGCCTGCAGGAAGGATACGCTAGGAGCCGGGCCACGCTGGTAAGCACTGGGTGTGCCTGGAGTAGGAGTTGGTGTGGGCGTTGGCGCTGGATTGTTGGCCGCAGCGGATAGCGAGAACAGCAGTGCGCTGGCCGCAAACAGGGACAGCAAGGTATTGCTCTTGATCTGTTTCATGGGTAACTCCGTGAATCGAGAGATTTATTTTTTTTAGGTACTGAGTCACGGCTGGCGAATGCGTGTCTGCCGGCTTGAATGCTGACTGCCGGCGTAATTTACTCCAAGTTTGTTAGTGCGCAAGCCACCCTTAAGGGTGATGGGGCAAGGTCCATAAGTGTTGTGCGTCGGTGCGTTTTATCTATCTCGCTGGAAATCTCTGATTTCACGTTGAAGTCAAAATGCACGGATGCTTTTGAGGTGGGGTGTTGTCTGGTTGAGAGGCATGAAAGTGCTTCTGAAGCGAGGCATTGGGTGTGTAGATAGACGAAGGGGGTTAGCTACCGCATGCGAGTGCGCGCTCAGGAAGGTAGGCAGGCATAACGAGTTAATTCAGTTGGGTGTTAGCGCAATATGAGACCCTAAATCGGGCCTCATATAATGCCAGTCAATGCGAGTTAATTACTGGCAGTTACCGCGGTAATCAGAGATCTGAAAGTCCGACTCATGGTTCGGGCCGCAGATGAACTGATCATAGCGTTGGTCTTCATCCAGATAGCGTTTCATCCAGGAGACCCCAAGGCGGGCGAGCACGTCGTTGTAGATACCGCCGCCGTTGCCGCAGTAGTGGCTGCCGTTATTGATCTCAATGAAGGCTTTGTCGGTAGAGCTTGGGATGTCGTTGTAGAAAGCCGAAGCATGTATCGCAACCGGCGCGATTACGTCAGATTCGCAAGCGAAAATCAACGTTGGGGTGTAATTGTCGCGGAAGTTGGTTGTGTCATAAGGCGCCAAAGGTATAGCTGCCTTTAGGCGACCTTCCTCGGCAACACGCAAGGTGCCACCACCACCCATGGACCAACCGACCACACCCAAGCGTTCGGTGTCGATCATGCCTTCAACCGGGCTACGGCTGTCGCTGTTTTCGTCAATCAGGTAATCCAGCGCAGTGTTGATCTGACGTGCCCGGCTTGGCGGCAGGTCAAAGCCCGAGTTGGTATCGATGGTCATGACCACGAAGCCATAGGACGCCAGTTTTGGCCCCCACCATTCGATGGACGACTCGGCTGAAACATAACCCGGAATCACAACGATCGCCGCCATGGTGCCAGTGGTATCAGTCGGGTAATGAATGGTGCCGCCACCAAAGCCGCTTACCAGGCCAGAAACGCGTTCGGTGTCCACGGAGTAGGGGCCGCGATCAGCTTCGAGAAAAGACACGCTTGGGTCAGGTCCGCGCTGATAACCGGTATTGGGTACTTCTGGTTCAGTGGGCGGGTTGTTGGCCATGGCTGACATCGAAAGCGCTAACGCGCCAGCGGCAAAGAGGGATGCAAGTACCGTGTTATTGCTTTTGTTTTTCATTAATAACTCCGCGAATCTTTATATAAGTTTGTTGTATGATCCTGAGGCAATGTCAGGAAGTTAATGTTTGCTGACATTGGCTGGTAAAAGACCCTATCGCAGATGTGTTGTTAAACCAGTCACCCTTTTAGGTGATGGGCGCCAATGTAAAGTTTAAATTTTTAAGTAATGGCTCAGCGTTTTGGGTCTGTTTATTTTTGATATAAAGTTGAGTTTAAATAAGTTTTCAATTTTGTGATTTCTATCATTGTTTTTATTTTTTCGTTTTAAATCAGTTGATTGAATTTTTTGTTCGGCTTCCTTTGTGATGTTGTTTTGGTTTTTACCGGTTATTTTGATGGCAATGTAATGGCTAACTTTGTTGAAAGTTTATTCTGAGTTTTTGGCTGAATGGTTGTTCAATAAAATTGCATGTTCTTTTTTATCTATTATTATAATTTCCCATGTTGTGAACTGAGTCGGTTTTGCAGTGCGCCGATTCAAGTTTTATCTTGATTGATAATATAAAGGCGTCAGCTGTCATTGCGTTACATATTGGCTAGTAGATCCGCGAAAGATTTTTTTCTGGACTGTGGTCAAGATAAGGATCTATGGCGGCTGGCATTGTTGAGCTTGGGTGGTTTAGCGGGCACCTCGCACGGAACTCGATTTAGGTTCGCCTTTCCAATAAGAAGGGAAACCAAGGGAAATAGAGACAAAACATGATCATTCATCCACACGAGCCCGAGGCGCCAGAGGCAGATCCTGAGTTACAGATGCTCACCACCCCGCGGGAGCGGCTGGAGTTCTATCGGCGCGAGATATTTAATGAAACGAGCAATCTGGCTAATCGCACCAATGCCTACCTCACCGCGCAATCTTTTCTGGTGATTGCCTACGCGTCGTGTATGGCCAACGTGAACCCTGAGTGGGGAAAGCTGTTTACCCTGGTTGTACCCGCCACGCTTGCCCTGTTTGGGATACTCAGTTCTATCAGCGCTTGGCCGGGTATAAAAGCGGCCTGCGATATTATTGACCACTGGTATTCGAAGCAGAGCGGTTTGCTGAGCCATGATCCAGTGTTCGGCGTGGCCTACGACGAATACCCGCTATTTTCTGAGTGGGAGTCGAGTTTTACTGGCCAACGCAAGTCACTGTCATTTTCCAAGCGTTCGCCTTGGCTGTTTTCCGGCTTCTGGGTGTTTTTAGGTTTATTTGCGCTATGGGTGCAGATACCCACTTCCGGCTGAAGATGGCGTAGCAAGGTGCTGTGGCGGGGGGAAGGTCAAACCGCATCATTGATGAGGTTTGCTCATACTATAAAAAACCCGCCTGACGGCGGGTTGATGAATCAGTCTTCGAAGAAGAACTTCTCTTCGCCAAAGGCGGGTTCCAGATGATTCAGCCAAGTGGCCTCTTCGTTATATTTTGCGAAAAAGGGCCGTTGCACCCAGTCCGGGTTGCGCCCTTGAATCATCCGTAAGGCGATAACTTTCTCACCATGGATCTCGGCGACACCCTGAATCTCGACCTTGCCCGGATGTGAGCTCATGGACGGGCCGCGTGCTGTTCGCGCGATGCCGGACACGTTCTGCATGGCATCACGGTAGATCTGCCAGGCCTTGATCAGCGGCACTTCAAAATAGTGGCGTGCGCCGGTGTCGCGTTCAACGAACATGTAATAAGGGATGATGCCGAGCTCGACCTGGGTTTGCCACAGCCGCGCCCACACCTCGGCGCTGTCGTTGATATGCGCCAGCAAAGGGCCTTGAGCGCGAATCTGTGCGCCGGTTTCACGCACGCGGCGGATGGCTTCGCGGGCAATGTCGGGTTCCAGCTCTTGCCAGTGATTGTAGTGGGCCATAATCGCGAGGTGCTTGCCCGCCGCCTGGATTTCCCGGAACAGCGCCAGCAAGTCCTCTGCGTCGTCATCGGTGACCACGCGTTGTGGCCAGAACGTCAGCGCCTTGGTGCCGATACGGATAGTGCGCACATGTGCGAACTCATCTGTTAGCAGTGGTTCGAGATAGGCGCGAAGGTTGCGCGTCTTCATTACCAACGGATCACCACCGGTCACTAGAATGTCAGTAACTTCGGGGTGCTCTCGCAGATAGCCCTGTAGCTGCGTCGACTCGCGAGCCGCAATTTTCAGATCTTTATCGCCGACGAACTGCGCCCAGCGAAAGCAAAAGGTGCAGTAGCTATGGCAAACCTGTCCGGAGCTAGGAAAGAACAACACGGTTTCGCGGTACTTGTGCTGCAAACCCTCAACTACTTCACCGTCAAGCTTGGGAATGTTGTGCTCAAGCTGTCCAGCGGGGTGCGGATTCAGCTCGGCGCGCACCTCGCTGATGATGCTTTTTAGTGTGGGCTGGTCGGTGCCGATGATGAGTGCATCGGCGACCCGATCGTAGTGTTCGGGCTTGAGCATGCCACGCTGAGGGAAGGTCAGCTGGAAGATCGGATCGCTCGGCACGTTCTGCCAGTTGATCAATTCATCAATCACATATTGGTTAACGCGAAACGGCAGTACGCTAGCGACCACTTGCATTTCGAAACGCTGATCGGGAGTGAGCTTCTGCAGCTGTGGTATTTGATTCAGCTGCTTGGCTGTAAACACTTTGAAGCGCTGGTGGCTAAAAGCATCGGCATCGAAAGAGGCGACGTCTGGAGTGGATATGGCCAGGATATTGGAATTCGGCATAGTTTGTATTCAACGTATTTTTCAGGTCAAAAGCACTTCGTTACGCTAGCGTCACAGCCGCAGCGAGCGAAAAAATTGACTAAATTCAGTGATTAACCCGCAGGTTAATACGTAAAAAGCGCCGATATGCGTAGTAAAGGCTATCGGGCATGGTGATGGTTTGATTGCTTAGCGGCCGGCGATGATAGCGAAATAATGCATTGATGTCTAAATAGTGAGCCGTGCGCGGTATAAGATTGCTATCTAGCAGCAAGGCTCTCTTTTATCTAAGGAGTACAGGATGTTTTCCTACATAACTTTGGGTACCAGCGATCTACAACGCAGCATTTTGTTCTACGATGCGGCGATGGGCGCGTTGAACATTCAGCGCTGTGCTACGCCGGGCGAAGAAGCAGATTGGCAGGGCTGCGCGGGCTGGGGGTACTATGAAAATAAGGGAGAAAGAGAGTTGGCGCTTTGGCTTTGCGAGCCATTCAACGGCGCGCAACCGAGTGCTGGTAACGGCAGTATGGTCGCTTTGAAGGCGACTAGCTGGGCCCAGGTCAGAGCTTTTCATGCGGCAGCGCTGGCGCATGGGGGCAGTAGTGAGGGTGAGCCAGCCTTACGGCCGCAGTACAATGCGGACTTTTTCAGCAGCTATGTACGCGACCCGGACGGTAACAAGTTGGCGGTCGTGTGTCGCGGTTTTACTGCTGAGCCGGGTTGATTTCAGGGCGATGGTATTGGCGTCGCTGGGTGATTTGCCGGGGCTTACGATGTTCACGTCGTTCTTTAATCACCCGTTATATCACCGCGGTCAACCGGCGACGCTGGTGCCGCACTGCGGAACCGAACCCGTTTTAACCGATCTTACCCTTAGTGCCGGGCGTTGCCTCGGCGGCCCAAAATGGCAAGAGGAGAGCTGAGTGGCGGCAGTTGATGAAGTGCTTGAATTCTGGTTTACCGAGCTTAAACCGATGCAGTGGTGGCGCAAGGATCCTGGGCTAGACCGCTTTATCGAAGAGCGTTTCGGCGCTCTGCACGAGCGCGCAGAACGCGCAGAACTGATGAACTGGCGGGGCACCCCGCTTGGGCGGTTAGCTGAAATAATTGTGTTGGATCAGTTCTCTCGCAATATCTGGCGCGATACTCCGCGTGCATTTGCCAGTGATGGCATGGCGTTGGTATTGGCGCAGGAGGCGGTTGCTGAGGGTATTGACCAACAGCTGCCGGTTAAGCTGCGTGCCTTTATGTATATGCCCTTTATGCATAGCGAGTCTTTGAAAATTCATGAGCAGGCGCTCAAGTTATTCAGCACTCCGGGACTGGAGGATCATCTGCGCTCTGAGCGCAAACATAAGCGCATCATCGAGCGTTTTGGTCGCTACCCGCATCGCAACAGCATTCTGCTTCGCCCTACCACCGCTGATGAGGCGGCTTTCCTGCAAAACGAAGATTCCAGTTTTTAGCTACCACCGACTGTTGTGCTTAGTGCGAAGTAAAGTGTACTGCAAGCCCCTTTGGCAATTGCGCTAGGCTGGATTTTTATCTCGAAGGAACGGGTCATGCAACTGTCTATCTATCAGGTCGATGCTTTCACCAACACCCTGTTCAACGGCAATCCCGCTGCGGTGGTGCCCCTGCAGCAATGGCTTGGTGCTGAGGTTATGCAGTCGATTGCTGCTGAGAACAACCAGTCGGAAACAGCCTTCCTGGTGCAAGGTGACGATGGGCGTTACGCCATACGCTGGTTTTCGCCCCTCACCGAGATCGATTTTTGCGGTCATGCCACGCTTGCCAGCGCCTTTATACTATTTCGTCTGCAACCCGAGCTGGCGGAGATTACTTTCAGCGCAGATGTGGTGGGTGACCTCCAGGTCAGTCGTGAGTTGGACGGGCGCATCAGCATGCGCTTCCCACGGCTTGACCCTGCACCCGTTGAGGAAGTGCCCGCGGCGCTGTTGTCTGGGCTCTCATTAACGCCACTAAGGGTCCTGGCTAATCGGCAAGCCTGGTTTGCAGTCTACGACGATGAGCAAAGCGTGCTGCAGGTGCAGCAAGATCCGGCGCAGTTGAAACTGCTGGCGCCGCGAGATGTGGTGGTTACCGCGCCTGGTAGCCAGTCAGATTTCGTCTCGCGTTATTTTTGGCCGGCTAATGGTGGCCTGGAAGATATGGTGACCGGTTCGATTCATGCTGGGCTGGCACCCTATTGGTCCGCACAATTGGGCAAAGCCGAATTGTTGGCGATCCAGGCTTCGAGCCGCGGCGGCCGACTGGATTGTGCTGTGCATGACGACCATGTGCAGATTAGTGGTCACGCTGTGCTTTATCTTGAGGGGCTAATTAACTGCCCTGAATCACCCCATTGAAACAGCAGCCTGGGCCCGAAGCGGCTATCCTGATGGCTGAGTATGTTTACCTACAAAGGAGATGTTTGATGACTTTTCGCCAACCCTTAACGGCCGCAATGTTGGGCTCGCTGGTTTTGTTGTCCGCCTGCGCAACGTCGCAGCGTCCGTCAGGTGATGCGCCCGCGCCGCCGCAACTGGAAGCGGACAGTGGGGTGGCGATTCTGAGTTGCGGTTCGCTACCGGTGCGCACCACCTTCAATGCGGATCAGCTCACACTCGAGGCGGGCAGCGATAAGTATCTGCTCGAACGCGTGCGTTCAGGTTCCGGTGCCAAGTACGAAGTGCCGGGTGACAGCGCAACCAGTTACTGGTTAAAAGGTGACAAGGGGATGCTTGTGATCAAAGGTCAGTCCTATCCCGAATGTGAACCGGCGGGAGCACTGCTGCTGCAGGCCGGCGAGTGGGTAGTTGAAGACATCAATAATGGCGGCATCGTTGATCGCTCGCGGGTGACACTCAACTTTGGCAACGATGGTCGCGTGTCAGGCATCGCCTCGTGCAACAACTACACCGGTGCCTACACGGTGGCTGGCAGCAGCCTGACGGTCAGCCAGCTGGTTTCCACTCGCAAGGCCTGCATTCCGGGGCTTGGCGAGCAGGAATCGAACTTTTTAAAAGCGTTGGAAAACGTCAGCGAGTTTAAAGTAAGCGATACAGGCGCATTGGTGCTCAAGACTGAAACGGGCGACTCACTGACCGCACGCTTGCAGTAAGCAACATAGCGATACAGCCCAGCACGCGGCCACAGTTGCCTGTGACCGCGTGCTGGTGCATTGTCCTCCTTGGCCATGCTTACCTGCGTGGCTGCTCTGGACGGCGGAACATACCGCTGCCATTCCGTGATTTAACCCGTAAAAGGACACTCGCATGTTGTTGCTGATCCTCGGCCTGATCCTGTTTCTCGGCGTGCACTCCACGCGCCTTTTCGCTCCTGAGTGGCGTGCCAAGCACATTGCCGCCAAGGGTCTGATGACCTGGAAAGGCCTCTATGCGCTGGTTTCCATCATTGGCTTTGTACTTATCATTTACGGCTACGGGCAAGCGCGGTTGGATCCCACCTGGCTGTGGATCTCACCGGTCTGGACTCGTCACCTGGCCGCGCTGCTGACCATTCCTGCGTTCATCTTGCTGGCTGCGACCTACATTCCCGGTTCCTGCATCAAGGCAAAGGTCGGTCATCCGATGCTGCTCGGGGTGAAGTTTTGGGCGCTGGCGCACCTGATTGCCAACGGTAGCCTGGCTGATTTGCTGCTGTTCGGCGGCTTTCTGGCTTGGGCCGTTGCGCTCTTTGTGGTGTCACGCAAACGTGACCGGCTGGCGGGCATCAGCTACGGCAAGGGCAAGCCAGCAATGGATGCAGTTGTGGTCGTAGTTGGCCTCATTGCCTGGGCGGCGTTTGCCCTGTACCTGCATGGTGTGCTGATCGGTGTGAAGCCACTGGGCATGTGATGTACCCGCGTTAGTTAAAAACAACAAACCCGCCATGCTGCGGGTTTGTTGCATTTGAACCTCGGTAAAGTGCAATTAAAGTATTCATCGGGCGCTCTCTTGCTCTGCTGCATCCCTGAGCGAAGCATTGAAAGAAGAGATGTTGCGTATTTAATCGGTAAAACAGATATATATAACTTAAATTAGTTGCTTATGCCGATATAGCGCAGGCCATAGAATTAAATGGAATTTACTGGCAATAACAGGTCTCACAATGGTCTCTTTATCGGTTGGCACTCTGCTCAGGCTGCGTCCGCTGCGGCAGCTGGAGCATCCCCGCGAAGCTATCCGCCAGTTCACACCGAACTGGTTCGCGGTCACCATGGGTACGGGTATTCTGGCACTGGCCTTGCCGCAGCTCCCCTTGCCCGGTATGCAAGCGCTGGGACAAGCACTGTGGTTGTTTAACATCGCCTTGTTCTGCCTGTTCTCGCTAATGTATGCGGCGCGCTGGGTATTTTTCTTTCATGAGGCCAAGCAGGTATTTGGCCATGCCACCGTATCCATGTTTTTCGGCACCATTCCCATGGGTCTGGCGACCATCATCAATGGTGTGCTGGTTTTTGGCGTTCCCTTGTGGGGCGAGCAGGTGGTGGCACTGGCTTTCAATCTCTGGTGGCTGGACGTGGTACTGGCGCTGGTCTGCGGCGTGAGCATTCCGTATCTGATGTTCACCCATCAAGAACACAGCATCGATCAGATGACGGCCGTTTGGCTGTTGCCCGTCGTTGCGGCGGAAGTCGCAGCCGCCAGTGGTGGTTTGTTGGTCCCCTACCTGAGCGGCGACCAGGCCTACCACGTGTTAATTACCAGCTACGTGCTCTGGGCTTATTCGGTGCCGGTGGCGTTGAGTATTCTGGTGATTTTGCTGCTGCGCATGGCAGTACACAAGCTGCCGCATCAGAACATGGCGGCATCCAGCCTGTTGTCACTTGGCCCTATCGGTACCGGCGCTCTAGGATTGTTGTTGCTCGGCGCTGATGCGCAGAGGGTGATGGCTAGCCGTGGACTGGAGTCGGTCGGGACGATTGCGCATGGCCTGGGCGTGATTGGCGGCTTATTGTTGTGGGGGCTAGGGCTTTGGTGGTTGCTGTTAGCGCTGTTGATCACCATCCGCTACTTCCGCCACGGCGTGCCCTTCAATCTTGGCTGGTGGGGTTTCACTTTCCCTGTGGGAGTTTACGCGCTGGCCACCTTGAAGTTGGGCAGCGTCTTGCAGCTTGGTTTCTTCAATGCCCTTGGCGTGGGTTTGGTTACGCTGCTGGCGCTGATGTGGCTATGGGTGGCTAGCCGCACATTGAAAGGTGCCTGGCGCGGTGAGTTGTTTGTGTCGCCGTGCATAGCGGAGCAATGCCCGCGTTGATCCAGCGGCCTTGGTCGTGCGGCAGCAGGAAGGTTATGCTACCAGCGAAATCTCCCTGCCGTATCGACAAAGGATGGCTGTATGCAATTACCAGCGTCAGCGCTGCGTTATGCCCCTTATCTGTTGTGCCTGTTTGGCGCGCTAATCTCCCTCGTATTGAGCTACTTTTCCCTGCTGTGGCTGCTCGCCGCACTGCCGCTCACGGCATTGGCGATCATGGGTACCTGGGATGTGCTGCAAAAGCGCCACACCATAAGCCGCAACTATCCAGTCATGGCGCACTTCCGCTATTTTCTCGAAAGTATCGGACCGGAGTTGCGGCAGTATTTCATCCAGTCAGATACCGACGAGCTGCCGTTCTCACGCGAGCAACGCAATATCGTGTATCAGCGCGCCAAAGATATTCTCGACAAGAAACCGTTTGGTTCGTTGATCCCTATGAACGCCGAAGGTTATGAGTGGATGAACCATTCGCTGGCGCCGGTACACATACTGGATAAGAATTTTCGCATTACCGTAGGCGGCCACTCCAATACCCTAAAGCCCTACGACGTCAGCGTGTTTAACATCTCGGCGATGAGCTTTGGCTCGCTCTCGGCCAATGCGATTTTGGCGCTCAACGCCGGTGCTAAAAAGGGCGACTTTTACCACGACACCGGTGAAGGCTCTATCTCTCGCTATCACCGTGAACCAGGTGGCGATCTGGTATGGGAGATCGGCTCTGGCTACTTTGGCTGTCGCAAACCCGATGGCAGTTTTGATCCGGAGCGTTTTGCTAAAAATGCGCAGCTGGATCAGGTGAAAATGATCGAGATCAAACTGTCGCAGGGCGCGAAACCCGGCCACGGCGGCATACTGCCAGCGGCAAAGGTAACTCAAGAGATTGCCGAAGCACGTGGCGTCACAGTGGGTGAGGATGTTATCTCGCCGGCGGCGCATTCAGCGTTTAGTACACCGCTCGAACTGATGGCTTTCATCGCGCAACTGCGCGAACTCTCGGGTGGCAAACCGGTGGGTTTCAAGTTGGCGATTGGGCATCCGTGGGAGTGGTTTGGCCTGGTCAAAGCCATGCTGGAAACCGATGAACGCCCCGACTTCATTGTGGTGGATGGCGGGGAGGGCGGTACGGGCGCCGCGCCGTTAGAGTTTATCAACCGCTTGGGTATGCCCATGACGGATGCCGTGTTGCTGGTACACAACACGCTGGTGGGAGCCAACCTGCGAGACAAGATTGCTATCGGTGCGGCCGGCAAGGTCACCAGTGCCTTTAATATTGCTCGCACCCTGGCGCTGGGTGCCGACTGGTGCAACGGCGCGCGTGGCTTCATGTTTTCGCTGGGTTGCATTCAGAGCCTGAGTTGCCATAACGACAAATGCCCCAGCGGTGTCGCCACGCAAGATCCGAGTAGAGGTGGCAAGTTGGATGTGGCGGACAAGAGTGAGCGGGTTTACAACTTCCAGCGCAACACGGTGCTGGCCTTGGCGCACCTACTGGAGGCAGCCGGCTTGAGCCATCCGCGTCAGCTGGGACCGGAACACATCATGCGCCGCGTCACCAAGTATGAAGTACAGCCCTATAGCGAACTCTTCCAGTTTCTGGAACCCGGGGTATTGTTGGACGGTCGTGCGGAGCTGCACGTGTTTCAGAGGTATTGGGCGAAGGCGCGGGCTGACAGTTTTAGTGCGCCGGATTTTGTACTCAAGTTGAGGGAAACCAAACTGCGTTAACTGCGGCTTGGTAGCGCCAGCAGCGCGAAGGTGGCGAGCCAATGCTCGCCCATATAATCGCCATCGATGTGCGGCAGGCTGGTTTGCAGGTGTGCTTCTGCGCTGACCAGCAAACGCTCGCATAGCGCTGCTGGTTGCGCGGCGGCCAGGGCTTCTAAACACCATGCACGGCTCAGATTGAGCCCATCCAGGTGCGCCAGTTTGCCGTCACTGCGGTCGCGGCTATGAACTGGGGTCAGCAGGCTGGCGGGTTGGCCCTCGGCCAATTTTGGCAGAAATCTGGCAAACCATTCTTGGAATTCATCGGTGCTCAGCACCCGCTGCATCAACGCGGCTTCTTGCAGCGCGGGTGACAGGAAATCCTCGCCGCCTGGCTCCCACGCTTGGCAGTCCTGATCCTGCAAATAGAACGCACGCGCGCTACTGATGATTTGCTCGCGCAACTTTTCGTGCGCGCAGGCGTCGGCATAGTCCAGAGCCAGCAAGAGAGCGAATGCTGTGTTGTTGTGCGCACCGCTGCGAATGGGCGCGCTCAGGCGTGGTAGGTAGTCACAAAAACGTTGCGCCAGATCGTCGGCCAGGGGCTGCAGCGCCTTGGCCCAGACTGCTTCGCCCGTACTCAGTTCGGCCTGCAGCTTGAGCAGCCAGGCCCATCCATAGGGCCGCTCGAAGCTAGCGTTGCCGGGGCGCTGAAAAAACGCGCGCTCCTGTTCCAGCTTGGCGTGTGTCAGCTGTTGATCAAACAGCTCGGTGATCAGGGCACATTCGGCTAGCTCAGGCTGCAGGCGCTGAATGCGTGCCAGCAGCCAGTAGCTGTGCACGCAGGAGTGCCAGTCATAACTGCCGTAAAACACCGGGTGCAGCTGGCTCGGTGGTAGCAAATCTGCTGCTGACCGCAAGCGCATGGGCTCGATATGCGGATACTCGCGTGTTACATGCCCCAGCGCGATACGCGCCAACGTGGCCAGTTGCGCGGCATCGAACACCGTCAGCGAACCCGTTGCCAATCGATATCGCGCAGCAGCCATTCGCCGTCGGTATCAAGCCAAAGCAGGCGAATATCATACTGCCCGGCGCTGTTGGGCAGGAAACGCTCGGCGCCGGTGAGCGTCGCCCTTGCCGTTGTTTCGGCGCGCTCGGGATAGCCAGGATCAATAGTTGTCTCCTGGCTGCTGACAATCACGCTAATGCGCTGGTTCTGCAAGAACATCAGCCGCAGGTTACGTTCTGCCCAGGCATTGTCGAACTGATCCTGTGCACTGAATTCAGGGTGGAGTAGAGACGTGACTTGCTCTCGATCACGTGACTCTATGCCGTCCTCTAATTGATTGATGGCCTGATTCAAGCGCTCATCCGGGGAGGAAGGGCCGCAGGCACAGAGGGTCAGCGTGATGAGCAAAAGAAGTAGCGTGCGCACAGGTGACAGCAGCCTCGCAGGTCAGTAATGTGATGCTTTATCAAGATAGAGGCGCGGGCGCGAAAGATTGGGCAAAACTGCTCTAGTGCAGGGAGTCCGTCGCGCTGGCGCTCAGGCCAGGAGCCCATCATGCAATTGTTGTATCCGGAGATCAAACCTTACGCTCGCCATGAGTTGGCAGTGACCCCACCGCATGTTCTCTACGTTGATGAAAGTGGCCAGGAAGATGGTTTGCCGGTGGTGTTTATCCACGGCGGGCCGGGTGCCGGGTGCGATGCTCTGAGTCGCCGTTTCTTTGATCCTTCCATCTATCGCATCATTACCTTTGATCAGCGCGGCTGTGGCCGCTCCACACCGCACGCGAATCTGCAGAACAACACCACAGCTGATCTGGTCGCGGACATGGAAGTGCTGCGCGAGCATCTGGGGATTGAAAAGTGGGTATTGTTCGGTGGCTCCTGGGGCTCAACGCTGGCGCTGGCTTACGCGCAGGCGCACCCGGATCGTGTGATGGGCATGGTGCTGCGCGGTATTTTCCTGTGTCGCGATCAGGATATCCGTTGGTTCTACCAAGAGGGCGCCAGCCATATCTTCCCAGACTTTTGGGAAGACTACCTGAGCCTGATTCCGGAAGAAGAGCGCGGCGATATGGTGGCCGCCTATTATCGTCGGCTGACCGGGAATGATGAGATCTGCCGCATGCATGCGGCCAAGGCGTGGTCCATCTGGGAAGGCCGCTGCGCGACCTTGCGCCCAAGCCCACAAGTGATCGACCGTTTCAGCGATGCCCGTCGCGCCTACGCCATCGCGCGTATCGAGTGTCACTACTTCACCAACAAGACCTTCCTTGAGCCCGATCAGTTACTCAAGAATATGCCGCTCATTGAGCATATCCCCGGCATCATAGTGCACGGGCGTTATGACATGGTCTGCCCGCTGGACAACGCTTACGCGCTTAGCCAGGCCTGGCCCAACAGTGAACTAAATATTATTCGTGACGCCGGCCACGCCGCCTCCGAGCCTGGCATTGCCGACGCGCTAGTACGCGCCACAGGCGATATGGCCAAGCGTTTACTCGATTTGGCGCCGCAGGCCGAATGAGATGAAGGGATTGCTGCAGCGGGTGCGTCAGGCGCGTGTTGAGGTTGATGGTGACGTGGTGGGCGCCATCGACCAGGGCTTTCTGGTCTTGGTTGGCATCGAACCGCAGGATACCGAGGCCAGCGCCGACAAACTGCTTAAGCGGCTACTCGACTACCGGGTGTTCACCGATGCCGATGGTCGTATGAACGATTCGTTGCGGCAGGTGCAGGGCGGGCTTTTATTGGTCTCGCAATTCACGCTGGCTGCTGATACGCGCAAAGGTTTACGCCCTGGTTTCTCGACTGCAGCGCCGCCGGCGCAGGCGGAAGTGCTGTTTAATTATTTGGTGGAGCAGGCGAAGGCGTTGCATGAGCCGGTTGCGACTGGGCGGTTTGGGGCGGATATGCAGGTGCATCTGGTGAATGATGGGCCGGTGACCATTATGCTTGAGACCTGATCGCTTATCGGGTGCGGCCAAGCTTTTATTGCGCTGAGCAATGGCTGGTTATTTTGGTTGTTACCAAGCGCGTTTTTCGCCTTTTCCGGCGAGTCACTTTTCTTTGAATGGCCAAAGAAAAGTAACCAAAAGAAATCCACCCCGACCAAGCTGGCCTGCGGCTTCCCTGCGTTACTCGGTGCTGAGCGCGCCTGCGGAACTCGCTTCGCTCAAACAGTCCTCGGCTTAATCGCTCAACCCCTGCGTTACTCGGCAGCTTGGAAGGGGGGGTGAACTGCAACGCATCGGCGTGGCTTTCAGTTGTGGTTGTTTGGTCAAAGTTTGGACACCAAAATCGGTGATTGCACGGCCTACTAGTCCCCATCTGAGCGGGCGAGTAGCGCAGGGCTGCCGGGAAAAAGATGCTCGCGGTGTCTGAGGAGCAACGCGACGAGTTTGCGAGTATCCCCGGTAGATCGAGCAACGCAGCGAACCCGCAGGGCCGCGCAGCCGGGTACCGAGGGGGGTGTCGGGGGGAGTGGGTAAGCATTCCCCCTGACTTGCCATCCGGCAAAACCGGAAATCAGCCAAACGAATATTGCATGCAAACTGCACGCAAACAAATGCAGATGGCAGGCACATCACCCCACCGAATAAACCCGCGTCCAAACATAGATCAACACCGCCGCTGCCACCGCCCAAGCCACCACCGCCAACACCAAGGTGGTGATCAAACTAAAACGCTGACTAAACCAGGCAATCGCGATCAGATACAGCGCATAGGGAATCAGCGACCACAAACCAAATAGCGCCGTGCTACGCAGGTCACTCGACAGGCGCTGCGTACCGATAATGTAGTGAGCGATGATGGTAAAGGTCGGGAAGAGTGGCACCAGGCCGGCGATATAAAAGCTTTTAGACTTCGCCAGCAGGGCTATCAACAGCACTGCGAGCGCACCCATTACACACTTGAGCGCAAGGGATAGCATGGTGGTCATTCCGAACAGGAGGGAAGCGCTAACTTATTCCCACCGTCTGGTTCCGTCAATTACCACTTGGTAGCAAATCATCAATAGCTGGCTAGCGGCGCCGGGGCGCCGCCGCTGGCTGCTGTGACTTCAGCTTTTGGCTGCTGCTTCAACCCAATCGATACGGTCCTGCCCGAAAAACATCTCATCACCAACAAAGAAGGTTGGCGCGCCAAACACACCGCGACCGATGGCTTCTTCCGTTGCGGCTTTGAGCTGCTCTTTTACCGCCGGATCACTCACCTTGGCCATGACCTCGGCCGGGTCAAAGCCGCCCTTGGCGAGCACTTTACCGACGACGTCAGGCTGACCCATATCCAATTCATCTACCCACATGGCATTGAACACGGTAGTGAGATAACGCTCGAAATCAGCAGTCCCTTGATAGGCCACCGCGCCGCGCATCAGCTGCAGTGTATTGATCGGGAAGAAGGGGTTTTGATTTAGCGTCACGCCATAGCGCTTCGCATAGCGCTGCATGTCGATGCGGCTGTAATTGCCTTTGGCGGGTACCGTGGCCGGTGAGCTGTTGCCGGTTGCCATAAACACGCCGCCAAGCAACATGGGTTTTAGCTCGATGCTGGCGCCGGTGCGCTCGGCCAAGCCGGTCAGCTGGGTCCAGGCCAGGTAGCTGGCGGGGCTGCCAACGTCGAAATAGAACTCGATGGTTTTGCTCATAGTTATCTCGCTTGCAGGTTGTTGTTGATCGCTTAGTTAAAAGGTTTCCATCCAGGGGCGTAGATCCAACTCGTGGGTCCAGCTGTCCCGTGGTTGGGTGTGAATGGCCCAATACTGGTCGGCGATATGCTCGGGATTGAGAATGCCATCCTGATCCTTCAGCGCATAGCGCTCGGGAAAGGTGTCACGAATAAAGGCGGTATCAATGGCGCCATCGATGATCGGGTGCGCCACATGGATGCCTTTGGGGCCGAGTTCGCGGGCCATACTCTGGGCCAGCGCTCGTAGCGCAAATTTGGCACCAGCAAAGGCAGAGAAACCTGCACTGCCACGTAGTGAGGCGGTGGCACCGGTGAAGATGATGGTGCCCTTGCCGCGTGGCAGCATCACTTTGGCAGCTTCGCGCCCGGTTAAAAAGCCGGATAACGCGGCCATCTCCCAGACCTTGCGATAGACCCGCGTCGTGGTCTCGGTGATGCTAAAACGCACGTTGGCGCCGATGTTAAAGATCACAACTTCCACGGGACCAATGTCGCTTTCGATCTGCTCGAACAGAGCGGTCATTTCCTCTTCACTACGGGCATCGCAACCGAAGGCATGCGCCTTGCCGCCGTCAGTCTCGATCTGGCTGACCAGCTCACTTAAGCTGTCGACGTTGCGGCGGGTGACACACAGAGTAAAGCCTTCGCGAGCAAAGCGACGGGCGATGGCGCCGCCAGTAGCATCGCCGGCACCGATCACTACGGCTACGGGGGGGTGAGCAGTCATGCGCAGTTCCTCTTGTCATTTATTGGTTCTTTTTAAGAACTGACTCGATAGTGGGTTTCTTTTTGGAACTTGTCAAGCTAGGCTGGAGCCCTCATCACCGAGGTATCAATCATGCGCTGGGAAGAACTCGATCAACAGCCTTGCTCGCTGTCCCGCACTCTGTCGGTCATCGGCGACCGTTGGACATTGCTCGTCCTGCGCGACTGCTTTCTCGGCGTGCGTCGCTTTGATGGCTTCGAAAAACGCCTCGGCGTAACCCGACACTTGTTGGCCGACCGGTTGAAAAAACTGGTCGAGCATGGGGTGCTGTATAAACAGGCGTATCAGCAACGCCCGCTGCGCGAAGAATATCGACTGAGCGAAAAGGGCATGGCATTGCACCCGGTGGTCATGTCGTTGGTTAGCTGGGGCGATACTTATATGGCCGATGAACGCGGTGCGCCCATCGAGCATATCCACAAGGGCTGCGGTAAACGCATGAAGCCGGTGATGGTCTGTTCTGAGTGCGCTGAACCGGTTGGTGCGCGGGATATTCGTGTTGAGGTGGGTGACGCTTTTGGTGAAGACGTTGAACGGCTATTGGCGACCTGAACGCCAAGCCAGCGTGGCTGAGGTACCGCTCGCCTCAGTGCCCCGCCGTGCGGGAAAACAGGTTAATGACCACCACGCCCGACATGATCAAGCCCATGCCGATCAGCGCGGGTAGATCCAGTTTCTGGCCGTAGAGAATCCAGGACGCCAGCGAGATCAATACTATCCCCACACCAGACCAGATCGCGTAGGCGATACCCACGGGGATGGTTTTCAGAGTCAGAGACAAAAAGTAGAAAGACACCAGGTAACCTATCGCCACCACCACCGAGGGTAATGGTTTGCTGAAGCCTTCGCTGGCCTTCAGCGCTGACGTGGCGATAACTTCGGTGACGATAGCGATAACCAGATAAATCCAGTGATTCATGCACTGCGTCTCGGTCTTGACGGCGATGTTATGGGCAACTGTGTGGCGCCTTGAGGCAGGTTGATACTTCCCGGCGTCAGTCGATAAAACCCTTCTTGCGTAGTTCCTTGTCCTGCAGATACTCGCGCGTGACCAAAGTGATACCGAGGCTGATGATGAAAAGAATACCCTGAGTGATCAGAACTTTGAAGAACGCATCAGCACTGAGCGGTGCAAACCAGATCTGAAAGATCGACAGCGCGCCGCCAGCGACAAACAGCAGCAGGCAAATGATCGCACCTAGTTTCATCTTTCCCGCCCGAGAATGACCACGTAAGCCTCACGCTTCCACAACAGCAGCATGCGGCGAATGTCTTTTTCCATGGTCTGTACACGCCAGCCATCGGCAGCGTTCAGGTTCAGAAACTCAGTGAACTTGATTGGGTTGACCTTGGAGCTGCCCAGCAACAGGGAGCCAAGCATACCTTCCTGATAAATCACTACCTTGTATTCCATTACTGTTTCCTTGGGTTGCTAATGACAGCTGCGCAACTTGCGGATGCAAGCTCGCAACTGATTCTTGAGCCTTCGGGCTCAGGCCATACGATGCAATGCGCAGATTTTATTGCCGGATGGGTCGCGCAGGTAGGCAATGTACAGCTTGGTACCGTTGCCTTCACGCACACCTGGCGGATCTTCACAGGCAACGCCACCGGCGGCAAGGCCTGCTGCGTGCCAGGCATCAGCCTGTTCTGGGCTTTCTGCGGCAAAACCAATGGTGCTGCCGTTGCCGTGGTTGGATGGTTCGCCGTTGATCGGCTTGCTCAGGGCAAAGGTGCCGCCCTTGGTGAAGTAAAAGCAGCGGCCCATGGGATCAATGACGCCCGGCTTGCAGCCGACAACACCCAGAGTGGCGTCATAAAAAGTCTTGGAAGCCTGGATGTCATTTGAACCCAGCATGATATGGCTGAACATGGTCGTTCCTTGCATTGTTGGATTTTTATGTGCGGTAGAGCTCGCATAGAGTTGAGGGAAACGCCTGATCAGTCAAGGCCCTCCGATGGGGGGTATATTCATCACGCTTATGCACTAAGGGTTTTATCGGGCGCCTTTAAAGTCGTTAGCGTTAAAGCCATTTTTGCGCTTCCGCGAGTACCGTCTCTACCCGCTGCGGAGCCACTCGATTGCGGCGTAACGCAAGGTAGAGCGTTTCACTCACTGGGTTGGCAAGACGATGGGTCTTTATCTGATCAGGCTGGCCAAACGCGGCCACCGCATGTGCTGGTAACACTGTGAAGCCCAAGCCAAGGCTGACCGGCTGCAGAATCAGGCTTATCTGGTTGCAGAAGCCTTTTTGGGCAAGCAGTTGGCTGTGCTGGTATGCGGGGTAATTTGCGCCCAGCAGCAAGCCTGCATGATGACTGCCGTCATGGTGATCAATAAAGCCGAGCTGCTGCAGCGCCTGCCAGCTTGGGTCGGTCACTGCAGCAGGGGTCACCAACAGCAAGGGTTCGGTAGCGATCGCCTGACAGCTCACCTCTTCACGCGCAGAGGTTGTGGTCATAAAGCCAATATCAACGCGATGCTCGGCAATGGCGCTTTCCACATCCAGGTTAGGAGCAAAGCGGTAATCGATTACCAGCTTCGGATATTGTTGCTGCAACGCCAGCAGGTGAGGGTAAAGCTTCAGCCCCACGCTGCCCGGCGACATAACCCGCACCAGGCCTTCGTGGCTTGGGTCCTGGCCTATCTGTTGTTCCAGGTTGGACAGCGACAACAGAATCTCGCGCGCCTCGTGGTATAGCCGTTCTCCGGCCTCGGTCACGGTGAACTGCTTGCCTTCACGCAGCAGCAAGGGCGCAGCCAGCAAAGCCTCTAGCTTATGAATATGTTGGCTCACCCCTGATTGCGTCATGTGCAGTCGCTCAGCGGTGCGGGTGAAGTGGCCGATTTCAACCAAGGTGCAAAAGCTGCGTAACCAGAGTGGGTTGATCATTACAATAAATACTCATTTTTATCAAAAATCATAATTTCACGTAATACATTCTCCTTCGTAAGATGTCCACTCATTCAGCGCAGGAGCCACAAACCATGTCTGCACCCTATCCAAGAAATTTCTCTCATATTGGCATCTCTGTTCCTGATCTGGACAAGGCCGTGGCTTTCTATACGGAAGTCATGGGCTGGTATGTGATCATGCAACCAAGCGACGTAACTGAAGATGACAGTGCCATCGGCCAGATGTGTACCGATGTATTCGGCGCGGGCTGGGGCAATTTCCGTATTGCCCATCTGTCGACCGGTGATCGTATCGGCGTAGAGCTTTTTCAGTTCAACGGCCAGGTGAACCCCGAGAACAATTTTGAATACTGGAAGACCGGTATCTTCCACTTCTGCGTACAAGATCCGAACGTCGAAGAATTGGCTGAGCGCATTGTCGCGGCCGGCGGCAAGAAGCGCATGGCCGAGCCGCGCTACTACTACCCCGGTGAGAAGCCTTATCGCATGATCTACATGGAAGATCCCTTCGGTAACATCCTGGAGATCTACAGCCACAGCTACGAGTTGGTGTACGGCGCAGGTGCCTATTAAATAGGTGGGCGCTGTGTGCTATCGAACCATTACCAGTCTGTCATTCAGGTTGGTGATGGTTTTTGGCGTGTCCGTGGTTTGCCGCCAGCCAATATCAGACTGGGTTATCGCTGCGGTAAAGCAGCCAGACCAAGACAAGGATTGGCAGGTTCTTGGTAAGCGGACCAAATGGATGCAGCCAGAACGCCGGTGCGATGAGTGTCAGCAGCAGCGAATAGCCAATGATGACCACTAGCTGCATCCCGCAGCAGAAGCGCAGTGCCCGGCCGCTCAGCAGCCAGATGCCGATCAGCAGATCAAGCAAGCTGCCGCTGAGAATGAAGAACCAGGCCACATCGCCGTGCAGGTTTATGCCTGCCAGTACCTGAAGGCCAATTTCTTTACCCGCGGTCAGCGAGACCACGGCGGTCATCAGCCAAAGAAAGCTCAGGCTGAGCCGCGCAATAACCTGTTGTTGGGGTGTCATGAGACTATCTCAGGCCAGCGGCAGTGGTTTGAATACCATCAGCCAGAACAATACCAAAATGGCAGCAAATGCCGGGATGCCCAAGGCGACCCATAAACGCATCAGGCGACCAAAGTCTGGCGTTAGCTGGTCGCTTTTTAATGCTTCGTTAGCCAATGTGCGGAGCCGATACTGAATAACCACCACCGGCATCCAGCAAAGGCCGATAAACACAAACAACGCCAGTGCCGTCAAAAACCAGGGTGAGGTAAAGCTGAGGCCAAGGCGCCGCATCAGCAGCAAGCCAGTACCGAATTGCACGACCACGGCCGGAGCGGTAAACAGCCAATCGGCTAGTACTACGTGGCGTGTGGTAATCGCCAGTACTTGAAGGTTGCCCGAGCGATTCGCCATAAACATAAAAAAAGCGATGCCACTGCCGGTGCCAGCGAGCACTGCCGCACTGAGAATGTGCAGTAGCTTAAGCAGCAGATAGCTATCCACGAAGATTATCCATGCGCTTGCTCGCTGTGATGATAGATCGCCAGGTTGCGCGCCTCATGTGCAAAGTCTTCCATCGTATAAAGATTCATACAGGGCATGGCGCCGAGGGTGCCTAGCTCGCCGGTGATCAGTTTGCGCGCCAAAATGAGTGCTGACAGGGTAGGGATATAAGGGCCGATACCGTCAGTGGCGCCCAATACCCACTTGATGTGCAGTGGCTGCTGCTGATGATCCAGGCCGCGTAGGTTGATCTGCATGCCGCCAGTATCGGTGCCCCAGCGAATGAAGTATTCACTGGCGCGCACGATAGGGGTTGTCCAGCGCGACCAATCGCGCACCAGCCCCAGGCGAGCGAGCCAAGCCATCAAATACATGCCGTAGTGCAGCAGCGGGATTTCCAGCCCTGCCTGAAAGCTCACATTGCGCACCGAAGGATAGGCTAGGGGCAGTAACTCCAGGTCGGGAATATCGACATTAGCCAGCGGGCGCTTGCCGATAGTCTGATCGAAGGGCAGGGTGCGCGGCGACATCCAGCCATAGACTTTTGCCCAAGCGCCATCGCGCCAGACTCGTATCGGGTGGCCGGTATACGAAAGGATGCCACTGACGGTCGCCGCGCCACGTTCTGCCTGGTTGCCGGGTGCAATGGCAAAGTCGATATCGTCCAGCCGGGCAAAGCGCTCGGCAAAGTGGGCAATCACGCAGGAGGATAGGCCCGGGACCGAGCTGGCACCGGAAACTAATAGCACGCCCGCCGAGCGAGCGGCGGCGTCGAGCTGGCCGATATCGCAAACAAAACGCCGGTCGTCTGCCAGGTCTATGTAATGGCAACCTACCGCAATGCAGGCCTCGGGTACGCGATAATCCTGGCCTTGAAAGGGCCCGCCGGTATGGATGAGTAAGTCGGGCTGCAGCGCGCGTAATTGCTCCGCCAGCGTTGGCGAATGTATATCCAGCTCAGCGGTGGTCAGTTGCGCGTTAGTCTCTTTGTTAAGCGATTGCCGCAGCGCCTCGGCCTTCGCCCGATTGCGACCGGCGATGATCAAGGTAATGTCCGGGCTACCGCACAAGGAGGTGACGATCCGCTTGCCGAAGTTACCGTAGCCGCCCAGCACTAAAATGCGGCGCACGCTCATACTTTTTTACTCAAGGGCGAGCGGGGACGGTATATACGCAGACCAGCATTGGCATATTCGGGATGGTTAAAGCGCATGGTCACTCCTGTGCTGGCCCGGCTTATTAACGTCGTACCGGTTATTCCAGGTTGAGAATGCCGGCCGTGGCTAATCCCCAAATAACCGCAAAGCTCACTGCCAAAAAGATCAGCATGCTCACTATGCTTACCCCCATGACCAACCAGTTGGACTGAAAATCCAACTCGGGCGCGTCGATTATGTCTTGTTTACTGAACTGATACTTCTCGACCAGCATCCGGGCTACCACCACAAAAGCAATGGCAAACGGCAGACCCGGTACCTGTTCTGGAATGAACGGCAGTACTGCCAACAGTGCCACCATGAACATGCCGCCGTAGCGTACGGTCTGCTGCTCTTGTTCGTTGCGGTTCAGCACTCGAAAATTGTGCTTTAGATAATACAGGCCAGCCAAGGGGCCGCCGAGAAAAGTACCAAGGGCGGCTTGGGTCGGGGAGTAAACGGCTTGCGTAGACAAATTAAGCTCCAGCGAACAATGCGGAGAAGGGCATAGCAGAGACCTTCGTGAATAGAGCTGCGTAGCTTAACGTGCAGCTCCATTCGGGTCCAAACCCGGTTCTCGTTTTGTTTGATGGCGCGCTCAGGCAATCAAATCAGCGATGGCTGTTTCGCCTTTGTATAACTCGTAGACCACATTTTTGCTCTGCCCGGTGCTCAGCACTCGGGTGATCACTTTGGCGACATCGGCGCGAGCAATGCATTGGTCATCAGAATTCTCCGGACGACGGACGGTGATCTGCCCGGTGCCACTGTCATCGGTCAGGCGGCCGGGACGCAGGATGGTGTAGGGCACGCCGGAGCGCTTCAAGTATTCATCGGCCATGTGCTTGGCGACCAGATAAGGTTTGATGGCTGAGGGCAGGGCGTCGGGGTTGTCTGCGCCGCGTGAGCTCACCATCACAAAGTGCTTCACGTGATGCTTGCGGGCGTAATCCACTGCTTTGCAGGCAGCCCACAGATCGATCAGCAGGGTTTTATCAGGGCCGGTGCTGGCGCCAGAACCGGCGGTGAAAACCACGCGGTCACAATCTTTAAAGGCATGCTCAAAGTCGTTTTCCAGGTCACCTTCAATAACGTTGATACCCTGAATGCCCGCTAGTTTGTCGGGGCTACGGGCCAGCGCGGTCACTTCAATTCCGGCGTCTTTCAGCATGGGCAGCGACAACAAACCGATATTACCGGTACTGCCAATAACCAGGGTTTTGCTCATAACTTACGTCCTCACGTTACTTTATCAACTCCATTGTGGAGTCTTGTTATTGTGGTTAGTTCAGCCGGCAGTCGCTGTAACAAGGCGTGATGTTATCGCCGTATGAGGGTGGTTTTTACCAGACGATTACCTTCAAACTCTAGACTTTGATAATCGTTGGATATCTTGTAGATCCATTCCTCAATGTTCATCACCCTGATTCGATCGCCAATGTGCTCGCGGTCCACGTAGCCAATAACTTCGCGAGAAATTGGTTCGCCGCAGGCCTGTAGCACCTTGAACTTGAGATCGCCTTCGTCGATGAGGTCGGTGCCGCAACGCAGCGCATAAGCGTTCATGCTGCAGAGCAGTGTGAGCAGGGCCAGGCAGGTAATCTGAAAACGACGGGTAAGCAGCATGGTCAATGCCTCTTGAGGCGCGGGTGGTGCCTTGATACTCCCACCGCTTGGCAAAGCAAGCAAGGCACCGGCATCCCGACAACAACGCGGCGACCATTGCGGTCGCCGCTGGATCGGCTGTTAGGCCGAGGCTTCGGCCTCGTAGTTGGCGTAGGAGTGTTTCAGGGTCGCGTGGTTAAGCAGCATCTCGGCCTTGAGCACTTCACCGCTGGCATCATAGATACGCGACAGCACCCAGTAAGACTCGGTGCGCTTGCTCTCAGATAGCGCGACGATCTCGCGGCGAATCAGGTAATCCTCACCCACCAACAGCGGGCCATCGACCATGCGGATTTCCTGATCGGCAAACAAGCCAATCACCGGTTGCTTGACCGGAAACTCAGCGGCCTTACTGGTGTATTCCGCCAGTACGCTAACCATCTCGGTCGGGATCACCGCACGGCCCCACGGCGTAGCACTGCCGTCGGAATACCAGTTGGAGTTCTCGGTGATGCCTTCCAGCTTCTGGTTCAGTGAGAAAGGGTAAAGGTTGCCCATGTGCTGATCGGCGTCCATACGCACTTTTTCGTCTACCTTGCCCTTCATGCCCACATGCAGGTCAGACAGGATCACCAGTTTCTCTGGCGCACGCAGCTTGGCCATGCGCTCGTACAGCAGGCTTTCGCCCGGTGCGGCGCCGATGCTGGCGCTGGCTTCCAGCACCGCTGTGCCGTCGGCTTTCTCAGCCCAGCAGCGCACACGGGTAGCGCCCGGTGCAGGACGCTCGACAAAGGCGCGTACCTGCTCGCCTTCTACCACCATGTTCTGGAAGTGCGACGAAAAGCAGCCGCGCTCAAACCATTCCTGGCCCCAGATTTCGACCAACATGGGCGTAAACATGCTGAAATGCGTCGGGCCTTCAATCGGGCCAGCGCGAAAGCCCAGCTTCTCAGCCATGCTGTCGTCGTGAATCGAGGTATGGCCGCTGTATTCCTGATCGGCCAGCATCTGTTTCGGCTCGCGCAGCGGACCGCAAAGGTAAATAGGTGTCTCGAAGCTCATATACAACTCCTTTGAACAGTGGTTAACGGATCAGCCCAGCATGCCGGCCAGACGCTGACGGATGATGCCTTCGGCTTCAGCCATGATGCGGTCGATCAGCACCTTGGCAGTCGGCACATCATTGATCAGGCCCGCAACCATGCCGCAAGACCAGGCACCGGCATCCATATCACCGGTCTTCATGATCTTCGGGTACACGCCGGCGACTTCGTCAACAATGTCTTCAAACTTGAGATCGGCACCCAAGCGGCGCTCCTTCTCCAGCAGGCGTTCAACCGCACCGTTGACCATCACGCGTTCGGTGTTGCGCAGCGAGCGCATAACCAAGCGGGTATCCAGCTCGCTGGCCGCCATAATCGCGGCCTTCACGTTTTCGTGTACGGGCGCTTCCTGGGTAGCGATAAAGCGCGTACCCATGTTCATGCCGTCTGCACCCAATGCTAGCGCCGCCGCGAGTGAACGACCGTCAGCCATACCGCCGGAAGCAACAAACGGAATTTTCAGCTCTTCTGCCGCGCGTGGCAGCAGAATGAAGTTAGGGATGTCGTCTTCACCCGGATGGCCGCCACACTCAAAACCATCCACGCTCACGGCATCACAACCAATCGACTCGGCCTTCAACGCGTGACGCACAGCGGTGCACTTGTGAATCACCTTGATGCCGTTTTCCTTAAGGATCGGCAGCCACTTAGCCGGATTGTTGCCTGCGGTCTCAACGGCCTTCACGCCACCCTTGATAATCGCCTCGATGTAACCGGGGTAATCAGGCTGCTTAACCGAAGGCAAAAAGGTCAGGTTTACGCCAAACGGCTTATCGGTCATCTCGCGGCAGCGGCGAATTTCTTCGGCCAGCGCTTCAGGGTTCGGCTGCGTCAGTGCGGTGATCATGCCCAGGCCGCCAGCATTGGCAACCGCAGCGGCCAGCTCAGCGTAACCAACGTGGTGCATGCCGCCTTGAATGATCGGATGCTCAATGCCAAAGAGTTCTGTGATACGGGTTTTCATGATGCGGGCGCCTCGCCTGTGCACCCTCTTGGATTGGGGTGCCGGTTGGTTTAAATACTAACCGGCTGAGTTTAGGCGGGGTGGGTTAAGCAGGGCAAACACTCGGTTGCGCGTTATTCATGGGGGTTATGGTGCGGCGCCTGGCCGTCGGCTTTTATCGGCAGGTTATGCCGGCTGGTACCTTGGCCCAGGCGGCGCAGATGGGTAATGGCCTCAGGCACCGATAGCTCCAGCCGGGATACCCTGTCAGCCAATACATACACCAGCGAGCCGGACCACGGGTCTGGCGCACCGGGTATGAAAATCACCACCCGCCCGTCTACCAGGCGCTCCACCTCAAAACACAGCTGCTCAAATTCATCAAAGCGCACTAGCACCGGCTTGAGCGGCGTGGCTTCGCTCTGGTCGAGCTTGAAGTGATCAGCAAACGACTTGATAAACGCATAACCCGGCAACACCAGCAGGCCTTCATCCAAGCGGTGATAAAGACGCTTGGCCGGCGCACTTTTAGCCAGCATGCCGGCAGCGAAGCAAACCAGCACCAACGCCAACAGAGTAAGCAGGTCGACCATGGCAATACCGGCGATGCTGTCCATCGGTACGACCTTGCTGATGGGCGCGGTCACCATGCGCATCAACTGTATCGCCTTGCCTAGCACCAACAGCAACACGATGAGCGGAATTAGAAAAACGGCACCGCCGATCAAGGTGATTTTGATAAAACGCATTACTCTTCCTACTTGGTTACCAGATGGGATGGGCGTGTTTTTAGCATAGAAGGTTTGCCGGGCAATGGCGGATTTTCGACACAGAGATTCCAAAAGCTATAGTCAAAACGATAGCCTGCCGACAACCTAGCGGCACCGAGATATGATGGTGCGCTAATTACGCCACGCGGCGGCATCCATAAGGAACTCAGCATGAAGTTGATCAAGTACACGATGGTTCTCGCCCTGGCCACGCTGCTCAGCGCCTGCGGCGGCCACGACTTTGAAGGCGTTTATGAAACCCGCGCCGGCTCGGATAACGAATTGCTCAACTCCTTTGCCGAGATCACCAGCGGCGGCAAGCTGGTGATCGGCCCGGATTACATCGAATCGCAGGGCAAGCGCACCCTGTTTGATGAAATCTTTGAGCGAGAATCGGCGGGCGAGCGCTATTTGGTATTCAAAGCCGGTGAGACTGAAGAGGTCTGGAAGGTCGTAGATGAAAACACCCTGATGCAGGGTGGCGGATTGATGAGCATCAAGTTGGTGCGGGTGAAGTAGGTTTTGTTGGGCTATCTGACTAGACCCTTCCGTTGGTTCAAACCAGTGGAAGCGTTATTGAATCCTGAATCCTGCGATGGTGTCGTCACGCAATGTCATCTTTACCAGATAATCGGTATCGGCCTGATCCGGCGTGACCTTCCATGGGTGAATCAGCAAGCCATCCTGCCGTAAGACGCCCAAGTTCACGGACTAATACCCTGAAGCATAACGTTTGGTTAAGGGGTGGGCTTTAGCCCGTCCCAGCGAGCGAAGCGAGTGATTTGAACCAGTTGTTAGGCTTGCTTACGCTAATGTTGACCCAACAAATCTTTCAATTTCATTGATCATTGAGTTCACATCGTCCTTGTTGAATTCATCTGTTTTTCCGTGTGCTGCACTATTGCGAATACCTGCTAAGGCAGTTATCCGTTTTTGAATAAGGCTGTTGTATCTACCTTGTTTTTTGAGGTCTGCGTTCATTTTGTCGAGCTTGCCGAAAGGTATTCCATTGTCGCTACACAAATTTCTAAGTGATGTTTCTAGAACCGTTCCAGCAATAACTGCCGCTGCTGTCGCATACCCTGAACTTAAAAGCTCTTTTGCCTGGTCTAGCTCATTATCGAATACTTCTGCCTGAACCAGATTTCTCACTGAGTTCAAGTAGCCACCTTCAAAGTCTTCTTTAGCGGCCATAAAAACAGCTTTCATTTGCTGCAATATGGTGAAATTGCTAGTGAAGGAGCTAGCTTTTCCTGCTTCTATAAAGGCTGTGAAGTGTTGGGAACCTTCCCCGCAGAGATTTGATAATAGATTTTTCACTTTAACCTGCCAGTTCAAAATCAGATTGTCATCAACATGATCGTAGTTTCCAGAGTATTCGCTATGTCTGCGCTGCTTTGTTGCCTCAATTGAAATGACTTGCGACTCTAGCTCGGAGAATCTTTTCTCAAAAATTTTCGTCATTCTTCAATTTCCCTTTGCGAGCCTAACGCCTGAATTAAGCCGCGCCGCGAAGCGGCGTCGGCTTGAATGAATTGTTAGGCTTGCTAGCCAGGTAGCTTTGCCGCAAGTACATCAACGTTCTCGATGGACGGGGGCTCGGAGAACAACTCACCTGCCTTTGCCATCAACGCGGCTGCGACCTTGCCGGAGAGATGGGCCTGCCGACCCGCTTCATCCGGGAAAGCATCAAAGATTCCGAAAGTGCTTGGTCCAAGGCGAATGCCAAACCACGCAGTGGTGGCAGGCTCCTCATTGACGATGGGAAGACCACTCACAAGGAAGCTCTCAACCTCTTTCTCTTTTCCGGGTTTCGCTTCAAGGCGAACGAACAAGGCTACTTTGACCATGGCATGTCTCCTGTTGTTAAAACGACATCACGATACGCGATGTTCTCTTGCAAGCCTAACAGTGATTAGATAGCACGCGGCATTAATACATAACCGCGCGTTCGAGATAACTCCGCATCAGAGCAATCAGGCCTGTTGCTTTTTTCTTTTAAATTCATCGGCTTGCAGTGCCTGTCTTAGTCATCTATGTATTCGCGCGACTTCGAGATTTCACGCAGGCATTAGTACCTCACCTATTCGGGTTGCGTCTTGTTAGAGCGCGTGAGGGCATTGTCTTTTAAGAAGGGAGTTTATTGGAGGTGTGGTGATTTACCGGCAGTTCCCTTGCCCTGCTCTGAGCATAGTGCAGGCCAGTTGCCAGTCAAAGTGCTTTTTGGTTATTTAATCCCGGCGCGGGGTAGGGTTGTGCTGAGCGTTTCAGTGCGCGGCTTTGAATGCGAGCGTAAGCGGCTTTTCTGCCTTGTAGAGAACTCAGTCGTTCTCGGTTTGTTAGCGCTGCACAGCGGCCTCGCTGGCTTCAATGCCCGCAGCACACCTCGGGCACAGGCAAGCCTTGTCGACTTGATCATTGGGTACTTTGGCCAGCGCTTCTTTGCTGATAGGGGTGCTGAAACACCAGCAAGGCGCGCTGGAGTCTGCAGTGGAGGCCATGTCACATTGATTGGCGTTGCCGCACAGTGGGCAAAGGTCGGTCCGGGTCGATTGCATCTTTATTTCCTTTGCGTGGCAGTGCGGGTGAGTAGGGTGTTGCGCGCTGGTTTGGGCGGGCTTGCCGGGCGGCGCTGAAAACTCTGTTACCTGATATGTGTTAGGGTACGTGCCCTGGCATACGAGTTATCAAGTATTTTTCCCCTGCTTGTCCAGTTCGAGCGTCTTCTTCTGGCGTTTCTCGAGATCTCGCGTTCTATCGGCGGCCTGCCCGCCCTTGGCCTTCTGTTTCAACCACAGATGCAGCCTTCATCTTATTGCGCCTTCGGACAATCCGACATTAGTGCGCATCACTGCAGAGCTTGATGGCTTGTCCTTTTAAGGTACGAGCCGCGCTCTTCTCCGCGTTTGATCACCGCCGGGCTATGGCTAGCCTGGCGCACGATACATCGCTTGAAAAAAGGAGTCATTATGACTTTCAGAGTTGCCATTCTCGGCGCCGGCCCCAGTGGCCTGGCCCAACTACGTGCATTTGAAGCAGCCCGTCGCGACGGTGCTGAAATTCCTGAGATCGTTTGCTATGAAAAGCAGGGCGACTGGGGCGGCTTGTGGAACTACACCTGGCGCACCGGTCTGGATGCCTACGGTGAGCCGGTGCACGGCAGTATGTATCGCTATCTCTGGTCTAATGGCCCCAAAGAATGCCTGGAATTTGCTGATTACAGCTTTGAAGAGCATTTCGGTCGCCCCATTCCGTCTTACCCGCCGCGCGCGGTGTTGCGTGATTACATCATGGGCCGCGTTGCCAAGAGCAATATGCGCCAGCACATCCGCTTTAACACGGCAGTGCATTGGGTCGCCTTTGACGAGGGCACCGGCAAGTTTGCGGTGACCGTGCGTGATCTGAAGCAGGATGAGCTGAGCACGGAAGAGTTCGATCACGTGATCGTGGCAACCGGGCATTTCTCTACGCCTAACGCGCCTTATTTTGAAGGCCTTGAGCAGTTCCCAGGCCGTGTATTGCACGCGCATGATTTCCGCGATGCTTGCGAATTTCAGGGCAAGGATTTGCTGCTGGTCGGCAGCAGCTACTCCGCAGAAGACATCGGCACCCAGTGCCACAAGTACGGCGCTAAATCGGTCACCTTCAGCTATCGCACCAAGCCAATGGGCTTTGATTGGCCGGAGTCTTTCGCAGAAGTGCCCTTGCTCACCGGCGTGACCGGCAAGACCGTTCACTTTAAGGATGGCACCAGCAAAGACGTTGACGCCATCATCCTGTGTACCGGGTATCAGCATCACTTCCCGTTCTTGCCTAACGAGCTGACGTTGACCACGCACAACCGTCTTTATCCAGAGGGTTTGTACAAAGGCATAGTGTCGCTGGCCAATCCCAAGTTGTTCTTCCTGGGTATGCAGGATCAGTACTACACCTTCAACATGTTTGACGCGCAGGCGTGGTATGCCCGCGACATCATGCTGGGTCGTATCACACTGCCCGCAGCCGATGCCATGGCAGCTGATACCAGCGCCTGGGTTGCCCGCGAAGAGCAGGTGGCTGATCCCTTTGAAGCCATTGACTTTCAGGCGGCTTACATTCTCGATCTGCTTGAACCGACTGATTACCCGGCCTTTGATGTGACTAAAGTCGCGGAGATTTTCAAGGAGTGGGAGCACCACAAGGAAGCGGACATCCTCGGTTACCGCAACAAGAGCTACCGCTCCACGTTAACTGGCACTCTGGCGCCTGTGCATCACACGCCCTGGATGGATGCCATGGACGACTCGCTGGAAGCCTTTCTCGCCGAAGAGAAAACCAAGCCAACAAAGGAATCTGCATGAATCAACCTAGCCTGAGTCAGGCGCGCACGCGGTTTACCTCCAGCAGCATACGCTGGGGTTTTATGTGGGCCATGTGGTGCGCTGTACTCTGGGGCGCCTGGTATGTACCAGGTTCTGCAGTCTGGTTTGAAGCACCCTATATTGACCTGACCTACGACACCAATGCCGAGTTTTTGCTGGCCGCCGCGGTGCTGACCACCTTCAACGCCATTGCGGTGTTGTTCTTCCTGTTCGTGTGGAATGGGGTGTTGGGTAAGTTGGGCGAGTACGTTCGCACCCTCAGGCAGATGCGCTACATCTCCAAGTGGTTCTTTATCGGCGCCATTTTTGGTGGGCCGATGGCGATCTTTGGTACGTATCTAGCGATCGGTTATATCGGCGGGGCTTTCGCGGCCATCTCGGCGCTGATGTATCCCATCATCGGTGCCACGCTGGCGCGGCTCTGGTATCAGGAGAAGATCACGCGGCGTGCCGCTGTGGGTATCTTCATCATCCTGGCGGGCGGCGTGACTGTTTACGCACCCGGCATCATCGCTGAAATCACCGGTACCGGCGAAGCCGGCTGGTTGGGTTATCTGGGTGGCGCCATGGCTGCTATTGGCTGGGGTGTGGAGGGTGCTATCGCTGGCCGTGGGCTGGATGTGGCTGACCCGGATGTGGGCATTACGGTGCGCTTTACGGCCGAAGTGCTGTATTGGGTCTTGCTGATTTTGCCAGCGATCTTCCTCTTTACCGATCAACCGGTGGTGGAATTGGTCGTTGCTACCTTCAACTGGGCTGCCATTGGCTGGCTGACACTGGCGGGCGTTACTTTCGCCTTCTGTTATGTCTCTTGGTACAAGTCGTTCCCTTTGATTGGTGTTGGGCGCGGGCAAGCGATTGCGGCGCTCTACGGTCTGTTTGCCGTGATCTTCCTGGCTGCGTTCACCCTCAAGTTTCCTGAGTGGAACTTCATTGCTGGCCTGGTGCTGTTTGTGGCCGGTGGCTTTGTGATGTTTACGGAAGGTAACGACGTGCTTGAAGTGGTCCGTGCCGTATCGTCCGACCGCGAAAAAGCCAACGCCGCCGCTGATGCGGGCAACCTGTGATCATTGGAGCAACCCATGAATAAATTGCATATGAAGGGCCGCATTCTTCAGCTGATTAATGCGCAGCAGGATGTGGGTATCTGGGATTGGCAGGTCGCCGATGCGCTGATGGCTGAGTACGGCCTGAGCGGTGCTTATTGGCGCGGTAACACCCGCGTCACCCTGACTGATCTGTTCTCCAGTGGCATCATCGAAAGCGTTGAAGAGACGTTGGATGATCAGGCCTATTTTGGCAAAGGTCGCGTGCTGTTCAAGTTTCGGCTTAACGACTTCGGCCGCCAACGCATGCGCGATACCGCACTGGTTTAATAACCGGTGCGACTTACCACTCTCATCAAGGAGCTACCATGTCTGATTTTTGGGGTTTTCCGGGGGCTGATATGCTCGCCGTAGCCGTTATCATCGTGCTCAGTGGCCTGGCGCTGTACCAGGCCCGCACCTTTGTAACCAAGATCTAAACGCCACATGCTGGCCGCCCGCCGGGGTAGGCCAGCACTGGTTTTGTGTTGTGGTAATGCTGACCAGCCACGGGTCAGTTTTTCGGTTCTATCTCCCTCTCTGCTCTCATCCAAAAACGCCAAGCCCCGATGATCGATGCGGTAGTGCTCTTCTAAACCCGTTCAGGCTAGCTGATCCAGGTAAAGCGCCAGGATAAGGCCTATTGATGTGGCTATGCCGGCCCAGTACGCATCTTCTTTGAAGGCTTTTGGGAAGACTTCGGTCGCCAGTGAGGCCACTACAGCACCCCCCGCAAAACACTGAATTAACGAGAGCACTTCTTTAGGCACGTCTGTCATAAAGATGTTGCCCGCCAACGCTGCTATGGAAAGAAGCACGGCGGTGGCAGTCCAGAGTGCAAAGATCTTGCCTTTGGATGCGCCGGACTTCGCCATCTCTTTCGCGCCGCCTGCCGCCTCCGGCAAGTTGGACAACAGGATGGAGCCCGCCAGTGCTGCGACCTGTAACGGCCCGGCGCCGATCAGCGCGACGCCCAGTGCGAGGTTTTCCGGGATGCCATCAAGGGTGATCGCAGCTAGCAGCCCGCCGCCTTTGCCAGAGCCCCATTTCTTCTTCACCAGATAATCCAACCCGGTAAAGACCGCCGCACCCAAGAGCACAAAAGTGAATGCTTCCCAAAGCGGGGCTTCCTGCATCGCGGGTTCAATCAGTTCCAGCACTGCCGACACCATCAGAGCGCCACCGGCCAGCGCCACAATAAAACCCTCCAGTGGCTTTGGCAGACGCCCGTAAATGCCCCAAGCGGCACCGGCCAGTAAGGCACCAGACACAACAACGACGACAATGATGGTAAGTAGCATTGATTGGCACTCTGGTAATGGGGCAGTGCGAAGTTAGACGATAAATTCGGGAGGGAGTTCTGGTCAGCAATACCGCTTGCGTGGGGTCTTAGACGGGAATCAAAAAGTAGTGTTAACGCGAGGATAATGGCGTGGGCTCACATCTATGCAATTCCAACTAAACTTGTTTGCCTGTTGCCCGCAACGGCCGAGTATCGACCGTTGCGGGCAACTGCTCAGTGGGTCAGCAGGCCATCGGTCTTCATTCGCGAGACCAGGGTGTTGTAGGCGTTTTGGGTCATATCCTTCTCTGTTGTAACTGGATGGCCGGTGAACGGCATAGCCAGCAGCATGGGTAACCAGGTCACCATGGTGGCAGAGTCGGCCAGGTCGTAGGTGTGCTGTTCCCCGCTAGAGGTCGCGGTCACTCTGAGGTGAATGGGTATGTTCGCCCACGATGGAATAACGCCGAAGCTGAAACCGGAGATCATCGCTGGTATGAGTGCCGCTTTGTTGAATTCATCAACAGAGGTGCCGTCGACCACTAAATCGGCTTGCTCTCGATCCCCCACGATATCGCAGCAGCCTGATGTGCGAATAGCCGCGTCAAAGTAGTTTTTGTGCATGGCTTCGCCCTCTCTGGCTTTCCAAGTACTGAATACCTTGACCCTTTCCTGGTTCTGAACTGTGTAGCTCGCTTTATCAACGGTGGGCAGGTTGTTGGCTTTGAAGGCGGCGCATCCGGATGTCATCAAGATTGAGGCGATGACAAGCATTCCTAATATTTTCATTGTGTTTTCTTCGTTATTTTTCATGTGATTTAGCTATGCATTGCATGTGGCTGACTAATGCCCGCCACATGAGGCGGTATGTGTTCTAGCGGCTGTATTCTCCTCCGTGGCGTCCGGCCACGACTGTAGTTGGATTGTCGGTATTTTTTTGGTGCATGCAGGCGAGCATCTACCTGACCACGGGTGAACGCGGATCGGCACGATGTTGAGGGGAAATGTTAGCGCGGTACTAGAGTGGTATTGCAGCTGGCAGATCCCTTGCCTGAGCAAAGAGTAATGCAGGTGAAAGATTGGGAAAAGATTTATTTCAATGGGTTATCACCGAGTTGCGGGCTGCCTTATAACCCCCGTTCAGGCCTTTGAGCCGCGCTCGTAAATTCAGTGCCCAAGCCTGTTTAGCGGGGGTCGCCGCGTTGTTGAAATTCAGGTGGCGTATAGTGAGGCCACCTAACTCTTTGTGGTGGTTGTAACCTATGGATGCGCCGTTAAGTGCCAATAGCGGAATAAGAACTCTGCTGCCTTTTTTCCGCCCGTATCGACGCCACATGGTGCTGGCGCTTATCGCTTTGACCGTGACCGCTGGCACCATGCTGAGCTTGGGCAAGGGCGTGCAATTTCTGATTGATCAGGGCTTGGCGTCGGGCTCCGAGGCAGGGCTGACTCAGGCGCTGATGATCTTTGTGGGTTTAGTCTTTTTACTGGGCATCGGCAGCTTTTGTCGCTTCTTTCTGGTCTCCTGGATTGGCGAGCGCGTGGTGGCGGATATCCGCAAGGCGGTGTTCGCGCATCTGCTGACCCTGTCGCCGTCGTTTTTTGAAGACAACTCGCCGAGTGAAATACAGTCGCGTATTACCGCCGATACAACGCTGCTACAAAGTGTGATTGGTTCGTCTTTTTCGATTGCCCTGCGTAGCAGTTTGATGCTGATTGGCGGGATTCTGTTTCTGTTGGTGATGCACTTTAAACTGACGCTGATTTTGCTGGCCTGCGTGCCCTTTGTGATTGTGCCTGTGGTGTATTTCGGCCGTCGAGTGCGGCGCTTATCCCGTGACAGTCAGGACGAGATCGCCAGTGTGGGGCGCTATTTGTCCCAGGCGTTACGGCACATCAAAGTCGTCCAGGCTTTTACTCACGAGCAGCATGACATTGAGCGTTTCTCCAGTACGGTCGATCGTGCCTTTGATGTCAGCGTAAAGCGGATTCAGCAGCGTTCCTGGTTAACGCTGGTGGTCATTTTTCTGTCAATGAGTGGCATTGGCGTGATGTTGTGGTTTGGTGGCAAAGATGTGATCTCCGGCGTCATGAGTGCCGGCGATCTGGCCAGCTTTCTGTTCTATTCCATTATTGTGGCGGGAGCCGTTGCTGCGATTTCCGAAGTCATGGGTGAGTTGCAGCGCGCTGCTGGCGCCGCGGAACGTATTATGGAACTGCTCAGTGCGCGCAGCGATATAGTCAGCGGCGCGACCGCCTTCCCCGCTGAGCGGATGGACGCTATTGCTCAGGGCGAAGAGCTGATTCGTTTTGATCATGTTGAGTTCCGTTATCCGACGCGCCCCGATCATGCTGCTTTGAAGCACCTGTCCTTTTCGATCAAACAGGGCGAAATGCTGGCGCTCGTTGGGCCTTCGGGTGCTGGTAAGTCGACGTTGTTTGAACTGCTGCTGCGTTTTTACGATCCGCAACAAGGTGGGATCTATTTGGCAGGAGAAGACATCAGGCAGTACTCGTTAGCCGATTTACGCCACCGCTTTGCGCTGGTGCCTCAGGAAACGGTGCTGTTCGATCAGACGGTTGACGATAACCTAGGCTACGCCAATCGCGCTGCGAGCCACCAATCTATTCAACAGGCGGCAGAGCAAGCCAATGCGCATGAGTTCATTGAGCGTTTAAACCAAGGCTATGAAACCCGTCTGGGGGAAGATGGTGTGCGTTTGTCGGGAGGGCAACGGCAACGAGTGGCCATTGCGCGGGCCATCTTGAAAGAGGCGTCCATCCTGTTGTTGGACGAAGCGACCAGCGCCCTGGATGCCGAGAGTGAGAACAAGGTTCAGGCGGCGCTCGAGCCCTTGATGAAAGGCAGAACCACGCTGGTTATCGCTCACCGGTTAGCAACCGTACTAAATGCGGATCGGATTATGGTATTGGATCAGGGAGAGATCATCGCCCAGGGAACTCATACAGAGCTTCTTGAGAGCTGTGCGTTATATAAGCGGTTGGCGGATTTGCAGTTTCAGCAGCAAGACATGAAGTTGGCTGCTAGCGAAGCGAGCCCGGCGTTCTAAGCAGGATTAGTACAGCCGCGCGAGTAGCGCGGTCACTGCCGTTTCTACCCGTAAAATCCGTTCGCCGAGCTGCACTGGTTGCATGCCGGCTTCCACCAGTTTCTCTACTTCGTAAGGAATCCAGCCGCCCTCCGGGCCAATTGCTAGAGTCAGCGGCTGATCGATGCCGCGTGGGCAGGCGGGGTAGTCGCCGGGGTGTGCGACCAGGGCGAGCTGGTTATTAATGATGCCGGGCAGGCTGTCTTCTACGAAGGGTTTGAAGCGCTTCTCGATGCGTACGTTGGGCAGTACGGTATCGCGGGCTTGTTCCAGACCGAGCAGCAGGTTCTCACGGACTACCTCGGGCTGCAGAAAAGGCGTTTGCCAGAAGCTTTTTTCCACCCGGTAACTGTTTAGCAAAATGATTTCAGGCACGCCAAGGGTGGCGCAGTGCTGCAGGATACGGCGAAACATCTTCGGGCGTGGCATGGCCAGCAGCAGGGTAAGCGGTAGTTTGGCTGGCGGTTGCTGGTCCAGCTGGATGCGTAGTTCTGCCTGTTGTGGTTCAAGTGAGATGACTTCACCTTGCCCCATCAGGCCGTTGATTCGCCCAACCCGCAACGTATCGCCCACGGCAGCCTGCTGAATCTCCAGCATATGCGTGAGGCGGCGGCCGCTCAGGCGCACATGCTGTTCATCTGTAAAGTCGCTATCTTCCAGCAGCAGCAGGTTCATGCCGCGGGTTTGTCTTGCTCTGATTCCGACACGTCCCGGTTAATCGGGCGAACAAAACGGCTGAACAAGATACCGACTTCATACAGCAGCCACATGGGCACGGCGAGCAGAGTCTGTGAAATGACGTCTGGCGGCGTCAGTACCATACCGATCGCGAAGCAGCCGACGACCACATAGGGGCGCGACTTACTGAGTGTTTGCACATCGACCACGCCGGCCAATACCAAAAGCACGGTGGCGACGGGTATCTCGAACGATAGGCCGAACGCCATGAATAAGGTCAGCACGAAATCGAGGTAGCTGTTGATGTCGGTCATCACCGCGACGCCTTCCGGCGCGGCGCTAGTAAAGAAGCCGAATACCAGCGGGAACACCACAAAGTAGGCAAACGCCATGCCGCTGTAAAACAGCAGGATGCTGGACGCCAGCAGTGGTATTGCCAGACGCTTTTCGTGCTTGTACAAGCCGGGTGCGATGAAGCTCCAGACTTGATGCAGCACAAAGGGCATGGCCAGGAACAGGGCGCTGATCAACGTCAGTTTGAACGGCGTCAGGAACGGCGAGGCGACATCCGTGGCGATCATGCTGGTGCCTTCAGGCATCAGCGCACGTAAGGGTTCGGAAACGAAGCTGTAAATGTCGTTGGCGAAGTAAAATAGCCCAGCAAAGATCACCAGCCAGATGCAGACAATGCGCAGCAAGCGTGAACGCAGCTCAGTCAGGTGGGCGACCAGCGGCATGTCGGCGCCAGTCTTTACCGGCGGCAGGTCAGGTTTGCTCATGGCGGGGTGCTTGCTGGTCATGGGGCTCTTCAGCGGCTGAATCGACGGTCGTCTGGTTGGGCTCGGGCGTAAGCACAGGCGCTGGTGTAGTCTGCGGCGTTTCTGTGACGTTTTGTTGACCGTCAGGTTTCAAATTGCTGCTGCCCTTGGACGGATTACCGAGATTCAGGCCGTGCTTATCTAGCCCGGCCATGATGCGCTCGTTATGCAGCTGCTGACGAATTTCATCCGCGCCGATTTCACGCTCAACCTGACTGCGTACGTCAGAGAATCCGCGTTTTATGCGGCCGATGGTCAGGCTTACGGTACGGATAGCACCGGGCAGCCGTTCCGGGCCGAGTACCAGCAGGGCGAGTACCGCGACCACCAGCATTTCCAGAAAGCCGATGTCGAACATAGGTCAGGACCTGTAGGGGTTACGGCTTGGACTGAGTGTCGTGTTTATGCTCTTCGGCTTTGGCATCCAGGGTCTCGCCCGGCTTGCTGTCGACCGATGGCTTTTCATCGTCGCTCATCGACTTGCGAAAGCCTTTGATGGCTTCGCCAACGTCGCCGCCAATGTTCTTCAGACGCTTGGTACCAAACAACAGAATGACGATCGCCAGAACGATCAACAGCTGCCACAAACTGATTCCACCAAAACCCATTACAACCTCCGGGGCTTAGCCCTGCTTATTGAGAGCGCGACGCTTTTTCGTCCAGGCCGGACAAATCGAAGCGGCGTGCAAGTTCCTTGAGAATATCATCTGGGCCGAGGCCAAGATGACTGAGCATAACCAGTGAGTGAAACCATAGGTCAGCTGTTTCGTAGATCAGATCGGACTTGTCGTCGCTGTGTTCACAATCCTTGGCGGCGAGCAGTGTTTCGGTGCACTCTTCGCCGACTTTTTCGAGAATTTTGTTCAGGCCCTTGGCATGCAGGCTGGCGACATAGGAGCTGTCAGCGGCGGCCTGTTTGCGCTGTTCCAGCACGATGGCCAGTTGGCTCAGGGTATCAGACATGCAAAGTTACTCTTTCGGATTCTTGTAGATATCGGCCGGGTCTTTAATCACCGCGTCCACGGTGTGCCACTGGCCATCTTTCAACACGCGATAAAAACAGCTTTGTCGGCCGGTATGGCAAGCAATACCGCCAACCTGCTCAACCTGCAGGATGAGCACATCGGCGTCGCAGTCGAGCCGCAGTTCATGCAGCTGTTGTACATTGCCGGACTCTTCGCCCTTGCGCCATAAGCGGTTGCGCGAACGTGACCAATAGATGCCACGACCTTCCTTTACGGTGAGTTGCAGCGCTTCGCGGTTCATCCAGGCGACCATTAATACACGCTGAGTGTGAACGTCTTGCGCTATTGCGGGTACTAGCCCGTCGGCATCCCATTTGATGCTGTCGAGCCAGTCGCTATTAGGGGTTAAATCAGTCATGACCTGTCGTCTATCGGTTGATCTATTAAGTGTGCCAGTTCTGCTGTGGGATGACTACGCGCGGCGCAGAATCAACCACCCACCCACGGCAATCAGCACCCATTGCGCAGGGGCCGCATTGACCCAGAGGTTGGGATCGCCACCCAGGGTGCTACTGCCCAGTACCAGCAGGGCGATACCGGCGACGCGCAGCGCCCAGCGGTTGCGTTGCGGTTCGGGCTGACGCTCGGTGGGTTGTTCGGCAATGTTCTGCAGCGCCTTGTGGGCGGTGTCGATCAGCGCCGGTACGCGCTCCAGATGCTGCTGCCATACCTTGGCTTGATGCTGCGGCATCATCCGCTCGCGCATCCAGCGCTCCAGGTACGGCTGTGCGGTTGACCACAGGTCGAGGTCGGGGTAGAGCTGACGGCCCAAGCCTTCGATGTTCAGCAGGGTTTTCTGCAACAGCACAAGCTGCGGCTGCACCTCCATCTGGAAGCGGCGAGCCGTCTGGAACAGGCGTAGCAGCAACTGACCAAAGGAAATCTCGCTCAGCGGGCGCTCAAAGATCGGCTCGCAAACGCTACGAATCGCGGCTTCAAATTCGTTGACGCGGGTATCGGCGGGAATCCAGCCGGAGTCGATGTGCAGCTGCGCAACGCGGCGGTAGTCGCGTTTGAAGAAGGCCATCAGGTTACGTGCCAGATAGCTCTGATCTTCCGGCGTCAAGCTACCGACAATGCCAAAGTCGATGGCGATGTATTGCGGCTCCCAGGGATGGGCGCGCGAGATGAAGATGTTGCCGGGGTGCATGTCGGCATGGAAGAAACTGTCGCGGAACACCTGGGTGAAGAAGATTTCTACACCGCGCTCTGCGAGCTTCTTCATGTCGGTACGCTGGTCGGCGAGCGCCGCCAGATCCGTTACCGGTATGCCGCTGATGCGCTCCATCACTAGTACTTTGTGGCGGCACCAATCCCAGTACACTTTAGGGATGTAGAGCGATTCAGAACCTTCAAAATTACGGCGCAGCTGCGAAGCGTTGGCGGCTTCGCGGTGCAGGTCTAGTTCGTCAAAAATGGTGCGTTCGTAGTCTTCGACCACTTCCACCGGGCGCAGGCGGCGACCCTCGGCGGATACGCGCTCTAGCGCGCGGGCGGCGAGGTAGAGCCACTGAATATCCTGGTCAATGATTTCGCCGATGGCCGGGCGTACTACCTTGACCACAACGTCAGAGCCATCGTGCAGCTTAGCGGCGTGTACCTGTGCGACGGACGCCGAGGCGAGCGGCTCATCGCTGAACTCGGCAAAGACTGATTCGATGCTCTGGCCCAACTGCTCTTCAATACGTGCGCGGGCCTGATCAGCCGGGAAGGGCGGTACTTTGTCCTGCAGGAAGGCGAGTTCCAGCGCGATGTCGTCGGGCATCAGATCGCGACGGGTGGAAAGAATTTGACCAAACTTGATAAACACCGGGCCCAGGTCTTCACAGGCTAAGCGCAGGCGTGCACCACGACTGAGGTCTTTTGGTGCGGGGCGCAGGCGCCAGGGGCCCAGTTTGAGGCCGAGTCTAGCGAGAGCGGGTAGAGGCAGTTCCAATAGGATCTGGTCGAGCCGGTAACGGGTGAAGATATGCAGGATGCGCAGCAGGCGCGTGAAGGCGGTGATTCTCATGCGTCTGGTGTATCCAGGTTGGTTGGGCTGAGCAGTGCGACGCGGGCTTCGAGCCGGTCTAGCTGCAGGCGCATTTCGTGAAGTAGTTCAGCGCTGGCGCGGGCTTCGGCGTTGCCGACCAGTTGCCGGCTCTCTTCGGTCAGGTATTCACCCAGCGTCAGGCGCAGACTGTCGCGGCTGTCTTTGCCCCATTGATGGCTGCGGCGCAGTAGACTGCCGATGGCGTGCGCGGGCACAGGGCCGAGCCAGCGAGCGAGTTCAGCTTCGCCGTCGAGTCGTAGGTCGCTGATGATGTTTTGTAGATTGATCAGCACCTGACTGTCGCCAGTCAGTTCAAGCTCAGGATTCTGTAATAAGGCTTTGCGGTCATTGCTGATTAATAGCTTTGCGAGTACCGAGCTGGGCGCGCTGAGCTGGCAGTCAGACTCGCCGGCATACTCTGCACGCAATTGAATGCTGCCGTTGGCGGGTAGTAGGTACAGTTGCCAGGATGGCTCGCGGGCACTCACCAAAATGACCTTGCCGCTCAGCGAGCCAAGGCGTTTAGCGGTCAAAGCATCGCGTTGCAGCGCGGCCTCAATGCTGCGCTGCGCGGCGGCTAAGAGTGCCGCCGGCAACATCAGGGTTTGATTCCGCGGTGCAGTGCGACGATACCGCCGGTCATATTGTGATAACTGACACGGGCGAAACCGGCTTCTACCATCATCGCTTTAAGCGTTTCCTGATCCGGGTGCATGCGGATCGACTCGGCCAAATAACGATAGCTCTCGGAATCGTTGGCCACCAATTTGCCCATAAACGGCAGCAATTTGAAGCTGTATTGGTCGTAGGCTTTGGACAGCAACGCGCTCTTTGGCTTGGAGAACTCCAGAATCAGTAAGCGACCGCCTGGCTTGAGCACCCGCAGCATGGATGCAATGGCGGCATCTTTGTGGGTTACGTTGCGCAGACCGAAAGCAATGGTGATGCAGTCAAAGTAGTTATCGGGAAAGGGCAGGGCTTCAGCATCGGCCTGTACAAAGCGCACGTTGCCGGCGATGCCCAGATCCAGCAAACGGTCACGACCGACCTTGAGCATGGAGGCGTTGATGTCCGCAAGAATGACTTCGCCCTCGGGGCCGACACGCTTGGCAAAACGGCGGGTCAGGTCGCCGGTGCCACCGGCGATATCCAGAACCCGGTTACCGGGCCGTACACCGGAAAGCTCAATAGTAAAGCGCTTCCAGATACGGTGAACGCCGCCGGACATCAGGTCATTCATGATGTCGTACTTGGCGGCGACCGAATGAAACACCTCGGCGACGCGTTGCGCCTTCTCGGATTCGGCAACGGTCTGAAAGCCGAAGTGGGTGGTGTTATCGGTGTTCTGCTTGTCACTCATGGAATCAGTCTGCCCTGGCAAAATCAGGCCCCATTCTAACCATTTTTTCTGGCCCGGCGGTGAATTAGCTGTGCGGCTTGCTGCCACTGTTGCTGTATCTGACGCAATTGCCGGGATGACGTTCCCCGAGCTTTGCGGCATGCTAGACCATCACCCAATTGATACACCCCATGGAGTAACCGATGGCGACCGTAGACATTACCCGCGAGCACAGTCTGGGCAAAGAAAAAGCCAAAGAACAGGCGCAGTTGATGGCCGATAAGCTGGCGCAAAAACTGGATGCTAAATGTGCATGGGAAGGCGATGTGTTGACCTTCAAACGCAGCGGAGCTGATGGTGCAGTGCATGTGTCCGATTCGGATGTGCGCGTAGTGGTTAAGCTGGGCATGATGCTCACGCCGATGGCGGGCATGGTGAAAGGCGAGATTGATAAGGCGCTGCAAAAATATTTGGCCTGATTTCGCGGTTGTCCGGTTTTTAGTATGTGTTTTCTAATTCCGAAGCGTAGCTTGCAGATCAAGGATCGGTAATCGGTCCATTGCAGTATCACCAATTGATCAGGAGTTACCAACATGGCCAAGACCACTACCGCTAAGAAACTGGAAGACAACGCAAACACTTTCGCCAGTGACGTGAAGAATTACACTCACCAAATCTGGCTTGCTGGCCTGGGCGCATACGCCAAAGCTGGCAAGGAAGGCGCAGACTACTTCAAGAAGTTGGTCAGCGAAGGCGAAGCCGTAGAGAAGCAGGGCAAAGAGCTGGTATCTAACCAGGTTGAAGCCGCTAACAGTCGTATCGAATCCTTCAAGGAAAAGGTACAGGAAAAAACCGGCGGTCGTTTCAACAAGGTAGAAGAAGTATTTGACGAGCGCGTCGCTTCTACTCTTAGCCGCATCGGCATTCCGAGCAAGAAGGACATTGACCAGCTGTCTGCTAAGCTTGATGATCTGAGTGCTGCACTCAAGTCACTGCAAAGCAAGTAACGGTCACAGAGGAGTTGCTCCATGGCGGGTAAGAAGAAGGATAAAGACCCTAGTTGGGTTGCGGATATCGAAGGTTACTCACGTCAGATCTGGTTGGCTGGCTTGGGTGCGTATGCCAAGGTCGGTAAAGAGGGCGTGAAGCTCTTTGAAAACCTGATCAAGGACGGCGAAGTAGCCGAGAAGCAAGCCAAGGCAGAGATCGATAAAAAGGTCGATGCAGTCAAAGGCAAAACTAAGGCCAGCAAGAGCTCACTGGATGAAGCGAAAACCAAGGCCGATAAAGCCAAGGGTCGTATCACCGGTAAGTGGAATGAGCTGGAAGAAGCCTTCGACAAGCGCCTTAACAGCGCTGTCGCCCGCCTCGGAGTGCCCTCGCGTGATGAGGTCAAGGTTCTGAACAGTAAGGTCGATCAACTGACCAAGCTGATTGAGCAGATGACTTCTGGCAAAGCGCCTGCTGCCAAAGCGGCGCCCAAAGCCAAGCCACGCGCTACTGCGGCTAAAACAACAGCGGCTAAACCCACTGTTGCTAAAGCAGCTGCGAGCAAGCCTGCAGTCAAAACTGTGGCCAAGAGCACAGCAACTGCTAAGCCTGCAGCCAAGCCAGCGGCTAAAAAGCCAGCTGCCAAGGCAACGTCTAGTGCCAGCAGTACTGCGGCAGCTAAGCCAGCCGCGACAGCACGTAAGGCTCCGGCCAAGCCTCGGGCAGCAGCAAAGCCCAAGGCCCCCGCTAAGCCGAAAGCGACGCCCGCTGCAGTGAAAGCTGCAGAGCCGTCCGCACCAGCTGCTCCGGCCCCGGCCGCAGCTCCTGTGCCGAAGCCTAGCGAGTCTTGATTCGGTAGGTTGCGATAGCAGTAAATAAAACCCCGAACAGTTTTGCTGTTCGGGGTTTTTTATTGCTCTTGAATCGTTGATTTATACCAGGCGAGTTTTGTCTCAAGCGGGTTTGAGAAGGCTTTCATGCGGTTTTTTGCTCGTTACTGTGCTTTTGTTTCACAGGTCTTTCGCTCAAATCCTGCGTTACTCGGTAGCTTGGAATAGTAATTAGGCTGAGCATGGTGTGGTCTCAGGGTTGGTTGTACGGTTTGACCACGTAACTGTCCTGTTGCCCGGACTCCTGAATCCCATTTGAGCGGGCGAGTAGCACAGAGCTGCCGGGAAAAAGGTCCTCGCGGTGTCTAAGCAGAGCGAGTTTGTAGCGGCCGGCTAGGTGGGCCCCCGGCAGGTCGAGCAACGCAGCGAACCCTTGGGGCCGCGCAGCTGGGTGCCCAGGGGAGTTGTTAGAGGCGAAAAGCGTCCGCAAGAAAGAACGATTAGGTGAGCGTAATCAAAAAGCGCGTGCTGAGTAATAGTCAAGCCATACTCTCAGCTATAGCGATCAATCAAAGCCTGCATCCACTCCCCGGTCTCCTCATCCAGATACGGCAGCAACAACCCCAATACCTGCTGCACTCCGGTCGCAGGGTCTGGCTCTTCGACATCCACAACGCGTTGATAGTCCAACCAAAACAGACAGGTCTGACATAACGCATCCAACAAACGCTGCTGCCCAGCATTGTCACATTGCAGCTGCTCGGCGGCGCGCATCACCAACAGGATGTGGGCTAAGCACTGTTGTAACTGATGCAGCCAAGCGTGCATCGCCTGGCGGATGAAGGGGTAGCGACTCATCAAATTAGAGAGATCTTGGAACAGGAAGCGGTAGGTCGCTATGGCCTCAAATAATAGGTGGAGCAGTAACCACAGGTCTTCCGGAGAGACCTCGTCCGGATCGTCGGCTGGGCTTAGCAAGCTGCGGGTGCTGAGCAGAAAGTCGTCGATCAGTACTTCAAGCAAGGCTTCCTTACCCTTGAAATGGTAGTAAAGATTGCCGGGGCTGATGTCCAGTTCGTTGGCCATCTCCAGTGTGGTGACATTCGGCTCGCCTTCTTCGTTGAAGAGTTCAAGGGCGCAAAGCAGGATGCGGTCACGGGTTTTCATTGCGTTCCTTAAATTTCGTGGACGTAGCGGCCGGGGGCTGGCCCTAGCGCTTCGTTCGCCGTTGGCTTGATTGCCGGTTGCAGTGCGCCGCTGTGCGCTGCAAGCCAGTCGGTCCAAGCTGGCCACCAGCTACCTTCGGTCTCACTTGCGTGGGCTAGCCAGTCTTCAGTCTGTGCTTCTGTTACTGCGGCGCTGCGGAAGCCAGCACGCGGTTGCCCAGGCGTGCTCAAGAGGCCTTGCACATGTCCGCCGCGACACAGGGTGAAAACGCTTTTGCCGCCCAAGCGCAGTGCAGGGAAGGCGTTACGCCAAGGTACTATGTGGTCGTATTCGGCGGCGAGGTGCCAGCTTGGCAGGCTCAAGCCACGACAATCAATCAACTCACCGTTGAGTTGCAGGCTGCCCGGTTTGCTTAGGGGGTCGCGCTCCAGCAGGTCGAGTAGGTCTTCCACCAGTTGGGCTGGCAACCGGGTGTTGTCATGGCTCCAGGTGCTGACCGGGGTGGAGGTGGCATCAAGTCCCAAGGCGTAACGCTCAATGGCTGGCGCCCAGAGTAGTTGCTCTGGTTTCATCCAGGTAAACAGGCTGCCAAGGCCGCGCTCATCCAAATAGCCTTGTCGCCAGACCTGGCGTCTTATCTGTTGCTGAGTGGCGGTGCCAGCGAGACGGTGAATGTCGGTCTGTAGTCGGGCGTCTAGTGGGGTGACCAGCAGGCTAAGCGCAGCAAGGCAGTCGGCTTCTTGCCTGGCTTGCAACCAACCAGCCAGCAGACTGGCAAGAATGCCGCCGGAGCAGGCGCCAAGCAGCGTGGCTTGTGGGCTGCTACTGACCTCCAGTACTGTCCTCAACGCCTGCTGGCAGCTGCGTACGTAATGTCCGAGCCCCCAATTACAGTGGCTGGGGTTTGGGTTGCGCCAGCTGATCAGGTAAACGGCGATGCCTTGGCTCAGTGCATGCTGCACCAGACTGGTTTCAGGGGTCAGATCGAGCAGGTAGTAGCGGTTAATCGGCGGCGGAATGATCAGCAACGGGCGGCTGTGTTGCTTTGCGGTCAGCGGTGCGTAATGAATTAGCTCGTAGCCAGCTTGGCGCTCAATTACGCTGCCTTGGCTTCGTGCCAGTTCATGGCCAATGCGATACGCACTGGTGGGTTCGGGCATCGCCAGCGGCCGTTTGGTCAGGTGGTCACTCAACAGATTGGCCATGCCTCGGCGCAAATTTGCTCCGCGGCTGCGGTGAGTGGCGGCCATGATTTCGGGGTTCAGCAGGCTGTTGGATGGCGCACTCGCTGCGCTTAGTTGTGCCAGTAACCAGCGCAGATTAGCGCGCTCTGGCTCGCTGATCTTGAGGCCGTCAAGCCAGCCCTGCAGCGGTTGTTGCCATGCCTGCCATAGTTGTAACAAGTGGCGCGGCAACGGTCGCTGCCAGCCGGCATGCTGAAAGCGTTTATCGTGCGCGAGTGCGCTATCGTCGAGCTGCCCCTGCAAGGCTAGCAGGCTGAGCCGTGTGACATTGCACAGGTAGGCCTGGTGATGTTGGGGTTGAGCCAGGGTGGTGCGCAAAAGGGCAAGAAGGCTCCGGGACAGATCCGCATTCAGGGATCCTGCGAGTGCTTGTCCGTTGGGTCTTGCGCGCATCCAGGGGTTCCGGTCCAGATGATGGGCTTGTTTCGCAGTCTACCGTAAAGGCAGGGCTGTACCAGCTACGTTGGCGATCGGCTGATCCGCTTTGTGAGCTGGCGCCGACTTTAGCCCTTCATCAGGGCGCTGGGAGATTGGTTGCGAATCACCGCTGGCTGCTTTTCCTCGGACAAGAAGGTCATGATCAGTGGGGCCACGCTCTGCGCGCGGGTAATCAAAAACAAGTGACCGTCGTCGATCACATGCAGTTCAGAATTGGGAATACGCCACGCCAACAAGCGCATGTTGATCAGCGGAATCAGCGGATCGTCGTCGCCGGCGAGAATCAATGTGGGTTGGCGAATCTTGTGTAGCCAATGAATGCTGGTCCAGCCGATACCGGCAAACAACTGCCAGTAGTAACCCAGCTTGCCCGACGAGCGCACTTTGGCTGCGTGTCGTTCTGCGAGATGAGGATCGCGACGGAAGGCGCCACCGTAAATATCGGGCGCAATTTTCACCCCGTGCGAGGGTTGTATATAGCGCCGTGGGCTGGCCATTTTTAACAGCACTTTAGGCCGGCCTGGCACCATGACGGCGCCAGCAGAGGTCGCTGCAAGAATGAGCTTCTTGCAGCGCTCGGGATAGCTGTAAGCAAACTGTTGGGCGAGTGCGCCGCCCCAGGAAACGCCAATGACGTTAACCTGTGAGTAGTCCAGATAATCCAGCATACGTGCCGCCAGCTTAGCCAAACCCGGAAAACGAAAAGGCGTCGCGGGAGTCGATGAGCCGCCCACACCGGGCACATCAAACGCGATGACTTCCAGGTTCGGGTCCAACGCATCAACGAAAGGGAAAACCAGCTCCAGGTTCGCGCCGATGCCATTGAAAACCAGCAAGGGCGGCATGGTGCTGTTGCCCGGGCGGACGGCAGTTCGAAGAAACTGACCGTCCAGCTCGATGGTGCGAAAGACATAATTCTGCGGCATGGGCGCTTCCCGTAGTGATGCGTATTAGCGTTCGTGAACGTAGGTGCCCGGAGCGGGTTCCACCGCTGGATACTCTTCATTACCAAGCAATTCTGGTGCCGCTTTGCGCTTGCCGCCACGGGTATGTAGCCATTCGCGCCAATGCTGCCACCAGGAGTCTGACTGCTTGGTAGCCGTCTCCAGCCACTTCTTCGAGTCGTCAGTCATTTCGCTGTTGGTAAAGAAGCGGGACTTGGGATTGCCGGGCGGATTCAGAATGCTTTGAATGTGGCCGCTGGATGAAAGCACGAATTCGCACTTGCCGCCAAGCAGGCGCGCTGATTTATAGCAGGCTTCCCATGGCGTGATGTGGTCATTCAAACCGGCAATGACGAAGCAGTCGCTTTTGATCTGCTTCAGATCAATCGGTGTGCCGCATACTTCCAGTGCGCCTGCTCGAGTCAATGGGTTGGATTTGAACATTTCCAGGAACTCGCCATGCAGTGCGGCGGGCAGCCGGGTGGTGTCGTTATTCCAGAACAGAATGTCGAATACCGGCGGCTCATTGCCCAGCAGGTAGTTGTTGACCCAATAATTCCAGACCAGATCGTTGGGTCGCATCCAGGCAAATATTTTGGCCATGTCGCGGCCTTCCAGCACACCATGCTGGTAGGACATACGCCTTGCCGCTTCGATCGAACGTTCGTCGGCAAACAGCGCGACCTGGGTTTTGATTCCCGTATCCAGCACGCTCACCAACAAGGTGAAGGAGTGTACTTTCTTCTCTTTCAGTGCAGCGTAGTGACCCAGCAGTGAGACAGTGGTAATGCCGCCAGAACAGGCGCCGAGCATGCTCAGGTCTTTGCTGCCGGTGATTTTCAATACCACATCGATGGCTTCTTTGAGCGCTTCGATATAGGTGCTCAAGCCCCACTCGCGATGTACCTTGGTCGGATTCCGCCAGCTGACCACGAAGGTCTGCATGTGGCTGACCGACAGATAGCGGGCCAGGCTCTTCTCTGGCGACAGGTCGAATACGTAGAACTTGTTGATTTGCGGCGGCACCACAAGCACCGGGCGTTCATAGACTTCTTCGGTCAGCGGCTTGTACTGGATCAGCTCCAACACTTCATTACGGAACACCACTGAGCCTTTGGTGACGGCCAAGTTGCCACCCACCTCAAAGGCATTCATGTTGACCTGGCTGGGCATGCCGCCGTTGTGGGCAATGTCTTGCGCAAGATGAGTCAGACCGTCGAGCAGGCTTTTGCCGCCGGTTTCGAAAAAGCGTTTCAGGGCCGCTGGATTGAGAGCGGTATTTGTCGGCGACATGGCCTCGGTCATCAATGCGATGACAAATTGCGCGCGACTAACGTCCTGCTCGGCTAGGTCCGCTGTGCTGATCCAGGTGTTGAGCTCTTTACGCCAAGCCAGGTAGGTCTGCATGTAGCGGCGATAAACCGGGTTCTGGTTCCACGTGGGATCGACAAAGCGCTTGTCTTCCGGGGTGGGGGCAATCGCCGACCGGCCAATCATCACATCCGTTACCGCTAAACCCAGACGGCCAATATGTTTGAGGCTGTGTACCGGCTGTTTTATGGTCTGGCGCATAACCATGCGCGCGGTGCTGATCAAGTCACGAGTGGGCACACCAATCACGGGATTGGGGCCAAGGATACTTTCGCTCGCTTTTTGACTTATATCGTCGTTTATTTTGTTGCCCATTTTCAAAGCTCCAATCTGAGGCAGGGAAGCCAGTGCGGCGGATCATCAGCGAGGCATATCTGGCTATCTGGTGTCGCACCCTTGAGACAACTTAGCACGAGGGTCGGAGGCTGTTAACCGTCTTTTTGGGAGTGCAGCGAAATTGGTGCAAGTAAAATCGGCAGGCGGTATAGGCAGGTGTCAGGGTATGAAGCGTACAGCAGAGGTATGAGGGTCGCGGGAGGCGTCTACGGCGCGCAATTGATCGAGATAGCCCTGCCAAAGTGTGGATTGCTCGGTGGCCAGTTGGTAGAGATAAGCCCAGGTATAGAGGCCACTGTCATGGCCATCGTCGAAAATCAATTTAAGCGCATAGCGGCCAGCGGTTTCTACACCCGTCAGCGCCACCTGTTGTTTGCCGGTTTGCAACACGGGCTTACCATGTCCACGGACCTCGGCAGAGGGAGACAGTACTCGCAGGTACTCCGCCGGCAATACAAACTCGCGGCCATCGGCATAGCCCAGGCGCAGGCTGCGCGAGGCTTTATGCAGTTTGATGCTGGTGGGGATGGGAGCGAGCATTGCACATATCCTGTAGGGAGCTAGAAGCAGGCCGCAATGTGGGCACGACCTGCTTCCAGCTTAGTGCTAATAGCTTGGATTAGAGAATATAGCGCGACAAGTCTTCGTTGACGGCCAGCTCACCCAGGTGCTTATCGACGTAAGCAGCGTCTATCTTCAGCGGCTGCTCGGTGTATTTGGACGCCAGGTCGCCAGCACTGAAGGAGACTTCTTCCAGCAGGCGTTCTAGCACCGTGTGCAGGCGGCGAGCACCGATGTTTTCGGTTTTCTCGTTCACCTGCCAGGCAATCTCAGCCAAGCGGGAAATCGCATCCGTGGTGAACTCGATGTTCAGTTCCTCGGTCTTCATCAAGGCGCGATACTGCTCGGTCAACGAAGCATCGGGCTCGGTCAGAATTCGCTCGAAGTCGCCGGGCGTGAGTGACTGCAGCTCAACACGAATCGGCAGGCGACCTTGCAGTTCGGGAATTAGATCCGACGGCTTGGTCAGGTGGAATGCACCCGAGGCGATGAACAGAATGTGATCTGTTTTGACCATGCCAAACTTGGTGTTCACCGTGCAGCCTTCGATCAGCGGCAGCAAGTCGCGCTGTACACCTTCGCGAGACACGTCGGCACCGCCGCCGCTGTCGCCGCGCTTGCTGACCTTGTCGATCTCGTCGATGAAGACAATACCGCTCTGTTCGACCGCTTCGATGGCGCGGCCTTTGAGGTCGTCTTCGTTGACCATTTTGGCTGCTTCTTCGTCACGTACCAGCTTGAGTGCTTCCTTGACCTTGAGGGTGCGGGCTTTCTTCTTGTCCTTACCCAGGTTAGAAAACATGTTCTGCAGCTGGCTGGTCATCTCTTCCATGCCGGGTGGGGTCATGATTTCGACGCCCATTGGCGTTTCAGCAACTTCGATATCGATGTCTTTGTCGTCGAGTTCACCTTCGCGCAGACGCTTACGAAACAGCTGGCGGGTGCTGCTGTCCTGTCGTTCGGGCTGGTCGCCGGTGGCTTGGCGCGCTGGCGGAAGAAGGGCATCAAGGATGCGTTCTTCGGCGGCATCTTCGGCGCGGAAGCGCACCTTAACCATCTCCTGCTCACGCAGCAGCTTGAGGGCGGCGTCGATCAGGTCGCGAATGATCGACTCAACGTCGCGACCAACATAACCAACTTCGGTGAACTTGGTCGCTTCTACTTTGATGAAGGGTGCCTGAGCCAGTTTTGCCAGGCGACGGGCAATCTCGGTTTTGCCGACACCGGTCGGGCCGATCATCAAAATGTTTTTTGGCGTTACTTCGGCGCGCAGTGCCTCGGGCAGCTGCTGCCGGCGCCAGCGGTTGCGCAGGGCAATAGCGACGGCGCGCTTGGCATCTTGCTGGCCGATGATATGGCGATCCAGCTCATGCACGATTTCACGTGGGGTCATGGACATGTCGATTGTTCCGAACGCCTCAGGTATTGGCGTCCAGCTCCTCAATGGTGGTGTTGCTATTGGTATAGATGCAGATCTCGCCGGCGATTCCCAGGCTGGATTCAACGATCTCAAGAGCGGACATTTCAGTGTGGCGCAACAGGGCGGTGGCCGCGGACTGGGCGAAAGGCCCGCCCGAACCAATAGCAATCAAACCGTGCTCGGGTTCGATGACGTCGCCATTGCCGGTAATGATTAGCGAAGCATCCTTGTTGGCTACGGCCAAGAGGGCTTCAAGCTTGCGCAGAGCGCGGTCGGTACGCCAGTCCTTGGCCAGCTCAACGGCGGCGCGGACCAGATTGCCTTGGTGCTTTTCCAGCTGCGCTTCAAAGCGCTCAAAGAGAGTGAAAGCATCAGCGGTGCCGCCAGCGAAACCAGCGATAACCTGATCTTTATAAAGACGACGTACCTTACGGGCATTGCCCTTCATGACGGTATTGCCGAGTGAGACCTGGCCGTCGCCACCGATCACGACCTTGCCGTGTCGACGAACGGATACGATTGTAGTCACGCGCAACTCCTGGTTGGCTGTGGAAAAAGGGAGGCAATAGCTTGCCTGAAATCTATCTGGGGGCTGGTACGGGGATTTCAAGGCGAGGCGGGATTGGGAAAGTGTTGATTCAGCCCCGCTCGCCATGGACGAGTAGGGCTGAATCAGCGGTCTTGCGTTATTACTGAGTGCGTTGTTGTGGCAGCAAGTTCTGGAAGCCGTTGCCGCTGAGGGTGCTTTGGGCTTGGCTTAGGCTGCTTTTATCCTGGAAAGGGCCAACCTGCACGCGGTGCCAGGTTTGGCCGTCATTCAGCTTGGCGCTTTCCAGGTGTACATCCAACCCGAGCAGCAAAATTTGCGCCCGCACCTTGTCAGCGTCAGCCTGCTGCTTGAAGGAGCCGGCCTGCAAGTAGTAACGCACCTTGTCTTCAGCCTCGGCGGTTGCTGGCTTCTCTGCCTCGGGCGCTGCCTCAGGCTTGCCGGTATTTTGCGGCACTACTACCTCAGATTCGGGCAGTAACGTGTAGAAGTCGTAGGTGGGCTGCTGGGCTGGCGCAGGTTTTACCGTGGCGTTGCTTGGTTTGGGCGGCGCCGGGGTGCGCTTGACGTTGTCGTGGCCTGGTTCCAGCTGGAACAAGAAGGCCACGAACAGGCCTATCACCAAGCCACTGACGAGCCATAGCCAGCCGGGTATACCTTTGCGCTTGGCAGCAGATTGCGAGCGACTGGCGCCGCGGCGGGGTGCGGGTTTACGTGCTTTAGCCATGCGTCTTACATGCGCTCCAGTGTCGTGATGCCAAGCAAGTTAAGGCCTTGCTGCAGGGTGCGTCCAGTCAGTGCGGCGAGACGCAGACGGCTGTCACGCTGTGGCTGATTGTCGGCGGCCAGAATGGGGCATTGCTCGTAAAAGCTGGAGAAGCGGCCGGCCAGTTCGTATAGGTAATGGCAGAGTACGTGGGGAGTGCCCTCGCGGGCAACATAGTTGAGCGTATTGCCGAACTGCGCCAAATGCGCGCCCAGCTCAACTTCAGTCGGAGCTTCGAGCACTAGTGGCGCGAGATCGTTCAGTTGGGTCATCGGCCGCTCAAGCTTGCGAAATACGCTGGCGACGCGGGTATAGGCGTACATCAGGTAGGGCGCGGTGTTGCCCTCAAAGCTGAGCATTTGATCAAAGTTAAAGCTGTAGTCGCTGCTGCGGTGCTTGGACAGGTCAGCGTACTTGACTGCGCCAATGCCAACGGCGGCGGCAATCTGGCGCAACTCCTCGGCTGGCAGCTCTGGGTTTTTCTCGGCGACCAGGGCGTGGGCGCGTTGCTCGGCCTCATCCAGTAGGTCTACCAGTTTAACGGTGCCGCCGTCGCGGGTCTTGAACGGGCGGCCGTCGGCGCCGTTCATGGTGCCGAAGCCCATGTGTTCAAGCTGCATGTCAGCGGGCACAAAGTTGGCTTTGCGCGCTACGGCGAACACCTGCTGAAAATGCAGCGCTTGGCGTTGGTCTACAAAGTAAAGTACGCGGTCAGCATGCAGCTGAGCGTGACGGTAGCGCATGGCGGCCAGGTCGGTCGTGGCGTACAAATAACCGCCGCCCGCTTTCTGCACGATCACGGGTAGTGGTTTATCTTCACTGTTCTTGAATTCGTCGAGGAATACGCACTGCGCGCCTTCGCTTTCGGTCAGCAAGCCGACGCTGCGCAGATCATTGACGACCTTGGCGAGTTGATCGTTGTAAGCGCTTTCGCCGCGCACGTCGGCCGGTGTCAGGCTAACGCCGAGGCGGTCGTATACTGCCTGGCAGTGGCCCAGTGAGATTTGGTTGAAACGGGTCCACAGCGCCAGGCACTCGGGATTGCCGGCTTGTAATTGCACCACGCGCTCACGGGCGCGATTGGCGAAGTCTTCGCTCTCGTCGAATCGCTTTTTTGCTTGGCGATAGAAGTTTTCCAAATCACCGAGCTCAGCTTCTGCATCAACCGGGTTTTCTTCCATAAAGGCCAACAGCATGCCGAACTGCGTGCCCCAGTCGCCCACATGGTTCTGACGAATAACCGTGTGCCCGAGGTATTCCAGTACATGGGAAACCGCATCACCGATGATCGAAGAGCGTAGGTGACCAACATGCATTTCTTTCGCGAGGTTGGGCGCGGAGTAATCGACGACTACGCGCTGCACGTCACCGGTAGCGCGTGCGCTTAGCTTTGGGTCATCCAATGCGCTCTGCAGTTGAGCGGCCAGCCAACTGCTGTCTTGAAAGAAGTTTATAAAACCGGGGCCGGCGATATTAACGCTGGAAACCGCTTGGTGCGCGGGCAGGGCAGCGACCAGCTTGTCGGCTAGGTCACGTGGTTTCATCTTCGCCGGTTTGGCCAGCATCATCGCCAGATTGCTGGCAAAGTCGCCGTGCGTCTTGTCGCGCGCGGTCTCCACCTGAATGTTGGGGGCGATGTCGGATGGCAGTGCGCCCTCGCTCTTCAGAGTGTCGACGGCGGTGGCCAGAAGCTGGCTGATCAGGTTCTTCATTTGATGGAGTATCCGGCTGGTGCCAAGTGAAAACCCGACATTATCCGTTTTAACGGGCACATTGCCAAATCTTCAGCTCAGAACATGTCCAGCGGGTCTATATCAATCGACCAGCGCACCTTGCGGGCGTCCGGGTGTTGCTCCAACAACGGCAGTAGCAAATGCACCAGCTGGTGCAAGGTAGAGCGCTGCGCGGCCTGCAACAACAGTTGCGCGCGGAAGCGCCCCGCGCGGCGCTCCATTGGCGAGGGCACGGGGCCGAGCAGATCGATTTCACCGAGCTGGTGCGCGCTGACCAATTGTTCGGATTGCTGCAGCGCTTCCTCAAGGAACTGATTGGCGGTGTACGCGTGATTGGCTTCGGCGCGCAGCAATGCCATGAAACGGTAGGGCGGCAGTTGCGAGATGGCGCGCTCAGCCAGCTCACGTTTGGCGATGGCGGGATAGCCCAGCTCGGTTAACTCGATCAGCAATGGGTGCTCTGCCATGTGGGTTTGAATGATCACCTGGCCGGGCTTTTCAGCCCGTCCGGCGCGGCCAGCCACTTGAGTGATCATCTGCGCCATGCGCTCCGGGCCACGAAAGTCAGCCGAGAAAAGGCCGCCGTCTGCATCGAGAATGGCAACCAGGGTGACATCCGGGAAGTGGTGACCTTTGGCAAGCATTTGGGTGCCGACCAGAATGCACGGTTGAGCGCTTTGAATGGTCTCCATCATTTGCTGCATGGCCTTTTTGCGGCTCATGCTTTCACGGTCGATGCGCAGCACTGGAAAATCCGGGAAGCGCTCATTCAAGTATTCTTCTGTGCGCTCGGTGCCTGCGCCCAGTGGTCTTAGCTCCGTGCCTTGGCATTTGGGGCAGTGTTTGTCCATCGGTCGCTGGCTGTTGCAGTGATGGCAGTGCAGGTGGGCCGGCGACTGATGCACCGTCATGCGTGCATCGCAGCGCTTGCACTCAGCGATCCAGCCGCAATCGTGGCACATCAGCGTAGGCGCAAAGCCGCGCCGGTTGATAAACACCAGCACCTGATTGCCTTTGTTCAGGTGCTCACCTATCAGTAAGGTCAGTGGTCGCGACAAGCCGCTTTCCAATGGTCGGCTACGAATATCCAGACACTGAAAGCTCGGTGGCTTGGCGTTGCCGGCGCGCTGGGTTAAGCGCAGCAGTTGGTAGCGACCCTGCTCGACGTTATGCAGGCTTTCCAATGACGGCGTGGCTGAGCCAAGAATAATCGCCACCTTTTCCAGATGGGCGCGATACACCGCGAGGTCGCGAGCGTTGTAGCGCAAGCCTTCCTGCTGTTTATACGAGAGGTCGTGCTCTTCGTCGACGATAATCAGGCCGGGGCGGGCCAGTGGAGTGAAAATCGCCGAGCGGGTGCCGATGACAATGCCGGCCTCCCCCTCGCGTGCAGCGATCCAGGCGTCCAGTCGTTCGCGGTCATTGAGACCCGAATGCAAAATCACTACCGGCGCGCTAAAGCGTTGTTGAAAGCGGGCCAGTGTTTGCGGAGTCAGGCCAATTTCCGGAATCAACACTAGCGCTTGATGACCGCTGCGCAGGCACTGTTCGATTGCTTGTAAATACACCTCGGTTTTGCCGCTGCCGGTGACGCCTTCGAGTAACCATGCATGAAAGCCGGTCTTGCTGAGAATGGCGTCGAGAGCAGCTTGCTGCTCGTCGTTGGCGGTCAGCGGTGCTTGCCTTAATAAAGGCAGCGGCTCGGCGATATGATGAGGTGACTGTTCTATGCGCTGCACCAGGCCCTTGCCTTCCAATGCTTCTAGCGCATCGCGGGTCAGCCCCCATTGGCTGATCAATGCATGCGACAGTCCATGTGGATGTTGCGCTAATACCTGAATCGCATGCTTCTGCTTGGGTGCGCGCTGAACCGCGGGGTGTTCCGGGTATGCGCCCGGCAGCAGTTGCCACAATCGGTCCTGGCGGGCCAGCGCGGGCTCACCTTGGCGCAGCAAAACCGGCAGCGCCACGTTTAGGGTGTCGCCCAACCCATGCTGGTAGTAACGGGAGGTCCATAGGCAGAGCTGCCAGACGCTGGCGGGCAGCAATGGGGTGTTATCAAGCAGGGCCTCGGCTGGCTTGAGCTTATCGCTTGGCACATCGCTGTATTCACTTAGTCCCGCGATCATCCCAACCAGCGAGCGGCGGCCGAAAGGCACGCGCACCCGTTGGCCCACCTGCAACTGCTCGAGCGGCACACCCTGAGGCGCCTGATAATCGAACAGGCGACGCAACGGGGAGGGCAGGGCGACTTGCAGGATAGGTGGCGACACGTAACAGACTCCGATAAGCAAGCCGCCATGTTACCACCGCCACCGCAAAACACTGGGGCTTGCGTATGGTGCGGATTCTGTTATGATCGCCGGCCTAATTTCCAGCCACCCTATTTGCAGGCCTTGTATTTTCAGAAGGTGCCTATAGATACAGTGCTGGTAGAGACTTTAAAGAGCGTTTTACCGAGTGCGGTGCCCGATCAGGTTGATCCGGTGGCGGCACAAACCAACCGAGGAATCACCATGAAAGCTGAATTGCATCCTAAGTACGAAGAAATCAAGGCTACCTGCAGCTGCGGCAACGTGATCACTACCCGTTCCAGCCTGTGCGCACCTATTCACCTGGACGTGTGCTCCGAGTGCCACCCTTTCTACACTGGTAAGCAGAAGGTTCTGGACACCGGCGGACGTATCGAGCGCTTCAAGCAGCGTTTCGGCGCAGTCAGCACCAAGTAAGACGAACAGACAAGCCCTGGTGGCATTGTCCGATCGCAAAAAGGCGCCCCATTGGGGCGCCTTTTTTGTTGTCTGTTTTTTGTTGTTGCCTTCGGTCGCGCAAGCGCAGGATGCCAACTGCGTTATGCCGGCTGATGCCGCGGCAGTGGTTAGCGAGCGGGTGACTGATGGCGATACGTTGCGCTTGCAGGATGGCCGTCGTGTGCGCCTGATCGGCGTCAACGCGCCCGAGCTTGGCCGCAATGGCAAGGCGTCCGAGCCCTATGCGCAAGCAGCCAAAAGGAGGCTTCAAGCGCTGGTGCAAACGCCCCATCTGTACTTGGTGACGGGTAGCGAGGCGACTGATCGCTATGGTCGGACTCTGGGCCATCTGTTTGATAATAAAGGCCGCAACCTGGAGGCCCAGCTGTTGGCCGAAGGTATGGGCTACGCTGTGGCGATTCCGCCGAATACGGCGCTGGTGGATTGCCACATGGCCGCTGAAAAGCTGGCCCGCGACGCCCACTTGGGCCTATGGCAATCACAGCGGGTTACGCCATTGAGCGAACTAGGCAGTGGCGGTTTTCATCTGCTACGCGGCAAGGTCAGTGCAGTGAACAACGCCGGCAGCACGCTTTGGGTTGATCTCGACGGGCCGCTCACCCTGCGTTTCACCGCCGATGATCGTAGCGCCTTTGCAGCGCTACCGGACAGCAGCTGGGTTGGCGAGGAATTGGAGTTGCGCGGCTGGGTGATCGACCGTCAGAGCTGGGGTGGTATGCGTCCGGGCTACCGTCGCTTTATGCTCAATGTGCGCCATCCGCTGCAACTGCGGCGCCGATAGAACGGCTACTTTAAGCAGGCCGTTCGCCATCAGTATGGCTCATAGTTGTAAGATAATGTCCTTGACATTGACGCCGTGAATAACCTTGTTAGGTATTGACCTTTTCTGTATTCTCCGTCGTCCGCATGAGCAACCTGACCGGAAACTATTGACCATGTCTGACTTGAGAACTGATGCACTTGCCTATCACGCACATCCGCGTCCCGGCAAACTGAGCGTAGAACTGACCAAGCCAACCGCCACTGCGCGCGATCTGGCACTGGCCTACAGCCCAGGTGTAGCAGAACCAGTGCGTGAAATCGCCAAGGATCTGGAAAACGCCTACAAATATACGGGTAAAGGCAACCTGGTTGCCGTTATCTCTGACGGCACCGCCATTCTCGGCCTGGGTAACCTCGGCCCTCTGGCCAGTAAGCCGGTAATGGAAGGCAAAGGCGTGCTGTTCAAGCGCTTCGCTGGCATCGACGTATTCGACATCGAAGTTGAATCCGAGAGCCCGCAAGCCTTCATCGACACCGTTCGCCGCATTTCTTGCACCTTCGGCGGGATTAACCTCGAAGACATCAAAGCCCCTGAGTGCTTTGAGATCGAGCGCGCGCTGATTGAGCAGTGTGACATTCCGGTATTCCACGATGACCAGCACGGCACAGCGATCGTTACCGCTGCCGCGATGATCAACGCACTGGAATTGGCCGACAAGACCATCGAAAGCGCCAAGATTGTTTGCTTGGGTGCCGGCGCTGCAGCCATTGCCTGCATGAAGCTGCTGGTTAGCCTGGGTGCCAAGACTGAAAACATCTATATGCTCGACCGCAAGGGTGTTATTCACTCTGGCCGCGATGACCTGAACGAATACAAGGCCATCTTTGCTTCCGAAACCGACAAGCGCACCCTGTCTGATGCGATGAAAGGCGCGGATGTATTTGTTGGTCTGTCTGGCCCGAATCTGCTGCAACCGGCTGAGCTGAAGCTGATGGCTGAAAACCCCATTGTATTCGCTTGCTCTAACCCTGATCCGGAAATTGATCCAGCGCTGGCACATGCCTCACGTCCTGACGTGATCATGGCGACTGGCCGTTCGGATTATCCGAACCAGGTTAACAACGTACTGGGCTTCCCCTTCATCTTCCGCGGTGCACTGGACGTTCGCGCTACCCGCATCAACGAAGAAATGAAGATCGCAGCTGTTCACGCTATCCGTGAATTGGCTAAAGAGCCGGTACCTGCATACGTTTCTGAAGCTTACGGTGGCATCGCACTGTCCTTTGGTCGCGAGTACATTATTCCGAAGCCGATGGACGTTCGCCTGATCGAGATGGTGCCTGCTGCCGTCGCGAAGGCTGCTATCGACTCCGGTGTGGCCACTCTGCCATACCCGGCACATTACCCGCTCAAATCAGTCGAAGACTGCATCTGAGCCGGTTGATGTGAAAAACCCCGCTACGGCGGGGTTTTTTGTGTCTGCTGTTCAGGGCTGCTTCAACTGTCTGGCGCTTCATGGCTGATCCGTATGGGGGTGCCGTGACTGCCTAGACTGGCGCGCAGCAAGCTACCCGGCGGGCAGCGTTCGTTTGCCAGCAAATGTTGCGCTACCGCCGGTTCCAGATAGCGGCGAAAGGCCCGCGCCATGGCCCGGGCTCCGTAACGCAAATCATAACCTTGCTGTGCCAGCCACTCGCGCACCTCCAGACTGAGCACCAGTTGTACCTGATGCCGCCCGAGGCGCTGGTTAAGGCGTGCCAGCGTCAGATCAACCAATTGTGCCAACTGATCGCTGGGCAAGCTTTGATAGTGAATGCGGTGATCAATACGGTTGATGAACTCGGGGTCAAGCCGATCATTGAGAGCCGCTTCTTGTCTGCGCTTTTGGCTGGCGGTACGCCAACGTTGAGGCAGCCAGCGGGCGATCGCGCTTTGGTGGCTGGCGCCGAGGTTGGAGGTCATGAAGATCAAGCTGTTGCGAAAGTCGAGCGTGGTGTTGCCGGCGCTGAGGCGTAATTGCCCGTTATCTAGGACGTTCATCAGTGCGCGAATGACTTGATCGTTGGCCTTTTCTAGTTCATCAAATAAGACGATGCCGGGACGTCCGTAATCGCCTTCGATGGCCTGGCGATCAAATAGCGTGGTGCCTTCCTTGCTGCCCACATAACCTGGCGGCGCGCCGGTCAGGGAGGCGGCGTAATGCTCCTGTGCCAGCGTGTTCATATCGATACGACAGAATGCCTCGCTGCTGCCATGAATCGCTTCGGCCAACAAGCGAACGGTTTCGGTTTTGCCTACGCCGGTGGGACCCAATAGCAAAAATGTCCCCAGTGGGCGGAGCGGATCGCCCAGTTCGGCTTTGATTACCTTGAGACTGTTGCTGATCTCATCCAGCGCGTCGCGCTGGCCGAGGATGCGGCTGTGCACTCGCGCCATCACGCTTTCGGGATCGAACAAAAAGCGTGACTGAGTAGCAGGCGTGCGCGAGCTAGGGCTCTGCTGGTTAGCGGCCAGTACATCATTGATAAAAGGCATGACTTGCATCCATTTAGGCTGGATTGCCGGGCTTAGGCGCCGGCTTCGCGGTCTTTACCGGGGTGCGGTAATTCGCCTACCGGACAATCGGCAACACCGATGGTTTTGCGCGTCATGGCCTCGACGTTGTCGCGGGCCTTTTCGGCATCTAGCACCCAGGTGCGGTAGAAGTCGAACGGACAGTCGGCTACGCCGCGGTCGCCGTCGCCGGAGTTATACATACCGGTATAGCCACGGTGCAGCAACTTGAACAAATGGTTCTGCGATTGATCGTTGGCGCGCGCATCGCGAATTTGTGAAACCGACAGTTGAGCGTATTGGATACCCATGTCTTCTTCGCCACACTCGCCCAGCGTGCGGCCGTCAAAGCCAATAATCGCCGAGTGCCCGAAGTAGGAGTAAACGCCATCAAAGCCGCTGGCGTTGGCCACGGCCACGTAGCAGTTGTTGGCCCACGCCATGGATTTGGACATCATCACTTGCTGTTCTTTGGCTGGATACATATAGCCCTGACAGCGGACGATCAGCTCAGCGCCTTTCATTGCGCAATCGCGCCAGATTTCAGGGTAGTTGCCGTCGTCGCAGATGATCAGGCTGATCTTCATACCCTTGGGGCCGTCGCTGACGTAGGTGCGGTCGCCGGGATACCAACCTTCGATCGGACACCAAGGAATACATTTGCGGTACTTTTGCACTATTTCCCCCTGATCATTCATCAGGATCAGGGTGTTGTAAGGTGCCTTGGCCGGGTGCTCTTCGTGCTGCTCGCCGGTCAGTGAAAAGATACCCCAGGTTTTTGCTTGTTTGCAGGCTTCGCTGAAAATACGTGTTTCATCACCGGGAATGGTCGCTGCGGTAGCCATCATCTCATCATGATCGTACATGATGCCCATAGTGCTGTATTCCGGGAACACCACTAGATCCATTCCGGGCAGGCCTTTCTTCATGCCGATTATCATGTCGGCAATTTTGCGTGCGTTTTCGAGCACTTCTTCGCGGCTGTGAAGTCGCGGCATTTTGTAGTTGACCACGGCAACGCCGACGGTATCGGGGCTGCTGGAAATATCGCCATGACGCATGGGTAACTCCTCCGGATTGGGTTGTGTGTCAGGTGCGCCCGATGCCGAGTTTGTCGACCCGGTAACGTAGCTGCCTGAGGCTGATATTGAGGCGCCGTGCGGCCTCGGATTGATTGTTGTTGGTCTGCGACAGCATGGCTTTGATTTGCTCGGCGTCGCCTTGCTGCACCCAGTTGTAGGAGCGACCGTACTGGCGCGGTGCAGCTGCCTCCGGCGCGGTTGCCGGTGCCGGGATGGCTGTGGCGCGGTTATGAGCGGGTAGGTTGATCGCGCTTTCTGATGACAGCGCCTGACGTAATTTATCGGCGCTCAGCAACTCTTGCTCGCTGGTCAGGGCGGTGCGTTCCAGTACGTTTTGCAGTTGTCGAATATTGCCGGGCCAGTCGAAGTTTTCGAGTACTGCGAAGGCATCGCCTGCCAGGCTCCAGTTGCGCTCGTAGTGGTGGTTCAGCTCGTTTAGAAAGTGCAAAGCCAACTGCTTGATGTCGTCTTGGCGCTCACGCAGTGGAGGCAAGTGCACGGGTACTACGTGCAGGCGATAGAATAAATCGAGCCGGAACGCGCCCTGATTGACGGAGGCCTGCAAGTTGACATGGGTCGCGGTGATCACCCGAAAATCCACCGATACCGCTTCATTGCTGCCAATGGGGTCGACCTTTTTTTCCTGCAGCACACGCAGCAGCTTGGCTTGCAGGGACAGCGGCATATCGCCGATCTCATCCAGAAACAGCGTGCCGCCATCGGCTTGGGCAATTTTGCCCTGCTTGTTCTGCGAGGCGCCGGTGAAGGCGCCTTTGGTGTGGCCAAAGAGTTCGGATTCCAGCAGGTCCGCCGGTATCGCGGCGCAGTTGATACAGATGAATGGCTTTTCGCGGCGATCGCTTTGCTGGTGGATCATGCGTGCGAATTTTTCTTTACCGGTACCGGATTCGCCCAGCAGCATCACTGGCGCGTCGCTATGGGCAACCTGAATGGTCGAGCGCACTGCGTCCATCAATGCCGGGCTGCTGCCGAGAATGCCGTGTGCCAGGCTCTGCTTAACCATGCCTTCGATGGCAATGCTGTGGCGTAGGTTCTGGTTCTCTTTGACTAGGTGCTCGGTTTGCTCCACTACGTACTGATGGATGCGCAGTACTTGGCCAACCATTGAAGCAGCTACCCGCAGCAGGCTGATATCGCCATCGAAGGGACGCTCATGCATGCCTTCGCGTTGCACCGAGAGCACGCCTATTGGCTTGCCCGACTCAAGAATCGGCACCGAGATGAACGCCATCCGGCCACCGCCATGATGTGACAGCTCGGTGATGCGGCGTACAAACAACGGTTCGTCGTCCACATTTGGCACCAGACCTATCGAGCCAGTCCGCATGACGTAACCGGTAACGCCCTGATCCATGTGCAAATTAAAGCGTCCTGCCTTCAGGTCCTCGACCGACAGGCCATAGGAATACTTCACCAGCAACGCGTCTGAATTGGCTTCGGGCAGGCTGACCCGACCGCAGTTCAGCCCGTACAGCTGCGACAGTAAACGCAGAATGCCCTGAATGGTGCGGGGCGCATCCAGCGGCTTTTCCAGCAGCTTGGCCATTTCCAGAATGACGACCAATTCACGCTTCATCATCTGTTGGGCTATCCGTTCAGGCATTAAATTCGAGATGAGAAGGTCCTCGCGACGGGTTGATGTCCGCGCGACCTATCACCGATGTTCGGTAGGGAAATATCGACGCAGGCAATGCCCGCTATCGGAGCAGCTTTAGTGGCTGATCATCCAAGGTCGCCGCGGACCGCTTTGCTGCTTCAGGGCAGGAGGCTGCCCGTCCGCACGCGGCTTGTGCTGACAAGAACCTGAGCTGCAACAACTGTGCCCGTGGCTTACCTTGGGTTCATGCGCGCTTCGCTCGTTGGTCTCATGTGCCTTGCGCTGGTTACTGCTCATGGTCTGCAGGCGTGGCGCGGAAATGCGCCGCTGCATAGGCTGGCTGCAGGCTGGGCAGGCGCGCGGCAAGTTGCGCTCGGCGCTTGGCAGCAACGCTTCAAAGGGTCCGCAGGCAGCGCATTCAAAATCGTATAGCGGCATAGAGTGCTCCCGTTTAGTGCGAAGAGAATAATGTGGCCCGCTCTAACTTGGTGCGGGCCACGCGACAACGGCCAGTTTTAGCCTTTCCAGAGTGCTGTCGGGATTTCGTCGCTGGTTACCGCAATGGTTGGGCCGTCGGCGTTCGGCATGATGTCGAAATCAAAGATCTCGGTGGGGATCCATACCGTGGCGCAAACGTTGGGCACATCGACGATCCCGCTGATGTGGCCCTGCACGGGCGCCGTACCCAACAGCGAGTAAGCCTGGGCACCGCTATAACCGAACTTTTTCAGATACTCGATGGCATTCAAGCAGGCTTGGCGGTAGGCGACGTGGGCATCCAGATAATGCTGTTTGCCGTTTTCATCGACCGAGATGCCTTCGAAAATGAGGTGCTTTTTGTAGCTCGGGGCCATGTCGCTGGGCTGGAAGATCGGGTTTTTCACCGCGTATTTTTTCACGCCATCTTTGATCAGGTTGACGCGGATATGGATCCAGCCGGCCATTTCAATCGCGCCACAGAAGGTAATTTCGCCGTCGCCCTGGGAGAAGTGCAAATCGCCCATGGACAGGCCGCCACCTTTTACGTAGACCGGGAAAAATACCCGCGAACCTTTGGTCAAGTCCTTGATGTCACAGTTGCCGCCATGTTCGCGCGGCGGAACGGTGCGAGCACCTTCGTTGGCTACTTTGGCCGCAGCATCACCTTGTGCACGGCCAACATGCGCGGTAGGGGCATAGGGCGGATTCGCCAAGCCCGGTACGCGGTCTGGATCGGTATCAATCAGCGCCTGTTCACGCGTGTTCCACTCGTCGAGCAGTGATTGCGAAGGTAGGCAACCAATCAAACCGGGGTGCATAAGGCCAATGAACTCAACACCGGGGATGTGACGGGACTTGGTATAGATGCCGTTGAAGTCCCAAATAGTCTTGCGTGCTTCAGGGTAATGCTCAGTCAGGAAGCCGCCGCCGTTCTCTTTGGCGAATACGCCATTGAAGCCCCACATCTGATCGGCGAATGCACCGATGTCGAGAATGTCGACCACCATTAGGTCGCCAGGCTCAGCCCCTTCAACTGCGACCGGGCCGCTCAGGTAGTGCACCTTGGTCAGGTCCACGTCGCGCACGTCTTCGGCGCTGTCATTGTTGCTGATCTGGCCGCCAGTCCAGTCCATGCACTCGATGATGAAATCGGCGCCTGGCTTAACGGTGGCCACCATTGGCACGTCTGGGTGCCAGCGGTTGTGAATATTGTCGTGCTCCTGAGGGCTTTTGCTCAGGTCGATCTTGATCAGTGTTTCAGCCATGACAGGGAATCCTCTGCGTCGGGGGTAGTTTGTCAGGCCTTGGAACGGCCCGTCCTCAACCCAGAGCATGAGGCGTGCCATCTTTAATTACATTTTCAAACTGCAATAAAAACAACGGGTTATGTAGATTGTCAGTTGTCATTGGCATGTTTACGAGGCGCAGGTGTGACAATGTCATGCGCCGCATAGTGACAATGTCTTAACAATGTCAGGGTGGCATTGTCATTTTTCTTGTCGCGCATTTGACAATGCACCGCTGAGACTATGTAGGTGATTTATTTTTTTTATTTATCTGGCTGATTTTAATGAGGTTTTGAGATTGGCTAACTTATTTATTATGCCTTCTTGGTTGACTGGCACAGTGGTTGCTCTGGGGTAAGGGTGACAGGCGAGCGGGTAGGGAGTGAGACCCGTTCTCCGGTGTTACCCACACTAAGGAGATTTACCCTATGCAAGATTCAACACGCAGCAAACCGGCCTGGAAGCGCCGCCTTCTAGGGTTGGCGCTGAGTACTGGGTTGGGATTTACTGGTATGGCTGGTGCCGCTGAGGTCAATACCACTGGATTGGCCGTTACCGACGACACTGTTCAGGTCGGCATTCTCCATTCGGTCACCGGCACGATGGCGATCAGTGAAACCGGTTCGGTAGAAGCGGAAAAGCTGGCCATTGAACAGATCAATGCCATGGGCGGTGTGCTGGGGCGTCAAATTGAGATTATTCAGGAAGACGGTGCCAGTGACTGGCCGACCTTCGCTGAGAAAGCGCGCAAGCTACTCGTACAGGATCATGTCGCGGCCGTATTCGGTTGCTGGACATCCGCCTCACGCAAAGCGGTATTGCCCGTCTTCGAGAACCAGAACGGTATGCTTTATTACCCGACTTTCTACGAAGGCTTGGAACAGTCCAAGAACGTGATCTACACCGGTCAAGAAGCAACCCAGCAGATCATCGCTGGCCTGGATTGGATTGCTCAAGAGAAAGACGCCAAAACCTTCTACCTGGTTGGCTCTGACTACATTTGGCCACGCACCTCTAACAAGATCGCTCGCAAGCACATTGAAGATGTTTTGGGCGGCACTGTAGTAGGTGAAGAGTATTACCCACTAGGCAACACCAACTTCGGCTCGCTAATCAACAAGATCCGTCTGAAGAAGCCTGACGTTGTTTACTCCAGCATCGTTGGCGGCTCAAACGTCGCTTGGTGGAAGCAGCTTAAAGCAGCAGGTATCACTGCTGACCGTCAGACCATCATGACTATCTCCGTTACCGAAGACGAAGTGCTCGGCATCGGCGGTGAGAACATGGAAGGTTTCTACTCCGCAATGAAGTACTTCCAGTCACTGGATAATGAAAACAACGTTGCTTTCGTCAATGCGTTCAAAGAGCGCTGGGGCGATGACAGTGTTATCGGTGACGTAACCCAGGCCGCTTACCTTGGCCCGTGGTTGTGGAAAGCTGCAGTTGAGAAAGCCGGTAGCTTCGATGTTGATGCTGTTGCCGCTGCCTCTGCTGACATCGAGCTGACCACCGCTCCTGAAGGCTACGTGAAGGTTCATGAAAACCATCACCTCTGGAGCAAGCTGCGTGTAGGTCAATGGCAGGCAGATGGCCAGGCTAAGGTTGTTTACGAGTCTGAGCTGATCGAGCCAAACCCCTTCCCGGAAGGTTATCAATAAGACGCACTGATGACGTGAAGTAATCCGGTGCGGCCCTTGCGGCCGCACCCTTCCGAGTCTAGGAGAGTAATTATGGGCGGTTACACATCGCAGGAGCTGACGGCCATTTTCGTCATGCAGGGCTTCAGTGGCCTGAGCTTGTTCTGCGTCTTTCTGCTGATGGCCCTCGGGCTGGCAATCATTTTTGGGCAGATGGGCGTTATTAACATGGCCCATGGCGAGTTTCTTACTCTGGGTGCGTATATCACCTGGATGGTATCCGAGCTGGCTACGGAAACCTGGCCCTGGATGCAGGACTTTTATTTCCCCTTAGCGGTGGTGCTCGCCTTTGCGGGTACATTTATCTTGGGGTATCTGGTCGAGATGCTGTTGATCAGGCGCCTTTATAGTCGACCGCTGGATACGCTGCTGGCCACATGGGGCTTGGGGCTGATTCTGCAACAGATTTACCGTTCTACTTTCGGACCACGTGAAGTCAGCGTGACGATGCCTGACTGGCTGATGGGCTCTTGGGCACCGACCGACATTATTGATATTCCATTGAACGGCCTGTTAGTGATGGGTATTACCGCAATGATGACGCTGCTCGTAGTGATACTGCTGTATCGCTCGCGCTGGGGTATCAAGGTACGTGCCACCACACAGAACCGAGCAATGGCTAACGCCGCGGGTATCAATACCCAGCGGGTTGACCGCTTTACTTTCGCGTTGGGTTGCGGCATCGCCGGTGTGGCCGGTGCCGCTTTCACTACCATCGCCTCGACTGGGCCGACCACAGGTTCGCTCTACATCGTTGATACCTTCCTGGTAGTGGTGTTCGGTGGCGCGGCCAGTTTGCTTGGCACCGTGGTCTCGGCTTTTGGTATTGCCCAGTCGCAATCGATTCTCGAGTTCTTCCTAAGCGGCTCAATGGCCAAGGTGATCACCTTGCTGACCGTGGTTGGCATTCTGATGTTCCGTCCCCAGGGGCTATTTGCAAGCAAGGTGCGTCGTTGAGCGACGCCCTAGCTGGAGGTTATTGAAATGGATAAATGGATAGCAGCATTTGGGGGGCGGCAACGGCTGATGCAGTTGTTGGCGCTGGCAGTCCTGCTTCTGGTGATCTTGCCGCTGACGCTGGATGTCTTCCGGCTCAACCTGTTGGGCAAGTATCTGACCTACGCCTTTGTCGCTGTGGGGTTGGTACTGTGCTGGGGTTACGGGGGCATTCTCAGCTTGGGGCAAGGCGTGTTTTTCGGTATGGGCGGTTATTGCATGGCCATGTTTCTTAAACTGGAAGCTTCCAGCCCAGAAAACACGGCGATTCAAAGTACGCCGGGCATTCCCGACTTTATGGACTGGAACCAGGTCACTGAACTGCCAATGATGTGGGTGCCTTTCCACAGCCTGACGCTGACGGTCGTGTTAATCCTGACGGTGCCTGCGCTGTTCGCTTTCCTTATCGGCGCAGCGATGTTCAAGCGCCGCGTCGGTGGGGTTTACTTTGCGATCATCACTCAAGCGATTGCCTCTATTGCTACCATTTTGATCATCGGTCAACAGGGCTACACCGGTGGTATTAACGGTATCACTGACCTACGCACCCTGCTCGGCTGGGACATCCGGCCTGACAGCGCTAAATACCTACTGTATTTCCTCTGCTGTATCTTGTTGATTGTGTGCTTATTGATAGGCCAGTTCGTACTCAGCAGCCGTTACGGAAAGCTGCTCATCGCCATGCGCGACCAAGAAGACCGTGTGCGCTTCTCTGGATATGACGTCGCCAACATCAAGATCTTTGTGTTTGCATTAGCCGGCGTGTTCTCCGCAATAGGGGGTGCGATGTTTGCGCTTCAGGTCGGCTTCATGTCGCCTTCTTTCGTTGGCACCGTGGTATCCATTGAGATGGTGATTTTCTGCGCGGTGGGTGGCCGGTTGTCATTGATCGGCGCGGTTTACGGAGCCTTATTGGTCAACCTGGCGAAGACGATGTTGTCGGAGAGCTTTCCGCAGCTTTGGATTGTGTTTATGGGCGCGCTTTTTATCGGTGTAGTGCTGTTGTTCCCCCAAGGGCTCGCAGGCATCTACGAAGATTACGTTCGCCCTCGCTTTACAAACGTGTTCTCGCGCAAATCCGTTACTAAGGACAGTGGCGACAAGTCCGTCGCGCAGGAGGCTCAATCATGACATCTCCCATTTTGTTAGCCATTGAGGATCTGACTGTTTCGTTTGACGGCTTCAAAGCGGTGGATGGCTTGAACCTGTATGTCGAACGTAACGAGGTCCGTGTGGTGATCGGCCCGAATGGCGCAGGTAAAACGACGTTGTTGGATTTGATTTGTGGCAAGACCAAGGCATCGTCCGGATCAATCAAATTCAAAGACATCGAGCTGACCAAGTTGGTTGAGCACGACATCGTTAAAGCCGGAGTAGGGCGCAAATTCCAGACGCCATCGATCTACGAAAATCTCAGTGTCCGGGAAAATCTGGAGCTGTCTTACCCAAAGGGTCGGACCGTATTTGGCAGCCTGTTCTTTAAAGTCACCGATGAAGTTGCGGCCCGGGTGCTTGAGGTCGCGGAAGATACCTTCTTGAGTGATCGCCTGGACACCAGCGCCGGCCTGCTTAGCCATGGCCAAAAGCAGTGGCTGGAAATAGGTATGTTGCTAATTCAGGACCCAGAACTGCTGATGCTAGATGAGCCGGTTGCCGGTATGAGTGTGTCCGAGCGTGAAGCGACCGCTGAGCTGCTAGGTCGCATTAGCAAGAATCGGTCGGTGATAGTGATCGAGCATGACATGGACTTCGTGAAGGACATCGCCCACCGCGTCACCGTGCTGCACCAAGGCAAGCTGCTGGCAGAGGGGAAGATGGACGAAGTACAAAAAAACGAAAAAGTCATTGAGGTATACCTCGGTCACTGACCAATAAGGAGTTTAAGCATGTTGACGGTAAGCGATTTGCGGGTCAGTTACGGTATGAGTGAGGTAATCCACGGTATCAATCTAGAGGTTGGGGAAAATGAGACCGTGGCTATCATGGGGCGCAATGGCATGGGCAAGACCACATTGTTCAAGTCATTGATTGGCATGATCCCTTGTAGCGGAGGCGAAATAACCTTCAACGATAAGAAGCTCTCCAAGCTCCAGTCCTACCAGCGGGTGGCGAGCGGCATAGCCTACGTCCCCCAGGGGCGTATGGTGTTTCCTTCCCTGACAGTAGAAGAAAACATCATGGCCGGACTGGAGGTGACGGGGCGTCGAAAGGTGCCGGATGACATCTATGAGCTGTTCCCGGTGCTGCTGGAAATGCGCCACCGCAAGGCAGGTAACCTGTCGGGCGGGCAGCAACAACAGTTGGCCATTGGGCGGGCGCTGGCGGCGGATCCCAAAGTGTTGTTACTCGATGAGCCAACCGAGGGCATCCAGCCCTCGATCATCAAACAGTTGGCGACCACGCTGAACGAGATCAAGCAGCTACGCAAAATCAGTATTGTGGTGTCTGAGCAGGTGCTCAGCTTTGCCCTTAATGTCGCTGACCGCATGCTAGTGATAGACAAGGGTCAAATAGTGCACGAAGCGGTGGGCGAGCAGATCGACAGGGCGCACATCAGTAGCTATCTATCCGTATAAATAGGCTCCCCAAAGGCCTTAGGCCCAGCACCGATAAAAGGTGCTGGGCCTTTTTATTGCGTATCGGTAAATAAGCGCTTGACGCGGCGTGTGAGATCTCTATAATTCGCCCTCTCGCTGAGCAGGAAGCTCTAAGTAAAGCGCTTATGAATCAATAAGTTAGCTTGAAAATAAGGGTTGACAGGTAGGCGAGATGGCGTAGAATGCGCCGCTCTGGTTCGGGGCTGAAGTTAAGGTCTGAATCAGTCGATGAGAAGCTCTCATCAAGTTTGACGGAAGGTGTTGACAAGGGGTTTAGCTCCTGTAGAATGCGCCTCCCTGACACGCAACGGCAAAGCCGGAACGAGTCACTCAAGCGGTGTTTGAAGCGGTTAA
>Ga0207902_1000027_pt1 | contig 159372 bp, 125 predicted proteins | sample LinPmetageLP45_FD_184056 | JGI IMG/M metagenome (GOLD analysis project Ga0207902, IMG submission 184056) | Marine viral communities from the Pacific Ocean - LP-45 (SPAdes) | ecosystem: Environmental > Aquatic > Marine > Oceanic | place: Pacific Ocean | collected 2011-06-12
AATTTCGTTTTTGATGGCCATATCAGGGCTGTTCCGTATTAAATGTACGATATTTACCTAATTTGCCACACTTATAAGTAGTAACCCACCTCCGCAGCCATTTATTGGTGTGGTCTACAGAGGATTATGTCTTTTTAGAGGGGAAAATCCCTAGAACCCCTATATCGTTCAAAGAGGTGACTTGTGTGACATTTTCTAATTCAGCATTGGGCGGTGGGGCTTTGCTGGAAACATAATAACAGTGAGACAAATTGACTTCTTGCCCTGCTTGTATATCTCGCCAACTGTCACCAATCATGATACTTAAAGGTAGTGAAATAGAATGGTCTTCTGCGGCCTGTATTAACATGCCTGGATTAGGTTTGCGGCACACACACTGCTTTTTGTATGTCCCAATGCCGTGTTCTGGATGATGAGGACAAAAATACACAGACACTTCACCAATTCCGGCTTGGTAAAAGTCTTGCTGAACCGCGCTCATCAATGCCTTAAAATCATCTTCAGAATACAAGCCTCGTGCAATGCCCGACTGATTGGTAACGATGATAATTTTATAGCCCGCATTTTCAAAACGCGTTATTAGCGAGAATATGCCGTCTACATATTCAAAATCTTCGTACCGGCCCACATAACCATGGTCGACATTTACAATGCCATCACGGTCTAAAAATAAGGCTTTAACAGTGTGTGAACCCATGTTGTGCTATCTCTTCAACTGCATTCAAGCGGTTTCTGGCATTTTTAGCCAAGCTTGAACACGAAAATCAACGGTGACGTGGTTTAGCTTTTCAACAATGACAGCCAATCTATCCGGAGGTAAACGCCAGTAATAAGGCGTCATTTTTATCAACGCGATTTTTTGTTCATCGTTATCGAAATGCAAAGGGTAATTGACGGTTTCATCCAAAGTTTGTTCAAAACCCACCCGCTGTTCTTTTTCTACAGCATGTTTTGCGGGGTTGTCGTATACCAGCGACTTTAACTCGAACAAATGCATGGGTGCAGGGTCCACGGTAAGCAAGAGCCCACCCGCTTTTAACACCCGTGCATACTCTTCACTGCTACCGGGGGCAAAAACTTGAATTACAACATCTTGCGTATTTGATTCAATGGGCAAATCAAAGCTACTGGCCACAACAAACTGCTGCGATTTATACGCTTTCGCTGCTAATTCCACCGCAATTTTCGCAATATCACTACCACTGCCAGAAGTATTAATACCGTGGGCTTCTAAACCGGTTACTAGGGCGTTTAAATAACTCCCTTCCCCGCACCCTGCATCGTAGATTGCAAGCTCTTCTTTCCCATTGATACTGGCATTTTCACGCTTGCGTGTATCGGTGTAATACTGTGCCACTATATCGGTCATGCGTTGCTTTAACGGCCCATAACCATTGAGGTCGTGGAACTCTCTTCGAGCGCGAACCATACTTTTGTCGTCACCAGGTGACTTAGAGTTTTTAAATTGGACGGGAAGAAGGTTAACGTAGCCTGCTTTCGCTTTGTCAAAACTATGGTTATTGCTGCATTGGATGACCGAGGCGCTAATATCGATTGGGCTTCGGCAAAGTGGGCATTGCCACATAAAAAAGAGTCCACTGTAAAACTGTCTAATACTGGCAGCGAGTTTATCAAACTTCGCTGCCGGTGTCGTGGCTGCTTCAGCCTTGATACTAGGTTGTGAAAGTGTTTAAGGTAAAGTATGGCTCACACAATAAAGTGTGGCTATAAATCAGCCAATGGATGGGTTTCATTGGTCCAGGGTGAGTCAAAGAAGGATGCAACCACCTCTTCTGGCACATCTTCCACTCTCTTGTACTTCCATTTAGGCGATAAATCTTTTTCTATTAGCAATGCACGTACGCCTTCCTGAAACTCTCCATGTTGACCACAGCGACAAGACATAATAGCTTCCATACGAAAGCAATCAGCTAAAGACAACTCGGCCCCACGTTTGCACTCTTCAAATACTAAATGCGCTGTTATAGGTGACCCTTTAGCCAATGTAGATTGTGCCCGGCTTAACCACTTATCTTCGCTTACATCTGCTGATAATAAATTATTCACCACATCAGTTACATTATCGGGTTCACACCATTTCTCGATAACGGCTCGGTGAGATTTTACATTTGTTACAAGCTCATTTTCTGGCGTGTTAAGGCCGTTTAAAATAGTGGTAACTTGCCCGTTAAGTGACTCAGATTTATCATCAAGTTTCCACGAGAAGCTTTGCAGTGCATCAAACATGGCGGGCTGTTGATCAGACGCCACTAATACATCAGCTAATTCTACGTAACAGGCGTCTGCCCCATTCATTTGTACACCGGTTAGTCCTAAGAAAAGGCCAGTTTTGCCTGGTAAGCGTGGCAGAAAATAGCTGCCTCCTACATCAGGATATAACCCAATGGTTATTTCAGGCATAGCAAGACGTGACGTTTCGGTGACCACGCGATGGCTTGCACCACAGATTAACCCCATTCCACCGCCCATAACGATACCAGAGCCCCACACAATAATGGGTTTGGTGTAATGATGAATTGTATAATCGAGGGTATATTCGGTACGGAAAAAGGAAGCTAGAAAATCAGGAATTTCGCCATTCGATTCAAGCATTGCGTTGTACATAGAGACAATATCGCCACCGGCACAAAATGCTTTTTCCCCTGCCGCTTTTAATACGACACAAACGAGATCGCTTCTATTTGCCCATGCTTGCAGTGCGTCTAATAACAAACTCGCCATTTCTAAATCTAACGCATTTAGGGCTTTCGGCTTATTTAGGGTAAGCACGCCAATCGTATGCCCTGACTGTGTTGCGATTTCTTCAACAATCACTACAGATTTTGTATGTTCCACTTTTTACTCCTTGTAGCATCAGCTCTTCTTTTTCATCAAGCCTGTTATCACAGAACGCTATTTTCATCGCTTAGCAAGCGCCTTCCGATGATAACTCGCATAATTTCGTTTGTGCCTTCCAATATTTGATGTACCCGCACATCTCTTACGTGACGTTCTAACGGATATTCTTTGATATAGCCGTATCCACCATGCAACTGTAACGCGTCGTTACACACCTTAAAACCCACATCTGTGGCAAATCGTTTCGCCATTGCGCAATAGGTACTGCTATCGGCATGTTTACTATCAAGCTTACTGGCTGCCATTCTCACCATTTGTCGGGCAGCAACCAATTCAGTTGCCATATCTGCTAATTTGAATTGCAACGCTTGGAAAGTAGCAATGGGTTTTCCAAATTGCTCACGCTCAGTGAGATACTGCCTAGCCACATTAAGCGCTTGTTGCGCCGTTCCTATGGAGCATGTTGCTATATTAATTCTCCCACCGTCTAACCCTTGCATAGCCATTTTAAAGCCTTGGCCTTCATCACCTAAACGACACGACGCATCAATCTTTACGTTGTCGAAAGTGATCATTCTGGTTGGCTGGGCATTCCAGCCCATTTTCTCTTCCGCTTTGCCGTAAATAATACCGTCGGCATCAGCGGGAACAGCAAACGCACTGATCCCTTTTGGGCCGTCTCCACCGGTTCTAGCCATTACCACAAGCACGTCGGTACTTCCTGCGCCTGAAATAAACACTTTTGCGCCGTTGAGCACATAGCCATTATCTACCGGCGTAGCTTTAGTTTTCAATGAAGCAGCATCTGAGCCAGCACCGGGCTCGGTTAAGCAATAAGAAGCCAGTTTTTCCCCTGATACAAGTACTTCACACCATTGCTTTTTAGTCGCTTCTTGGCCCCAAGTAGCAATCATCCACGTGGCCATGTTGTGAATGGTCAACATGGCAGTGGTGGTAGTGCACCCCATGGAAAGCTGCTCAAAAATAATAGATGCATCAAGGCGCGATAATCCCAGCCCGCCTTCTGATTCGGGGGTATATAAACCACAAAAACCTAGTTCACCCGCTTTTTTAATGGCCTCAACGGGAAAGTGATGGTCTCTGTCCCATTGAGCTGCATGGGGGGCAAATTCCTGCATCGCAAATTGACGGGCGGTTTCTTCAAAGGCGAGTTGATCATCTGAAAGGTCGAAATTCATATTACTTGCCCTTCTGGGTAATAAATTGGTGATGTATTATGCCTGTATCAACTAGAACACAAGCATTGAGTAGTCAGTCGTAAATACAGTATATAACAACTTACCTTCACGTAAACGTAAACATCAAAAATAAATAAAGTTAATGTGAAATAATTGTGAAAAATACAGTTATACATTAATCTAATTTTCAACTCCCCTTGCCTTAAAATAATAAATAAAGACATATAGTTAGAAAGTTAAACTTACGGCTAATGCACTTTACACCCAGCGCTGATAAGCTATGTTTATTAAAACACTACTATACTGACACCTCTTGGATTATCGGATTGCTATTGTTGAAGATAACGCAACTGCGCGCACCACGTTGCGGGGGCACCTCCTGCCCATTGCAAAATTAAACGTGAGCAGTTTTGGTTCAGGTGTAGAACTTAAATCGGCGTTACGTAAGCAGCATTTCGAACTCATCATTATGGACTACCACTTAGGCCAAGGAAGAACAGGAGTGGAATGGGTGCAAAGCCTTAAAGAATCAGGTTTTATTCGCCCTAGCACCGGCCTTATTTTTCTTACCTCCGATCGTTCTCCGCAAACCATCGGCCGCATAATGGATTTGCAACCTGATGCGTTGCTTATAAAACCTTACACGATTGCCTCGTTGTCTCGTCAAATTAAGCACTATTTGAGCTATCGTAAGTATATTGAGCCCGTGTTACGGGAAATGGATAACAAACAACGCCCTTCTGCTATCACACTGTTACGTAAAAAATTGCGAGAAGGCGTACCACCAAGGCTAGCGTCTGATGTAGGTAAACTTTACGCCAAACTCTTGTTTGAAAACGAAGATATTTTACATGCGATGCGTGTATATGATGATGTACTCACGCGTTCAGATAAAGTACTTTGGGCACAGTGGGGCAAAATTAGGTGCCAATATGCGGCGGGACTATGGCCCGATTGCCAAGACGAACTTAGTGGTATGGTAACTTCAACCCTAGCGCGAGACAGCGCGTTTGAATGGCTTGCCTCTCTATCTTTTGAGCAAAAGTCGTATGAGCAAGTAGAGACCTATTTAAGCCAGATAAAGTTCAGCGATCTTAGTTTACCCGCTGCTAGGTTAAAATCTCTCGCGTATCAAAAACAGGACAAGGTGGTAGAGGCTATAGATCTGCTCCAAAAAAAGCGCGCTATGCATCGAAGTGCCAGAGACAGATTTAACGATTTCACCTTCGAATTGGCGGAGTTTTACTTATTGCTAGCAGAAGAAGCGCCTAGTACCAATCGAGAAGAAAGCTTAAGCCAAGCTCGTAAGTTAGTTGGCTTGGCAGGTCGCAGTCAAAGTGATCGCCAAGTATTGCAAAAAAGAGACTACCTACTGGCCTTTTCAGCCATTTTAGAAAGCGAAGATCAAAAAGCCGCTCACTTACTTGAAAGTGACTACATGGATGATTACTTGCGTACCGAGCCTTCGATGCTAGTGATTGCCGCAAAAGTACATCATGGTTTGGGCGAGGAAGGTAAAGCTAGCCAATTACTTGCCCTTGCAAAGCAGAAGAATGCCGAGCTGCAGATCATCTCAGAGCAGGTTGCTAACGACGATCTTATTTTTAGTGGTGGTGAGCGCCTGGGCCTTAATCATGACCAGGCAGTTATGCTAAATGAAACCGGTACACAGTTGTTTATGAACAAACAATACTTGCCGGCAATGAAACATTTCTATGATGCATTGAATTTATCGCCAGAAACGGCAGCATTCGGGCTTAATTTATTGCAGTGCATGATTGAATCAGACACCGCCGTTTATCGCAAATACGGAATTCGCAAACTGCTTCGTGTTATTGCTGATATGGCACTTTCAGATAGTAATCATCATAGGCTCACCCAATTAAACCTAACGGCCCAAGCTAATGCAGAAAAGCTAATAGCCCCTGCTATCAACGAAGACAACAAGCACCATTAAACGTTAGGTATAAACTGACCAAGTGTGCTCATACCGATGGTATGTTATTTCAAACGCATTAGTAGGCTTGATGTATCCCAGCGATGGCCACCCATTTTCTGAACGTCGCCATAATATTGGTCGACCAAGGCCGTTAGCGCTAATGTTGAACCATTTCGACGCGCTTCATCAAGGGCAATAGATAAATCTTTTCGCATCCAATCTACCGCAAAGCCATAATCATAATGGTTTTCGAGCATGGTAGACGCACGATTTTCCATTTGCCAAGATTGTGCAGCGCCTTTACTAATGACATCAATCACCGCTTTACAATCTAATCCTGCTTTTTGACCAAAATGAAGTGCCTCCGCTAGCCCTTGAACAATACCGGCAATGCAAATTTGGTTCATCATTTTTGCTAACTGGCCACTACCACTTTCACCTAGCAATTGACTGTGTCTAGCATAAGCAGAAAAAACAGCTTCAGCACGGTCAAAAGCCTGTTGTTCGCCTCCCACCATAACGGTAAGCAAACCATTTTCAGCACCGGCCTGGCCGCCTGACACTGGTGCATCTAAAAAGGCGATAGACTGCTTTTGACATAGTGAAAACATTTCACGCGCTACTTCTGCCGACGCGGTAGTGTGATCTATCAGTAGTGTACCCGGCCCCATCGTACCTAAGGCTTGGCTGGCAACGTCTTTAACATCGTTGTCGTTACCTACGCACATCAACACTATATCAGCATCTTTTGCGGCTTCTGCTGGGGATAGGGCAAGGGCGCCCTGAAACTCTTTAACCCACTTATCTGACTTCGCTTTTGTGCGATTATAAACAGTAACATCGAAGCCTGATTTTGCTAGATGCCCTGCCATGGGGTAGCCCATCACGCCAAGCCCTAGAAAACTGACTTTTATCGATGCATTATCGATAGGTGAACCTACAGATGAAGACGTTGTAGTTGTATTATTTGACATAGTGTAACTCTCGTCATAACTGATTATACTGAAGCGAAGTGTAACAAACTTTCTGATAACTAAAACAAAACAATAACTAAAATAAAGAGAAGCGCTATGAGCATATATAGTCACCAAGTGGTTAAAAATAACGGCGAAGCTATTGCTATGTCAGACTTTAAAGGCAAAGTATTACTTATCGTTAATACCGCCAGTAAATGTGGCTTTACTAATCAATATGAAGGTTTAGAAAAACTCTATAAAGCATATAGTCCGAAGGGCTTCGAAATATTGGCATTTCCTTGCGATCAATTTGGTCACCAGGAACCGGGTTCAGATGATGATATTGCTCAATTTTGTAGTATGAACTTTGGAGTTTCTTTCCCATTATTTAAAAAAACTGACGTTAATGGAACGCAAACCCATCCTCTTTACGTTGAATTAAAATCACAAGCACCTGGTTTACTTGGCTCTAAACGCATAAAGTGGAATTTCACTAAGTTTCTCGTCGATGCCAATGGAAACGTGGTAAAGCGTTACGCCCCAACCACGAAGCCGAATGAAATAAGCAATGATATTGATGGACTCTTAAAAGCCTAAATTATTAACTATTAATGAAGAGGGAGTGCAATATAATGAAAGTCGCCTTTTTTAGCGCTAAGCCTTATGAAGAAACTGTTTTTAAGGCAGCAGCCTTGAGCTTAGAAAAAGCCTTGAGCGTAGAAAAAACTGAGAGCCTCCCCCCTATTTCCTTTACTTATTTCCCTCATCAACTCACCGCTGAGACTGCCTTGCTTTGCCAAGGTTTCGATGCTGTCTGTGTTTTCGTCAATGATGAACTTAACGCGAAAACTTTGTATATTTTGCATGAGGCTGGCATCAAGCATATTGCCCTACGCTGCGCCGGTTTCAATAATGTTGATATCGCAACAGCTCATGAACTCAATATCAGTGTATCGAGAGTACCTGCCTACAGCCCGGAAACCGTGGCTGAACACACGTTAGCACTCATTCTTACGCTAAATCGCAAGACACATAAAGCCTATAACAGGGTGAAAGAAGGTAACTTTGAATTAAGCGGTTTACTGGGTTTCACTTTACACAACAAAACAGTAGGCGTGATAGGTACAGGGCGTATTGGCCAATCGGTGATCCGAATTTTGAAAGGCTTTGGTTGCAATGTCTTATGCTACGACCCCTACCCTAATGAGCAACTTAAACAGGAAGGCGTTGTTTACACGTCACTTGAATCGCTTTTTAGCCAAAGCCATATTGTTACTCTTCACTGCCCGCTTACCGAGCAAAGCTATCACCTTATCAATGAGTCGAGTATTGCCCTCATGCCCAAAGGCGCCATGCTGATAAACACATCACGTGGCGGATTGATTGATGATAAGTCGGTAATCAATGCGCTAAAAAGTGGGCATTTAGGGTATGTGGGTTTGGACGTTTATGAGCGAGAATCAGAGTTGTTTTTCAGTGACCATTCACAAGATATTATTCAAGACGACGTATTTCAGCGTTTACTCACGTTTCCCAATGTATTGGTAACCGGGCATCAAGGCTTTTTCACCAAAGAAGCTTTGAGTGAGATTGCCGCCATAACCCTAGATAACTTACGGTTCTTTGCCGGTGACTCTAGCTTGAACGTTAACAACAATATGGTTCAGCACACAACTTAAGGGGCTTATTTTAAAGGCTTGGCTTAACGGGCTTAAGCTAATGAGCATAGCTTCAAGCACAAAGTTTAAAGAAAATAGTAGAAAAGTAGCAATATTTGCTACTTTTCCAACACAAGATGGAAGTACTTACCTAACCACATAAATGGCTCTGTTTGGTTATAGGTTCGTTCTAGGTTTACCAACCCTTCAAACTGGGTAGTTTGATGCTCTGGGTTCTTCAAGTAATCATGAAAACATCGTATGCCAGTTTTCGCTTTTACCGTAAAACCAATAGACTCACAAAAATCGCTGGCTTGTTTAGCCGGTAACGGATTTTTAGGGTTAAGGCGAACTTGGTTCCTGACTTTCATACCTTGCGCAATGTAATCAAAATTACCGTAAATTGCGTTAGTCATTAAGTTTGCATCACGGTTAAAAAAACTCAGGCTTAATATTGCCCCTTTACGCATGTTGTCATAGAGAAACTGAATAGCTTGGTAGGGCTCATTCAACCATTCCAAAACAGCGTGGCACACTATAAAATCAAAGTCTTCCATATTTTGAATATCTAACAAATATTGATGTTGAATATTCACGTTTGAAAACGTTTTTAAATTTTCTTTAGCATGAACCAATACATCTTCTGACCCATCAGTTAGCAACACACTATGCCCTAACGATGCCAAGTGAGCGGCCATCACACCTGTGCCGCCCCCCACTTCTAGTACCTTTTTAGGCAGTGTACTTTCTGTTAATTCAACAAAAGGGGCTAAGGCTTCACAAAGCATAATTTGTCTAAGCTTACCTTTTGTAGTGCCATAGATGTTATCGGCAAACTTTGCGGCTATACCGTCAAAAATATGATCTGATTTTTGTGTCATGCTGGATTTGGAATATCGATAAAAGAGACGTCGAGGTTAAACTCGATTTGAATGTGCTCACCTAATGCCTTCACGCCGTAGCGCTCAGTGGCATGATGACCCGCCGCAAAAAAGCTAATGCCCATTTCACGCGCCGTATGAATAGTTTGTTCAGACACTTCACCGGTAATAAACGCATCTACCCCTGCCGCAACAGCTTGCTCTATAAAGCCTTGACCGCCACCTGTACACCACGCAACGGTTTTAATAGCTTTAGTATCATCACCTTCCGCTAATACAGCGTGTCCTAACTTATCAGCTAAAAACTGCTGTAGGTCATGCTGAGATATTGGGCTTTCGAACTCCCCTTTCATAACCACACCCGTAGGTTTTACGCCGCTTAGGGCTTGTACATTGTCAATATTAAGCAGTGCCGCAAGCTGTCGGTTATTCCCAAACTCGGGGTGAACATCCAATGGTAGATGGTATGCGTATAAATTAATATCGTGTGCAAGTAATGCCTTGATGCGCTTTTTCTTCATGCCGCTAATCGCTTGCGACTCGCCTTTCCAAAAATAGCCATGATGCACCACGATGGCATCGGCATTTTCTGCAATGGCGGCATCAATCAAGGCTTGTGAGGCCGTTACCCCTGTTACCACACGTTGAATTTCTGGCTTGCCTTCAACTTGCAGACCATTAGGGCAATAGTCGCTAATCTCATGGGCTCTAAGTGTGCCATCTAGATAGCGTTTAAGTTCAAGGTTACTTACTGACACAAACACTCCGGTTAACTGTTATACAATCACTTCAACAATCATGTTGAACCTATAGAATTGTTAAGCATTATACTAATTTTAAACGGCTACTGCCGTCCTTTCTTTTTACACATGCCATGCTCATGTGGGGACTTGTTGAATAGTATATTAAGCCAAGACCACACAATAATTTATAGCGTTAAACTCACTAGTCCACGCTCAATGTTAACTGTAATATAACCTATGTAGAGTGTTAATTTGTCTTGCCTTCAAAACACATCAATTTATGTGACGACGCAACTAAGGACTAGTTATGTCAATTAAAACAGTAATTACTCATCAATATCACTTACCGATGAGCATCGAAGAGATGGTGGCATTAAGTGATGGTCGCTGCGCAGCTTTGAGTTGGAGAAAGGATGCTGGATATCAATTTATCCTACTGCAAGACGGCAGCGTTGATACGCTTCCCTTCGTTATACCTTATGAACTAGGAGTGCTTTCGTGTGCAGCGTTATTTATTACAAAAACGGGGTTCGGCTGTGTTTTTCACGATAGTGTTGTCATATATACATTCACAGACAAAGAATTCAAAACATACCCTTTTTCAACACCCTTACCGTTAGATGCAGCTAAGCACTCCACTGCGCCGGTAAAAGCATACATGGATGAACTTACCGGAACAATCCACGTAATTTTAGAAGATTATTTTTATAAAAGGCGTGGACGATTTATTTCGACAATAAGTTTAAATAACAACATTGCTTACTATTCACCATTATATACTTTTCCTTTCAATACGGCTTGGTATTACGAATGTGCCGATATCTGTTTTAATGAAGGGCCACTTGTACACATCATTAATTGTCCATTCATGTGGCGTAAAATTGAGCCATGCCCATCAAACTCAGCGCACTTAATGAAACTAAACGATGACGGAAACTTTCAAGTGACTCCTACGATACACGGCCGCGGAAGTTTTTCTTCAGATAAACAATACTTGATGGTTAAATCAATCTTTAGTCCTTACAGCATTCATTTTTATACACTGGACGGAGCTAAAGCTTATGTTTTAAATCTGACACCCAAACGGGTACTAGGGAACATTGATAAGAAGTGGCTTGAAAACGTCGATAAGTTTAATGACACATTGTGGCTTGCGCACGATCACGACGTAACTCAGGTTAGGCTTTTGTAATAAACGCCGCTCGAGCTACCACTCCCCGCTCTTATTTAAAATATCCGTAATGGACTTTGCAATTTCCCAGCGCGGTGTATCACTTGAGTTACTCAGTATAATTATTGCGTTTTTACTGTCTGGATATGTAAGCACTAGCGATTTGTACCCACGAATACTACCTGGATGCCTAGCGACTTTCCCATATTCATTCTCATAAACCTGCCAACCTAGTGCCATGTATATTTCACCCCACGTGGTTTTTACTTGTGGCACTAACATCGCATCGAAGGATTGCTTATCTAAAATGACAGGAGCGTGGTTAAGCGTGAGCGTAAGCCATTGGCTTAAATCGTATACATTAGCAATGAGGCCTTCACTGGGGTTAAAAGCTAAGTCATAGGGTCGCTGCTCAAGCTTGTCTATTAACTTTCCCCTGTAGGTTGGGTGCGTTTCAGCGAAATTTTCATTTGAGCCATCATAAAAATGACTTTTTCTGATTTTTGCTGGCTTAAAAATATTGTCATAGATGAAAGCGTCATAGCGCTGACCACTAACTGAGAGAATGATCTCACCCAACAGATTATAATTAGTGTCACTATACACAAAGCTGTGACTTTCAGACTCTTCGGGGACAGCGCCTCTCACCAATTCTAAATAACGCTTCAGCGATCTACCTTGTTTAACACTCACAGGCCTAATAACGTCCGTTAAGCCTGAAGAATGGGTGAGTAATTGCTTTATAGTAATTTGAGATTTTTCAAGCTGGGGGATGTATAAACCCACTTCGTCATCGAGGCTTAATTTTCTTCGCTCTACTAATTTCATTATGGCTTGCGCGGTGAAAAGTTTAGAAATTGACGCAGCCCTGAATAGCGTTTTATCCGTTGTGGGCTTGGTTAACTTCTCATCTAGGTAGCCGAAACCTTCAATATAACTGACTTTGCCGGCAGTAATGACCGCGACTGCCATTGCGGGAATAGCAGACTCACCTCGAACTTCATCCAAATACTGAGTCAGCTCCTTATGACTGCCCGGTTCGGCGGAAATAGCATTTACTGAAAAAATGAATAGTGTTGAAATAGTAAAGTTACGGCATATATACCCAAACGCGTATTCAGTATTCACAAAGGGTTTCCCTACTCATAGCCAAAATTAAAAATAACTTCGGCTATGCCGTTTTAAAATGAAAGTAGCGGTTGGTTCACGATGAAGGTAGAGGACGTAGTTACCAGAATTTTAATACGTTTGCTGCCAGATAACCTACACCTATACCGAAGCACATCATAGAAATTGTTCTAATGAACTTCAAAACCTTTGAAGCATCGTATATTTGCTTACCTTTGAGCAATGAATCAATTATATGATCCTGCCCCGTAATCGACAAAATAATGGAAGCCACAAAAAAGCCGAGGGAGACATAAAGATCTTTATCTGCTTCTATGGCTTTCAATTGAACAAGAACGACGATTGCACCAATAGCAGCGGAAGATAACCACGCATATTGTTTTAGTAATTCAAAATGTAATTCTGTGGTTAGGGTCTCATTTTTGATTTTATTCTGTTGGGCTGAATCTAGTTCCGGTTTTTCTTCTAATTCCAATGAATCCATTATAAACATCCAATTTTAATGTAGATCTACTCTCATTGATGAGGCTAATAATACTTTTGCAATTTTCTTACAGGAGATGAACCAACAGCATTTCATTAGTTGCGTTCAATTTACCGACTTTGTCTAGTAGGCTCAAACGTATCATATCTTGGCAGCGCAGCATCTAAGTTGTCCCAGTTTGCTTTTGACGTAACAAAGTTGTGAGAGATGGGTCTTTCTGAAATATCTGAATCTACAATACCAAGCCGAATTCTCAGTTTTTCAGGATTAGCTGCATTTGAACTATAAATGGGTGATGCACAGGTCGAGCAAAAATGTCTATTTTTACCCGGTTTAAATTCGTAAGTAGCCAGTTTCTTTTGTGGGTCTATTAGGCGGAATTCGTTAGCATTGATAAAGCCATTGGTGGCATAGGCAGTACCACTATTCTTTCTACAAAGTGAGCAATGACAATGAATGATGTCATCTATCGAGCCTAAAATCTCCACGCTTATTTCGCCGCACAGACAGGTTCCGTAATACATATATACTTCCTTTTACTTAATCCCTATCTAGAATGCATGTTATCCACCCTCGGTAACTTGACACTCTGACCCCATTTTTTAGTTATTTTGTGAAATGTTACCAGCAACACCTTGTGCTACAAACGGTACTAGGTGACTGATCACCTCTTCAATATTCACATGCTTGTGAAAATCTGACTCAGCGATTTCTGTCAACGCTCGACTTGAAGCCATTGAGAAGACAAAACTACCCATTGCAAAGTGCAAGCGCCAGAAAAGCGCTTCTTCAGGTAGGTCGGGTAAGCACTGTTGAATAGCGTCAACCAAGGCTCTAATTGTCTCGCCATAATCGTTCATAATGAAACGGCGCAAATGACCTTGGGTTTCGTTATACCCTCGGCCCAATAGCTGGACAAAAATGGCTGTGCCCGACGGTCTTAGCACATTGAGTTTCAACATAGGAGGAATAAGTGCATACAACAAGGTAGCAACACCTTCGCTACCGGAAGATACCTTATTGTTGGCAAGGCAGGTATTCACTTCAGGCATCAAAACATCGAAATACCTTTTTAGCACTGCCTGAATAAGGTTCTTCTTACTACCAAAGTGATAATTGACTGACGCTAGATTAACCTCGGCCCGAGTCGTAATCTCGCGCATCGATGTCTGCGTGAACCCTTGCTCTGAAAAGAGCAGTTCAGCAGCATCTAAAATATCAGCTTTAGTTTGCTTCGCCATTTTTTATTTTTCTTTAACCTAAGTCTCATCACGCCCGTTCAATCATGTAAAAACGACTCGGAACGGGGCGAAAAGGTTACGCATAACCACAAAAGAATGCTGTAACCTATTATTTTATATTAATTATTATTAAAACCAGTGCCTTGCTTTGTTCCAAGTCTGCATGACTACCCGTTCTGCAACAGCTGCAACCGACAGCCCTAGTTTTTCTGCCACATTCTTTTTCAACGAGTACTTAACCTTAAATATTTCGCGCTCTGGGAAGTGCGATAAAATGTAATCGTCTGAGGTTGAAAGCGCATCTACCAAACCTAGTTCTTTTGCTTTAACACCAGGCCAATATTCACCCGTTGCCACTTTCTCAATGTTCATATCAGGGCGCTGACTATGAACGAAGTCTTTAAATAACGTGTGAATTTCTTCAATTTCTTCTTTAAATTTTGCACGCCCTTCGTCATTATTTTCGCCAAACACGGTAAGCGTACGTTTGTATTCACCTGCCGTATGTTGCTCAAATTCCACATCGTTCTTCTTCAATAATTTGTTGAAGTTCGGCAATTGCGCTAACACACCAATTGAACCGATATAAGCAAATTGTGATGCTAACAATTTATCTGCCACACAAGCCATCATGTAGCCGCCACTGGCAGCTACTTTGTCTACCGCGATGGTTAATGTTAGGCCTTTTTCTTTGATGCGCTGTAACTGCGAAGCCGCTAGTCCGTAACCATGTACCACACCACCACCACTTTCCAAGCGCACAAGTACTTCATCTTCTTTGTTAGCCACACATAAAATAGCGGTTATCTCTTCACGTAAGTGTTCAACCTCGTTGGCATCCATAGAGCCTTTAAAATCAATCACAAATAACCGAGACTTTTCTTCTTCATCGTTCGCTTTTTTACTTTTGCTTTTGGCCTTATCTTCTTTCTTCTGCTTTTTAGCCAATTGCTTCAATGCTGCTTTGTCGAGCAACACTTGCTTCGCGTAATGAGTAATGTCTTTTAGTTGCTCTGAAAGAGAGATTATTTCTAACTGACCTTTACCCTGTTTCTGCTTACTAGCAACGCCAACGATGGTCGATACCACAATAATAAACGTGATAACCAAGGTAACGGCCTTAGCCACAAATAAACCGTATTCGTACAAAAACTCCAAACCTATCTCCTAGTACAAAATAAAAGGGTCTGTTATCAGACCCTTCTTAACGACCTTATTGTCCTAAATAGAACTTACATTAAGGCGACTTTATATAATGGCGCCTATAATAGCAGTCTAATTTTCCTCTGACGATAGGGTTAATGTACTGATTGTATTTGCAGATATTTCTTCGTCGGTAAAATACAAATCACGTAACGTGGGTTGAGCCGAGTAAAGCTCGGTTTGATCAGTCGAATGTTCACTGCCATACCCCCTAGATTGAGAGTATGAAAGAAGACCTCTGCCTTGTGGCCCCTCTTCAGTAAAGTTAATGACCATCATCCAACTGCTACCATAATTAATATGATAACCCTCTGCTTCTGCGCTCATAATGGTATTACTGTTAAGCGGTGCATAGGTATGTCTTGGCAGTAAAGTGCCATTGTTCCCCGGCACAATATTAAACACATTAAAGCCACCTTCAATGTTATGTGCCCCAGCCCATGGAAGTTTAATTCCCGATGCAGACCCGTCTGGAAGGCTCCGTTCTACAAATTGTACTTCGCCTAAGGTTGCATCAAGCGCTACACCGGCTTGGTTAACAACATGAACTGCAGCAGCAAATTGATTAATTGTGGTGTCATTCTGCAATAAACCACTTGGCGTGGTAACAGGGTTATCAACAGAAAACGGTGTTTCCCACTGGGGATCCCTGTCGAATTGAAACGCAAACTCTCTAAATACATGCGCCCCAACACTGTCTTTGTTCATGGTGCCATCCCACGAGGCCAATGCTGCACAGCCAGCGGAGATATCCACGTCTTCACCATTTACCGTAACAGGATCACTACCTTGGGCAGTACAAGCTTGAAGTAAGCTAGGCAACACCATATCGGCCAGCATGCTTCGGTTGTTAAGTAGCAAGGTTTCCACTTCGTCAGGCGTGAATGTGTTGTCACTACCTGCTTCAGATTCAATAAATTGCTGAGCTAACCGTGATCGCAGACTTTGTTGATTTTCCACATTGCCATAAAGTGGCGAAACACCCGTGATAGGTGATGATAAATTTGTTAACCAGAAGCTGTTGTTGGAGTTTTGAACTGAATCTGTTCCTTCATATTTTGGTGCTTCCTCGTAAGGTACAGGTCCATCAAAATCAAACGCTGAGGCAAAACCGGGTAAAACAGTAAAACCTGCCGCTATCTTGGTTTGTATTAAAACAGGATTAGTGGTTAATTCTGAAATGGCGGTTTCAGTTAAGTTGGGCACAGTAGAATCGTCAATATAAAATACCTGACCGTCCGCTGAAGCAGACATGGTGTTGTTAAAAATAACACCATCATAGTCTTTGAAGGCTTGTTTAAACTCATCCATAGAGCCCGCCATATTCATCGCTAGCCAGTGATCAACAACATCCAAATTCGGCAAATTTGCATCTTTAATGGCAAACGCATTTGTGTCCGTCCACTCAAAATTACCCGGCACTTCAATCATAGGCCCGTAATTTGTGTAATAGGCTGTTTTATTGAGCATGATGGTTTGACCTGGTGCCACCGCCACCTCAATCTGCATTGGCTTCTCGTAAATGGTTCGTTTACTACCATCAACCCTGTGGGTAAGACCCGTATCATCATCTTCATCTAACGTTAATTGATAAACGACAAAGTGCTCAGCGGTAGAAAAGGTGTGTGTCCATGCAACGTTTTCGTTGAAGCCTATATTCACCGCACCTGGTAACCCCGTTAAAGAGCCACCTGTTACGTTTAAATAACCTGGTATTTGCGTATGGAACTGCCAAAAACGTAAATTCCCTGTGTGAGGAAAATGGGGGTTTCCTAGAACCATTCCCATACCGTTAGTGGTTTTGTCGCTCCCTAATCCCCAGCCGTTTGAACCCATGTCTTGCGGATTTTTTTCCGGCAGTACTATGGTAGGGTTAATGTTAAATGGCATGGCATTTACTCGCCTATTCGCCGCCATGGCAGTGGCTGATGCATCTGTCTCTTGTGAAGCGATGTTCGTGTTTGCCGCAGGTGTAGGTAAGTAACTTTCCCCTTCAGGCGCCGCTAAAAACATTGGGCCTAAAAAGTTAGCAGCACCGGGGAGTAAAGCAACACCCAGTGAATACGTTAATAAATCAGTACTGTCAATTTCTGTTACCCAAGGCTGTCCAGCACACGATTGATCTTGGTCAGCCACAGGGGTGTCGGCCAAGTAGCGGTTATAACCTGCTGTATAACCTTGAAACATGGCTCTTGAGTTTGCTGACATGCGTGCTAAATTTTCTTCAGCCAGCGCACGAATCCCTAGTGTTAAAAAGCCGAAATCGTTAATAAGATGCTCTGAATCACCACTGCCCGCTTGGTTGTCGGGTCCAAAGTATTTCGAGCGCTCAGAATTATATTTAATAATTTGATCGGCTAAAACACACAAATTATCTTTAGCAAACGCATAACCCACCCCGTAGGCCATACTTTCTAGATTATCCGCTTTAATATGAGGTACACCGTAAGTCGTCCACGTTATGTCAGCCGTTAATACACCATCTGTATCGAAAGCTGGTACCGGTGTAGGTGTAGGTTCAACGGGAGATGGCTCAGGGGTGGTAGGCGTTTGAACGTTATCAAAATTATTATCGTTCCCTCCACAACCTACTAGCGTGGCAGCAATAGAGGCTGCGAGAAGTGTACGATATGGCAAAATACGATTTTTTGGTATTTTCACAAACTGTCCCTTATTGTTGTAATACTCGAAATCAAGATCCTGTATCTTTTTTTCTTCAACAGATCCGACCAATTAACACTACATTAACAATAAGAAACATTCAAACAACATTTTGATCTTTAGCTTAAATAAGCAAAAAAAAAGACCGACATAAGTCGGCCTTTTCATAATTACAAATCAACTAGTTACATATCGTTAGTTAGATACAACCGTTTCATCAGTAATGGGTAATACTGTAGCGTCAGTAGAAATATACCCGGCTACTTCTCTTTGCATTTCAGCCGTAACTTCAGCGCTGGAGGCTGGGCTTAAACTTGATGCATGCGCACCACTGTTAAATAAGACCAAGCCACTTAGTGCATCGGTACCAGATTGGGTAGTCGTGACCTGCTCTAAACCAATGGTATTGGCAAGCGCTAACTGGCCAGACAATGGTAATGATGTGGTTACTGGTATCACTTGGTCAGGCAGGTTTTCTTCGCCGCCATCACCTACTACCGTCATCATGTGTACTGGTGTCGTTTCACCAAGCGTAGTGGCATAGTTAGTTGGGTCTCCAGCATCCATCACAGTTTGTGCTGCAAATGCAAACTCAGCAAGTACCGCATTTACTTCTGCTGCTTGCTCATCACTTAAGGCATCCATAAATGCGCTTACCGCACCCACTAATTGTGCTTCTGAAACATCCGTTGTGCCATAAAGCTGAGTTAACAAGGCAACAAAATCTTCAGATGACTGTGATAACAATAACCCTTTGATAAGCGGACCAAAAGTAGGAGACTCAAGTAAGAACTGAGCCGCACCGCCTCCTGGAGACTCTAACGAGGCTTGTTTAACAGCATACATACCGTCTAGCGCACCTAAAGTCTCGCCCATGCTGGTATTCGCTACTGCGGCAAAGTTACCGCCAGTAATAGCGCCTAGTGATACACCCATGATAGACACACGAGACATATCAAATGACACGTTCTGGCTTGCTGTAGCATCAACTACTGCGTTCAAACCTAAACGTAAGCCCAATAAATCAGACACGCTTTGACGCAGGTTATCACGAGCAGTTGGTAAGCTTGCCAAATTCATGTAATGCGTCGCGCTTACCGTTGTAGCATTGATGTCATCAGTGCCGTCGCCGTCCAAGTCGTAACCACGAGTACCGTGAAGTGGTTGGTCGATAGCCACTGAAGCAATACCTGCCAACGACAACGTACCCGTAATGGCTAGCATATCTTCTTTTTTACTCGTAATACCATGGGCTAAAATCACTACTGGCCAACCCGCATCAGGCATGCTGACAGAGAAGCCGAGTGCACCAGCAATTGCTGGGTCTGGAATTGTCACCTGCACATCTAGCGTTTCTTCACCCATGTTTCCGCCCGTCATCTGAGGGAATGGGTTAAACTTAGTGATGTTACGCGCGTTATCTAGCATTTCGCCATCAACACGTAAATCAGATAAGCCAAGGCTTGAACACGTTTCAAAGTTTGGACCTGGTGTGGCACTGGCGAGTACTTCATCAGAAGCCGTTGCCAACACAATACCGCTGTCGCAAGCTGCTTGCCAAAATTCATTAACTGGTGCAGTTGGGTTTTCTGCACTGGGAACACCTAGGAAATAAGGAAGCGACACGCTACCCTCATAACGTTGTGCGGCACAAAATGGACCCGCTTCAGCAAGTATGCCAGTCGACACAGCCACAGCGAAATCGTTAACCGCACCCCATTGGGCAGATAACTGACCAGACACGGTACCTGCTAACCCAGCGCACGTTTCAAGGGCACTGAAGTCGGTGGCTTCAATAACAGGTACTAGGGCTGCTGCCTCAGCAGGTAAACTGTCGATACCGACTGAGACCGCACCAGCGACTACTTCTTCGGTAACTAAATTTAATGCTTCCATAGCCGTAGGTGCACTATCAACGTCTCCTACTACAATAACAGGAAGTGCTTCACCCGCGGTTGGGTCTCCAGCAGCAGCGCGTTCTGCAAACTCACCTACCATTACTTTTTTGATGGTATCGAGTGAATTCGCAATTGATTGCGTGGTGAATGCGGAAACATAGGTGATATCTTCACGCTCATAACCAGCACCAATCACTGGGTTTACCAGTGAGTTCACAATGCCTTGAAGCAATAATTGATCATCACTTGATAATGGCAGTGTATTGATGTCTTGTCGTGTTGAATCCCACGATGTAGAGCCTTGTACAGACTTACCAGACGAATCTTTCAACGCGGTGGTCATTACCAACATGTGACCTTGAGCCGGCTTCAGTGGCTTTAATGGCACAAAGGTAATTGTTGATTCATCAGCAAGAGAAAGCACATAATCTTCGCCGTAAACCAACTGATCGCCAAGCTTACAACCCGCAGAAGGCGTCGTGATTTGCGCGCAATCTGGATCATTTAAATCCAACCCTAGGGTTGCTTCAAACATCAACACGCCAGCCGCCAAGGTAGACGCGTCAAGTGAAACACCTGCCGGCGTCTCTACCGATATAGCAAATGGATGCTGTGTTGACCATCCGTCTAGTACATTAAGTGCGTTTTGTGGGTCAGCAAAGTTAGTTGGATCGTCTACCGGAATGTTAAGGGTATAATCGAAAAAGCCGTCATCCCCTGGTAGCATTAGAAGATCATTAGGTATATTTAAATCGCCACTAGCGGGATCAAACACGATACGTGAAAATGGTGTTTGGACCTCTGTCTCGGCCTGAATATCGGACAGGGTATCATCGGAGCCGCCACAGCCTGTTAGACCCAGCGCAAGGGCCACACTGGAACTTAATATGAGTTTTCTCATTCTTACTCCCTACAAGCATTGTTGTTATTCTGTGTATCTAAAACTCGCATTGCTTGTAAGCTGGCACCTTTAACGCCTTGTTCTTACTGCAAACTCACCGAGTTTCAAACATGTTAGACCAGTTGTATCTCCCTCAATCTTATTAACTTTGTTGCAACTTTGCAAAGTTTTGTTAACGCTAAACGTTATTTTTTTTTACGTTTGGTGTTTTTATACTTCGAAAGTTTTACTTATTGCGTAGTGTGAGTATCATCTGCACCTATATAATATGAACCTATTGCGCAGATAACTATATGCGAATTTATTAAGGATACTGATGAACGATTATCAAGCCCCTGCCGATTTATTAAAGGGTAAAGTCATTCTTATCACAGGTGCTGGCGATGGCATCGGTGCTCAAGCAGCGCGGACTTACGCAAAACATGGTGCCACCTGTATTTTATTAGGCAGAACCGTCTCTAAGCTAGAAGCCGTTTACGACGAAATCGTAAATGCTGGAAGTGCTGAACCTGCACCAGAGCCTGCAATAGTACCGCTAGATATAAAAGGCGCAACACCGTCACACTATCAACAAATGACGCAAACCATTATAGACCAATTCGGTAAGTTAGATGGTGTGTTACACAACGCTTCTGTGCTTGGGCATTTAAGTTCTTTTAAAGATATTGAGCAACAAGAATGGCTTGATGTGATGCAAACCAACGTAAATGGTACGGTTTTCTTAACACAGGCGCTAATCCCTGCCCTAGAAAAAGCTGATAATGCATCGGTTATTTTTACTACCTCTAGCGTTGGGCGAAAAGGTCGCGCGTTTTGGGGGACTTATGCGGTATCGAAGTTCGCTACAGAAGGTGTCATGCAGACGTTAGCTGACGAGTATCAAAATAAGTCGCTGCGCTTTAACTGTATTAACCCAGGTGGCACACGCACTAATATGCGCGCGCAGGCTTTTCCTGCTGAAAATCCTGATACATTGAAAACACCTGCCGACATCATGCCTATGTATCTTTACCTCATGGGTAACGACAGTATTGATGTGAATGGTCAATCTCTTGATTGCCAACCTAAGCGCTAAAAGTGACTACCAACACATAGCAATAGAAAAAGCCGCGTAAACGCGGCTTTATAATAGTGATACTTTATGTTTTCTTGATGGCGTGGCTTAGTCGCCCATTTTAGCCCACGTATCACGTAACCCTACCGTGCGGTTAAATACAGGCTTGTCATCTGTACTGTCTGCATCTAAACAAAAATAACCGGTACGCTCAAACTGCCATGCACCTGCTTCAGGCGCTCGCTTAGCAAGCCCAGCTTCAGCCCAGCCAGTCAGAACCGTTAATGACTCTGGGTTTATCACATCAGTAAAGTTCTCTTCAGCGGCTGGGTTAGGCACGTTGAACAAGCGATCGTACAACCTAAACTCAGCTTGCTGCGCTGTTCCTGCGTCAACCCAATGGATAACGCCTTTAACCTTGCGGCCATCAGCCGGATCTTTACCTAGCGTGTCAGCATCATAGGTACAGTAAACCGTGGTTACGTTACCTTCTGCGTCTTTTTCAACACGATTAGCTTTAACTACATACGCATTACGTAAACGCACTTCTTTGTCTAGCACTAAACGCTTGAACTTTTTATTTGCTGACTCGCGAAAATCTTCCGCTTCAATCCAAATTTCACGACCGAAACTAATTTCGCGTGTGCCCATAGCCTCATCACTAGGATGATTTGGCGCTACTAATATTTCGCTGTCGTTTTCTGGATAATTTTCAATCACTAATTTAATAGGATCGAGAACTGCCATCGCACGAGGTGCGTTCACGTTTAAGTCTTCACGAACACACGCTTCTAGCATGGACATTTCTACCATGTTGTCCATTTTAGTCACGCCAATACGCTTGCAAAATTCACGTACTGAACCCGCGGTATAACCACGACGACGCAAGCCTGCCACAGTCGGCATGCGAGGGTCGTCCCATCCGCTAACGTGATTTTCTTCAACCAGCTGAATTAATCGACGTTTGCTCAATACGGTGTATTCAAGGTTAAGACGTGAAAACTCATACTGACGTGGTGTGCTATCAATAGTGATATTTTCAATCACCCAATCATACAAACGGCGGTTGTCTTGGAACTCCAAGGTACACAATGAATGGGTAATACCTTCAATGGCGTCCGAAATACAGTGCGTAAAATCGTACATGGGGTACACACACCATTTATCACCCGTTTGGTGATGGTGAGCGTGTTTAACACGATAAATTACCGGGTCACGCATGCACATAAACGGTGAAGCCATATCGATTTTAGCGCGAAGACTACACTCACCTTCTTTATAATCGCCCGCTGTCATCTTAGCGAATTCACGCTGGTTGGTTTCAACGTCGGTATCACGGTATGGGCTATTCTTACCTGGCGCAGTTAATGTGCCACGTAGTTCGCGCATCACGTCTTGAGTAGAAAAGTCGACGTAAGCTAGGCCTTTGTCGATTAATTCATTCGCAAAACCATGAAGCTGGTCGAAATAATTTGAAGAGTAACGCTCTTCACCATCCCACTCAAAACCCAACCATTTAACGTCTTCTTTAATAGAGTTAACGAAGGTAATGTCTTCTTTTGCTGGGTTTGTGTCGTCGAAGCGCAGATTACAAGAACCTGAGTAATCTTGCGCAACACCAAAATTTAGGCAAATAGACTTTGCATGACCAATATGCAAAAAGCCATTTGGCTCCGGCGGGAACCGAGTTTTAATACTCTCGTGCACACCATTGGCAAGGTCTTTGTCGATGATCTGACGGATAAAGTTGGTCGGACGGTGCTCAGTCTCGGCCATTCGCGTGTTCCCCTTAGCGTTTGAATTAACGTTTAAAAATAATCTTAACGTTTAAAATTAATTAATATTGTGGATTAGTATAACACTGACCTAAAACTGACAACCACGTTTTATTACAACTAGCCTTACAAGTGATTAGTTTTAACGCGATGAAACGTTTTTTTGCTGTTTCTTGTATTAAAAAAGGCGTGTGACTAGCAAATAAAGCGTGGTTAGAAGAAAGTATGGTATCTTTCTACTTGTCGACAACTCGGTCGTAGCAGACAAACATGGTGCCCATGAAAGAAAAAGCAACCTCTTTTGATATTGCACATTTGGCAGGCGTTTCTCAATCAACAGTATCAAGAGCACTAAATAACAGCCCCTTGGTAAATCAAGAAACCCGTGATCGGGTTCAGCGCATTGCTCGCGAACTTAATTATAAAGTTGATAAGAATGCCAGTAATCTACGCAAGCAAAAAAGTAGCACCATTGCACTTTTGTTGTTTGAAGATCCCACCTCAGATGATTCAATGATTAACCCCTTCTTCCTCGCCATGTTAGGAAGTATTACCCGTGCCTGTGCGGCTGCGGGTTACGACTTGCTGGTGTCGTTCCAAAACTTGGAAGATGACTGGCATGCAGAATATGAAGACTCAAATAAAGCAGATGGCATAATTTTATTGGGTTACGGTGATTACACCGATTATCGCAGTAAAGTGGCACAACTTGAGTCACAAGGCACACATTTCGTTCGTTGGGGCGCACCCGATGCCGCTCATCCAGGTGTGAGTGTTGGCTGTGATAATTTTCAAGGTGGTTACAGCATTACCGAACACTTAATCGCCCTAGGTAGAACTCGGTTTGCGTTTATCGGCGATTCAGGCAATAAAGCCCCTGAGTTTATGGCTCGTTTTCAAGGTTATACAGAGGCGCTAACAAGCCATAATTTATACGAAAGTTCGTTGCAAAGTGATGCGGTTTCTACCGAAGAAGCTGGCTTTGATGCCATTCAAGGTATGTTGAACGATGCTAAAACTAACGAAGCAGGGTTACCTGACGCTATTGTTTGCGCATCTGACCTTATTGCTATGGGCGTTTTGAGAGCGTTAAGGCAAACAGCGCTTAAAGTGCCTGACGATATTGCAGTGGTAGGTTACGATAATATTGCTGTGTCGGCCTTCACGACCCCAGCGTTAACTACCGTTCAGCAAAACACGAAGCTAGCCGGTGAATTATTGGTCAGTACGTTAATTAAAGCCATTTCAAATGAAAAGGTAGAAGATTATCTCATGCCAGCGGAAGTCATAATTAGGCATTCATGTGGGGCAAAAACCTAGGCAGCCTACGAGCCTTGGTTGCCTAATTTAATAAGCCTGGCTAACTCGCTAGGCTAACTATCTTACGTTAGCTACCTCAGGTTAGCTATCTTGAGTTGTTTAGTTATAGAAAATGCCCCGCTAAAACATGATTTATAAATAGTGAAAAAGCGCTTGATGTTATTAGTAGTAAACGAGCAACAAGCGCTTTTTTATTGTGAGGTAAAATTTACTGCGCCGACATTTGCTTAATAAGCGCCGCTTCTAGGGCATCTGAATCTAACGCCCCTTCCCTAACCCATACTTGAACGCCGTTGGCGGGCACTGAGGTTGTTAACGCGTCACCGGAAACCAATTCACGTGTTTCGCCAGACAACTGCTCAGTCCATGTGCCAGCTTGCATGTATTCATCGATACTAAAACTTGCAGGTTCTTCGGCTTTATTCAGCATGACCAATGCGGTTTGTTGTGCACTATCACTTTGTAAAACACGGTAAAACGCGGCTTTGTGCCCGGCTAATTCAAGATTGAACTGCAAACCTCGTTGAAGTGCTGGTGTGTTTTTACGCACGTGCGCTATTTTAGTTAGTGCTTGTGCAATAGCATGCGATTTGGCGTTGTCTATATTGTCTTGGCCAAAGTAATTGCGGTTACCTTCGTGCTCAGACGTACCACGCATAAAGCCAATTTCTGAGCCTTGGTACACCACCGGAATACCTCTCACCGTAAACAACCAGTTGTGCGCATTAATGAAACCATTGTCGGTGGCGTTAATGCGTGCCATATCATGGTTGTCGTAGAAAGTCGTTAAATCATAAGGGTTATTGTAAGGCCCATGGGTTAAATACAAGGTGTCGGCTAACGTTGCGAAGTCACTTTCAAGTGGCTTTTCGAACACCTTTACCATGGCTTCTTGCATCGGGAAGTCGAGCACACTTACCGCACCATTTTTTGGAAGTGTGTGCTGCGCGATAAAGTTCGCATCATATTGGAAGCTTTCGCCGAACATAAAGAAGTCGGGATGCTCTGCCCTCACCCGGTCAGACATTTCTCGCCAAAAATCATGAGGGACATGGCGAATAGTATCGATACGAAATGCATCCGCGCCTTGTGAAATCCAGTAAAGGTAACTATTGATAAGATAATCTCTTACCTTGGGATTTTGATCATTAAGGTTAGACAGCTTTACCAAGTCTGGATAATCATGAAAAAATTCATGCAACGGATTGTTTTTCGGGTCTAAATCTTCCGGGGCCAAGTTCTGGTGATCAGCGACTAACTCGCCTTCAGCATTATAAATTTCACCATATCCAGGTTGGTCAGAGGGCATGGTAAAGCTTGGCGTACCGTGGTTGGCTACAATATCAAATACCGATTTTAAACCGAAGCTTTCACGCATTTGTGTGGTGTACTGTTTCACACTTAAATCATGGCTTATTAGATGCTCATCAGCTTTATAAAAGTTAGTTGCCCAGTACCCGTGATAACCGGTTTTGCCACCGTCTTTAAATGCGCCACCAAAAGTAATTTGCTCATCGCCACTAAATGATTGGTTAGGATTTTGTAGTACTGGCGTCATCCAAACGGCGGTGAAACCCATATCGCGAATATAGTCGCCATTGTTAAGCACCCCTTTCAGGTCTCCGCCCATATAGCCCACATAGGCTTTTTTCCCGTCAGGACCTTCCATGGGTAGCTGCCAGGTTGGAAATTCCCCACCTTGGTCTTCATGGTTATTACTGGGGTCGCCATCCACGAACCGGTCGGTCATTACAAAGTAAATCGCTTCGCTCGCAAACGGTGTGGTGGTACCTGAAATAGTGACTTTGTTATCCGCTTTACCATTCGAGGCAGCTGAAGATTCTGCCTCGGCCTTTGCCGAATCAGCAGACATTGACGACGATGTATTAGCACAAGCTGTTATTGTGCCTACACCCAATGCAAGTGTGATAGCAAGGGTAAGGTTTTTTAGTTTAGGGGTCATTGTGCTAGTTCCTTATCAGCTACGTCTGCTTCTACTACGTCGTGTTCTTTTACGAAAAATACAGCGATAGCCCCCAATAACATGGACGCTCCGGCGACAACAATAATGTATTTAGCTTCGTTATCGAACACACTACTTAAAATCCAGCCTGCGGTTAAGCCAGACACTATCTGTGGTGCGGCTACCGTGAAGTTAAATATGCCCATATAAACGCCGGTTTTGTTGGCCGGTAACGCGCCCGCTAGCATGGCATAAGGCATCGCTAAAATAGCGGCCCATGCAATCCCTACCCCAATCATTGGGATAAGAAGCTTCACTGCCCCAAGGGGCACGGTAACTTCAGTAATCAATAAGTTTACATTCACCATGGTGAGGTCTTGGAAGAACAGAAAACTAACGTAGCTTAAGCCACCTAAAATTAACGCCCCAGCGTAAATAGTTTTTCTGCCAAACTTGTCGGCGAGTCGAGCGAGAAATACTGAGAAGACGGCGGCGAATACCGAATAAGCAGCAAACAATATACCCACCCAATCACCGGCTGCGCCTTTAGCGGCTACAATAGCGTCGGGTACTTGAGCAACTGAGGCAATGTGCGCTGGATCCCACCATATTTTGTCAACACCCCAGATATGTTGGGTAATTGCTGGCGTGGTGTATACCCACATAATAAACAGGGCAAACCATGAAAAAAATTGTACAACGGCAAGTTGTTTCATGGTTTTAGGCATGTGAACAACCAAGGAAAAAAACGCTTTCATACGCTCGATAAATGGTGCTTTTGGCGTATTTTCTGGCTTAACGTCATTCTCAGTGCTTAGGCCTTTGTATCTATTGTACTCTTCGGGCGAGTATTCTTTGGTGCGAAAAACGGTCCAGATGACCGTACCAAGCAATACCGTAGCCCCAATATAGAAAGCCCAAATAACAGACGGAGCGACTTCTCCCATTTGCGCAGTATTTTCAAGACCTACCACGTTAGTTAACACGAAGGGCAAAATTGAACCTATTACTGCACCAATATTGATTAGCAACGATTGTATGGAATAACCAATGTTACGTTGCGACGGCGGCACCATATCCGACACTAAAGAGCGGAAAGGCTGGAAGCACACGTTAAATGAAGCATCCATTAGCGCGACCATCAGCGCCCCCATTAGCATTGGTGCAAGAAAGGCAACAAATAAAGGTGCGTTGGGTAATAAGATCATACCTAGCACGGCAGCTACCGCACCCGCAAGAATAAAGGGTCTTCTTCGTCCTAAACGATTCCATGTTCTGTCAGACGCCGAGCCAACAATAGGTTGCACAATCAACCCCATAATCGGTGCCACTAGCCAAAAAAGAGACAAAGAATGAAGGTCTGCCCCTAGGTCGGAAAGAATTCGGCTCACATTGGCATTCTGTAGGGCAAAGCCAAACTGAACGCCTAAGAAGCCAAAGCTAACATTCCAAATTTGCCAGAATGATAAACGAGGTTGTTGTACTTGCATAAGACCACTCTACTTTATTGTTGTTCTATTATTTAACGATGAAAACATTCGCCGACATTGGCGCTAACGTTACGGTTTCACTGGAGGCGAATTCCTTATCGTCTTTAAGACGAGTCATATTCTTTTTACCGTTAGTAACCATGTTATATTTATTCATATCTACCGTTGATGCTTTTTCATTTTTGTTCAAGATTACCAATATCACGGGTGACTTACTGTTCACTTTCTTTTCATCGGTATCGTTAGTATCTTTATCGCCCTGTATACTTGGGGGATTTTTAGCATTGGCCTGCCTTGCGTAGGCATACACGCCATCAACAGGTGCATAGTGCTTAAAGCTGCCCTCAAAAACCGCGGGGTAGTTTTGTCTTAGAGAGAGCAATTGTTTAATTCGTGACTGTGCCCAACGCTCATCATCCGATAGCCCTTTGCCAGTAAATGCGTTCTTAGTATCGCTTTTCCACCCGCCAAGGAAATCACTTCGAATAATACCGTGATCTTCCGTGTTAGGGTTGCTCATCAATATTTCGGTGCCGTAGAAAACTTGAGGAATGCCCCGCGCAGTGAGATAAAACGTCATCGCCATATCCCAGCGATTAATGTCTTCATCAACCTGAGAATAGACGCGGCTCATGTCGTGATTGTCAGCAAAAATCACTAGATTATTTGGCTCGCCGTAAAGAAAGTCAGTCGCTAACGTTTCATAAATAGACGTTAGCCCTGTGTCCCAGCCTTCTTTTGAAGTAAGCCCGTCAGCTACCGCATGTTGCAACGAAAAATCCATCACACTCGGTAATGCACTGACATAATCATCATGCCTATGGCTTCCAGCTTGCCAATAAGCGGTAATAGCAGGGTTTACCGACCACTCTTCACCCACTATGTTTAGATTCGGGTATTCTTGCATCAGTCGCGTGGTCCACTCTGACAAAAAGCCTTTGTCAGAATATGAATAGGTATCTACGCGAATGCCGCTTAAATTTGCAAACTCTACCCACCAAATCGCATTCTGAATAAGGTATGTCGCTAGGTGCGGGTTCCTCTGATTCAAGTCTGGCATGCTGGGAACAAACCAGCCATCACTAAATGCTTTGATATCGCTTTGAATTGCATGTGGGTCATGAAGTGATTCTCGTTTATGAGTAGTGCCAACAAACACGCCCTGATTGTTAAGCCAATCTTTAGACGGCTTGTCTTGAACCCAAGCGTGACCGCTGCCGATGTGGTTTAACACCATATCCATAATAAGCCCAACACCATGCTCAGATGCCTTTTCACTGAGCTTTTGATATTGTGAATTTGAACCGTAACGTGGGTCTATTTTATAATAATCTGTGGTGGAATACCCATGGTATGAATACGAATCCATGGCATTTTCAAGTAACGGCATCGACCATATTTGGGTAAATCCCATATCAGCAATATAATCTAGATTGTCGATGATCCCTTGAATATCACCGCCGTGGCGCCCGCCTTTGTTGTCGCGATTTAACCTGTCTTTATATCCATCAACGCTGTCATTGCTTTCATCACCATTGGCAAACCTATCAGGCGCAATAAGGTAAATGGCATCTTTAGGGCCAAAGCCCACCCGCGATTGAGAATGTTGTCGTCGTGCATTAAGTGCATAGTCAATGTCGTGGGATGAACCATCTGGTGCGATGAGCGATATAACAACCCTTCCCGCTTCTGCACTATCTGTATTCAACGTGACAAATAAATAGTTTTCACTGTCTAATCGTTTCGAGTCCACAACGGTGACATCAGTAGCATTGATTGAAGCGGAATAGTTGGCAACACCGTCGCCATGCAACATAAGTTCAACAGTAGGCTTTTCCATACCCACCCACCAATTTGGAGGGTACACGTCTATGTCAGCTATTGCAGCATATGAGAACGTGAGCAATGCAAGTGTCGCAACGCTGTTTACAAAACGGGTAGTGACTAATGAAGCTGCTGAAACCAAAAAGCGAAGCACTAAAGGAGAAGTGAATGAGGGCGCCTTTACTATTAGCCAGATGCGAGAAATGTTAAAACGGAAATGCAACACACCCCCTCCATGTTAATAAGACGTTAAACCACTATGGCATACTACCCCCACAAGCTACTCACGCCAATCCTATGCATACGTATTCACCTTGAGGATGAGTATGAAATAGCGAGCGAAGGCTTGGATAAGCATGTTTTAAGCACATTCTCTGTGTATTTTTCGGCCAGCGAATTTCATAACGGGGCATGCATCGAAAAAGTGCCCACTCGATAACTTCTTTCAATTCCATTAGGCATTGGAATAACAATAGAAAACCATATTTGAATTAATCAGGAACCAAATCAAATACCTTACTTTCTAAGCCCGCTAAGCTAATTGTAATTTCAAGCCCATTGTCAGTGGCTGTCATAGTGGCATCATCATGAGGCAGCAGCGCCTTTACGATGATGGGCTTCGTGCTATTGAAGCGCCTGCCTAGTGCGTTTATTTCCGTCATATCGCCAGAGGGGATCGTAAGTGTAAACTCCCCTGTTGCTTCTTTTGAAAAATTGGCTATGACTAATATCGCGTTATTTTCAGCATGCCTGATAAAGGCAAACTGTTGCTCAGTATAAGCACGAGGGCGCGCACGTTGCAGTTCTTCATAACTGTTACCTTCGAGCACAGCTTGGTTAAGATTAGCTTGATGCAAACTCACAAAATCACCACGGATGGCTGTATTGTTAGATGCAATTTGCATCACATTTTCATAGAAGCGACGTAAGGATATTTCTTCAGCTGTTGACTGGCCACCATCAAATTTCCCCAGATTCATCCAGCGTTGATGGGCGGGTACGCCAGCATAATCGAATATAGTGGTACGGGTAGGACTACCAAATCCCATGTCTTCACTGCCATCCTCTCCTACATCTTGACCGAAATAGAGTAAGAAAGGGGCGGTGTTTATTAACGCACTTACGGTTAACGCTGGTTTGCCCTGCTTCGCACTGCCCGCAAAATCAGCGCTTGGAATGCGTTGTTCATCATGATTTTCTAGAAAATTGAGCATGTGTGAAGATATGTCTGCAACGTCTTTGCGCGTGCTGACCAATTCACTCACTTTACCTTCACCTCGAACAATTGACTTCAAGGTGTCATAAAAGCCAACCTTATCGTAAAGATAATCCATCTTTCCTAGCTGAATGTAATCTCGATATTTATCAGGTTGATAGACTTCCGCTAGTAGAAATGCCTCAGGGTTTCTTTGCTTAATGGCACTGTTTAAAAATGACCAGAATTCGACTGGCACCATTTCAGCCATGTCGAACCTAAAACCATCAACGCCTTTATCTAGCCAGTAAATGGCGATGTCTCTGAATTTGTACCACGAATCAGGTAATGATTTGTTAGCCCAAAAAGCCGCATGTTCTTCTACAGGCATATTTCGATAGGCTTCTGGTAGCTTTGGAAAGTCGTAGCTACCGTCGGGTTTTACGCCGTAATTAATCTTAACGGTTTCATACCAGTCGTTAATATCGGGCTGTGGTGCTCGACTGCCGTTGCCCGTCCATTTAGCCGGAAATTCATCAAACTGTCCGTCAACCAAATGATGCTGATCCTTTCCAGTAACTGCGCCCCCTAAAACAGTTTCTGCAACGACCTCGGGCAATACAAATGGTGTATTAGGTATGTAATAGAAATTATTATCTCGAGAATACGTTTTTGACGTATCGTCGTTAGCGCCAAAGTTATCATGGCGTGATGAAAACGAATGATAACGGCGCGCTACATGGTTAGGCACTATATCGATAACCACTTTCATATCGTGTTGATGAGTACGCTGGATAAGCGCTTCGAATTCTTGTAGTCGGTTAGCGGGGTTATCTGCTAAATCAGGATTAACGTTATAATAATCTTTAACCGCATAAGGCGAGCCAGCACGCCCTTTAATCACATCGGGATCATCGTCAGTAATTCCAATGTTGAGGTAGCTGGTAGCTAAGGCATGATGCGGAACACCGGTATACCAAATATGAGTGGTACCTAACGCTTTAATACTTTGAAGGGCCTGTGGCGTGAAGTCACTAAATTTTCCCACACCATTTTCTTTAAGTGTCCCCCACGGTTTATTGGTGGTATTCGTATTCCCGAACAATCGAGTAAATACTTGATATACCACAGGCTTGCCAGAATTGGGGAGAATTTCTGTCACTGAGTTATTCGTGTTCTCACTTTCCATGAAATTGGCACCTGACTGTGGGTAAGCGATACAGGATAATAGGCCTAGAGATAAAACTGCTACCGTTAATTTCTTAACCGCCGAGCTTATATTTACGTTTTTATAAACGCTTTGGGAAGGAGTTTGTGCCGCGTTTTTCGCCACACTTTTGTTCACGTGGAGGTGATTTGTTTTTGTAATATCTAACACTACAAGCATACCTTTGCATTGAATTGCCAATAGCATACTCGTTAAGGGAATGTTAAAACAATTCCATACGTATTCAATACTAAATTAATACGATGTGATTGCTTTGTTCCGTTTCCCTTGTTCTTCGATTTGTCCCTCAATCTGTAGTATTTTAGTCGTCTTTAAAGAACGGCCGTACGTAATATAATACTGATACTATGCCGCTTTACTGGCAGTAAACTCTTCCTCAGCTTTCATGGTGGAACCAAACATGTTTTCAGTTAAGCTGCCGGCAAGATCACTTTTAATACGCATTAAAAAGCTGCGTAGCGCCGGTGTTAATTCACTCTCGATAGATTTTGGTTTGATACGATACACCGCACGTAAACCGTTATAGTCAATTGGGTCACCCAAACGTTCAAAGTTAAACCCAAACATTTTTAATCGGCGTGCCAATTTAGGCTCCATCAATACGTAGGCATATTCCATTTCCTGTTCAACGCAAATGCTCAGAGCGATGAAGTAGAGCGCCAAAGACAGATAAGGTATGTGTTCCAGCAGAACGCTTTCCGCTTTACTCATTTTCTGTTTACCAGAAGGTTTGAATGGCGCTTTAGCTTTAAGCTGTCTAACTCTAAATGACTTCGGAATAGCTAAACGAGAAATTTCACATATTGAAGTTCTGCCAAGCTGAGCGGGCACTAACGCTTTGTCTTCAATAGCGTGAATACACTTTTCTTCTAGCGGTAAGGCTTGGTGGCGAATAGCAGGCATAATGATACGAATCGTTCCTGCACAATCACCTGTTGGTAAATGTTTGATATAACAGTTAACAGAGTAATCGTCATAGCGATCTATCTCTAAACCCGTAGAGCGCTCTTTTTCGAAGTTCATTTCTTCACAATAAACTTCGTGTCTTGTGCTGAAACATGTCTCTCGGTCTTCTTTGTTTTGTGCTACCACAAGTGAGTAACGACTAAAGAAAAAACTCGATAGTTCATCCATCTGTTTTTTCTTTCTTTTGTTTCTCAATTTCTTCAGATTAGAAGAAATATGGCTATGAATTGTTTTTAACTTATTTAGCGAAGTAGCGACACGTTTTTTCAATTGTTGGTCCTCTATAGATTTAGCAGGCCTAGTTTGAAAAGAATGACAAAAGTTCACCTTGTGCTCACACACAATTTCACTCTCGAATACAACGATTCAAACCGATTTATAGTTTTGATTGATTATTATTATCCCGGCTCTCACGTATGAGGCTATTACCTGAGATATACTCTGATTTTGCTAAACGATCGTAAAGTACGACGTTTGCGGTAGCAGCTAGATTCATACACGAGTACGTGGGTATGTAAACAACATGGTCACACCACTCAAGTACGCTTTTATCTAAACTGCCATCTTCTGGTCCGAAAATGTACATTGCATTTTCAGGATGTTTGAATTCTGGTAAAGGTAACGCGCCTTCTACTAGCTCTATGGCTACTACACTTGCATTTTCGGGCACGACCTCTTTTAAGTCATCAACGCCGATAGTTGGGATCTTTTTATGAAAAGCCTTCGTATCAGCATTAAAGTTCTTTGCAATACGGTATCTGTACCCAGTGTAAAACACACTTGATACTCCGTAGCAGCCTGCAGCTCGTAAGATAGAGGCGACATTTACGGGGTTTTTCGGATTCACTAATCCGATACTTACGGTTTGCTTTGATAGCGAAAGGGAACTCACACGACCTCTTTTTATTATTCTGTTATTTTATTATTTTGCTATTTTGCTATTTTGCTTCGCAATAGCCTTTTAATACTGCCACTTAGCTATTGCTATGACTCGCCATTCTAGTTTATTCATTAGTTCGGTATTGCGCATTATTGTTATACTTTAGTTTAATTACGCGACGGTTTTATTACCTTGCGTACTTTGCGCTTCTACTTTTGAGTTCGATATCACTCGTCTTGCCATTCGTCTTCCCTGCCCGTAGCCACGCAGTAATTTCTTTTTATCCATTGTTAAACGCTTAACGCAAAACGCTTCATCAGGCGCTATGACAGTAATCGTGCAGTCAGACGGCGGATCTAACAAAAAATTCAATGTTTCATTATAAATATTTGATCTTTTTGTCATCTTATCTAGTAAAGCCGGTTGAGCGCCATACATTTTTTCTAATAGCCACGCTGTCTTAACTGTGGGTTTTGTAAAGCCCTTAGGTTGAGAGAGCACCACAGTAATATCACGAGCCCCCATCTCATAAGCTTTTCTCACCGGTATAGCATCAGCTACACCACCATCAACATAGCGCTTGCCATTTATTACGGGTTGTTCTCTAAACGCAGTTGGAATTGCACAAGATGCTACCATCAACGCATCAACATTTTCTTCCGTTGCTTGTATGTATTCACATTCACCTGACTCAACACTGGTGATCCCTACATACAATGGCATTGCTGCTTCTTCACCAGGCGCTGGTATACCCAGAGACTTCTTAGAATGGTGCCATAACCAATGTACATCAGTCATATGCCCACCCTTTATAAACCGCATTGGGCTAAAAAACTCACGTTTAGTGGCGTACTGCGTGATGATAGTCTTGCTAAGACCTGGCATTCTAGCAACATAGGTTGAAAGGTTGGTTGCCCCGGCCGATACCCCTATCGCGAAATCGAAAGGATAGTAATTTTGTTCCATGAACTTATCCAATACGCCGGCTGCAAAAACGCCGCGCATCGCACCACCTTCTACCACTAAAGCTGATTTCATTGTCTCAATCTCCGTTAAAGCAATATATGAATTACTGCTTAATTAAATCCTTCTATTGGAGCTCCCCTAGCCCTTTAGAAAGCTCAGGAAAACAATGTCACTCAATGATACCTATCATCATCCACACCTATTGCTAACATGTCATTGTGCATAATCATGCACTTTTATTATGTTGCAATTGTGTAAGGTGGTTATCGACTACATAGGTTGAATAAAGCAAAGTATGTTCCAATAGTGCGAATTTTTATTCTGACGGAATTTCGAAAAATAAATTGCGGAAAAAACTGATTGGTTTAATGGAAAAAACTGTTTAAAGAAATGAAAAAAAGCCGTGAAAATCCACGGCTTTAGTTTCTCATTTATCGCTAACGGTTATTTAGGGCTAACAGTAAGCGTAGGAGACTGACCATTAGGGCCAGATACTTTAAATTCGTATAGCCCCGGTTCAGTTACTTCAACAACAAGATTATTGTTGCTAAATGCCAACACTTTTGGTTGATCAGGGGTCACAAGGTTAGATATTGCATCATTTGGGTTACCTAAGTTAACGGTATTCCAATCTTCTGATGCCACTTTGAATTCTGCACTTCCTACGCTGAGCTCAATGTCTACCGTATATTCGCCTTCACCCTGATAGGTAAATAGGTCAGTGGTTCCCCACCCATTCATCCCGCCACGGACGTACACTTCTGTGTCACCAAAATAGGCTTCTTTGTAAACACCTATGGTTGGATTGTTTTCGTCATTCACATCAAAAACAAATACATAGCGGTCAGCTTCTTCAATGGTCAGAAGCAGGTTATCGTTTGTTCTTGCTAAGGCCGTTGTTTGGCCAACGTTCACATTTCTATCTGCATCATCAGCACTTAATGCGCCAAAGTTAACCGTATCCCAATCTTCAGAAGCGACTTTGAATTCATAACTACCTAGTTCTATATCCATTGTCACTTTATAGATACGCCCCCCTTGATACTCAAGTTCGTCGTTAGTGCCCCAATCGTTCAGTGCACCTCGAATATACACTGGCGTTCCAACATAGGGCTCCTCGTTTACAATACTGAGTACTGGAGACTCTGCATCCGAGGCATTAATGGTAAACAAATAAGTAGCGCTTATTGCCGGTGTGAATGCTAAGTTATTGTTGGTCCTAGCCAACACTTTAGGCTCAGTTTCTTCAAGCGCAGCATCATCACCTTCTGCAGCACCAAAGTTAACCGTTTCCCAATCCTCTGAAGCAAACTTGAAGCCGTAAGTGGTTGAATCTTCTAGGGTAACGGCCACTTCATATACACCATCACCTTTGTAGATGAATGGGTTATCAGTTGTCCAACCATTCATATCACCGCGAAGGTAAGGCGTAGTATCGCCATAAGGCACAACATCCGGCGCACCAGAAGTTGCGTAGGCCGATAACCCATAACCTTGTGCCCCTGATTGCGGCTTCACAAATACAGCAATAGTCAGTGCTGGAACGGTGAAAATACCATTCCCGTCTTCTGCTTCGTTAAACGTTGCCCCTCGAACCGCCTCATCACTTGAGTTCATTTGCCGTGCATGTAATGAAAACCCGGTTGCGGTATTAATACTAATGGATTTCGTTTCGTACCCCGTATTTACTAGCACAACAATGGCATCATTTTGCATATCAAGATCGGCGCGGGCTTCTGCCTCAGTGTCAGAAGCAACACCGTCATCAATGCTCATGGCTATCAAACCTTTTTGCTGGTTTGAACCAATATTATGAAAGCCAATACGGTCAATAATACCCTCTGCGGTAGTTAAACGAAATAACGGACTTTCCGTACGAATGGCCAGCAACTCGTTAAATAAGTCCGACGCAAATATGATATTGGCCATAGATGCAGCTCGTTCTGGGCTATAAATAAACTCGCCCATTTCTTCCCAGCGAACTTCATTGTCTTCAGCTAAGGGTAAACCCACGTTCCAGTTATTGGTTTCATAGGTAAAATCAACGAAGTTGAACCAATCACCTGCGTCATAGGTGTTTCTATCCATAGACTTAGATCGCAGTAAATCACCGCCCATCTGTAAGAATGGAATACCTTGCGACACAAGCGGAATACCGATAGCTACGTTTTGTGCACGCACGCGCTCACTCAACGAAATATCCATTGGCAAGGTATAGTTCAGCTGATCCCATAAGGTTTCATTATCATGTTTAGATACATAATTAATAATATCGGCTGGGTCTAATGCGTAACCGCCTAGGTTACTGGTATTGCTAGCTACGCCTGCCGAGGTTTCAAGTACATAGTCTTGCAGTGTGCCTATCATGCTCATTTTCACTTTATCTTGGTCGCTTAACAGCGCGTCAGAGTCAGGTGAAAAGATATTACCTTGGCGAATAGCTTCACGAATTCTATCGTTATACGTCCCTATTTGCGTACCGGCCATATTCAATTGGTTGGCTTGTTCGTAACCCCTGTCTATGCGCGTCCAGCCCTCACCGTAGAAGTAATTATCTTCATCTAATGCTTGTACGCTGTTGCGCAATTGCAACATCGTCTCTTTAGAGGCCTGGCTCATGATGTCAAAACGAAAGGCATCGTATTTGTAATGCTCGGTCCACATAAGTAGTGAATCCAGCATTAATTTTTCCATCATTACGTTACGCGGTTCCGTATCATCACAGCAGGTTTCGCGAACAATATCGCCGGTGTCGATTTCATAGCGATGGAAATAGCCAGGTACAACTTTGTCCAGTACAGATTTCGCAAACACGCCAGAAGCATTGGTATGGTTGTATACCACATCTAACGCAACACGAAGCCCCATTTCATGCAGAGCTTGAATCATTGCCCGCATTTCGACAATACGAGCTACTCCTTCTGCATTTGATGCATAGCTTCCTTCTGGTGCGTTGAAATGATGTGGATCGTAACCCCAGTTGAAACCATCAATAGCACGCATATCACTTGTGAGCTGCTGTGCTTTCGCTGCTTCAGCGAGAGGGTCGTAGCTGTTATAAACATCAATAAGTAATGTGGCACTGTTCTCTTCTTCACAAACCGCGGCTTCCGCGTTAAGGCGACATAAATCTGCAACCGTGTCGAATAAACCAACAGTTTTTGTTGGGTCTTCATCAATGGTGGCAATATCGTTCGCGGGCAGTACATGGAAGTAGGTTAAGCCTGCCTCAACCAATTTTTGTAGATGTAAAACAGGCGCCGTGTTTTGCTCGGTAAAGGCTAAGTACTTACCACGATTTGCTTCGCTCGTAGACATGTCGCGAATACTGAAATCACGAACATGGCCCTCATAAATAACCGCATCTTCAGGGTTTTCTAACGTAGGAATATCCTGAGTATCCCACCCTTCTGGTTTTAAATCGTCATCTGATAAGTTTACAAAGCGAGAGAAGCGGCCATTGGTGCTGAGGCTTACTGAATAAGGGTCAGTAACTTCAAGTACCTCTACCGCCCCCGTTTGCGGATGAAAAACCGTGACTTCATAGCGATAAAGTTGTCTATCTAACGACATATCGCCTTCAAATTGCCAGATACCTGTATTGGTGTCTCGCGTCATCGTATAGCGACTCGCCAAGGTTTTATTGTCGTTGTATGTTAGCAACTCTACATTTTGCGCTGTGGGGGCCCATACCGATACAGCAATACCCGTGTCAGAATACACGGCACCTAAACTTGCTTCGTTTGCATCTTCATCACCCGCGGTGAAGATAGCATCAATAACCTTTGCGTTTTGTAAGCCTGTTGCTGCTATTAGCACCCCGTCACTGTCATACCCACCCACTACCGCTTGAGTGGTTAAGGCAGTCTTAGCATCCTCTAGGCTCCAGTCTCCTTCCCAAGCCTGAAGTGCCGCCAGGTTTTCTGCTTTGGCCGTTTGGTTTTCATCTAACGTGGCAGGCATTAACGCTATTGAGGTGCCGTTAATACCATCTTCCAGTGAACTCTCTAAGTCAGCATTCGCCGAATAGTGAAGCTTCACGGTAGATACGGTATCAGCCACATCCCACAATATCGTATTAGCATCTAACCAATGTGCACTAAAACCTTCTATATCTACAGGCTGTGGCCCAAGAGACATAATGGGGTATTCAAACAACGTGGGCTCCCCTGACAACGTAAAGTTCATACGCACGTACGTTTCGTCATCTTGAACTAGCGAAGCTTGAAAGTCTGAACCGCCCAGCTCTTTACCGGCATCGTCAGTGCCTAAGTGAATGATAAAATTGTGGCAGTTATCAAAATTGTCTTTTAAATCTAATATCCAATACGCACCATAATTAGGGTCGATACCCGTATGTTGACGTCCATTGGCCCAGTCAGTATCTGCATCGGCATAAGCGTCGCATTCATCATTGTTCCATGTATGCAAACGCCAGCCCTCGTACGCGGGGTCGTTTGTGGAATTATCAGCATCAACTGCCGCGCGGTTGTAGTATAAAACTGCTTGATTATCGGCAGGGAAAAATACCGGTAGAGGCAAACTCGGATCGGCGCCAACTACACACGCATCATTAGTTTCATTAGGCACCGTGGGTGCATCACATTGAATAGGCGGTGGTGCTACGCACGCTGTGCCGTCTGCATTAGGTACGTTTGGTACATTACAAGTCAGTAAATTGTTCGAGCCAGACTCAACACCTGAGCCCCCACAACCTGCTATAAAGAGCGCCGTCAGGATAAGCGCCGCAATGCGCCATAACTTCAGCGTGGGCATTGGCATCGATAAGGGTTTTGTTAACATGGATAACTCCAAATTTTTCTTTTTCATAAACGCAGTATTGGCAGCGATAGCCTTTGGTTTCAGTTTCTGGCAGATAGGTAAAATGCTCATAATTGATATGTCATCCCCAAGTAATACTGCGTTCCGAAAAACTGAATGGTGCCGGTTTGTTCAGAAGAGGTGAAATAGCTTTTGGTAGGTTCGTCAGTAACGTTGTTAACTTGAAACAATACGCTCCAATTGTCGTTAATTTCATAGGACGCTTGGTAATCGACAACCAGTTCAGAATCAAAATTTACGGTTTGATCGTTTACAGCTACTTGCTCAGACACAAAGAAATCGCGATAACGCCCAGATAAGCGGGTTTCAAACCCATCGTATTCCCAAAATAGCGTTACCGTGGCCACATTTTCAGATAAGCCAGGCAAGCTATCCGAATACACCGAACTACTCAGCGTACGTTGAATTTCACTTTCCGTGTATGAGTAACTCGCGGTTACCCCTAAACCAGACCAGAAACTTGGCAACATGCTATAAATTTCAGTGTAGGCAATTTCAACACCCCGAATATAGCCACCTTCAGCGTTATTCACCGCCGTGCTATAGCTGCCATTTTCTGTAGGCACGGTAACAAAAATAGGGTTGCCATCAGCATCCCGTGACAACTCAGCCTCTTGCCCTACAAATTCAGGTTCAAGATACACAGGAACCTGAACCGACGCTGGAACCACAATGCCGTTGCCACTAAAGTCATAAGGTTCTATGTTAATTTCTTCGATAAAAGATTCTATGTCTTTGTAAAATGCCGCCAGTATTAACGCCCCTTCGGTATCCTCAAAATAGTATTCCCATGAAATATCGTATTGAGTGGCATAAAAAGGTTCTAGGTAAGGGCTATTTGTTGCGTTACCGTTTACCTTGGCGGTAGGTTGCGACAAGGTCACTTCCCCGGAGTCTCTATCCTGTACAGCGGTTACCGTTTCAACGGTGGTAGAAGCATTTGCCGCAAATCTATTAATAGGCGCACGGCCCATCACTTTTGCTGCGGCTACTCTTAGTTGCGTATTATCTGTCAGCGCAAAATTTAGGTTGATAGACGGCAACACATCGTCGTATTCGTGAGTAAGCGTTGTGAAGCGATAAAAGTTGTTAATGAGGCCAGCATCGTCGGTAATGTTTTGCGCGCCAGCGGTGGGATCACTGACTTCAATTGTGACACCGGTTTCTGGATCGGTAATTAATGATGTGGCACGCTGGTAAGTGGTAGAGCTTTGTTTTGTTTTTACGTAACGAACCCCCACATTACCGGTTACAGGCATCCCCCCAATTTCAGTATTGAGTCCTGCCATCAAATATGCAGAGTTTACGGTTTCAAATACCTGCCCACTTTCCTGCATAGTCCAAGAAGTAGATGGCCCTGTACCTGGGCCATTAATCACACCTGCTGCTCCAGCCCCCCAGGTTTGTACTGGTTGAGGATAGCCGCTCGGAAACCATGCATTAAGCGCACTGTTTAAGTCTACCGACAAATAGCTTGGGAAATAGCTAAAATCGCCAGCCCAATCAACTTGCTCTACCATGTCATCCGTTAAACGCAGCGGTGGCTCACTGGCAGAAAACGCACTGTCGTTTCCGTATTCAAATACCGAACGATCGTTACTGTACTCTCTATCGGAATAGCGATAGCCAAACTCCAACCCAGTCACGATGGGCATATCCACAAAGTATTGGAAATCTACCTTATAGGCATCAAGCTCGTCTTTGTTAACAAACGGATAAATGCCGTATTTACTGACCATCACCCTATCGATATCGGAAAATGCATCTGCTTGATTAAAGGCTAAATCTGGAAGGTTGTTGCCATTCAACAAATACGAGATTTGAACGTTCTCATCAAACATTGGGCTGACAGCGTTGGCATCTTCGCTAACTAATGACCACAACAAGCCATTACGGAAATCACTTTTCGCGGTGGAGCGTGACACATCAAACTGTACCGATAAGTCAGCACTAATTTCCCAATCTGCGTTAATACCAAAGTTTTCAACGCTATCGAAATCTTGGTTGTCGTCGTTAACTAACTCGACTCGAGTAAAGCTACTGTCTGTTCGTGAGAAAGTGCCACCAATCACACTATTGTTTACAATAACAGGGTTCGTGATGCCTGCCGTTATCCCCCCTAGCTTGACTCGATACCCACGGGCAAATTCTTCTGAATCGAACTTAGAGATAAACGCATCGGCTTTTAAGGTGAAGTTTTCTAATGGCGCCCACTCTATGGCTGCAACGTAACCGTCGCGAGTTTGCTCGCCACCTTTATGTTGAATCTCAAAGCCTTCAGAAATAAGCTCACATTCTGGGCAGTCGGTGCCAGCTCTGTCGTTGTCACCTTCAATCCCATCTACATCAACAGCCCCGTTATACGCTAAACCCACAAACTGAGTAGAAACACTGGGTTGGAATAAGCGTGCATAACCTAGGGATAAACCGACGGTGTCGTCCATGAACTTTCCTTGATAGGAAAAGCTCAATCGATGACCAAATTCACTCGCATCCGATATCTCACTGGCTCGGTCGTTATACATGCCTCGCATATTGGCACTGAATTTATGCTGCTCCTCCATGGCTAACGGGCTTGCTGTCTTGAGCTCTACCGTTCCAGCGATCCCCCCTTCAATCAGTGATGCTTTAGGCGATTTATACACACTCGCTTCGGTGATTAACTCTGAGGGGTACTGGTCGAACTCAATGGCTCTGCTTCCACTGGTAGACACTTGCTCACGTCCATTTAATGTAGAGAACACAAAGTCACCCGCTAAACCACGAATGTTGATCTCCGCCGCTTGGCCTCCGGTACGAACCGCAGATATACCCGGCAGTCGGGTAAGCGCATCTGCCATAGATACGTCTGGTAAACCGCCCAGATCGTCAGCAGAAATTTGTTCTGACACCGTGTCAGAAAAGCGTTTTTGGTTGAGTGATTGTATGAGACTAGTACTAAACCCCCTCACCTCTATGCGTTCGAGTGTTTCCTCGGATATATCGTCGACCGGTATATCTTCACCTGATAATAGGCTACTCGATTGATTGTTACTATTTATGGCAGATTCACTGACTTCATCAATGGTGTCTTCTTGCGTTTGTTGAGCGTATGTTGGCAAAGTAAATGCCAACCCGCTGCTGACCAACGCCACCATGATGGGCTTAAGTTTGAATGTTCTCATTGGTGCCCCGTTCCTTGTTTTTTTATCAACGGTTCGGGAATACAACACCCAAACTCGTCACTTATGGTTCTGCCACAAATAGTATCGGGTTGTATAAAATGAGAGCAACACTATGCATACGTATTCATTTACATTAAATTTACATCAAATTAAATATTAGCAGTGACTAACTTAATCAGGGTAAGTAAGATATTGAATTGCAATGAGGAAAGTCCCCCTTAATAGTAACTTAAGGGGGAAACGGAGTCGTTGACGGCTTCGGAATGTTAAATAACGAGGCGCGATTTATGGTGATTTACAGCGAGACACAGTAACTTGCATCACCGCACACAGGTCAATTAAATTAAAAGCTTACAGACGATTTATTTGCACTATCAATCATTGATTGAATGTAAGCGTCATGAGTGGGTAGCGATGCTATTGGTTCACGCTTAATATTATACACCGACGACAGCATGGCTTGCGTTTTCTCATCAGAAAAACTGTTAGCTAACCCATGATAGTCTTCAGGGACAAGCCCTTGCCCATACATAACTTGCAGCCAAGAGCTCTCTAGAAACAAGTCATTTTGTTCACGAACTAAATTGCCATTTTGTTTGAACAACGCCATTTTGTGAGTCAACGAATCTGGCAAGGTTAAATGGCGCATATCTCGCCAAAAATCACTGTCTTCGCGTTCATTTAAACAATAATGTAATACTAGAAAATCTCGTATTTGTTCAAATTCTACTTTTGATTGTGCGTTGTATTCTTTAACCGCACTCTCTGAGATACCTTGGTGCGGGAAAAGCTTAATTAACCTCACGATAGCTGATTGAATAAGGTGAATACTGGTAGACTCCAGAGGCTCTAAGAAGCCAGAAGAAAGCCCTACCGCGACCACATTTTTATACCACTGTTGTCTACGACGGCCAGTAGTAAATTTAATGAATTTAGGATCGCCCAGTGGTTTAGTGTCAAGGTTAGCCATCAAGGTGTCGTGGGCTTGGCTATCACTCATATAGCGTGAACTATATACGTGACCATTGCCATTACGATGTTGTAAAGGAATTCGCCATTGCCAACCAGCACTGTGCGCGATAGAACGGGTGAAGGGTGCGGTATTTTCATGGCGTTCAGAAGGTACAGCAATGGCGGAGTCACAAGGTAATAAATGAGACCAGTCATCATAGCCTGCCCCCAGCGTTTCATTAATTAACAGCCCTCGAAAACCTGTACAGTCAATAAACAAGTCCCCTTCAATGGCATGGCCATTTTCGAGATGTAATGCTTTTACATTCCCACTGTGTTTGTGTCTTGATACGTAGCTGATTTTACCTTCAACACGTTTAACGCCCAGCCCCTCGCTAAGTTTACGCAGGTATTTAGCATATAATGAAGCGTCAAAATGATAAGCAAAAGGGAGCTCTAAGACCGGGTCTTTCGCGTTAATACGTGCAAATTTACCTGCCTCAGCCGCTAAATAGTTAAGGTCATATTCCCACAAATCATGTTTTAAACCTTGCTGACGTGCTTTTAGCCAGAAGTGATAGAAATGACAGAACGCCATGCTTTTGCCTGGCGCACCAAACGTGTGGTAGTACTGTTGCCCCTGTTGCTTCCAGTTTTCAAAGCGAATTGCCAGCTTAATGGTGGCCTTGGTATCGCGAAGAAAAGTGGCCTCGTCAATACCCAGCACTTGATTAACTAGTCTAATGGGCGGGATGGTGGCCTCGCCTACGCCTACTGTGCCAATAGCCTCAGATTCGACCAGGGTAATATTCACTGCGTCGCCAATGACTTTTTTGAGCAACGCCGCTGTTAGCCACCCTGCTGTGCCGCCGCCAGCAACCACAACCCGTTTTACCGGCGTTTGCTTGGCTTCTTGGTGATCCCTTGAATATTGATCGGTTGCCTGTTGATTCGCTGCTGTTTTATTTGCTACTACCATACTCAGCCCTTACTACTTACTTCACCACACTGTAGATGGTTTGCCTGTCTTTTTACAATAAAAAAACCACCTTTTGCTTCGCCGCCAAAATGCATATTCGAGCGCTGAAACAACAAGGTGGTTTGTATTTATTCTAATGTTAGCTTTCGCTCAACCATTAGAAGGTATAGTTAAAGCCCAACAAGTAGTTAGTACCGTAAGATTGATATTGCGTAATTTGACGAGAATCCGCCTGTGACGCTTGAATATCATCTTCATCAGTTAGGTTTTGCGCTTGGAAAGTAACACGTAGGCCTTCCAGAGACTCAATACCAGACTCACTAAAGTCGTATCCGATTTGGGCATCAACCAAGGTACCGCCTTGCTTAGTAGCATCTACCAATGCCAAGCTAGTACCACGTTCTTCTGTTAGGTAGTCATCCCGCTTGGTTGCTGCAACACGGAACTCGAAACCATTGCTTTCATAGAAGAACGTCATGCTATATGACTCTTCAGACAAACCTGGAATACGGGTTTCTGTTTGCGTAGGTGCTGCATCTACTTCGCCTTCCATGAAGGTAGCACTTGCGAATAAGCCAAAGCCTTCAAGTGAGTCGTGAAGCAATTCACCTGGTAATGAACCTTGAAGTTCATAACCGCGCACATAACCTTCAAAACCATCTAGTACACTGCCTACAGAACCTAGGAAAGTAGCAGGCGTTTGCCCTTCTGACCCTTGGTGTAAATCAGGAATGTAAACATCAGAGAAATCCGTTAGTACGCTAGTATCGCGATGCCAGTTTTTAATATCTTTATAGAAGAATGATGCCGCTACATAACCCGTATCTGAGAAGTAGTTTTCATAAGCAATATCCAACTGGTTAGCTTCAAGAGGCTTAAGTTCAGGGTTACCTGAGCTACCACTCCAAGGACCATTTTCAGGATCGGTACTGGTAATTTGGTTATCATTAAACGCGAAAGACGCCTGTGTATTTGGACGCATATCGTCCATACGTGGTCTTGAAATCACTTTACCCAATGCGAAACGTACAAACTGGCCTTCAGCTACTTCTGCAGAAAGGTTAAGTGTTGGTAGTACATCAGTGTAATCAGCGCCGCCAGAAACCGGTACCGCTACTGTCATGCCTTCAGCATCTGACGTAGTTGAGAATCCAGTCGATTGTTGGTCAGCACTAACCACTTGTACACCCACGTTACCGCGAATATAAACATCACCTATTTCCGTTTCCAAATCAAATTTAGTGTAGAAAGTCAGTAACTCTTCATCAACTGTATAGCTATCACCTAAGCGATCGTTTTGTACCAGCTTGGCATCAGTCGTTGTGTAATACCCACTTTGGAACAGACCAAGTGAATCATAAGCTAAAATGCCGTCTATACCGATGAAATCTAGAGGTACTACGCCTAGTACATCTGGAATAGCCGCATCACCAGGATAGCTTGACGCGGTTAGATATGCGCCATCATTTTCTTTGGTTTTACTACGATCTGAATAAATAACACCCGCAGACATGCCAGTTACTACGCCCCATTCAACGTACCCTTTTGCATCAAAGCGGTAAGTATCTAGGTCTTCTTCATAGTTTGGTTGGTTAACAAAACCATCTTGTGCGTCTGCGCCAATAATAGGTGCGCCCCACGCTTGTGGGCCGGCAAGGCGAATTAAGCTTTCGTCAGTAAGGTCAACAGGTGCAATGCTTGGGTGATCAGAATATACCGCGCCAGTCGACGTCATTTCCCAACTACGAGCAGTAATAGGACGACCATCAATACCCGCACGGCCTACACCTGAATAACTTTCTACATCAATGATGTCTTTTTCGACTTTACCGGTAGAGTAGTCGAACTCTAAGGTCCAGTTATCATTTAAAATGTATTCAGCGTTAACGCCTACCGTCGTTAAATCGGCTTCTTGAGTACGAGCATCATTACGAATAACTGAATAGAAGCCATCGTAGTAACCTGATGTTACTAAACCGTTTTCAACACCAGTAATGGTATATTCACCAGTACCCCATTCAGCACCACCTTCTTCTAGACCACGACGAACGTCATCTTCTACGAAGTCGATATAAAGCGCATCTACTTGAACATTTAGTTTATCAGTAGGCGCCCATTCAACTACAGCCGCGATAGAGTCACGCTCTAACATTGCTGAACGTTGGAACGAATCTGTGCCGCCAAGCACGACGGTACCATCAGGAACATCAACAGTATCAGCACCGTCATAGCGGCGAGGATTCCATAGAGGGTTGCCATTATCGTCAAATGTACCTTCAGCTGTTGTATTAACACCTGCATAGCCATAACCACGGAAATGTTGTTCTTGACGTGGTGATTCCATGCTAGCAACAGTCAGTGCAAGACCAATAGTATCGTCAGCAAATTGGTCAACGTAGTTTACTGAAATACGATGTCCGTTGTTGTCAAAATCTGGGTTAGGAGAATCTTCAGCATTCTTTTCGTAGGTGCCGTTGATAGCGAATGTACTTTTAGCTGCAAGCGGACTAATGGTTTGAAGGTCAATTGAACCACCAATATTCTGGGTGGTCATGCCAGCTTCTGCTGTTTTATAAACAACGATGCTAGAAATGATTTCAGTTGGGTAGAGGTCGAATTCAACGCCGCGGTTGTCGCCCATACCTAATAATTCACGACCGTTTAGTGATGTACCTACGTAGTTTTCGTTGAAACCACGTACTGAAATACCACTTGTACGACCGTTTCTACGCTCACCGGCTAGACCAGGCAAACGTGAAATAGATTCTGCAATACTTGTGTCTGGTAATTTACCGATGTCTTCTGCGGATAACGCTTCAACAATAGATGTATTGTCCATCTTAATTGCTTGAGCGCGCTGCAAGCTGCCACGTATACCGCTAACTTGAATAACTTCAACATTAGCTTCATCAGCTGCTTCAGAATTTGTTTCTTGTGCAAATGTAGGCGAACAACCAAAAGCTACGCCACCAGTGATCAGCGCAACCTTGATGAGATTTGGTTTAAATTGTTTCATAAAACAGGTGTCCCATTCAGTTAGATTTGTTGTCTTTTTGTTATTTTTATGACAATCGAATGACAATGTATCCAGTCGCTGATAATCCTATAGAGCACACGGGCTTTGCACAATTGCTTGCATACGTATTCATAGAAAATATTAAACACCTCATTAACATTAACTCTCATGAATTATTGAAATTTAACAACAAAATTACGCAATATCGCCGCTAAACTGACCTTTTGTTGTAATTTTGTTACGGCACTTAGCCTTTTTAAGAGGGGTTATGCAAGGTTTTAAATATAGATGACGAATGCCAAATTAGGGATATTACTAGTAAGGAATTTTCTGTTGACCATCAATAATCAGGCACAAAAAAGCCCGCTAATTAGCGGGCTTCACTTAAACACTTGCGTGCGCTTTGCTAACTACCAACCCGTAGTTTCGCGAAGTGCCTTGCCGATTTCAGCAAGAGAGCGAACGGTTTTAACGCCCGCGTCTTCTAGTGCTTTAAATTTCTCATCAGCTGTACCTTTACCGCCAGCAATGATTGCACCAGCGTGACCCATACGCTTACCTTCAGGTGCAGTAACACCCGCAATGTAAGAAACAACAGGCTTAGTGACGTTAGCTTTGATAAATTCAGCAGCTTCTTCTTCTGCTGTACCACCAATTTCACCAATCATAACGATAGCTTCTGTTTGAGGATCGTCTTGGAACAACTGTAAGATGTCAATGAAGTTAGAACCAGGAATTGGGTCACCACCGATACCAACACAGCTAGACTGGCCGAAACCTTCGTCAGTAGTTTGCTTAACGGCTTCGTACGTAAGCGTACCAGAGCGAGAAACAATACCTACTTTACCAGGCTTATGGATGTGACCAGGCATGATACCAATCTTACACTCACCAGGAGTAATAACACCTGGGCAGTTAGGACCAATCATGCGAACGCCTTTAGCATTTACGTATTCTTTAACGTAAAGCATGTCTAGCGTAGGAATACCTTCAGTGATACAAACGATAAGCTCGATGCCAGCATCAGCAGCTTCAACGATTGAATCTTTACAGAATGCAGCAGGTACATAGATAACAGTCGCAGTTGCGCCTGTTGCTTCTACCGCTTCACGTACTGTATTGAATACTGGAAGACCTAGGTGCTCAGTGCCGCCTTTGCCTGGTGTAACACCACCAACCATTTGCGTACCGTAAGCAATGGCTTGCTCAGAGTGGAAAGTACCTTGACCACCAGTGAAACCTTGACAGATTACTTTGGTATCTTTGTTAATTAATACAGACATTATTTGCCCTCCGCAGCAGCAACAACTTTCTCTGCTGCATCAGTTAGCGACTCAGCAGCAATGATATCAAGACCTGAGTTCGCTAGAACTTCACGGCCAAGCTCTGCATTTGTACCTTCAAGACGTACAACAACAGGAACACTAACGCCAACTTCTTTAACCGCGCCAATGATACCTTCAGCAATCATGTCACAACGAACGATACCGCCGAAGATGTTAACTAAAACAGCTTTAACGTTGTCGTCAGATAGGATGATTTTGAATGCTTCTGCAACACGTTCTTTAGTCGCGCCGCCACCAACATCAAGGAAGTTAGCTGGCTTGCCACCGTGTAGGTTTACGATGTCCATTGTACCCATTGCTAGGCCGGCACCGTTAACCATACAACCTACGTTACCGTCTAGCGCAACATAGTTAAGTTCGAACTCAGCAGCATGCGCTTCACGAGCATCTTCTTGAGTAGGATCTTGCATAGCTTTAACTTTAGGCTGGCGATATAACGCGTTGCCGTCGATAGCTAGCTTAGCGTCAAGACAGTGAAGGTCACCATCTTCTTTAATTACAAGCGGGTTAATTTCAATCAATGCAACATCAAGATCTTCAAACATCTTAGCTAGGCCAAGGAAAATCTTAGTGAATTGTTTGATTTGAACGCCAGAAAGACCAAGTTTAAACGCCATTTCGCGCGCTTGGTAAGGCTGAGCACCAACAATTGGGTCGATTTCAGCTTTAAGAATTTTCTCTGGTGTTTCTTCAGCAACAGTTTCAATCTCAACGCCACCTTCAGTAGAAGCCATAAACACAACACGACGGGTTGTGCGGTCTACTACTGCACCAAGGTACAATTCATTAGCGATATCTGTGCAAGTTTCAACAAGGATTTTGCTCACAGGCTGACCATTTTCGTCAGTCTGGAAAGTCACCAAATTTTTGCCAAGCCAGTTTTCTGCGAAAGCTTTAATTGCGTCAGTATCTTTTACTAACTTAACGCCACCCGCTTTACCGCGACCACCTGCGTGGACCTGACATTTTACTACCCACTCACTACCGCCAATGCGGTTAGCGGCCTCTACAGCACTTTCAGGAGTGTCTGCTGCGTATCCTTCAGAAACAGGTAGACCGTATTCTTTGAATAGCTGCTTACCTTGGTATTCATGCAAATTCATGGTGTTTCTATCCGATTTTTAGTAAGACAAAAGCCGCTTGCGCGACTTGATTAATTAGACTGATATTATAGGGCGAATATCAGCGTTGTGACAGTAACGCGACTTATATATAAGCAGCGTTGTGACAGTAACGCGACTTATATATAAGCAGCGTTGCTGCACACAATAACAAGAGAGGAAAGCCTTACACGTCTAATAGAAGGCGTGTTGGATCTTCAAGCATCTCTTTGATTGTTACCAAGAAGCCTACTGACTCTTTACCATCAACAATACGATGGTCATAAGACAGGGCGAGGTACATCATTGGCAGAATTTCCACCTTACCGTTAACAGCCATTGGACGATCTTGGATTTTATGCATACCCAAAATAGCGCTCTGTGGCGGGTTAATGATAGGCGTAGACATCAATGAACCAAACACACCACCGTTAGTGATAGTAAAGTTACCGCCTTGAAGGTCTGCCATCGACAATTTGCCATCACGGCCTTTAATTGCCAATTCTTTAATTCCTTTCTCAACACCGGCCATACCTAGTGTATCCGTATCTTTTAAGATAGGCGTAACTAGACCGCGAGGCGTTGATACTGCGATAGAGATATCGAAGTAGTTGTGATAAACAATGTCATCACCGTCAATTGATGCATTTACATCTGGGAAACGTTTAAGTGCTTCAGTTACCGCTTTCACGTAGAAAGACATGAAACCTAAACGAATACCGTGACGTTTCTCAAAGCTCTCTTGATACTGCTTGCGAAGTTCCATAATTGGCTTCATGTTAACTTCATTAAACGTAGTTAGCATAGCAGTAGAGTTTTTAGCTTCAAGAAGGCGAGTTGCAATCGTTTTGCGAAGACGTGTCATAGGAACACGTTTTTCTGTGCGATTACCCGTAGGTAATTCAGCTGTATCAGCTGCAGCAGATGGCGCTGAAGCCGCTGGTGCACTGCCACCCTTAAGGTGTTTTTCTACGTCTTCTTTAGTGATACGGCCATTTTTACCCGTACCTTTAACTTTTGCTGCGTCTACGCCTTTTTCTGCCAATAAACGGCGTACTGAAGGACTAAGTGCATCACTGCTGTCATCTGAATCATCAGACGCAGCTTCAGACGACTCAGATGCTGCTGCACCTGATGACGCGCCTTCAACAAATTTAGCAATCACTTCTTCAGCTGTTACTGTTGCGCCTTCTTCGGCAACAATTTCAGATAGTGAGCCATCAGCTGGCGCTACCACTTCTAGAACGACTTTATCAGTTTCGATATCAACCAAGTTTTGGTCGCGGCTTACCGCTTCGCCTACTGCAACATGCCATGTGGCGATGGTTGCATCAGCTACCGACTCTGGTAATACAGGTACTTTAACTTCTGACGTTTTACCGCTAGCTGCAGGTGCTGCTTCTTTTTTAGATTCAGCTTTCGCTTCAGATTTAGCTGGCGCAGCGCCACCCTCTTCTAATTTAGCAATAACTTGCTCGCCTAGTACCGTTGCACCCTCTTCATTAAGAAGCTCACCGATAGTTCCGTCGGCTGGTGCTACGACTTCCAGCACAACTTTATCAGTTTCAATGTCAACCAGGTTCTGGTCACGTTTTACCGCGTCGCCGGCCTTTACGTGCCAAGTTGCAATGGTGGCATCGGCAACTGACTCTGGTAGGACCGGAACTTTTATCTCAATTGTCATCATTGTTCCTTATTTAATAGTGAGTGCGTCTTCAACCAGCGCTTTTTGTTGCTGATTGTGAACGGAAACATAACCTACAGCAGGTGAAGAAGATGCTTCACGACCTGCATATGTTAATTTGGCGCCATCTGGAATTGCTTGCCAGAAATGGTGTTGACTGCAATACCAAGCTCCTTGGTTTTGCGGTTCTTCCTGACACCAAACCCAATCTGTAACGTGGCTGTATTGTGCCACAACTTTAGCGCATTCTTCTTGTGGGAATGGATAAAGTTGTTCCAATCTTACGATTGCAACGTCTGTTTGTTCATTTTTACGGCGCTGGTCAAGCAAATCGTAGTAAACCTTGCCTGAACACATCACCACACGCTTAACGTCTTTCGGATTAATATCGTCAATTTCGCTAATCACGTTGTGGAATTTGCCTTCTGCTAACTCTTCAAGAGAAGAAGTCGCAAGCGGGTGACGCAATAAGGATTTAGGCGACATAACGATAAGCGGTTTACGCATAGGGCGAACCACTTGACGACGAAGCATGTTAAACACTTGCGCAGGTGTTGAAGGTACACATACTTGCCAGTTGTGATCAGCACACATTTGCAAGAATCGCTCAAGACGAGCCGAGCTATGCTCAGGACCTTGACCTTCGTAGCCATGTGGAAGCAACATGGTTAGACCACATAAACGGCCCCACTTCGCTTCACCTGAACTCAAGAATTGGTCAAATACAACCTGTGCACCGTTTGCGAAGTCACCAAACTGTGCTTCCCAAATAGTTAAACACTCTGGCTCTGCCGTAGCGTAACCATATTCAAACGCCATAACCGCTTCTTCTGAAAGCACAGAGTCGTATATTTCGATCTCGCCTTGGCCTTCACGAATATTTTGCAGTGGCATGTACGTCGAGCCATCAGCTTGATTATGCAATACTGCGTGACGGTGGAAGAAAGTACCACGGCCAGAATCCTGACCTGTCATACGTATATTCTCACCAGCATCAACCAATGATGCGTAGGCTAGATTTTCTGCCATTCCCCAATCAAGTTTCTTTTCACCGTTTACCATGGCCTTGCGGTCTTGGTATAACTTGTTTACACGAGATTGAAGTTTATGCCCTTCAGGGAAACTGGTTAACGCTTCGCCAAGTGCTTGAAGTTTTTCAACACTGATAGCACCATCATATGGCGTATCCCAATCGTGACCTAAGTACGGAGACCAGTCTACACTGTGCTCTGTCATCGGACGCCATTCTTCAACTACACATGCACCATGATCTAATGCTGCGCGGTATTCTTCTAAATAGCGGTCGGCATCACGCTGCTCAATAACCCCTTCAGCAATAAGCTGGTCGGCATAAATAGCGCGAGGTACAGGATGCTTCTTCACTTTTTGGTACATAAGCGGCTGAGTTGCATTTGGCTCATCAGCTTCGTTATGTCCATGACGGCGATAACACACTAAATCGATAACAACGTCACGCTTGAATTTATTACGGTATTCAAGGGCGAGCTGAGTCACAAAAGCAACCGCTTCTGGGTCGTCAGAGTTAACGTGGAAGATAGGTGCCTGAACCATTTTCGCAATATCAGTACAGTATTGCGTAGAACGAGTATCTTCAGTTTTTGACGTTGTGAAACCAACTTGGTTGTTCACCACAATACGTACTGTTCCGCCCACGGCGAAACCGCGAGTTTGTGACATATTGAAGGTTTCTTGAACTACGCCCTGCCCAGCAATCGCTGAGTCACCGTGAATGGTAATAGGAAGTACGGTGTTAGTATCGTCGTTACGACGTTCAAGACGAGCACGAACTGAGCCCATCACTACTGGGTTCACAATTTCAAGGTGAGACGGGTTAAACGCAAGTGCTAAGTGAACATTGCCACCTGGCGTAGCAAAATCTGATGAGAAACCGGCGTGGTATTTAACATCACCTGCACCTAGTGAGTCATCATGCTTACCAGCGAATTCATCGAATAACACTGATGGGTTTTTACCCAATACGTTAACAAGTACGTTCAATCGACCGCGGTGAGCCATACCAATAACCACTTCTTTAGTGCCGGCAGCACCTGCGTTAGTGATTAAGTTTTTAAGCATTGGAACTAGTGCATCGCCACCTTCCAGTGAGAAGCGCTTGGCACCTGGGAATTTAGACCCAAGATACTTTTCCATGCCGTCAGCAGCGGTTAAGCCCTTAAGAAGAGTAAGTTTCTCTTCTTTAGAAAACTCTGGCTTGGCTTGTACTGACTCAATTTTTTGCTGTAACCAGCGTTTTTGGTCTGTATCGGTAATGTGCATGTACTCAGCACCGATAGAGCCACAATATGTTCTATTAAGTGATTTAAACAATTCACCTAATGACATCGAATCTTTACCAATGGCAAAAGATCCTACGTTGAACACACTGTCAAAATCTTTATCAGAAAGGTTATGGTGAGATAGTTCTAAATCACGAACACGCTCTTGTTTCCATAATCCTAGCGGATCGAGGTTGGCATGCTGGTGACCACGGAAACGAAAGGCGTTAATAAGCTGTAACACTTTAACTTGCCTGTCATCCGAGACCGGAGTGCCTTCAACTGGTGCGCTCGACATTCGTGCTGTCGGGCCTAGAGCAGCTAGCTTCCTAAACTGATCTTTAACACTAGTATGGTTGGTTTCAAGTTCAACGCCTTCGACCTTGGGGAGGCTATCAAAGATTTGACGCCAAGTATCGGAAACGCTCTGCGGGTCTTCCATATACGATTCGTACAATTCTTCGACATAGGCAGCGTTGGCACCTGCCATATGCGAGGAATCCCACCACGCTTTCATCACGCTTTCTTGCATTTAATTTGCCTTGCTACGTTTTGTAAATTCTATTAACCATCGGTTTGTATTATAAGGTTATTCGTGACATAACCAAGCGTTATACCGATGAATACAAAAAAAAATAGCCATCACATCCGGATGGCTATTTAGAGCATTGCTTTCTGTCACTCAGGAGTAACCAGAATATAGTACTAAACAGCCCGTTGTAAAAGCATAGACTTAATGTGTCCAATTGCCTTTGTCGGGTTTAATCCTTTCGGACATACACTTACACAGTTCATAATACCGTGACAGCGGAATACGCTAAATGCATCATCTAGATCGTTCAAACGTTCATCAGTTGCAGTATCACGGCTATCAATAAGGAAACGATAAGCGTGAAGCAAACCAGCAGGCCCGATAAATTTATCCGGGTTCCACCAGAACGATGGGCACGACGTAGAACAACATGCACATAGAATACATTCATACAGTCCATCAAGCTTAGCACGTTCTTCAGGAGACTGAAGGTGTTCTCTTGCAGGAGGCTGTTTGTCATCGTTGATTAAGAATGGCTTAATCTTTTCATATTGGGTGTAAAACTGTGTCATATCAACCACAAGGTCGCGTACTACGGGCAAACCTGGAAGTGGACGAACAACAACTTTACTTTTACCCAATGCAGACAATGGCGTAATACAGGCAAGACCATTCTTACCATTCATATTCACACCGTCTGAACCACACACACCTTCACGGCACGAGCGGCGGAATGATAACGTTGGATCTTGCTCTTTAAGAGCAATTAGTGCATCCAACACCATCATGTCACGACCTTCCTCTACTTCTAGAGTGTAGTCTTGCATGCGTGGCTTGTTATCAACATCAGGGTTGTAACGATATATCGAAAATTGTAATTGCATGATCGTTGCCTCTCTTAATATGAACGCACTTTAGGCGGGAAAGCTTCCCGAAGCTTAGGCGCCATATTGACATCACGTTTAAGCATTTTTTCAGTATTCGGATCGTAAACGCTGTGGCATAACCAGTTCTCATCGTCACGGTCCGGGAAATCGAAGCGGCTGTGTGCGCCACGGCTTTCCGTTCTGAAGTTCGCTGCTACTGCTGTGCTGTACGCGGTTTCCATAAGGTTATCAAGCTCAAGACATTCAATACGCTGAGTATTGAAATCGGCACTCTTATCATCAAGGCGAGCATTCTGAAGACGTTCACGAATTTCACCAAGTTGCTTAAGGCCGTCTGCCATGGCTTCACCTTCACGGAATACTGAGAAGTTAAGCTGCATGCATTCTTGCATATCTTTTTTGATTTGAACCGGATCTTCGCCCTTACCTTTCTCTGAGTTTTCCCAGCGATTGAAGCGAGACATTGCCACTTCAAGGTCAGACTCTGATGCTTCGCGGAATGGCGATACGTCAGAAAGGGTTTTACCTAAGTGTAGACCAGTCGCACGACCGAATACTACAAGGTCAAGTAGTGAGTTACCGCCAAGGCGGTTAGCACCGTGTACAGATACACATGCAATTTCACCACAAGCGAATAAGCCGTTGACTACTTTATCGTTACCGTCTGCATCAACAGTTAAACATTGACCGTCAACGGTAGTTGGAATACCACCCATCATATAGTGACAAGTTGGTATTACAGGGATTGGTTCTTTCACTGGATCAACGTGAGCAAACGTACGAGATAGCTCAAGGATACCTGGTAAACGCGATTCAAGTACGTCTTTACCAAGGTGATCAAGTTTAAGTTTACAGTGAGGTCCCCAAGGGCCATCAAATCCACGACCTTCGCGAATTTCAGTCATCATTGAACGTGCTACAACGTCACGACCAGCAAGGTCTTTCGCGTTAGGCGCATAACGTTCCATGAAGCGTTCACCGTCTTTATTAAGTAGGTAACCACCTTCACCACGACAACCTTCCGTTACTAGCGTACCAGCACCGGCGATACCCGTAGGGTGGAACTGCCACATTTCCATATCTTGTAATGCAACGCCAGCACGGATTGCCATACCAACACCGTCACCGGTATTAATGTGTGCATTGGTAGTAGAAGCGAAGATACGCCCTGCTCCACCCGTTGCTAATACGACTGCTTTAGACTTGAAGTAAACCACTTCGCCAGTCTCGATATCGATAGCAGTACAACCAACAACGTCACCGTCTTGGTTTTTAACTAGGTCGAGTGCGTACCACTCAGAAAAGACCTTTGTTTTATTTTTTACGTTTTGCTGATAAAGCAAATGCAGCAAGGCGTGACCGGTACGGTCAGCAGCCGCTGCGGTACGAGCTGCTTGCTCGCCACCAAAATTTCTTGATTGACCACCGAAAGGACGTTGGTAAACCTTACCATTCTCAAAACGTGAGAAAGGTAAACCCATGTTCTCCATCTCAATGATGGCTTCTGGGCCGGTTTTACACATATATTCAATAGCGTCTTGGTCACCAATGTAGTCCGACCCTTTTACAGTGTCGTACATGTGCCATTCCCAGTTATCTTCATGGGAATTACCTAGCGCAACAGTAATACCACCTTGCGCTGATACCGTATGTGAACGGGTAGGAAATACTTTAGACAGTAGTGCACATGATTTGCCAGATTCTGAAATCTGCAATGCTGCACGCATACCAGCGCCGCCAGCGCCAATAACTACTGCGTCAAACTCGTGAACGGGTAAACTCATCTTACACTCCCCACAATACAAACAGACCAACAGCGACGTAACCAAAAGCAATGATGTTTAGAACATACTGAATGATTGCACGCAAACCAGACGCCTTCACATAATCGGTAAGTACTTGCCAAAGGCCAATACGAACGTGGATCATGATGGCGATAAGTGCTGCCAATGTGAACACCTTCATCGCTAGCCCAGAAAATAATCCGCGCCACTCAATGAAAGTAATATTATCAGTGGATATAAAAAACCACGCCATGAATACCGTATAAGCAAAAATAATTGCAGCGGTAGTACGTAGTGAAACGTAATCTTGAATACCATTACGCTTTAAGCTTGCTTGGTTGCCTAGCATAGTGCTACTCCCAATACTACTGTCAGAACAATCCAAAGAGCGATAGCTATTTTGGCGCTGAGGTTTCCTGACTCCAACTCTTCCCAGTGACCTAAATCCATAACTACATGTCTTAGGCCGCCTAAAATGTGGTAAGTCAGCGCTGATAAAGTGCCTATTGCGATCACTTTTCCAATGATACCGTCCATCATCGCTCGTACGTTCGCAAACCCTTCAGGCGAGGAAACAGATACTGCCCATGCCCAAATAACAAAGAGTAATGCGAAGAACATTGCGACACCGGTAACACGGTGGAGAATTGACGAAATAGCGGCAGGCGGAAATTTAATAGTATTGAGTTCTAAATTTACTGGTCTTTGCTTTTTCACAATGTATGCCTGTTTAATCCGTAGGGATAATGAATTACTCACCGTTATTATGTCCTGTGTGAGTTAATTCGTTTATTACCTGTTAATTACCTCATCCAATGAGTTGTTAACAATTTGTGAATTATTCTTTAATGCAATTAACAGAATAATTATTCTGTTTTAATGCACTGCTGAGTATATCCAGCACAGTATATAATTACAATTTTTTGTGCTGTAGTAAGACTTTAGTCTTTTTTGACAAATCTTCCTGATAAACACAAAGAAAAGTAGCCACAAATACTAACAACAAGCATGGAATGCTTAATAAACAAGGCTGTAAAGTGTATCAGCACTAAACTAGAATAACACTATTTTCACTAGCAAAATTAAGGTCTTTTAATGAAAACGGGTAATTCTCAATCGACAAAAGGTTATTTTTTCAGCTAAGGTGTTAATAAATTTGGTAAACGGTGGTTTACCTTTTGCCAAAAGACATTGATAATTACCCTGAAACGGGTTTAGTGCGATTACCAAAATGTTAACGATAGAGATTCCGGCTGAGCATTATAAATCTCAGTAATTCGGAATATTTATTGTGCATAAATGCAATTAAATTGACTTATTGGTACATAATAAAGTACAAATACGCCACTTTTCCCCAACGAAACGAGCATTTTCGCCCGTTTTCGCTGCAAACAGAACCATTCTGAGGAGAGCATTTTATGGCAGATCAGAAAGCCATTCTTAAAGCCGGCGGTAAGGAAATCGAGCTTCCTATCTTGTCTGGCACCGAAGGACAAGACGTAATCGACGTTCGTACCCTTGGTCAACACGGTTACTTCACCTACGACCCTGGTTTTATGGCGACAGGATCTTGCGAGTCAGCTATTACTTACATTGACGGTGCTGCTGGTGTATTACTACACCGTGGTTTCCCGATTGAAGAATTAGCGCGCGATGCAGACTACCTTGAAGTTTGTCATATGCTTCTACACGGTGATGCACCGTCTAAAGAAGAATATGAAGAATTCAAATCAACGATTACACGCCACACCATGGTACATGAGCAAATTAACATGTTCTTCCATGGCTTCCGCAACGATGCCCACCCTATGGCAATGTTATGCGGTACGGTTGGTGGTATGTCATCTTTCTATCACAGCGACTTAGACGTTTCTAACGATGAAGAGCGTAAACGTAGTGCACATCGCTTAATTGCGAAAATGCCTACTTTGGTAGCCATGTGTTACAAGTACAACATTGGTCAACCATTCGTTTATCCACGTAACGATTTGAGCTATGCAGCTAACTTCCTGAACATGATGTTCTCAGTTCCTGCTGAAGAATTTGAGATTAGCCCTGCGGTTGAACGTGCAATGGATCGTATCTTTACGCTTCATGCTGACCACGAGCAAAACGCATCTACATCTACTGTTCGACTAGCTGGTTCATCTGGTGCTAACCCTTACGCATGTATTGCCGCTGGTGTTGCTTCACTTTGGGGCCCTGCCCACGGTGGTGCGAACGAAGCATGTCTGAATATGCTTGAGGAAATTGGTACTGTTGACCGCATTCCTGAGTTTATTGCACGCGCTAAAGATAAGGCTGACCCGTTCCGTCTTATGGGCTTTGGTCACCGTGTATATAAAAATCACGACCCACGCGCAACAGTAATGCGCGAAAGCTGTCACGAAGTACTTAGTGAACTTAATGTTAAAGATCCACTACTTGAAGTAGCAATGGAACTTGAAAAAATTGCATTAAGCGACCCGTACTTCGCAGAGAAGAAATTGTTCCCTAACGTAGATTTCTACTCAGGTATCGTACTTAAAGCTATTGGTATTCCAACCAATATGTTTACGTGTATCTTCGCATTGTCTCGTACAGTGGGTTGGATTTCACACTGGCATGAAATGATGAGCGATCCAAAACAAAAAATTGGTCGTCCTCGTCAGCTTTACACTGGTCACAACCAGCGTAAGTACACGCCATTAAAATAAGCGTGAACAGATAATTATTTGTTCATAAAATAGCGCCTTCTGGCGCTATTTTTTTGGCTCTTTTTTAATAAACTTTCGTACAACAGTTTATTAGAATAACCGCAGAAGGATTATGTTATATGCCCTACTCTGTTGTGTTGCTTGGCGTTGCTGGGCTCATCCCTTTTTTGGCTATGCCAATAGCTTATTCTTTTAATCTTTTATCACTAACCCAAAGCGCTGTTTACTTTATGCAGTACTCAGCGGTTTTATTGTCTTTTTTTGGTGGCATTCATTGGTGGGACTCAATCAGTAATGCGCGTTATGGTAAACAAATGTATATCGCCATGTTACCCAGCATTGTCGGTTGGCTTTGTTTGGTATTTAGCCACGACCCGAAAACGTTAGGGGTGCTTTCGCTTAGTTACGTTGCCATCTTAGTGTATGACAAATTCACGCTTAGCCTACCAAAAGGCCAAATTGTAAGTTATATCAGTTTACGTATAGCACTTACCTCGGTCGTGGTAATTAGCCATGCTTGGATGATTTATCTCATTACCTAATTTTCATAGTACATAGCGCGCATGTAGTCAGGAAACATCATTACGTTATCAAAATTGGCTGATGCTACAAGTGTTTGCTAATTGTTGAAACGGCACGTGCCAGCAAGACACAAAAAAGCGCAGTCATATAATTATCATGACTGCGCTTTTTTAGTACACCGACGATACACTCGGGTTTATGCGTTACGCTTTTCTTTTAAACTAATCCTTGTTCATTTTATTTAACAAGTCAGCCGTAAAAAAAGTAAAAACGCGGGATGTTACTCGTCACGTATAACCGAAAGCAACTCAGCCGTTTTTTCTTCCATCAAGGCTATATCGCCTCGACTTTCTACGTTTAAGCGAATAACCGGTTCGGTGTTCGATTTACGCAAATTAAAACGCCATGTGTCGAATTCCAATCCTAGGCCGTCGGTAGTATCGATCGACGTTGCAAGTGGCTTATATTTAGATGTTGCGCGCTCAAGTGCAGCATCTGCATCTTTAAGCTTGCTGTTGATCTCACCCGATGATGGAAATGCTTCAATGCGCGCTTTAACCATGCTCGCCAACGATTGCTTTTTAACACACACAAGTTCGGCAATTAGCAACCAAGGGATCATACCTGAATCGCAGTAAGCGAAATCTCTAAAATAATGGTGCGCACTCATCTCACCGCCATACACCGCGTCTTCCTTGCGCATACGCTCTTTAATAAACGCATGGCCTGTTTTCGACTTAATAGGTGTACCGCCAGCATTCGCCACAATGTCTTCAGTATTCCAAAATACCCGGGGGTCATAAATAATTTTACTGTCTTGGTTCTTCTCAATGAACGCTGCTGCAAGCAAGCCAACAATGTAATAGCCTTCAATGAAGTTGCCGCTAGCATCGAACAAGAAGCAACGATCGAAGTCGCCATCCCACGCCACACCAAAGTCCGCGTTATGTTTAATAACAGCATCGGCAGTATCTGCTCTGTTTTCAGGTAATAGCGGATTTGGAATACCATGAGGGAAGGTGCCATCTGCTTCGTGATGCACCTTAATAAAGCTAATTGGAACTTGTCTGCTCGCTAACTCAGCTTCAATAGCATCAAGCGCTGGACCTGCAGCACCGTTGCCTGCATTAACCACTATTTTAAGTGGTGTGAACGAATCAAGATTCACATAAGACAACATGTGGTCTACATAGGCTGACATACAGCTATCTTCTACATAGCTGCCTGTATCAGTTAAATGTGAAACCTTGATGTGTGCATGACCGTTGTAAAAGGCGTCAGCGTCAATGGCCTCACCTTGCGTGTAATAGGCAAGGCGCTGTGATACCGCTTCATCGCTCAACTGCTCAGCGCGCTCTTTGATGGCATTTAAGCCAGTATCGCCACTAATGGGCACTGAATCAGCTTTTACCAACTTCATGCCATTGTAGTTAATGGGGTTATGACTAGCAGTTACTTCTATTCCGCCATCAACACCTAAGTGTTTAGTCGCGAAATATATCTCTTCGGTGCCTGCCATACCAATATCGGTAACGTTCGCGCCAGCATCAATTAGTCCTGCGCTCAAGGCAAGTTTTAAGGGGGTAGAGGTTAAACGAACATCGCTGCCCACCACTACTGTTTTCGCTTTCAACTCTTCAGCAAAGGCGTAACCAATGCGATAAGCCGTTGCTTCATCAAGTTGGCTATTAAGCTCACCGCGTATGTCATATGCTTTAAAGCATGTAATTGGTTTAGTCATGTATTAGAGTCTCTGTTCCCTGTTAAAGCTATTATTGGTCACTTTTGTGACAAGAAAATGTGTTACAACAAAAGTGACGCAATGATTGTAAAGTAGATGGTATAAAACCCCTCACCTTCGCGCAATGCGCTTTTCAAATTACTAAGTAATTAAACTTAATTTATTTTTTCTCTGTTGTGGGGAGTCATTAAATCTTGTTTTGGGCCAACGGGAATAACTTGGGTAGGGTTTATCATGGTGTGGCTGTAATAATAGTGACGTTTGATATGGTCAAAATTTACTGTGCTTGCCACACCTGGATATTGATATAACTCTTTCATGTACCCGTACAAGTTTGGGTAGTCTGCAATTTGGCGAATATTGCACTTGAAGTGACCATGGTACACCGCATCAAAGCGAATCAAGGTGGTGAACAAGCGCCAATCCGCTTCGGTAATTTGATTGCCCACTAAATAACGTTGTGTCGACAACCTTGTTTCTAGCGCATCCAATGCTTCAAACAAGACCTCAACCGCCTCTTCATAAGCACTTTGCGTGGTAGCAAAGCCAGCCTTATACACGCCGTTATTAATCGCGTGATAAACCGTATTATTAATATTGTCTATTTCTTCTCGTAATGGCGCGGGGTAAAAGTCTTGGCTGCCACCTGTAAGCGCATTGAAGTCACTGTTGAAAATGCGAATGATATCTGCAGATTCATTATTCACTATAGACTGGGTTTGTTTGTCCCACAGCACCGGAACCGTTACCCGCGTGGTAACATCATGCTTTGCTTTGGTGTATAGCTGATGGAGATAATCATTATGGTATAGCTTATCGCCGGTACTACCTGGGTAATCAGAAAAACTCCAACCATCTCCAAGCATATCGGGGTTCACCACAGAAACATCAATGTGCTGAGTCAGCCCTTTCAGTTGCCTTAAAATTAACGCACGATGCGCCCACGGACAGGCATAAGCAACATAAAGATGATAACGACCAGACTCTGGTGGGTGTTCAGCTCCTGCTTCACCGCCTATCGTACCTCTAAACTTCGACGCTTGACGTTCAAATTTACCGCCATTCTCACTCGTGTCATACCATTTATCTTGCCATATTCCGTCTACAAGCAATCCCATTTATTTCTCCAAGCATTCATTTTAAAACGCGTTATTCAACCATGTATAGCTTTGAACGTAATGCCTGTATTTTTGGATTTAACTTCCTAGTTTATAGAACGAATGGGTATAACAAGTTTACCTAGCATCCATCTTATCGTCGATGTCCAGTCATGTTTCATAGGCATGTCACCATTCGCTACGTGTGCCTTAATAATGGCAGTATCATAGCTTTTTGACATGTCTTACTGACTGTTTAAAGAAGATCCCTTGCAATATTACGCTTTTTTGCGATCATGCGCCCCTTGAGTAAAAGCCTTTGTTTTATGTTTAAGCTGTTCTGTTTTTTCGCCGTTTAACGAGTGATGGCTGAACAATTTTAACGCAGCGCTTAAACAATGCGGCTATTGGCCTAGCAAGAACTGGAATACAAAGTGAGTATATTGGAAGATCAACGATTTGGCGGTATCGTGCGCCTATATGGCGCAGAAGCCGCAGAAAAACTTGCAATGAGCCATGTGTGCGTTGTGGGTATTGGTGGGGTTGGAAGTTGGAGTGCAGAAGCGCTGGCGCGCTCTGGTATTGGTAAAATCACCCTGATTGATTTAGATGACGTATGCGTAACCAACACCAATCGACAAATTCATGCGATGGCCGATACCATAGGCGAAGCAAAGGTTGACGCTATTGCACAGCGTATTAAACGCATAAACCCAAATTGCGAAGTGGTATGCATTGAAGACTTCGTCACGCCAGAAAACACAACAGAACTGTTAACCCAAGCTATGGATGCCGTTATTGACGCAACTGACAGCATAAGAGCGAAAGCTGCCATGGTAGCCCATTGTAAACGCGCAAAAATACCTATTGTGACTGTTGGTGGCGCCGGCGGACAAATTGACCCTACCCAAGTGACCCGGGGTGATTTATCAAAAACCACCCAAGATCCTCTTGCGGCCAAATTGCGCAGTGAACTGCGACGCAATTACAATTTCAGTAAGAACCCTAAACGCCGCTTCGGGGTTGAATGCATCTATTCAACCGAGCAGTTGCGTTATCCCCAACCTGATGGCAGCGTGTGTTATAACAAATCGGCAATGGAAGGCGGAACGCGACTTGATTGTGCAGGCGGTTTTGGCGCTGTTGTAACGGTAACGGCCACCTTTGGTATGTTCGCATCAGCCAGTGTAATCAATCGCTTAACCGGTCATAAATAGACAAACGGGAATAACTACCGCACAATGTTGTTAGCAGGTTTAAAAATGACGATAGCGAACATCACTCTATCGCGTAAAGGTTAAGTAAGAAGGATAATAAAATGTCACCTATAGAGCTCGAACAATTAATGAAGGACTGCGCAGAAGATGCGGTTGCTACAGCCCAAGAAGAGTTCAGTTTAACCTTAGATTACTCTGCTGAAAGTGTTTCGCTTGTAGATGATATTTTACTTAGTTTTTTAGACAAATATCATGACAGCGCGTTAGAAGATGAAGCAGTTTTCACCATATGTAATATCTTTGGCGCTTATTTGGGAGAAACGTTCCAGCGTTTTGTGGGTGGAACATGGCTTTATGACCAATCGAACCCTAGTGCACCCTACGTTTTATTAGTGGTCGGTGAGAACTCTTATGCCTTTGCAGGTATTTGCTACGAGCGACTAGTAAACGACAGCCAGGTCAGCGTTAAAGCTTATTTTGATCAATCTGTAAGTAATCACCGCCAGTAATCGGTCTTTTTTGCACTTTTTTCGTGTGAGGCTTATAACTTTTTGCCTCACACGCCAGACGCTTTTTTGGGTCTCTTCACCTAAAAATTAATTCTTAATTCCCAGAAAAATAACACCTCAAACAAATGCTATTTTCTGATTTATTCGGGTTTTACTCGTAATTTGTTGCCAATTTACTTGCAACTTACTCGCAATGAGGCTTTTTCCAATCTTGTATCATCCAGCGCAAATGCCGACTTCGGCTAATACAATATAAGCTGATAATAGACACCACCACCTTAATGGCAGTTATCATCTCAAACCCCCAATGTACCGACACAATATGATAAAACTGCACACTCAACGACGCTATCACGCCCACTAAAATAAGTGGCAACAATGCACGAGACCATCCTGTGATCCCCTTTTTCCATAGCCTTTCACGTTGCGATATAAGCACAAGCTCTAACACTATCGGTACACTGCTTAGTAATGCCAAGCCTAAACTTTCACTTTGAGGATAAAACAGCTTAAGTAACGCTTCAGTTTGCGAGCGCGAGGCCAGCGAAAAAATAAACGCAATCCAGTCCAAACTAAATAGCGCCAGTATGACGTACAGCCATTTTGGCGGTAAAATTCGGCCAGATTCATCGTAATATTTTAATGGCAGTTTTAGCATGAAAAACAAATAGCCTTGCTTCAAAGAATAATTAATAACCCAGTTATTATTGGGCTAATAATGCAAACTTAAAGCGCTAAAAGAAAATATCAGACAATTTGGCATATTTATAAATGTTCTAATATAAATGACACGGCTTCAGGTGATTTAAATGAATTGTGCTTAGACACAACAATGAGTCTTTCTAAGGCCTCTGGTATATCGGCACTTTCATAGGTCACCACGCCATCAGTGAGTAACAAACACACTTCTCTTCTTTCACATTCGGTTTCTTTTTTCGACCCAATAATGGAATAGGCTTTTCCTTGAATAGGCATAGGATACAAGGTGTTCATCAAGGGGTGACCTGGCTTTAATGAGTCGAGGCTTTTAAATTTAGTGTCGGTTAAATAGCTTTGCATGTCTGACTGAACAATGTCGACCCCATTTTCATCGAGTAACTCAACAAACATATTTTTGAGTTCATAGGGTATTTGTACCAACGATGAACCAATATAGCCGATTGCCGACGCCGCTAACGCCGACCCCTTATGGGGCGTATCTAAATAAAAAACGGTGTTCGTTGTAAACCTAGGTTCAAAGAAAAAGGTGTCCCGAATATCTTCGGACATCGCCTCTTCAAGCTGTTCAGGAGGTACAGCAAAGGTGGTATTCCAAAAGGCGTCGCCAGGCGATACTGTAAGTAACTTAGTTATAAGCCCTCCTAAACTGTGCCCAATAAATACCGCTTCGCGAGTGATTAGTGGGTTATCAATAGTGGCCAGTAGCGCATCAAGCTCTCTTCGAATTTTCATGGCGCTATACAGTGGCGGCTGACCTGAGGGGTAAAGCACATGCCAAACTTGATAGCGTTCGTTCAACCATTCGTCATTCATTACTGCCATAGTCAAATAACGCCAAATCAAGGGGTCGGAATTAAGTCCATGGATCATAATAAGGGGAATTTTGGTGTCAGACATTTCCCCAATAACGTAAATTCCTCTAAGGGCTTTTGCTTGCTTAGTACCCACAAAGCCTTTCCAGCGAAGCCCTCCGACTATCGAATCATTTAGTAAGGCTAAATAGCTGGCACTTGGAGAGTACCTAGCCATATAGGCGTTATTACCCACACGTACCGTGGTTCGGCTATGAATTTTCTGAGCATCTAACGTTATGTGCACCTCGTTACCATCTAGCTTAATGCCCTGAAACATCAATGTGTAACTGCTGTAAGTCCCTTCTTGAGGGTAATAGGTCTGTTCAGTTTCTGTGGCTGCTTGTTCTCTTACTACCACGGCAACGCCGTATTCTCCTAGAATGTTGGGTTGCAGAGCATCTTCTGAAGTCAGCATTCTAGATGCAAAAATGATTGGCTGGTCTAAATTTAAATGGGTGTGAAAATGTGCTTCATCTTCTTTTCCCGACATGCGCAATGTCAGCAAACTCATTAGCGCATCTCGATGACGTTTTAGCGCAAATTGGCGCTCGTCAGCACTGACATCATCCCGCCCAAGTAGCGCTTGTGTACACAACAAGCTGTTAATTAAGCCTTCTGTCGAACGCGGCCATATGGTCACGCAGCTCCAATAAAGCTCACGGGTGGTGTGCTCAATATAATCAAGGGTGAATTCTGGCGCATTAGACAAGCGCAATGTGAGTGATGGGGGCTCAGATTTATAATAGTCTGAAGAACACGATGCTAAGCCAAACATAACCAAGCTAAATAGAATGGGTAACGTTTTTCTGCACTTAAAACTGCCCATGAAGCCCTGCCGTGAAACTTATGTGAGAAGAGCAAAAGAGTATGATGAATTTTTGTTCAGTATTCCACTAATAGGCAGTATTGTTCTTAGTTGAAAAAGTTTTACCTCAAAGAGCTGCGAACCCGCCATACTTACTGTATAATCCGCGGCCATTTTAGGCACAAGTAGCGTCGTTTACCGGGTGATATTTTAGATGACTGTAGAAACCTTCAATCCAAGTAAAGCAGCAAACAAAACCACTACTTTAGAAACACCAGTCAAAACACTGACTGAAAATCGTAGTACAGGTGCAAGCAACGGCGCCCGCATTGGGTTTGTCAGCTTAGGCTGCCCAAAAAACTTGGTAGACTCCGAGCGCATTCTTACGCAATTGCGTACCGAGGGCTACGATGTTGTGCCTACATACAACGATGCTGATTTGGTTATTGTTAATACCTGCGGCTTTATTGATGCGGCGGTAGAAGAGTCACTTGATACCATTGGTGAAGCGCTTAAAGAAAACGGCAAAGTCATTGTAACTGGCTGTTTGGGCATTAAAGAAGATGAAATCCGTGAAGTACACCCTAATGTACTGGCTATTACCGGCCCTCACGCTTATGAATCGGTAGTTGAGCAAGTTCACGAACATTTACCTAAGCCTCAACATAACCCGTTTGAACATTTAGTGCCCGATCACGGTGTTAAACTTACGCCTCGTCATTACGCGTATTTAAAAATATCAGAAGGTTGTAACCATAGGTGTACCTTCTGCATCATTCCTTCCATGCGTGGCGACCTAGTAAGCCGTCCGGTGGGCAGTGTGCTTGATGAAGCGAAGCGCTTAAAAGCGGCGGGTGTTAAAGAGCTATTGGTTATTTCACAAGACACCAGTGCGTACGGCGTTGATGTGAAGCACAGAACAGGCTTCTGGGATGGTATGCCCGTTAAAACACACATGCAGCAATTGTGTGAAAAACTGGGTGAGATGGGCATTTGGGTGCGTCTACATTACGTGTACCCCTACCCGCACGTTGACGACCTTATTCCACTGATGAATGAAGGTAAAATTCTACCTTACCTTGATATCCCGTTTCAGCATGCCAACAAACGTATTTTACGCTTAATGAAACGCCCTGGTAGTGCAGATCGTACGCTTGAGCGCGTTAAGAAATGGCGTGAAGCCTGCCCTTCATTGGTTATCCGCTCGACCTTTATCGTAGGTTTTCCGGGTGAAACTGAAGAAGAGTTTGAAGAGTTACTCGACTTTATTCGTGAGGCACAGCTAGACCGTGTGGGCGCATTTGCTTACTCACCTGTTGAAGGAGCTCGTGCCAACGACTTACCTGATCCAGTACCTGAAGACGTTAAACAAGAACGTTTAGCGCGCTTCATGGAAGTTCAGGGTGAAATTAGTGCACAGCGTTTACAAGCGCGCATTGGTAATGAATACCAAGTGGTTATCGACAGCGTAGACAGCGAAGGCGCTGTAGGGCGAACTTATGCCGATGCACCTGAAGTTGATGGGTTAGTTCACCTCAATGGCGTCTATGACGTGAAACCTGGTCAACGGGTGTGGGCCGAAGTCATTCATGCTAACGAACACGATGTGTGGGCGGTACTGTCTGAAGATCAAGACGAAGATGAAAGCCAAGATTAATCATAGAAATGGCCACTAGGTTTTCAACAAGTCGTTCAAAATAATGACAATATAATAAACAAAAAACCGGTAGTTCCTAAGGAGCTACCGGTTTTTTTTAGTTAATAGTATGCCGAATGCACATCAGACAGAAGTTATAGCGCACTTACCAAGGCAGTTCATCAGCATTTGAATGTATAAAACGCCCTGCGCTATCAAGGGTCATTTCGTCGATGCGAGCGACCAATCTTTCAGCAGAGGTATCTGCATCAATATCACCGCTTCCATTCACCATTTCAGTTTGCACAAACCCTGGGTGAAATAAACCTACCGCTATTCCTTGTGGCTTGAGATCGTTCGCTAGTGACACACCAGCAGCATTTAACGCCGCTTTCGACATTCTATAGCCATAATATCCGCCAGAGGTGTTATCGGTCATAGAGCCCATTCTGCTGGTGATCATGGCTATCTTACTGTTGTCGGCCATTGATGGAAGAAGAGTTTGTGTGACAAGCAGAGGCCCCATCGCATTCACTCTAAACTGATAATCTATGGTATGAGGTTCCCAGTCGTCTAAGGTTTCTTTGCCTAACACACCTGCGTTATTAATGAGCAAATCAATCTTAACGTCTGCTAGCTCCGCTAAACTATCAGCCAGCGTATCTGGCTGCGATACATCAACACCCGTGATCACTTTAACGCCAGATGAATTAAGCTCATCACAACTATTGCGACAGGTGGCGTACACCGTCGCGCCTTTCGCTTTATATTGCTTAACCAGGGCTAGACCAATACCGCGGTTGCCCCCTGTAATGACTACGTTCATTTTAACGCTCCCTATTTATATGCTGCACGCTACAAATATAAATACAAATACAAATACCAGTGCTATGCCGAAAAAAGTCGATGGCATGCATTCACAATGAAAACCCTGCGTTAACCATTTATTGGCAACGCTTAATTAGCCTTTCAGCAGGCTAATCATTTTTGCATTTGAATACCGGAATATCTTTTGGCTTTTTTTGATGATTACTCGTTTTTTTGAGCCGCTAAAAAAGCGAATAAAAAGCGCGGCTTACCCTAACGATGCCAGCAAACGCGCAAGATCCTCAGGCGTGTCTATGCCAACGGGTGGTTTAGCATCTGCTACGTCGCAATGGATTTTGTCGCCATACCACAATGCCCTAAGCTGCTCGAGAGATTCAATTTGCTCAAGGGCACTGGGCTGATAACTAACATACTGCTGCACGTATTGTGCACGGTACGCATAAATGCCTATATGTCGAAAATACAATTTAGGATCAGCACTTTGACGGTTTTCCATCATACGATCACGTTCAAACGGGATAGCGGAACGAGAAAAATACATCGCTTCTTTATGTGCATTTACCTGTACTTTAACCATATTAGGGTTAAATACATCGTCGCTTTCTAAAATAGGCGTAGACAAGGTAGCCATCACACATTGAGGTGCATTCGATAAATTACTCGCCACTTGCTTAATATTTGCCGCCGGAATGAAAGGTTCATCACCTTGTACATTAACCACAATGCTATCAGCGGCAATATTTTCTTTCTCAATTACCTCGGCAATACGTTCGGTGCCAGACTGATGTGTATCGGCGGTCATACATACATGAGAAAAATCATTAGCAACATCGGCAATGCGCATGTCGTCAGTGGCGACAATGATTCGCTCAGCACCCGCTTCAGTGGCACGTTCTACCACATGCTGAATCATGGGCTTGCCGTTAATATCAGCCAGAGGTTTACCTGGAAAGCGGCTAGAGCCATATCGTGCGGGAATAACTACTGTAAATGCCATCACACACCTATCGCGTTGCGTCTACTTCATCGAGTGTCATTACCGTTGCTTTACTTTCGATAAGCACCGGAATACCGTCTTTAATATCGTAAGCTAAACGGTCAAAGCGGCAAATTAGCTTGTCTTTTTCATCATTAAGCACCAACTTGCCTTTGCACACTGGGCATGCCAGTACTTCTAATAATTTGTTATCAAATGCCATTGTATTTCCTTGCTTGCTAAGGCGTCATTGTTAAGCCAGCATTAACCAGCTTGTTATCTATTTGTGTGAAAAACTTCTTATCGATACTTGCTGAAACGGGCAGATACCAACAATCGCTGTGAGCGATATCACTTAACTTCACTGCATCTTTTTCGGTCATTAGCACAACGCCCGATGGGATATCATCTGCAGTAAATTGATGATGATCGGGAAACGGTAATGTGCTGGACAAGTTTAACCCCATACTCTTTAACTGCGAGAAAAAACGTTCAGGCGCACCAATACCTGCCATGGCAGTAATATTTTTACTGCGCAAGCTAGTCAGTTCAGCCTGCTCGGTGGGGTTTGTAACAGAGCACAATTCACCGGCTACCAACTTCATAAGATACTGAGGTGTCTGGCCTGCTGTAAGGTCTGGTAACGTATTGTCAGCACGGTTATGCACAATGGCATCTACTGTTGCCAGCCGCCAGTGACCTTCCCTAAGCGGCCCCATTGGTATTAAAAAGCCACTGCCGGTTAAACGTTCGTCCATTACCACCACTTCAACATCTCTTGCTAACGCATAATGTTGAAGGCCATCATCACAGATAATAAGGTCGCAATTAAGATCACTTGAAAGATAATCTGCGCCCCGCCTACGTATAGGGTCAATCACCACGGGTACTTGACTTCGAATGGCCAGTAGTCGAGGTTCATCCCCTACTTCACTGGCATCATCATTAGCGGTGACTTGACGAGGATAATAGCTAGACTTCCCCCCATACCCTCTACTTAAAATACCAACTCGAACACCTTTTTCGCGATAATACTGCGCAAGTGCAAGTACCACAGGTGTTTTACCGTTACCGCCAACCGAAATATTGCCTACGACAATAACTTTAGCACGGCCTCGATACACCTTTTTCAGACCGGTAGAGAATAAAAACCTTCGAAAAGCTGATATCAACCAGAAAAGTATCGCAAGTGGCGATAACAGCCACACTAGCGGGTGACCAGCGTACCAGCGCTTCACCATACGACTCACTTAGTTATCACCAAACTGCAACGCGTGAAGCTGAGCATAATGCCCGCCTTTTTCTAGTAACTCCTGATGCTTACCACTTTCAATAATGCGACCTTGCTCAACCACCATGATAGTGTCGGCATTTTCAATCGTCGATAACCTGTGGGCTACCACAATACTGGTGCATCGTTTTTGTAATGTTTCTAGTGCATCTTGAATAAGTCTTTCCGATTCCGTATCTAGCGCCGAGGTCGCTTCGTCTAAAATCAGAATCGGCGCATCGGCTAAAATAGCGCGAGCAATAGCGATACGCTGACGCTGTCCGCCAGACAACATAAGGCCATTTTCACCAATAACAGTATCGATACCTTCAGGTAAATTACCCAAAAACTCATCGACGTGAGCCATTTTGCAGGCTTGCTCAATTTTGGCCTGCGACACGGTTTCTTTTGCACCATAAGCAATGTTATTGGCAATAGAATCGTTAAATAATGTTACGTTTTGCGACACTACCGCAAACTGCGCCCGTAGTGATTTTAAATCGATACTGTCTAAAGGATTGTCATCCAACCTGACTTGCCCTCTTTGTGGTGAATAGAATCGGGTAAGCAGCGACGAAATGGTCGACTTTCCGCTTCCAGAACGCCCTACCAAAGCAACAGAGTGGCCAGGTTCTGCGGTAAACGACACGTTCGTTAACGCAGGCGAATGCTTTCCAGGGTAAGTAAAGGTCACATCATCGAATTCAATTTTACCGACTGCACGCTCTAGTTTTATGTCGCCTGAATCAGCTTCGTTTTCTCTATCTAGAATTTCAAACACGCTTACGCAGGCAGTCATGCCTTTTTGAAACTCATTATTAATCGTCGTCAGTTGTTTTAAAGGTTTTAGTAGCATCACCATACAAAACACCACGTTAATAAATACACCCGCAGAGAGCTTTTCAACCATGCCAGGCGTGCTGGCAATATAGAGCACTACAGCTAACGCCACAGATGCAATAACCTGAATAGATGACACACTTAAAATCTGGGTAACCGCAAGCTTCATGGTTTGTTGGCGGTTATTATTATTTTTCTGCTCGAAGCGTTTTTGTTCGATGGTTTGCCCACCAAACATAATGACCACTTTATGGCCTTTTACCGCCTGCTCTACCGCAGATGTTAAATTGCCCATCGCTTGTTGAATGTTTCGACTCACCACTCTAAAGCGCTTACTCACGAATGAGACAATAACGGCAACCAAGGGACCAATTAACAAGAAAATAAGAGATAACTGCCATGAGTAATAGAACATGACCGCGAGTAATCCAATAACAAGCGCCCCTTCCCGTACCAAGGTTAACAAGGCTTTACCAGAAGCATTGGCAACTTGTTCTGTGTCGTAGGTCACTTTACTAATTAACGCGCCCACCGCTTGGGTATCGTGGAAAGACACCGGCAAATGGATGTATTTATCGAACAACTGTTGTCGCATGCGCATGACGACCTGCGAACCAATCCACGTTAGTGTGTAGGTACCAAGAAAGTTAAATAGACCCCTTAATAAAAACAACGGGACTATCGCATACGCAGCTAATCGTAAGTACGCCTGATCATTTTTCCCTAGCGACTCATCAATCATGGGCTGCAATTGTGCAAATACGAAAGTATCTACTGCGGAGTAGCCCACCATGCCAATAACGGCAACGAAGAAAGGGAATTTAAATTCACGCAGATAGCGTAAAAAGCGTTTAACCTGGAAGGCCGACGGATCGGTTTGTTGCATCAAAGTGTTTTAACCTGTTCGTTATTCATTACTTTCACCCTCGCTATTGTACTAGTACTTGAGTCATTTCCCTAATCAACCCCATGCTTTGATTAAAAATTTTCCTCTTTCTTCACTTCAGATTCTGAGGCAACAAGGTGCCTAGGCGTGTAACTTGGCAAATACCAACGGTTTTGGGCGTCTTTTCGTTCTGACCTAACTATATAGCCACCTTCTGTGAACTCAAGTCGAATGAAACCAAATTCGCTGGTGGTAAATTGGCGAACGCCATATTTCTGATAGCGAGAAAAGACGGATTGGCTTGGAAATTTCCATCTATTTTCATATCCTTGGGTATAAAGAACCACATCAGGAGAGACGCGTTGAATCCATATGTCGGTAGATGAAGTTTTACTGCCATGATGAGGTGCAATTAACACATCCGCACGCACAGCTGTTTTTTCAACGTTGCTTTTATTATCTTGAGTACCGTTTGTTCTCGCTTCAATCCCCGCTGCCATTCGCTTTTTTTCTGCATGTAGTATGGCGTACTCACTGGCTCGTTCAATATCACCAGGAATGAGAACACTGTGGTATCCATCATCAATTTTAATCACGCAAGACATAGCATTACTGTCTTCTAGATTCCCTTTTTCAGGCCATAGAAAGGTAAGCGTTAACCCTTGCCAGTTAATTACCCTTCCTCGCTCACATCCGTCTATCGGGCTTATCCATGCGGGTTTAATACCTTTGGTGTCTAACCAGGCACTCAACGCGGCTTTTCCTCCTGCATGATCAGTATCACCATGACTGTGAATAACCATATCTACGTGTTGGCTGTTATTTTGCTTCAGAAATGCAGGTATAACCTGACTCGCTAATGGCGCTTCACCGTTATACATAGGCCCTGTATCAACAATGATGGCATGTTCCCCTTTGGTTAACGCGATAGCAGTTCCCTGGCCAGCATCAAACACATTAACAAACCATCGAGTTGGAGAAAAATGAATAAAAGTGAGGGTAACTGGCAGTATTAGCAATGATACACAGGCCCATCTATATCGCCACCTGGGTAAAATGGCTAATAACATGGCGATAAGCAGGCACAGCATTGAACCCGTGGTGGGATAGAAGTGAATTGCACTTATTGGCCAAGATGCCGCGTCGCTTAAACAGGTTAAAAGCCAGCCTAATACCTTATCTATTTTAAGTAGCACCCAAATAGCAAAGTCTAAGCTTGTAGGAATATAATACCCCGCCATTACCGCAAGCAGTGCAACAGGAAGAACAAGCGTAATAATAGGCAATACAAAAAGATTAGCGATAATGCCAATAGTGCTAGCCATACCAAACCACAATAGCGTGATAGGCGCCATCACAACGCTTACCCCTAATTGAATGCAAAATAAAGCTTTGTACCACGGCATTGCCTGGAATCGAAATCGCCAATTCAGCAGCCAAATACTTATCACCGCGCCTATGCTTAAATAAAAACTGGCTTGCAGCAACGACAAGGGAAACAACACAATACAAGTAAACAACATGAAAACGCCCATGTGAAATGGCCGTAACACACTATTAAATACCGCAAAGCCAATACCCACCACCAATAAAACAAAAGCTCTGACTACTGGCAATGCCATCCCGCTTAACATCACATACAGCGCCGTACTACAAACCAAAGTCATTAATACGTAGCGCCTTAGGTTTATGAAAGCGTACTTCCTTTTTAATATGCTACTGGCAACAAAAATAAACGCGCTACATACATAAAATACCGTTATGACGATAATGGATAAGTGCATTCCCGATATACTGAAAATGTGCGCGGTACCGGTTTGCCCAATCGTGTGCCAGTCGTCTTTGGTTAACAGACTACGCTCACCAATCAATAACGCCTGAAACCAACGCATTTGATCAAGTGGCAGCGTAGATAAAAAAACGGATATGTTACGACGAACACTATGGTTGTGAACCACGGCTTCACTGTGTAAATGTTTGATATAACCCGTAGCCACAATTTCTTGGCTGGCAAGGTATTGTTGTCGATTGAAGCCTACTGGATTCAGCGTGCCGTAGGCCGGTTTTAATTTTGCTGTGGCAGTGAATTTGTCTCCGTTGTGTAAACAGGTACCCGTCAGGCGATGGCTCAATGCCATTTTTCGGGTGAACTTCAGTGCTATATCGTCTATGCCGTTGACGTTGACGACATACGACATAAATCGCGGTTCATCTTTTTCATACCCTGCGTTTGCTACACTGTCGATATTTTCCAAATTTTGTGTATTTACTCTATTTTCTTGACTACTCACGACGCTTTTTTGACCACTTAGACAGCCTCCCCGGTCAACCGTCGCATTAATTGTGACATCTTGTTGAATTTTGCTCTGTGGTAGTTGCCAAGATAGGTGCCAATACCCTAAACTCGCCATCCATGTAGCACCTATTAATGCGCCACTTACTGCAATAAGTACAAACTTCATCCAAGACGTTTGTTTACCGCCGCTTATTGAATAAAGGTAAAAATTGCACTTTGATAGGAACAGCAGTACACCACCACCTATGGCAAGCGTCATCACTAGGTTTAGCGATGGCAACTCGGGCCATAAAACAGCGGTTGTTGCGCTAACACAAAAACTGCCACACCAAATTGTGATACGATTTACCATTGTTTTACGTAGCAATAAATATAGATGGCTGAATGTAGCCCATATGTTGATAGTTAACGAACGAGTGTTATGCCTAAGAAATTTATTAGACGTTTCCTGCCTGAACCGCAGGCTGTAAAGAACAACAAAATTCTGCGCGTGTTTGGCAGCGTTTTGCACGAACCTAATTTATGGCATTTAAACAGACGTTCAGCGGCAGGCGGATTTTGTATCGGGCTGTTTTTTGCGTTTTGGCCTGTGCCCTTTCAAATGTGGCTTTCTGCGGGCGTCGCCATTCCTTTTCGTGCGAATTTACCGCTATCGGTAGCCACGGTATGGGTTACCAATCCTTTCACCATACCGCCCATATTTTATGCTGCTTATAAAATTGGTTCTACTGTACTTGGGACCAAGCCGGAACACTTTGAATTCCAATTCAGTTGGCAATGGGTGGTGGAAAGCATCAGCACTATTGGCCCTGCATTTTTGGTTGGTTGCGCAATTTGTTCCATCATTGCCAGTGCCGTGGGTTACTTCACCCTAAACTGGATTTGGCGCTTTCAGGTTAAAAAGGCTTGGGAACGCAGAAGATTGGCGCGTGCAAAAGCAAAATTGCAAGCCCAGTAGCGCGCGTATCTTGCCGATACCCCGTTGACCAATTACATAAACAAACACGAAAAAGGCGCTCTTACGGCGCCTTTTTTTAATCTGTATGCTTTGCGTTCTGTTAATACTGAACGCTCAAGCAGTGCTAATTATAACGTGCTAGTCATGCTCTGCTAAAAAAGCGAGTCATGCTCTGCTAAAAAAGCGAGTCATGCTCTGCTAAAAAGGCGAGTAACTTAGCTTCATCCCACACTTCAACATTTAGCTCTTGTGCTTTAGTTAACTTAGAGCCCGCTTTTTCACCAGCGACCAAAAACGAGGTATTTTTCGATACCGAGCCTGCCACTTTAGCCCCTAACAATTGCAGTTTCGCCTTTACATCAGAGCGGCCCATTTCGCTTAATGTTCCTGTGACTACACAGGTTTTTCCATCAAGAGGTAACGCACTTTGTGGTTTTTTCTCAATTGCAGGCCAATTAATACCCGCCTCTAGTAAGGCATCGATAACATCGGTGTTGTGAGGTTCGTTGAAGAAGTTATGCAAATGCGCCGCAACAATACCACCTACATCTTGCACTTCAATGAGTTCATCTTCGCTGGCGTTACGAATTGCCTCAAGGGTTTCAAAGTGCAAAGCAAGGTTCGCTGCCGTGGCCTCACCGACTTCTCGAATACCTAACGCATATAAAAACTTCGCCAATGTGGTGGCTTTCGACGCCTCAAGTGAGAGTAACAATTTGGCTGCAGACTTTTCGGCCATGCGTTCAAGGCCAACCACATCGCCCAATTTAAGATTAAAGAAATCTGCAGGGCTATGCACTAGATCGGCATCAACGAGTTGATCGACCAACTTATCGCCTAAACCGTCAATATCAAATGCTTTTCGTGAGGCAAAATGCTTTAGAGCTTGCTTGCGCTGGGCCGCACAAATAAGGCCACCGGTACAACGAGCAACCGCTTCGTCTTCCAGTTTTTCTATATTAGAGCCACAAACTGGACAGTCTGTAGGAAAAACAATGTCTTTAACGTTGTCATCTCTTTTGGCTTGTACCACAGAAACCACTTGGGGAATAACGTCACCCGCGCGTCGAATAATAACGTAGTCGCCTACTTTCACCCCTAGTCGGTCAATTTCATCTTGATTATGTAGCGTGGCGTTTGACACAGTAACACCGCCAACAAACACGGGCTCTAATCTTGCCACTGGCGTTATTGCACCGGTACGTCCTACTTGAAACTCAACATCTAACAGTTTGGTTATTTCTTCTTGGGCAGGGAATTTCTGCGCAATGGCCCAGCGCGGCGCGCGTGCCACAAAGCCTAATGTTTGTTGTACGCTAATATCATCAACTTTAAACACTACGCCATCAATATCGTAAGGTAAGTCGTCACGAAGGGTCAATATACGCTGATAATACGCTAAGCAGCCTTTGCCTCCCTCTGCGGTGTCGATATCAGGGCATAAGGGTATACCCCACTCACCTAACTGCGCTAATCGCGCACTATGATGATGTGGCAGCTCAAAATCCTCAGGCGTAACCACACCCAAAGAATAGGCGTAAAACATTAACGGGCGTTTCGCTGTTACTTTTGAATCAAGCTGTCTAAGGCTTCCAGCGGCAGCATTACGCGGGTTAGCGAAAACTTTACCGTCGTTAGCACGCTGATAATCATTAAGCGCTTCAAAGCCCTTTTTAGGCATAAATACTTCACCGCGAACTTCTAATCGAGACGGGTAGTTTTCGCCGCGTAATTTAAGAGGAACGTTAGCAATGGTGCGAACATTGGTAGTAATGTTCTCGCCAACTTGGCCATCACCCCGAGTCGCTGCACGTACCATTTCGCCATTTTCATAAAGAATACTAACCGCCAATCCATCAAGCTTTGGTTCGCAACTAAAACCAAGTTCTTTATTGTCTTTTAAGCGATCGTAAATACGTTTTTCAAACGCCAATAGCGACACATCATCAAACGCGTTATCAAGTGATAACATAGGCACTTCATGGGTAACTTGCTCGAAAGCAGAAAGCGCAGAGCCCCCCACTTTTTGACTTGGCGAACTTACACTCTGCAATTCAGGGAATTGCTTTTCGATGCTGATGAGTTCCTGCATATCTCTATCATATTGCGCATCGGGCACTGTTGGGGCATCGAGCACATAGTATTGATAGTTGTATTCGTTTATCTGCCCACGAAGTGATTCGGCGCGGGCTTTTGCTTGTTCTAACGTGTCTGACATGATGATACTTGCGTGTAATTTTTTAAAAGAAATGGCGGTTTCACTCTGCTAACTAAAACAGAGGCAGCACGCTCACTCAATACTAATTGGTGACTGTACTTAACGCCAAATAATTGTCCTAATGGTAGCATGAGAAAACAAAAAAGGGCCGCTAAAAAGTCAGGCCCTTTATGCTAATTTATAGGAATTGACTACTGGCGGGCAATCATACGTTTGCGCTCAAACTCACGTATTTTTTCCATGTATTGCTGTAAACCTTGTTTAGTTAGCACACTACGACGTCCATCAAGCACTTGAGCACCGAACTCATCCGCCAACTTACGTGCGGCGTTGTGCATCATATTGAACACTTGATGAGGATCGCCCTCAATGGGCAGGATCATAAACAAAGAAACTCCCTGTGTGTTAAACGTTTCAAGGTTATCAATATCGAAAATTCCAGGCTTAAACATATTAGCCAAGCTAAATAACACCGGTCCTTTACCATTGGAATTAACGTGGCGATGGAAAATATCTTGGTCGCCAAACTTAAAGCCAAGCGTTAATAACATTGGCAACAAAGCTGCGCCAGATATTGGGTCGTCCTCGGGGGCTTTAACGTTGAGTACGAGTACTTCTTGTTCAACTTGCTCAGAAGCGCCCTCATTTTGGGTGCGACTGCCTGAAGCAGTTTGCATACTGTTATCTTGGCTGTCTGTACTGGCGCTTTCTGCGTTGGCTGCGTTGGCTGCATTGGCTGCATTGGCTGCATTGGCTGCACTGTCATCAAAATCGATACGCATTTGATCATCGCCAAATTTAGGCTCTTGGCGCTTACGAGAAATAGGCTTACTGCGCTTGCCTTTCATAAAGCGTTTAGCTTGTTCACCTAAACCGCTGGCACTAACGACCTCAGCACCTTCGCTTGCCTGATTTTGGGTCTCTTTGTGGCCTGTTTGCGCGGTATTACCCGACACAGATTGTGTTGCCGGTGAGTCCAAACTGAAATCATCGATTTCTGGTGAGTTGTGTTCAGGCGTTGGTTGGCTATTGCCCGCATCATGAGACACTGGCGTACTGTCTACTGCACTATAAGTCGCAGAGGGCTGGTTGGTAGCGGCAGTTTCAACTTCGCTAGCAGGTTCATCATCGCCTTCACGTAATAGAAACCCAGGAGGTTCTGGGAAGGAATCTGCACTCAATCCGTCATCTACATTTGCAGGGACTGAAGTGCTCTGAAGATGCGGCTTTGGATTAGACACTACCGAACCATAAAGCTTAGGTTTATCGGCTACCTTTTCTTTCGAAGTATTAGTCTTGGAAGCGGAATCTTCAGCACTCGCTCCACGACTAGCGCCATTAGCTTCTTTCTGCGCAGTAGCAGCTAAATGATCAACCGTTTCATTTTCACCCGATGATTTATCCGATGCATTATTAACATCATGCTGAACACTGACATCGCTAACATCGCTATCAGCGGTGCTATCGCTACCATAAAAGCTTTTTGCTTTGGAGGCACTCGCCGCTGTGTGATTGGCACTGCTATGTGAATCACCTAGGTCTTGTTCATCGCTTGTATCGAAACTGTCTTGCGCATTTTCTTGTGCATTGCCAGAACTCACCACGCGAACCTGGCCAATACCTAATTCATCAAATCCTTCTGATTGCGAACCTTCTTCCTCACCAATATCTGCCCACTGACGGGGTTCAACTCGAGGTTTACTGCTCGCCTTTCCGTTTTTGCGAATTTTCCAAATACCGTGAGCAAGCACTGCAATTATAAAGCAGGTACCTGCAAACAATAGTGATAGACGTAATTCATCTTCCATTTAGCTTCGTCGCCCTTTGTTATGCTTCTGCGAAAGCCATTGCTTGTTCAACATCAACCGCTACCATCCTAGACACACCAGGTTCTGCCATGGTAACACCGGTTAAATGACTTGCCATTTCCATCGCAATCTTATTGTGGGTGATATAAATAAACTGTACCGTTTGCGACATTTCTGAAACCAAGTTACAAAAACGCCCAACGTTAGCATCATCCAATGGTGCATCAACTTCATCCAGCAAACAAAATGGTGCTGGATTAAGCCTAAATATCGCAAATACCAATGATAAAGCGGTTAACGCTTTTTCTCCACCGCTTAAAAGGTGAATTGTACTATTTTTCTTACCAGGAGGGCGCGCCATGATAGTCACCCCAGTTTCTAGTAAGTCATCGTCGGTTAACGCTAAATAAGCGGAGCCTCCTCCAAACACTTTTGGAAACAGGGTTTTTAAATCTTGGTTCACTTGCTCAAACGTAGTAGAAAAACGGGTACGGGTTTCTTTATCTATTTTACGTATCGCGCTTTGCAATGTTTCCAATGCATCGGTTAAATCATGGTATTGAGTATCAAGGTGTAACTTTCGTTCCGATTGGGTTTCGAACTCTTCTACCGCTGCCAAGTTCACCGCCCCTAAGCGAGACAAACTTCCTTGCGTGCTTTCAAGTTCTTTCTGCCACATGGTTTCATCAGCTTCTTCAGGCAATGTTTCAAGAATAGATTTGAGCGACTGCTGGCTGTCTTCCAGCTGCTCCAAAATAGCGGTAGCACGCACTTTAAACCCTTCAATCTCGATATTTAGCTTTTCGATGTTGCTCGTGCGCTCTTGAATATCTTTCGCCAACGCCTGTTGGCCTTTTTCTGACTCACGCAGCATTTGTTCTATTTCATCATGCTTAGATTGGTACTCGGAACGCTTGTTTTCAAGTTCACTTTTTTGTGTAAGCATTTCTTGTAATTGAACTTTTTGAACTGCTTGCGGCGCCGACAAGTCTGTAAGCTCTTTGCTTAGCGTATCCCGTCTGGATTGAAAATCGGTTAGCTGCTGTTGGTTACGCGTTACCTGTTGAGCATATAAATTTTGATGACTTTCCAACTGCTGTACTTTTAATGCCATCTCATGAGCCAGGTGTGTTAACGACTCTACCTTACTGCGAAGTTGCGCCACCTTATTATCAAATTGTTCTCGGTTATTTTGCGCTTCGCTAACGCGATCTTCGTATTCCAATAGTTGTGCTTCATGAATTTCAAGCTGTTCAGATAAAGTAACAAGCTGCGCTTCTTCTTTACTTAACATGACATTCTGCTTGTTTAATTCGTCTTTAAGTTTTGTGCTTCGCGCCGCTAATTGTTCGTTTTGCATCACTAATACAGACATGGCATTGGTATGCTGAACTAGCGTATTTTTAAGGCTCTCATAGGTGAGTTTGGCATGGTCACTTTTCTCGGCATTACGACTAACCAGCACGTTGGCTTCTTCTACTTTTGCCTGGGCTAATGCTATATTGTCTTCAATGTGGTTAAGCTTTTCACTCAAATCAGCCAGTTTTGATGCTCTATGTAAAACGCTGTTTTCAACTTCACCGCCCCGCACTACCCAATCTTTAGCACACCAAAGACCTTCTTGTGAAAGTACAGACATTGTGTTTTGAAGGGTGCCGACCATATCCAGTGCATCAGCGTTGGTTTCACACAATAGAATATGATTGAACGCTTCTGGTACCCGTTCGCTTGGTAAAGCGGCAGCCAAGGTGTTGGGTTGTTTTACATCGGTGAAAGCTGATTGGGCAAACACCCGCCCCCCCATGGGTAAAAGCGGTATATGATTAACTAAGTCGTTTATTTCAAGAGAACTGGCAATATAAGGTTGATGCCAATAGCGCAATACGGTTTCCACACAGTCATTCAAATTTTCTGGCACATTCAACTGCTGCCACAACAATTGTAAGTCGCTATGCACCTCGGCATAGCCAGTAGCAGCATCATCTTGCAGTGCTGATAGTGCTGCAATGGTAGATTGCAAAGATTGTCGTTCGCCATCTAGCTCTCTATGCATTGTTTCTACTTGTGCTAGGGCTTGCTGACTGCCTTTAAGGGCTTCTTTGGTGTCATTGTATTGTTCCAATGCCTCGCTTACCTGGACTTCGGCTTCATCAATTTGCGCGTTCAACATCGATATACGATCGGTAATATCATCGGTGTCGAGCTGGCTAAGCTCATCGTTCAGTTCACTGATACGCTGCGAAGTACGAAGCTGCATGTTCATCGTTGACTGAATTTGACTATGACAGGTTTGCACTTCTTGCTTTAAGCGATGATAGATTTGTTCGTGCTCGCGGCTTTGTGCACTGAAGTCACGGCGTTCTTGCTCGGCATCATCAAACATGTCTTTGGCTTGTGCCAAAGCTTCATCATTCAATGCTTGCTGGGGTAACAAGGTGTCTAAACCCGATTTAGACGTGGCTAACGCTTGATTAGCTTCTTCTAACCCAGCGACCAACAAGTTCGTTTGCTCGTTCAAGGTGACGAGTTCGGCCTCAATCTGTTGTTTGCGCTGCTGACTATGTAATTCGTTTTGTTCAATGCGAGTAATCGCATTACTGGTGGTAAATAGCTGCTGCTGTACATCGTCTGCAGCTTGTTTGTTTTGCGCCAGTTGCTCTTTGTAGGTGAGCATGCCCGCTTCATCGCCATGTTGCCGTAACACTAATGCATCAAGTGCTTGCTGGTGACCTTGCAGCGTCTGCTTTAAGTTTTCAGTTTGTTCGCTATTTTTTAAAAAACGAATACCCGCTAATTGCCCCTTGAGTTCACGCACTTTCTCACGCAACATTTTATAACGGGTTGCAGCCGCGGCTTGGCGCTGAAGCTTTTCAAGTTGTTGACCAAGTTCATCACGCACATCATTTAACCGCGCTAGGTTATCTTGCGTGTGGCGAATACGATTTTCAGTTTCCCGCCTTCTTTCTTTGTACTTGGAAATACCGGCCGCTTCTTCGATGAAAACTCGCAGCTCTTGCGGCTTAGATTCTATTAGCCGAGAAATCATACCTTGTTCAATAATGGCGTAAGAGCGAGGCCCCAACCCTGTACCCAAAAACAGATCGGTTACATCACGACGACGACACTTAGTGCCGTTTAAAAAATAGGTAGATTGGGCATCGCGGGTGACTAATCGTCTTACTGATAATTCGCTGTAGGTGGCATATTCGCCACCAATTCGCCCTGCACTGTTGTCAAAAAACAACTCAACACTGCACTGCCCCACAGGTTTACGTGCGCTAGAGCCGTTGAAGATAACGTCGGTCATGGCATCGCCACGTAAGTTCTTAGCAGAACTTTCCCCTAGTACCCATCGTACGGCATCGATTACATTCGACTTTCCGCACCCATTTGGGCCGACAACAGCAGTCATTTCACTAGGAAAAGGAATTGTGGTTGGGTCTACAAAGGACTTGAAGCCCGCTAGTTTGATCTTTTTTAAACGCACAACAATACCTTACGCACTAACGCTACGTAACAAGATGCGCCCCGTTGATATGGGTTAAATGTTATAAAAGAAATATTTAGCGTATTGGCTAAGTGCATTAGGAAGCACATTTTTATGGTTTTTATTATGCTTGGACTTTACCAAATCTAACAGCTTGTAACAATTACCATTTCGTTTGCGTTAGGGTGTTACGTATAATGAGTAAATAATTTTGTTTTAGTAAAAGTTTTAGTAGCAGTTTTAGTAAAACCATCGTAGTAAAACCGAGCAGTGGAGTAATGATGAGTTCGCGAAGTGGTATACATTATTTTTTTGAAGGGTTTTCATTAATCAAAACTAAAGGCTTAAAACGCTTTGTTTTTGTTCCTTTGGCTATCAACATTCTGCTTTTTTCCGCCGCTTTCTATTTTCTATTTGGCCAAATCGAATACGGCATAAGCTATGTGATAAACCTAGTACCTGAATGGCTGGGTTGGATTAAAACGGCAGTAAATTTCTTTTTATGGCCGTTAGCGGTGTTAAGTGTACTGCTTATATTTGCCCTGATATTTGGCACACTTGCAAACTGGATTGCTGCGCCTTTTAATGGTGTATTATCAGAAAAAGTTGAGCGGCACTTAACTGGGCAAGCGATGGGTGACGATGGATTACTCGACCTTGTAAAAGACATTCCTCGTACCTTAGGTCGAGAATTCACAAAACTCTTCTGGTATATCCCTCGTGCCATAGGCTTTTTAATACTGTTTATATTTGTGCCTGTGTTCGGGCAAATTCTGTGGTTCTTATTTTCAGCTTGGATGATGGCAATCCAATATTGCGATTACCCTTACGATAACCACAAAATTGACTTCAAACGCATGCAAAATCACCTGTCGCAGCATAAAGGCAAATCGATGTCCTTTGGCATTATGGTGAATATCTTTTCACTTATTCCCGTGGTGAACTTTATCGTTATGCCAGTCGCCATCTGTGGCGCTACATCAATGTGGGTTAGTGAACTACGTGACGAAGCATTAACGAACCGGGTTTAATACTCTATTCTTCAGTATTGGTTTTAGCGTCTGTATTAGTATCGGTAGTGGTAGCAGCATCTGCTGCCTCCCCCGCATTTATTTCACCACTCGCCTTGTGGCTTTCGTAGGCCGCAAGCCATTGCCCGGCCTCTTGGGGTTGTCCGCTTTTATGAAAAGCCTGAAACAGGTTCATTGAAATAGGTCGCTGCGCCGCGGGATTTGCTAACTGGTCTTGCCACAAAGACAAGTATAAATCGGGTATGACTCCACTATCATGGTGTTCCATAAACGTGATAACACGGCTAGGTTTGTAGCTGGTGACGTTTATTGCACCACAGGTTTTGGCAGTCCCTACCCGTAAAGGTAAAAACGCTTCTTTGGCTTTGGTTTCCCAGTGATTTACGGTGTTTTGAGGATGATAAGCAATAGCACCGTCCATAGTAAGATTAGGCGGAGCAAATGTATTTAACCCTTCGTTAGAGCAGTATCGCCTTGCGGCGTTGCGTGACAACGCATATTCGTCAATAAAACCAGCGAAGTGCGCCAGTTCGTGTACCATCACCGAGTAAGCATCGCTTATATCTAAGTACATCACCCCATTTTGAACATTAGCTTTGCCCTGCTCCGATACCACGATGGCATGGGTAACATCTCGAGCCTTAACAATTGGCGCCAGTGGCTTCACGTTGCAGGCAAGATTACCTTGCCCTTGAAAATTAGCGTTACAATCGAGCACATTATTTTCAAGCCATAACGGCGGCGCAATACATAGTGGAAGTTCACTCAACCGCTCATCGCTCACATAGTCTTTATATAACTTATCAGCACGAGCAATCGTGGCCAATGAGGTAGCGACAAGTTGTATTCGCTGATGGCACATTGTATTTGATTGCCATGAATATTGAGACACAGCAGTAGGTGTTGTTGGCCTATACCGTTTAATAACAGATGCTATCTGCTGCGCTAATTTATGACCTTCCTTAGCGGCGCGCTGAATAAATACCTTGGCGTCGTCACGATTATTTTCATCCCACAATAATCTGCCGTACTTAAAAGCACTTTGCATATCATCCATGGCCGTTTTCTGAAGCCAAGGTTTTGCTAATTCTGGTTGAGCGTGTAACAGATACCAATCAGCGAGTGCAGCTTGAGCAGGCATATAGCCTTGTTCAGCCGCTCTAATTAACCATTTCTCTCGTTTTTCTGGGTTCTCAGTCGCCATGGCAAAGGCGAGTTGCGCTTCGGCGACATTACCAAGGGCAGCTAAACGAACCAGCCGATCTGAAGCGGCCTCCTCACCTAGTAATTGGTATAACGCCCATGCTGCGTCAGCATTATTAATTGAGGCTAACTGCTCAAGCCAATATTGGGCATTATTTTTAGTTGCTACATTGATAAGAAGGTGTTGTGCTTCTTCGCTGGCATTGTCGTTGCCCTGACTTGTACCAGATTGTTCATGATTTTGCGCCGCAAGCCATAGCAGCGCGTAAACGCTTTGCTTTAACGGCCGAGCTTTATTTGACGAAAGTGGGTTACTCGCGGGAGCGCTAGCAGTTGAATCAGCGCTGGCTGAATTAGAGCTAAGTGGATCAGAACCGGCTTGTTCGGGTGCCAATGCATCAGATAAATCAGGCTCGGTTGAAAGAGGCTCGGCTAAGAGGAATTGCTTATCGTAAGCATGTATTGCCGAGGTAGCATTACGCACTAACTGCTGCGTGTAACGGCCGCTGTCGCCCGCTATCAGCAACAGCGCTATTATCGCTAATGTTAATCCACGCATTGTCTAGACGCTGTTACTCTTCAGCGTCTGACGAACGTTGACGAAGACGGTTAAGCTCCATTCGAGCGTAACGATGTTCAACATAATCAAAGACGTTGGTGCTCAGCGCCAACTTAAAATAGTTAGAAGCGATACCATTGTTGCCATCTTGGCTATGGTACTTACCTAAATAAAAGTACGCTTCACACAGCCTATCAGTTAATGCTTTTTGACTCTTTACACCGTCAAGTAGCGAATTAAGCACTGCGTTTTCATCCACCACGCCTAAAAATAAATCGGTTAGTGTGGTGGCCCAATGTTCATTATTTAATTCTGGCCGAATAGCCGCTAAATAAGCCTGACCTTCTTCTGGCGATAAATCGTAATGGGCAAAATACGCCCACAAGGCACGAAACGGGTCAGAATTATCCTTTTGTAAAAACCGGCCTAAGTCTTCTATAGCCAATTCCGATCTACCGCCGTAATACAAGGCAATGCCACGGTTCAAAAAAGCGAAATCATATTCAGGGTTAATTTCTAGCGTAGAATCGAAAGAATCGTAGGCTTGTATAAAGTCACTTTGCTGAATGTAGTGAATGCCCATAGAGTTATAGGCTTCTGCAAAATCGGGCTTAAGGTTGATAGCCTGACTGTAATCAAACTGTGCTAACCCACCTAACCCAACGCTGTCGTATAGCATTCCGCGTTGTAGGTGAAGTTCTGCTTTGTCTTCATCAGACAAGGCGCTGCTACCCAAAATTTGATTGTAACGGGCAATAGCCATTTCAGAGCGAGGATTAACTGGCGCTGGCTCTGCTAACAGTAAATTACCCATTTGTGGCTGGCGAGAAACTTCTGGAGTTTGTGCACAACCGCCTAAAATACCAACAAATATGAAAAAAAAGATGAGACTAACGTTTCGACGCATGGTAAAAAAGCATTCTTAAGTAAGAAAAACATCCCGCGTTACAGATGCGTAAGCGGCTTTATATGCCGCCAACCTTCTCGCATTTAGTGTAAAAAGTAAAGTTATAAGTCGGGAGAATGTAGGTAGTTATGGATAATAAAAAGATAAAAAAGCTAATAGAACAAGCACAAGAAGTTCAACAACACTCGCACTCACCTTATTCTGATTTTAAAGTGGGTGCAGCTGTACTTACCGAGTCAGGTGATATTTTTGCAGGCTGTAATGTCGAAAGTGCCGCTTACCCCCTTAGCCAATGTGCTGAAGCCAGCGCCATTGGAAATATGGTTAGCCACGGCCATAAACGCATTCATTCTATTGTGGTGGCGAGTCAAAATGACGAATTTTGCTTTCCTTGCGGAGGCTGTCGACAAAAAATTGCAGAATTTGCGCCAGACGATACCCCTGTGGTGATGGTCACTAAATCGGGTAAAACCCACGAAACCACCATTGGTGAATTGCTGCCTAATGCGTTTAGAGCGCACGATTTAGGCAAGTAGGTAGGTTTAGGCTTGATATTTAAGTATAAGATCTTACGCGGTTATTTTACATTTTATAAACCCGCGTAAGGCTTACGCTTTTCACCCGCGATATTCTATGTTTCTTTCCCCCTTTTTATTTTTATGCATTGCTTAATTCACGCTCAACCCAAGTGCTTTTTTAATGACTAGATCTTGTCAGCACATCTTCGGCGCAGCAGAAGGAGTAATATTTAAGATCAATCCATTTTGATTGAACGCTAATGCTACTTGGTCACCAATTTCAATGCCTGTGGCAATACGCTGATGCGCTCTCATACTCGCGACAAGATTATCAGATAGGGTTATTTGCTTTGACGAGCAATCTACTAACGTCCATTGATTATTGATGTTCGTCAGTGTCGCTACGCTTGTTCTTACTGCATTCAACGTGGCCAACTGATGTTCGTAAGCTCTACTATAAGCCTTATATTGTTTGCTGTAATCGTTACTATCTACATCGGCTATTTCATCGCTAAAACCGTGTACTTCAAGTTCAACATCTATAGTGGCAATATCTACAGTATTGCTTACCTGGCTTTTAAAATCATAAATACCTACCAATATAACCAATACAAAAGCAGCCGCACCAAATGCAAACCAGTCCTTATGCCAACTCCCTACAAGTTGCCAAAAGCGTGAACCTTGCCCAAAACCTGAGTATTCATGGTGCTTTGCATTATTTATCACCTTACGTTTAATGCGACTTGGCACTTTGCGTTGGTTTTTGCTGTGCTGATATGCCTGACGGAAGTGTTCATTTTCGTCTTTCATGATTGTGACTCCAATGCTTTTTTAAGCTTTTCCCTTGCATAACGAAGACGTGTTTTGACTGTCTCGTGAGGGACACAACAAATTGTACTTATCTCGTGTACGCTGAACCCTTCTTGCTGTAAGGAAAATGCTTCTTTCTGCTCGAAGGGTAACCGCTTTAATAGTTGGTGAAAGTCAGGTACCTCATCTAACGGATTACTATCAGACACCAAGCTTTCAACCTGATTACAATGGTTGCTTTGTTGATATTGCTTTCTAAGTTCATCTAGCAGGGTGTTGCGGCCAAGGGTGAAAAGCCAGCCCAGAAATTTTCCTTCCTGGCGATACAAGTGCTTTTTTTCTATTACCTTTAGCCACGTTTTTTGAGTTATATCTGCCGCCATATCTGCGTTACTCAACACCAGCAAATAGTAATACAATGCATTGCTATGTTGATCGTATAAACGAGATAACGCTTTAGGTTCCCCCGTACGCGCATATCGTTCCATTAAGCTTTCATCGCTTAAGGGTGCACTGAACCAATCTTTTACCGATATCAGCAGCCCTGCTCTGGCATAACTCATACGCGCTCCCTTATTCACCTTGAAGAACTAAGTAAAAACCAATCAAAACATGCTATTGACGAGCGAATTCAAAACGAAAATCTAATACAACAAACATATCATGTTGAGCCACTGGCACACCATTTTCTATTTTTGGTTTATATTTCCATTTTGACAAGGCTCTACGGGCTGCACGGTCGAACACACGCTTGGGCTCGGCGCTAATAATATGAATATCTTGTACCGTACCATTTGACGCTACCGTAAAACCTAATTTCACCCACCCTTCTATACCATCTCGCAATGCCTCTTGGGGAAAAGAGGGATCTACTCGAAATTGCGGAGAAGCCTGCATATCCTTTTGTCCACTTTGAAAATTAGGATTTATATTCACCGTATTGTTGGTAAATTGAGGGGTAAACTTAAACGTTGTATCGGTGTCATTGGGCGTAGGATCTGCTTTGGGTATTTCCATAGGCGGCTGCGCTACAGGCTTCTCCATGGGTTTTATAGGCGTACGTACAATCACTTTAGGATCGTCCAACGTCAGTACAATCGGCCCAACAGTTTGATATTCCGTCACTTTACCCGCAACCTGATCGTTCTCTATCAATTTAGCCATAACGGCAAACAAAGCAAAGGTGATAACTACACTCATTGCTATGTAAATAAGGGGCTTAACGCTGAAGGGGCGAAGTACATCATGTTCTGTAAATGCGTTCATATTGCTCTCCTGTTTTCTTACATAACGAAACAAAATGGCAATAGGGGTGATTTATTTTTACGGCTAGATTAAAACTGCATGCGGGCAACCACTGGTATGACCATTCAGATTGATAAATTGACTCTTCGTCATCTGCTAATACTATATTCAGTCTCGTAGACCGGTGAAACCTAAGCAGCGTGCGCTTATCATAGAGCTCGTTTAAATAAGCACGTATTAATGAGCCTGTATCGATGAGCCAGTATCGATAAGCTCGGCTAAAAAGATACGAAAACGATAAAGCGGCCTACTAACGTTTCCCCCAAATGAATTTTGTTGCGTTGAATGTTCGTTTAAAAGCCTAACGCGTTTTTAAGCACATTTTGCGCACTATATATGGAATATAACTACCCATGACCACTAAAACTCAAGCGTTATTTACCCCTTTCGAACATAAAGGGCTTTCGGTAGACAACAGAATTGTAATGGCACCGATGACTCGTGAATTTTCTCCTGAAGGTATTCCTACCACAGAGGTTGCTGATTACTATCGCCGACGCGCTGAAGGTGGAACAGGATTAATTATCACAGAAGGCACTACGGTAAACGATCCGGTAGCTAATATGAGCCATCGCATTCCTGTTTTTCACGGTGACAAGGCGCTTGCCGGTTGGGAAGAAACGGTAAAGGCCGTGCACAGTGTTGGTGGTAAAATTATGCCTCAGCTTTGGCACGTAGGAATGGCTCGTGTTGCTGAAAAAGCCCCTTTCCCGGAACTGCCTAGTGCAGGGCCTTCAGGCTTATTTAAGCCTGGTAAGCAAGGCGCAGAGCCAATGACTCAACAACATATTGAGTCTGTAATCGGTGCTTTCGCAACCGCTGCGGCAGATGCTAAACGCATTGGTTTTGATGGTATTGAAATTCACGGGGCACACGGCTATTTGATTGACCAGTTTTTCTGGAGCGGCACTAACGAGCGCACCGATGATTGGGGTGGCAGCATGGCGAACCGTGGTCGCTTTGCGGTAGAAATTATTAAAGCGATCCGCGCCGCTACGTCGCCTGACTTCCCCATTGTGCTGCGTTATTCACAATGGAAACAACAAGATTACACAGCGCGCCTCGCGGAAACACCGCAATTACTTGAAGAATTTTTAGCCCCGCTTAGTGATGCAGGTGTAGATATATTCCATTGTTCACAGCGCCGTTACTGGGAAAATGAATTCGAAGGTAGCGATTTAAACCTAGCAGGATGGACGAAAAAGCTTACTGGCAAGCCAACAATTACCGTAGGCTCAGTAGGTCTTAACGATGATTTCTTTGGTGCCTTCACCGGGAAAGGTTCGAACACGCGTGCTATCGATGATTTGATTGAACGTTTAGAAAAAGGCGAGTTTGATTTGGTAGCCGTAGGCCGCGCCCTACTCCAAGATGCCAATTGGGCAAATAAAATCAAAAACAACCAGCTTGATGAATTAGAGGAATTCTCAGGGAAAGCCCTCGCGTCGCTTACATAAGCAGTTATACAAGCTCGTGCATAGGCAGTTCCATAGGCATTTATATTAATGCTTGTGGAACCTTTGCACGTTCACTCAATAAATTCGCTAATGATCTGGCTAACTTGCTTACTAAAATGTTTGCAAACGCACATGGGATTATTTGAGTGGCAACATCCAGAATGGCTGACAACACTACGCTCATCATTGACCGTACAACCAAGCAGTAATCTTCACTATGACACAACCCATGCCGTCTAATAAGTTAGCTAAAAATACACTGCTATTAGCCGCAGCTGCCATTGGATTTGCGCAAACCGTTCTGTTCGCAATTTTAGCACCGCTAGGTAGAGAAATTGGCCTAATAGAAGTGCAAATTGGCGCCATTATTTCTTGCTCGTCTCTCACATTATTTTTAATCAGCCCTTTGTGGGGGCGTGCTAGCGATCGCTGGGGTAGACGAATAGTACTCTTAATAGGATTGTTTGGTTATTCTGCGGGTACTTTGGTTTTCGCGGGTGTATTCCAAGCTGCACTATTAGGCCTGCTAGCTCCTTTAGCAGCGCTTGTCTTACTTATCATTACGCGAGTGGGCAATGCCACGGTAATGGCTGCTGTATCGCCTTCAGCAAGTGCCTACATGGCAGATATCACTACGGTAGAAGAGCGAGTAAAGGGGATGGGCGCGCTAGGCGCTGCAACCAATATTGGCTCAATTTTGGGGCCTGCCATTGGTGGGTTGTTGGCCAGTATAAGTTTACTTACGCCGCTTTATTTTTCTGTGGGTGTAACCGTTGCCGTCGCGGTATTAGCCATGTACTCTTTGCCCGTATTGCCTAAGCCTACACATACTTCAGCACCCAAGAAGCTTAAATACACTGATCCTAGAATATTCCCATTAATATTAGCAGGCGTATTGTTGTTTATGGGCTTTGCCATCGTTCAGCAAACTATAGCCTTTCGGTTTCAAGACACCTTCGGACTAAACAGCACCGATACCGCCAAAATTGTAGGCTTCAGTTTAATGATTTCTGCCGCATCTGCGTTGTTGGTTCAAATGCTGGTTATTCCTCGATTAAAGCTTCGCCCTTTCACCTTATTACGGCTCTCAATGCCCATCATGATGATAGCGTTTGCTATCTTAGCTTCTGGTGAAACTAAACTTCAATTTATGTCAGCCATGTGCGTATTGGGTTTGGGGTTAGGCATAGCGGGGCCGGGTTTTATGGCTGGGGTATCGGTAGCGGTATCATCAGATGAACAAGGTGCGGTAGCAGGCATCGCTGGCGCCTGCCCGCCTTTGGGGTTCGCAGTAGGCCCGCTTTTAGGCTCATATCTTTATGCTATAGATGCCTCACTGCCCTACTGGTTTTCGTTCAGCTGTTATTTATTGGTGTTTTTCTTTACGCTAAAATTTAAAACACGCCATTAAAAAATAGTGAATGCCATTAAGTGGGCTCGCTGCTTGCTATTGGTTACTGCTATTGTTGAATTCTATTGATGACTTCTACTGGTTACTTCAATTGATGACTTACATTGGTTACTTATATTGGTAACTTTCTACTTAAATCGTTTTACTAACGTCTGTGTAAAGCTCTTGATAAACAACAGCGTTGCTAAACAGCCGCTATTTTGTGACTACAATCTCTTCGGCTTCTGTTACTGTTTTTGCGTCGGCCCGTTCAATAACTTTAAGTAATGTAGTTTGAATAGTTTCATCGGTTCTTGCATCAGTCTTGCTGGCAAACTTCTGCTTTTGTGGAGCAACGCCTTCTTCGGCAATAAATCCCATCACTACTTCGTTTGCGCAATCAGGCGTTTCGCCATAATACGTTAAAGTAATTTGTGGGTAGCCTTGAAATCCTTTCTTTACCCTTTTAGCAATGCGTTTTGTCGATTTATCTAAATTCATAATAGCTCTGGTAGGTCATTGTTCTAATGTTCAAAGCATTACATGTAACCTGTTCAATGTCGCAGGTTATTTACTTATAAATACCTAATTCACGGTAACTGGCATAACTGTTGGCTATTAAAAGTGGGTTATTATGAACAAGAAAGCTGATACAACGACGGCAAGACCCACCAATGCACACCATGCATTACTGTGCTGATTACTACTACGGCCACCAAAATTTCGGCCTTCACTTTCCCGTCCGTTCTCACTTTCTGAGCGCCGTAGATTATTTTGTTTTGGGTATCCGCCAAACGTGACCGCTTTGCAAATAGGCCAACCTACCCAATAGCAAACTGTCCAAAAAAACAATTCAATAATTAGGTAACCAGCTGCCCTGAAGAGACCTTTGGCTACTTCCCCTACAATAACTTCTTCCATCATCATTCCCACGTGTATGTGACGCAGTTTGAGCCGCTTATAGATGCTTCTAGGTGAATTGAAAGCGACACGCCCGGTGCAATTAGCTTAAAAGCAGAATAGACAATAACTGCTTTGCTGACAAAGAGTGAGGTGTAACGAGATATGTTGCGTGCCTTTCTAGGTGTAGTCTTTCTAGGCGTAGTCTTTCTAGGCGTAATCTAGAAGCTCAGAAATGGGCGTATAAGTTGGTGCTACTAAATTGCGCTAAACGAAAGCTTTAGCGGGCATGCTTCGTTAATCCAAGGTTATGTTTTTGACGTTTTTACATCGTTTTTTAGTACCAGTACGATTAGCAATATAATTGCTAACGGCGGCACGAGTGCAGAAAAGAAAGCTACGACTGCGGTAAGATTAGGCGATTGGGTTTTTCGCTTCCCTAAGTAATAGCCAAGCGCAGCCATGAGTAAAGCAAATACAACAATAACTTGCCCAAACAATGTCGCATTAATATTCATAACAAGCGTTCCATTTTATCATCTTGGTAAAATCAACCTTAGCGGAGGCGATGGACGTCTTACCATCGCCTTTACGTAAAGTTGAATATTTTTACACGAGGAGCTAACTGATAAAGAAGCGAGTGAAAGTGTAGTTTAGTTAACGTTAATGCTGCCTTTATCTATCTGTTGTACTGCGGTGTATGGAATAACAATAGTGTCAGCCACAATAGAAAACGCTGCATCAATAACAAAGAAAGGGACATTCCCAAACGTAGAACCGATATTTTCACGTCGGCTTGGTTCACCGTTTAACAAACATATATTGTATGAAAAACCACTATATACACGAGGTATTTCTTCGCAGTAACTTTTCTTACCTTGATGTTCAATTTGAACATGGTTGTTGTCAGGAGAAATTGTTTTCACAGTCGCACAAGAGCAACATGCTAAAGATAAGATGACGAGAGGTAAAACTTTCATATACTACTAATTCCATTTATTAAGTAAGCATTATCAAACTAATGCTGATTTCATCAAGAGTTTCATTGATCAACGGTTTTATCCATCAACGGTACCATTCATCAGCGATTCCATCCAACAACGGGTCCATTGTTCACCGATACTATTAATCACCGATCACAGTAGCGAACGGTAATGAGGGGTATCATTGCCCGGCCCAATACCCGATTAAGATACCCGACTAAAATTCACGACAAAGGCATGAGCCATACTTATTGTCTTATGTTACCACCGCCTGAAGTTCATACTCAAATTCAATGTAGATTTATATTTGAATGGGTGTGAATTTAAATCAAACATTCAAAATGTTTGATAAAGGTCAAATTGTTCAATAAATAAACGGCGTATTCTATTGGTGTGATAGCATCTTTTTATTGAGCGAGCACCAAGTGACACATTCAACCAAAGAACAAATAGATGCGATGCATGTTGGCGTTATTGTGGCGGTAAGAGGGAGTATTGTTGATATCCGTTTTACTAATCAACTGCCAGACATCCACACCATCATTTACGCTAATGACGGTAAAATAACGTTAGAAGTGGTTTCTCAACTCTCGGCAGAAAAGGTACGCACTATTGCGCTAACGCCTACCCAGGGTTTAGCTCGCGGTATGCTAGTGAAAAGTTCGCAAGGCCCGTTAAAAGTGCCCGTTGGTCCTTCAATACTCACCAGAATGTTCAATGTGTTTGGTGAAGCTATTGATGGCAAACCCTTTATTAATAACACAGAGCGGCGCAGCGTTCATCAATCCCCTCCTCCCCTTGTTAGTATTTCCAGCCAGCTACAGATATTTGAAACCGGCATCAAAATCGTTGATGTTCTGTGTCCGCTTGAGCGAGGCGGAAAAGCGGGTCTATTTGGTGGCGCTGGCGTGGGCAAAACCGTTTTGCTTACCGAAATGATCCACAACATGGTAAGCCACCAACAAGGCGTAAGTATATTTTGCGGTATAGGCGAACGCTGCAGAGAAGGTGAAGAGCTTTATCGCGAGATGAAACAGGCTGGAGTGTTAGACAACATGGTTATGCTATTCGGGCAAATGAACGAACCTCCTGGAAGCCGCTTTAGAATAGGTCACAGCGCGCTAACCATGGCTGAGTACTTTCGTGATGACGAAAAGAAAGATGTGCTATTACTCATCGACAACATATTTCGATTTATTCAAGCGGGTTCTGAAGTGTCTGGCCTAATGGGCCAAATGCCATCACGAATGGGTTACCAACCCACCCTCGGCACTGAATTATCAAGTTTAGAAGAACGTATCGCCAATACACAAAACGGTGCCATTACGTCTATTCAAGCAGTCTATGTACCTGCTGATGACTTTACCGATCCAGCAGCGGTGCATACTTTTTCTCACCTATCAGCAACCTTAGTACTATCACGCAAACGCGCTAGTGAAGGCTTTTATCCTGCCGTCGATCCGTTGCAGTCAAGTTCAAAACTAGCTACGCCTAATGTGGTTGGCGACAGACATTACCAAGTAGCACAACAGGTTCGCCATATTCTTGCCCAGTACAACGAATTAAAAGACATCATTGCCATGTTGGGGTTAGAACAGTTATCTAAAAAAGACCGAAATGTTGTGGCAAGAGCCCGTCGATTAGAGCGCTTTTTTACTCAACCATTTTTCACTACCGAGCAATTTACTGGCATGCAAGGAAAGTTCGTGACTATCGAACAAGCATTAGAAGGTTGCGAACGCATTTTAAGCGGTGAATTTGACGAGCATCCCGAAAGCGCGTTGTACATGATTGGCGATATTAATGACGCGATTAGCGGTCATAAAGCACCTAAAACAGCATCAGATGAGGCACATCATGCAGGTTAATATTCTTTTACCCAATCAAATATTTGCCCAGCTTTCAGGCATCAGCAATCTGATTGTTGAAACCCCTTCAGGAAGTTTTGGCATTCTGCCTCACCGTTTAGATTGTATCACCCCATTGGTGCCCGGAATTTTAACTTATCAATGTAATAACCAAGCGCCTCAATTTGTTGCTATTGATCAAGGGGTGTTAGTGAAAACGGGAAAGCAAGTCTCTATTTCCGTTAGAAGAGCAATAAGTGGGCAATCCCTTGAAACTTTGCAGCAGGCGGTTACCCAAGAATTTATTCATCTGGATGAAGAGCAACAAGCCCTGCGGGCTGTGTTAGCTAAGTTGGAAACCGGGTTTCTTAAACAATTTTCGTCACTGTCTAAGCAGTAGCTTAATGGATAAACCAACTGTCAATGCTAAAAACACTACACCGCGCCGCTCACACAGCATGTCTCATCATGTAAATAAGAAGGTGGCATTAAAGTTACATGCTAAGCGCCATAAACACCCAGGCGTATGGTTTGGGTTGGGATTAATGGGGGTTGTGGGTTGGTCTGTGGCACTTCCCACGCTGTTGGGTATTGCATTAGGCATTTGGCTTGATGCCAGTATTAGTGATTCTCGCGCTTATACGCTTATATTTTTGCTGGCAGGGTTAACGTTAGGCTGCTTTATTGCGTGGAATTGGGTTAGCAAAGAGTATGCAGCAATGCATAGCCCTACCGTCAACATGAAGGCCAACACTAAAGCTCCCACTAAGGCAAACACTGTGCCCAAAACGAAAACAAGTAAAGAAAACGAATAAGGAGCTACTTAGCAATGATACCCATCGACAATTTAAGTTTAACCTCACTTATTTTGCCTTTTCTAATAGGCACAATGCTAGGTTGCTGTTTTTTCTATGCCCTGTGGTTTACCGTAAAAAAAGGCATGAATGCCACGCATCCAGCGCTATGGTTCTTAAGTAGCTTATTGCTACGCATGGGGACGGCAATCAGTGTTTTTTACTGGGTGGGTAATAATGATATTTGGCGTCTATCAGCCTGCTTGGCGGGTTTTGTGATAGGCAGAATATTAATGACTAAAATCACTAATAACGCCAATCCTACCGGCGCAGAGAAAGGAGCGCTACATCATGCACCTTAGCCCGGATGAAATTATTTATTGGCAATATGGCGTAATTAAAATGAGCGCTACGCTTGTTTTTACGTGGGTCATTATGGCGATACTGGTGGTTAGCGCCTATTTTATCACTCGTAACCTCAATAAAAAGAATCACCGCTCACGCTGGCAAAATGCCTTAGAAATAATAGTCATCACCATCAATGACCAAATTTCAGATGCAGGCTTAGATAAGCCGCGACGCTACATGGGGTTTCTGGGCACATTGTTTTTGTTCATTGCAATGGCAAATCTACTGACTATTTTCCCTGGATTTGAGCCGCCTAGTAGCTCCTTATCCACCACCCTTGCGCTGGCTTTTTGTGTATTTGTATCTGTGCCTTTTTACGGAATAAAAAACAAAGGGGTGAAACAATATCTACTTTCTTACACGGAACCCACGTATTTCATGTTGCCCTTCAATATTGTAGGCGAGTTGTCACGCACCCTAGCCCTTGCCGTACGCTTGTTTGGAAACATGATGAGTGGCGCCATGATCTTAGCCATTCTACTGGTTATTTCGCCGCTAATTTTTCCTGTTGTTATGTCACTGCTTGGCCTGCTAACCGGTATGGTTCAAGCCTATATCTTTTTTGTATTGGCATCGGTTTACATTGCCGCTGCCAGCACGGTTAGTGCGAAAGCCTCCCTTACCCTAACGCCACCACAACAAAAGGCAGAATAATGGACAGTCTTACGTTAATAGCAATTTGCTCAATTATCACCGCAGGTCTTACCATAGGTATTGGTGTGCTGGGGCCATCGCTTGCAGAAGGAAAAGCAGTTGCCAGTGCGCTAAACGCGCTTGCCCAACAGCCCGATGCGTCCCCCACCATTACCCGTACTTTATTTGTAGGGCTCGCCATGATTGAGTCAACTGCTATCTATTGCTTTGTAGTCTCAATGATTGTGTTATTCAGTAACCCGTTTTGGAATTATTTTATTGCCCAAAATGGAGGCTAAACCATGCCTATCGATTGGTTTACTGTTATTGCACAAATTATCAATTTTTTGATATTAGTGTGGCTGCTTAAGCGCTTTTTATACCGGCCTATTCTTGATGGCATTGATGCCCGTGAACATAAAATTGCTAGTGTTCTATCTAATGCCGAGACCCAAAAGAAACACGCAGAGAACCTTGAAGCTCAATATAAAGAAAAACTAACCAATATAGATGCTGAACGTTCAACCATTATTGAATTAGCCAAAGCAGAAGCACACAAAGCAACCTTAGCCGCCTTACAAGATGCAAAAGCACAAGCAGATGCATTATCAATAAAACGCACCAATGCGCTGAATACTGAAATTCAAATGTTACAAAACGAAGTGATTGATAAAAGCGTGAAAGAAGTGTTTGCCCTTAGTCATAAGGTAATAAGTGAACTCGCAGACCTACAACTTCAAGATAAAATGTTCGACAAGCTTTTATCGCACCTTAAGGCCCTTAACGAAGCGCAACACCATGAGTTATGCCTAGCTATCAAAAAAAACCAAGGGCAAGCCACAGTACGTAGTATCGCCCCTTTATCACAACCACAATGTGAGCACCTAAAAGCATGTTTAGAAGACATACTAACTGACCAACCCTCCCAACGGGCTACGGAACAGACTGGCGGCGATAGCCTGACTATAACCCTCAACTTAGAGGTAGACCCTCAGTTAATTGCGGGTTTAGCACTTAGCTTTGGCGGTTGGAGACTCAGTTGGAGCGCTAATGAAATGTTGAGTGCATTGCAGTACGAGGTAGCGCTGTCTATTGATGCTCAGTATGAAGAAAATCGCGCAAATATGCCCGCCCACAACGAACACCATTCGTTAAGCGCTAACCGTTAAGGTCATAACATGAACGACGCAAACAACAATGCCTTAAAAAAACGCTATCAATATGTGTTCAATCAACTTGAGTATATTCGAGAATCGCATATTCCGGATGTCAGCTTACAAGAGATGGGCACCGTTGAAAGCGTATCCGCTGGCATTGCTATTGTGTCAGGCTTATTCGGGGCTGGCTTTGAAGAATTACTGCTTTTTCCAAACGATATTTACGGTATAGCATTTAATATTGATGAGCATGAGATTGGCGTCATTATGCTAGGTGACTACACTGCGCTGCATGCGGGTGATGAAGTTAAACGCACCGGCCGCGTAATGGATATAGCCGTGGGCAACGGGCTGATAGGCAGAGTTATCGATCCATTAGGCAATGCGCTAGACGCTAAAGGTAATATTGTTACTCGGGAGCGGTTTCCTATTGAACGACCTGCGCCAGACATTATGTCACGTTCCCCTGTTACAGAGCCTTTACAAACCGGGGTAAAAGCATTGGATGCTTTATTACCCATTGGTCGTGGCCAACGTGAATTAATTTTGGGCGACCGTCAAACGGGCAAAACAGCAATAGCTATCGACACTATTTTAAATCAAAAAGACAAAAACGTACTTTGCGTTTATTGCGCCATAGGTCAAAAGTCGGCGTCTGTAGCCAAAACCATCACTACATTACAACGCAACAGTGCCATGGAATACACGGTGGTTATGGTCACAGAAGGAAATGATCCCCCCGGGCTCGATTACATTGCACCTTATGCGGCAACCAGTATTGCTGAGTATTTCACGCAACAAGGTAAAGATGTTCTTATTGTTTACGATGACTTAACGCAGCATGCTCGCTCTTATCGTGAACTATCATTACTCCTTCGCAGACCACCTGGACGAGAAGCCTTTCCTGGAGATATTTTTTATCTGCATTCACGGCTTCTAGAGCGATCCACACACTTAAACGAAGCACTAGGTGGCGGCTCACTCACCGCCCTGCCTATCATTGAAACTGAAGAGCAAAATATGTCGGCTTATATACCGACTAATTTAATCTCTATTACTGATGGGCAAATATACTTATCGCCTACGTTGTTTTCTCTTGGTGTGCTACCCGCAATAGATGTAGGGAAATCGGTATCTCGTGTTGGCGGCAAAGCACAGAAACCAGCGTTTAGAAAGGTTTCAGGTGCCCTAAAGTTAGCGTATGCCCAATTCGAAGAACTAGAAACCTTTGCACGCTTTGGTGCACGACTAGACTCCGATAGTCTTTTGGCTATTGAACACGGGCTACGCATTCGAGCTTGTATGAAACAAGCGGAATCTCATCCCTTTTCAGTAGCCGCACAAATTGCCATTTTACTCGCCCTAACAAAGGGGTTACTTGACACCATTCCACTTAACGTAATTGATAGCGCGCAAGATTCAATCATTGATGGGCTTGGTACGCTAGCCCCAGCATTGTATGAAAAATTAGCGTCAGCACAGCCATTATCCGATGAAGAAAGCGACACTGTAATGACGATGATAAAGACAAAACTGGCAAGTGTGGCATCAACAGCAGATACTAAAACGACAACTGGCACGGAGCGCTGACGTGGGAGCTACTATGGCAGAGCCAATGAGTAAACCAAAGTACAGCGCTAGAATGGGCGAGTTAATATGGGCGAGCTAACATGGAAGAGCTAACATGGGAGAGCTAAGCAGCGGTTTACAACGCAAAATTAATAGCGCCACCGACTTGAAATCGGTGGTGAGAACCATGAAGGCCATGGCAGCAGCGAATATTAGCCAGTATGAAACGGCGGTGTCAGCACTTGATGATTATTACAAAACTGTACAGCTCGGATTAGTAGCTTATTTTCATAGTAATCAGATAAATAGCAAAGCAGTAAACTATTCAACAGTGAACAAAACAACGTCTTTAGGCAAGGTAGGGTTCATCGCCATTGGTTCTGATCAGGGACTAGTCGGTAAATTCAACGATGCCTTGGTTTCTCATCTGCTAAACACTATGAAGTCGCTGCCAGGCGAAAAGCGGGTGTGGGCTATTGGTGAACGTATTCAAACTCACTTAAGTAGTTTGAAGATACCTCTAGAGCAGCCATTTGCGCTCCCTAATTCAATTAATGCAGTAACAGGGTTGGTCACTTCATTGCTGCAAGAAATAGAAGCACTACAGCAAACAAATGAACTATGTGCACTACACATTGTATTTAATCGTAGTTTACCCAACGCAAAATACGAAACATGTACTCAGAAGGTATTGCCGCTTGATAGCGAATGGCAACAAAAGCTAACAGTAACGCGTTGGCCTTCCCGCTGTTTACCTCAGTTGCTTACTGATACAAAGAGAACGTTTAGTGCGTTAATTGGCGAGTATTTATTTACTACCTTGTATAAAGCATGCACTGAATCATTGGCCAGTGAAAACGCAAGTAGATTAACGGCCATGCAACGAGCCGAAAAAAACATAGAAGAACTTCAAACCGAACTTTCCCGACAATTTCACCGCCAACGGCAGCAAGGCATTGATGAAGAGCTTTCCGATTTAGTAAGCGGATTTGAAGCCCTGTCGTTTAAGCCAAGTGTGAAAGCCCGGCCATAAAATTCCCTAAGACACGTCCGGTCGCTTTGTTAATGCCACTTTAAGTTCATCTAAGTAGCCTTCAAAAGGCTTCCACTGCTGCATACCCGTTTTATATATAGGCTGGCGTACTTGTTCTGAACTGGGGGTTTTAATTACCCTTTTGGTTTCATAGAAAGACAAACAAGCAGGTTCAAATGGCAAGCCACAATAATCAAGAATACGATGTACCTGACCTTCTAAATCTTCAAGCACATCTTCGTGCTGCACGGTAAGGATGTGGTCGGGCAATACGGTATGCCAGTGGTTCATTAGCTTCTCATAAGCGCAATAATAACGGCCAATATCATCTAATGAATAGCTAAACTCCTGCCCTTCCCCGAATAGCTGCTTAAAGCCACTAAAACAACAATCCATGGGGTCACGTCTAGCATCAATAATCTTTGTGTTGGGCAAAATGCGTTTAATAAGCCCAATATGCACAAAGTTATTCGGCATTTTATCAATAAAGAAAGGAGCTGATTGACGATAAGCCTGGGTTTGCGCCATGTATTTTTCGCCAAGGGCAATGCACGCTTCATCAGATAAATCGGCAAGATTATACGGGTACGTTTTCTTTTGATTACTTAAACTAGAGGCAATGCCTAAAATATCATGTAGCTCCATGGTGCCATCTATCATAGAGTGAGACGCCAAAATTTGCTCTAGCAACGTAGAGCCCGCCCTTGGCAAGCCAACAATAAAAATAGGATCTGGTGCATCACAACCACTAAATTCACTCATTAATTCGGCATCGCAGGCCAATGCTTGCGCTTCAAGTGCCGCTTCTGTGCGGGTAATGTCGAATCGATGCGTGCGCTTTTTAAGGCTGTTACCTTTGGCATAATAGTCAAACGCTTTGTCGGCCTGCTTGGCATCTTCAAAGCCTTTCCCTAGTGCAAAGCAAAGGTGAATTCTGTCGTCTAGCTTTGTCGTTTCTAACGCTTCTTGAAGTTGCATAACCGCCAAGGCGTTATCATCAAATCGATAAGTTTTTGTGTTGGCTAGGCTCCAATACGCATCGCCGAAATCAGGTGCGAACGCGGCGGCTTTTTCATAAGAAGCAATGGCCTCTTTCACGTCTCCATTCGCTTTTAACGCATGACCCAGGGCTACCCACAGTGCGGGGCGATCTTGTTTATCGGCCAGTAAGCTATGGTAAATACCAATCGCTTCTTCCAACTCACCAACCCCCACTAACGCGTGGGCCAAGCTAACTTTTATGGAAAAGCTTTCTGGCTGTTGCGCTAAGCGTGCTTGTGCAACTTTAGCGGCTTGCGGAAATTTACCTAGTTTTGCCAGTAGCCCTTGATAAGCCGCTTGGGCTTTATCGTTTTCAGGGTAAAGTGCAACACAGCTTTCTAGTAAAAATTCAGCGTCGTGATACACCTTTAGCTGCACGCCTAACTCTGCCAGTAGCATCATGGCTTCAGGGTGATGTTTGTTTTTGGCTAAAAACTGACGACAGACCTGCTCTGCTTTATGCAATTGACCTTCGTGCATAAGGTCGTGTGCGCCAAGCAAGGGTTTGGGCAAGCTTTGCAGGAAACTGATGTGCTGCTGCGCTAATAGAAGGGCTTGGGGTTGATTGTCACGCTTGTATATCGCTTCAAGTTGCTGCCATGCAGCTAATAACGCTGGATTAAAACGGGTTGCTTGATAAAAAGCATTGGCGGCTTCGCTGTGGGCATTGTCACGAACATAGCAGTAGCCCAACTCTTGAAAGCCTCTACCATAATCAGGGAACAAACCGACTAACTGTGAAAGCGTAGTAATAGCATTTTTGATATTTCCGGATAGTCGGTACGCCACTGCCATGACATACATGGCTTCGCGGGTTGCATCTTCGCTGGGTTTAGCATCAAGAAACTGCTTACTCTGCGCAATAACATGCTGATGATTAGACTGCATCAAACTTTGTTTTAACGCAGAAAGGGTTTGTTGTTCTTGTGAATTCATAAATACAGCATGCCTAAAAACATAAAAAAACGGCATACCCTAAGGAATGCCGTTTTAGGTAGGTGTAACATGTTACATCAAACTCAAATTACACCAAAGTCAGATTACACCCAATGGGCTTAGTAGTAATCGTAAGAGAAACGAACACCAATAGTGCGTGGACGATTCGTTACTACCTTAGGTGTAAACTGCTGAGTATCAATATTTAATATCGCGCTTTCATCAAACACGTTATCAACATAAAGCTCGGCTTTCCAAACATCGTTAGTCACACCAACGGCTAGGTTAGCTAGCATGTAAGACTCTTGTACGTAACGGCCACCTTCAAATACGTCACCGTTAGAGTCGGCATAGGTTACCCCTTCGTAAACATCAGCATGCTTTTCAATTTTAAGGCCAGAACCTGTGCCGTAAATAAGTTGCGTTGCATCTTCCATTACGTAAGCGTCCATTACCATGCCAGCATAACGGTCACCCGTGTAGCTTACAGAGCCGTTAACATAACCACGCTTGTCACCTTCTAGCTCGAAGAAATAACGCGCGTTAATGTTACCCGAGAAGCCTGCAGAGTAAGGCAGTTCAGAACCTACACCCGCGGCAATACCTTCAAGCTCAGAATTTACGCTAGTTAATTCAGTACTTAGCAAACTGAATGCAGCGTTAATGACTAAATCGTCTGTGGCTAACCACGTAATATCAGCATCTAAACCTTGAATCTCTGCATCACCAACGTTGTCGGTAAAGACTAAGAAAGAGATGTTAGTTGGGTCGAAACGTGACGTTTGTAAATCAGTAATTTCAGAGTAATACGCTGTAGCGTTTACACGCAGAATACCGTCTAAGAAGTCACCCTTCACACCTAGCTCGTAGTTATCGAGGGTATCTGTGGTTGAATACACTGGAATACGGAAGTTTTCAAATGCGCCACTTTGGTTTTTCGCCAAACCACCACCAACACGGTTAGTTACTGGCGGACGGAAACCTTCTGAATAGTTAGCAAACAATAGAACATCATCGTTTACCTTCCAATCTAATGAGAACTTGAAGATAGTATCGTCAACGGTAAGTACACCATCGCTACCTAACAAATCAGTTTCTAGCTGGCCACTGGCAATAGCAGCATTTACTGCATCTGGATCTAAACCAACTGCGGCTAACTCATCTGGGTCAAGTGAACCAAAGGCTTGTACACGACGGGTTACATCTACTGTTGTAGTAGAACCTGTGTACTTATCATCAATTTGATACCAACGGGCACCAACACTCGCGGTTAGTGAATCAGTAATGTCGTATTCAAACTGACCAAATACGGCAATTTGTTCAACGGTATGAGTAATATCGTTAACAAAGCTGATTTCAGATGGGAACGGTCCGCCATCGCTATTAATGCCATCAGTACCTACTAGGGTTTTTTGTAGGTTATTGAAGCCGTATTGTGTTAGCTCACCATCGGTATTGGCAATTTTGAACTGCCCTACTGTTGCTACTTCTTGGTCATCATAGAACAAACCAGCTGTTACACGCCAAGGCGTATCCATGGTAGTTACAAAACGAAGCTCGTGAGTTGAACGCGTTGTCGTTGTGTCTTCTCTAAAATACTTAGTAGGATCTAAACAGCGCTGATCTTCAGCTTCAACACCCGACTCATAGTGGTTACACACATAATACGCGGCGAAAGCACCACCATTGGTGTAGCCTGTGTAATCAGCTAGTGTATCTATTTCACGATCTAGATAGCCACCTGTGTACACAAGGTCTAGCTTCTCTAAACGACCTTCTAGTGTCCACGTCGTTAAGCCGAACTCGTCTTTGTTTTCTTCTTGAGCAAAACGAAGCGCTGAGCTTTCGCCTTCAAGAGTTGGATCGTAAGCAAATACACCTTCAGTATCTAACGTTTGTTGGGTGTGCTGAACTAACAAATCCCAATCATCGTTAAATTCATACAACAAACCAAAACGAGCACCTGTGTACAACGCATCGTTGAAGTCATCTTCTACTAATGCATCATTCTGAGGCGATACTACAGAGGCTTCTTCATTCGAGTTAACGCCAGGGCTAGTTACACGATTAGCGTCCATTGCAACAGGATCAGCAAGTGGGCCGCCAGAGATACGGTCGATAACTACCGCACTGCCAATGTAACCACCCTCACCTGGAACGTTCATTACGTTATCAATCCAGCCGCCTTGCTTGTCGTTGTAAGCCGCAACGCGGAAACCAAGCTTATCGGTAAGTGGCAAATTGAAGTAAGCCGTCACCGAGTTACTCATTTCACCGCCTTTGGTGAAACCAATATTGGTATCAAAACCAGCACCAAAACTGTTTAAGTCGGGTTTGTTAGTAATTAAACGAATTGTACCAGCCTGAGAGCTTGCACCAAACAAGGTGCCTTGTGGACCTGGTAGTACTTCAACACGCTCAACATCGGTAGCGTAAACGTCTAGGTTACGGCCAGCCATGGATACCGGTTGTTCATCTACATAGAAAGCAACAGACGGCTGTAATGCTTGAACTGAAGATAACATGATGTTTGATTGGGTAGTTGCCGCGCCACGAATATAAATTTCGTTTTGGCCCGGGCCTGTGCCCTGAAACACTACGTTCGGAAGGAATTCAACGTAGTCTTGAAAATTATCAATGCCTAAATTTTCGAGTGCTTTTCCACTAAGTGCAGTAACGGCGACAGGTACATTTTGGATAGATTCGGCGCGTTTAGTGGCAGTAACTTCTATGGTTTCGAGTTTCGCTGGCGCTTCAGATTCTTGAGCGAGCAACGGTGTAGATGCCAATGCAGCGACAATTGCACAGCTAAGCTGAGTTTTACGCATAATGTGTGTTTTCCCTATTAGGTGATTTTTTATTCTTTGAACTGTGTTTACTTAAGACACTTATCAAAAATATCATTTATATTAACCCACAAACCAAGATTAATTTCTACTCTAACTATTATTTAATCACTTATACTTTAGTTTTCCCTCTGTTTATAACGTGGAATTATAAAGCCGCCATTCAAATAAAGAATCAGTTCTAATAATTATAATCAAAGTTTATAAAAGTTGTTCCATGCTGTATATTTCGACGTAACAACTCTAAGTCGACAGATAAGAGAAAGGACTGATACTAGCGTGAGCGAAACTGAGAACACATCACCTTTAAACAAACCCGTGTTTTACACGTCTTCAATAATAATAGCTTGCCTGCTCATTTTTGCAGCAGCTTTACCTGAAACCGCAGATTCACTTTTCAAAACGATTCAAGCAGTCATAGTGACAAACGGCAGTTGGTTCTATGTACTGACTGTTGCCATTGTTTTGTTATTCGTGGTTTATCTGGGCATGTCTCGCTATGGCGAAATTAAACTAGGCCCCGACCACGCCGTACCTGAATTTAAGTTCACTACTTGGCTTTCTATGCTATTCGCTGCCGGTATGGGTATAGGACTTATGTTTTTTGGGGTCGCCGAGCCCCTAATGCACTTTTTAGCACCACCGACGGCGCAAGCTGAAAGTATTGATGCTGTGCGCGAAGCAATGAAAACGACCTTTTTCCATTGGGGTGTGCATGCTTGGGCAATTTATGCTGTGGTGGCTTTGATATTGGCCTATTTTGCGTATCGACAGAACTTACCGCTAACCTTACGTTCTGCCCTATATCCGTTAATTGGAGACAGAATTTACGGATGGCCAGGCCATGTTGTCGATATTTTTGCCGTTACCTCTACCGTGTTTGGTGTTTCAACATCACTAGGGTTAGGCGCATCTCAAGTTAATGCAGGCTTTAATTACTTATTTGGCTTGCCTTCAAATACCACTGTTCAAATATTAATTATGGCAGGGGTTATCGGCTTAGCCGTCATCTCTGTAGCAACAGGACTAGATAAAGGTATTCGTATTTTGTCTGAAACCAACATGGTTTTAGCCATTTTACTGCTTCTTATTGTTCTAGTGTTGGGCCCGACAGTATTTTTACTGCAAGCCTATATGCAAAATACGGGGGCGTACTTATCTGATTTAGTTAGAAATACGTTCAACTTATTTGCCTATGATAAAACCGATTGGATTGGTGGCTGGACCATATTCTATTGGGGCTGGTGGTTAGCGTGGGCACCTTTCGTAGGTTTGTTTATTGCGCGTATCTCATACGGCCGTTCTATTCGTGAATTCATCTTGGGTGTGTTACTTATCCCATCTGCCTTTACACTTTTCTGGATGACTGTATTTGGTAATGGTGCTATCGACCAAGTATTAGTGCATGGTAAGGATATATTAGCCACCATGGTTAACGAGGATAGTGCCGTCGCCCTGTTCGTATTCTTAGAGCAGTTCCCATTCTCATCGATACTAAGCTTTATTGCCGTAATAATGGTGATCGTGTTCTTTGTAACATCGTGCGACTCAGGGGCAATGGTAGTAGACATGCTATGTTCGCATGGTAGAAATGACACGCCGTTGTGGCAGCGAATTTACTGGGCCGTTGGTGTAGGTGTGGTAAGTGCCGTTTTACTTTATGCTGGTGGTTTGGGGGCACTTCAAACCATGACAATTGCCTCGGCGTTGCCCTTCGCAATCGTGTTGCTAATAGCGATAGCGGGGCTGTTGAAAGCGCTACGGGTAGAAGCCTATAAGCGTGAAAGCTTACAAGTACTTGCTGGAACGCCGCAGCATAATGACGGTGATAAAAACTGGAAAGACCGATTAGAGAACATAGTGACCTTCCCCGATGAAGCCGCAGTTAGGCGCTATTTACAGAAAATTGTGAAACCCGCAATGACTGAAGTTGGGAAAGAGTTCGAAACACAGCAATTTGAAATCGTGATTGATGAAACCGAAGAGGCGTTGATGTTAACCGTCACTATGGGAAGCGATCCTGATTTTGTATACGCAGTGTACCCTTCGGTTACTCATCAGCCAGAATTTGGCCCGAGTGACATGCCAGAGGTAGACGAAGGCGAAAAGCCCACGTACTATCGCGCAGAAGTTCATTTAAGTGAAGGTGGTCAAAACTACGACATTATGGGATGGTCGAAGATCTCAGTTATTAATGACGTTATTGATCAATTTCAAAAGCATCAACACTTTATCCATTTGCTTAACTAGTTTGGGTGAGGGTTGCAGATTTATTAGGAATAAAATGCGAAAAGAAGAAGAATTGTTAGTTGCTCTACGGCGCGTGATCCGCGCCGTAGACCTACGCAGCAAGCAATTGAGCAAGCATGTTGGGCTAACAGGCCCACAATTATTGGTAATGCAAAATATTCAAGAGAAGCCGGGTATTATGGTGCGAGAAATCGCTGAAAACATAAACCTGAGCCCTGCGACCATTACCAATATTCTTGATCGCCTAGAAGGCAGAGATTTAGCAACCCGTATTCGAAGTACACAGGATAAGCGCAAAGTTGGCGTATTCCTTACTGAGAAAGGAAAGGTAGCAGTTGTGAATGCTCCTCGCCCACTTCAAGAACACTTTGTGGAACGTTTTTCGCAGCTTAAAGAATGGGAGCAAAGCCAAATGGTTGCTACTGTTCAGCGAATTGCGAGCATGATGGATGCAGAAGATATTGACGCATCACCATTTCTTGAGCTTGGTAGTATTTCGGAAAAACCTAACTAAAATCGTTAATAGGTTATTTCGCTTAAGCACATTTGCGATAAACAAAAACAAAACAGCCGGCATATGCCGGCTGTTTTTATTTGTACTCACGGAAACATTTAAAACCTTTAGTGCCCATACCCTCAGTTTCCAACCAAGGGTTGTGACTAACGCTTTAGTCAGTATTTTTATCCGCAGCTTTCAGAGGATTAACCCTGCCGCCAGTCACTTTATCGGCGCGGCCTTCTTCTTTGGCTTTTTCAGCGCGGCGTTTTCTAATTTCTTTCGGGTCGGCAATAAGTGGGCGGTAAATTTCTATTCTGTCGCCATCTTTGACCGTGTCGCGCAATTTAACCACGCGGCTCCAAATGCCTACTTTGGTGCTCGATAAATCGATATCTGGGTATTCATTTAACAGATTTGAAGCTTGAATCACCTCTTCTACGGTTGCCCCCTCTTCTATCGACACATCAACCAAAGACTGCTTAGTAGGAAGTGCATAAGCCACTTCAATATGCATTAAGCCTTCACTCACGCGTAAACACTCCTAGCACGTTCAGTGAACGCAACAACCATATTCGCTGCCAAGTTATTGAAGATTTTGCCAAACGCCATTTCTACTAACTTATTGGTAAATTCAAATTCAAGGTTTAACTCTATTTTACAGGCTTCGTCAGATAACGCTGAAAACGTCCAACCGCCGGTTAAATAGCGAAACGGCCCATCGACAAGCTGCATATCAATACGCTTACCTGGTTCAAGTTCGTTATGGGTAGTGAACCACTGCTTAATGCCTGCTTTTGCCACTAACAATGAGGCTTTCATGTTTTCACCAGATGCTTCTAAAACCTTGCTGTCTCGACAACCTGGTAAGAACTGCGGGTAAGCCGCAACATCATTTACCAAGTCGAACATAGCCTGGGCGCTGTGTGCTACCAATGCACTGCGTTGTATACTCGCCATGTACTTCACTATATAAATACCGAAAGGCGCATTATACCATAGAAAAAATACCACAGAAAAAACCCTTCTCTCGTCTTCGCTTTTCCCGTTTCGCCCCCACATCGTTATGTAAGGTCACAATACCTTTTTGCACTAATTAATATTAGTAAATGAACTAATAAATATTGCTATAGGTATACAGACATTCTTACGACAATCAGTATAATAGCGAGCATGAAAAAGAATAAAGCCAACAAAAACACCATCGGTACCATCGCGCAAAATAAAAAAGCGCGCCACGACTATTTCCTAGAGGACAAATTTGAAGCAGGTATTCAGCTTCAAGGCTGGGAAATAAAAAGTATCCGCTCAGGTAAAGTTAACATTTCCGATTGCTATGTGATTATTCAAAATGCCGAAGCTTATTTGGTAGGTTGTCGCATAAGCCCGTTAAACCAAGCATCTACTCACGTTGTGTGTGAACCCGAACGTGCGCGTAAATTGTTATTGAAAAAGCGCGAACTAGACCGACTAATGGGTGCAAGAGACAGACAAGGTTACTCTATTGTAGCCACGGCCATGTATTGGAAGAAATGCTGGGTTAAGTTAGAAATCAATCTTGCCAAAGGTAAGCATGAGCGAGACAAACGAGACTCATTGAAAGATCAAGACTGGCAACGTCAGAAAGAAAGAATGATGAAACACAGCGTTTAACGCTGTGTTTTTCTTTTAGCTGCCCCTCTATCTATTGGATTAGTTATTGGGCTATTTACTGGACTGGTTGCTGGGCTGGTCTGCACTAACATTACTTGCACTAGCTGAACTAGCGGTAACATTTTTGTCATTACTGCTTTCTTGACTAGTAAGCTGAACACTACCATTTTTAGCATTAACATCACGCTTAGTCATCGACTTGCGATGCATCATATCAAGTACCAAGCTCCACAATGGCGAAGGCGAACGCAGAGTTGTTAAGTTATTACCTAAACGCCTTAACTGACGGCGAACCATAGCCATGTTTGCTAAACTTGCTAATGACTTATCTTTCCACGTACAGTGCGGAATAACACCCGAATAACGCCATTCTTGCTGCCACTTCTTGGCTAAATCAGGCGTAATGGCCAACGCACTGGCTAACCCCACCAAAGAACAACCTTGCTGAATCACTTTTTCAGCAACTTCAGCCCGCTTTATACCGCCCGTTGTCATTAACGGAATATCGGTTTTGGTTTCAAGGGTGTGCGCAAATTCAAGAAAATATGCTTCACGAGCAAGGGTGGTATCGTCTCGAGTTTGCCCTTGCATGGCTGGCGCTTCATAACTACCGCCTGACAATTCCACCACATCAACACCTAGCGCCTCTAAACGGCGTACCACTTCACAGGCATCATCAAAACTAAACCCATTGCGCTGAAAATCAGCAGAATTAAGTTTAACCATAACAATAAAGCCACTTGGGCATACCGCGCGAATTTGGCTAACAATATTAATCAGTAAACGTGCACGATTAATAATAGAACCGCCCCACTCGTCTTGTCGCTGATTGGTTAGTGGCGATAAAAATTGGGTGAGTAGATAACCATGGGCCGCGTGAATTTCAACGCCATCAAAACCCGCTTTTTGCGCTTGCACTGCCGTTTCAACAAAGCGTTTGCACACATCGTGAATGTCTTGGCAAGTCATTTCTTTTGGAACGGCAAACAGTTTTGAGTGTTTACCCATCTTAAGAGGTACAGCCGAGGGCGCAATGGCTTTACCCTGCATGGCTTTAAATACCTGACGACCAGGGTGATTAATTTGCATCACCGCTAACGCGCCATTGGATTTGATAATTTTAGCCCAGCGCTCGAACGGCTCTAAGGGAGAGTTTTTATCTAGTACAACACCACCTGGGCCTGTCATCGACTCGCGATCGACCATCACGTTGCCCGTAATAACCATGCCCAAGTTCCCATGCGCCCAGTACCGATAAAGGGTATACAGCGCACTACCAGGAAGACTGCCCGCACTCGACATGTTCTCTTCCATCGCCGCTTTTACGAGACGATTACGTACCACTACCCCGCAAGGTAAGGTATAAGGCGTATATATTATTGAGTCTGAAGGCATTGGCACATCAATTGTAATTTTAAGCCGGTACACTTTAATGGTTATCGCCGATAAATGCATCTTTTGAAAGCAAAATATAAAGAAATCATTTAACCGCAAGCAAGTTATGTTATACTGCGCTTTCACACTCGGGGCTGATTAGGATTCGACAGGATCTTGGAAGCCGGAGGTGCATGCAGAGGTGCGGCTGGCCTCTTAAAAAAGCCGCATATAAATAGTCGCAAACGACGAAAACTACGCACTAGCCGCTTAATAACCGGTATAGGCCCTTCCACCACAGCTTTGTTTGCTAGCGTGGATTCGGAAGGTCATCCAAGCAAACTAGCGAGGGAAACTCTCCTGAGGTTGAACCGCGAAATAGTATCGGGACAGCTACCAAGAACCCTGTTTGTCGGGGTCTAAAGTAGTTAAAGAAAAGACAAACTAAGCATGTAGTACCAAAGGTAGACATTTTCTGGACGCGGGTTCAAATCCCGCCAGCTCCACCAATTCTACATTTAAAGACGTCCTAGGGCGTCTTTTTTTGTGTCCGTACCAACGTAAAATCAATAACTTAGCATATTTTAACGTTCAATAGCTTCCCTTAGCTTCTTTGATCTTTAGGTACACCATTGGGTACACTACGTAAACTAGATGAAATTGGTGTACCCATTATGGCAAAAGTTACGACACGGCTATCTGATAAAGAAATCAAATCTGCAAAGCCAAGCGATAAAGAATATAACCTGTTTGATGGTGATGGCCTGCGACTTCGTATTAAGCCGAATGGTTCTAAAAACTGGATATTTAACTACTACAGACCTACCAGTCGTAAACGAGCAAACCTCAGTTTAGGTAAGTACCCTGACCTATCACTCGCAAACGCTCGGAAAGCGACACTTGAAGCAAACGAATTACTTGCACAAAGCATAGACCCTCAAGAGGAGCGAAAACGCCAGCAGCAAGAGTCCCTTGCTGTCCACCAACACACTTTCGGTAATGTTGCTAAAAAGTGGTTTGAAATTAAAAAAGACGACATTACAGCCGACTATGCCGTTGATATTTGGCGCTCCCTAGAGCTATATGTCTTTCCCTCAATATCGAAAGTGCCAGTAAGCGCTATTACTGCCCCACAAATTATCGAGTTACTTAAACCCATTGAGGCTAAAGGAAGTTTAGAAACGGTAAAACGCCTATCACAGCGCTTAAATGAAATAATGAACTTCGCTACTAACTGCGGCTTTATTCAAGCTAACCCACTAGTAGGAATAAAAGCAGCGTTCAAAAAGCCTAAAAAAGAAAACATGGCAGCATTAAAGCCAGCAGAGCTCCCCGAATTAATGAGAGCTATAGCTAATGCTAGTATAAAGCGAACTACACGTTGTTTGATCGAATGGCAACTTCACACCATGACAAGGCCAAGTGAGGCTTCTGGTGCTATGTGGGAAGAAATTGATTTGGAAAATAAGATTTGGACAATTCCAGCGGGGCGAATGAAGAAGCGTCGAGACCAACGTATTCCACTTTCAGAACAGATGATTGAATTGCTGGAAGTCATTAGGCCAATCAGTGGTCATCGCGAGTACGTATTCCCGTCAGACCGCGACCCGAAAAAACCATGCAACAGCCAAACAGTAAATATGGCTCTCAAGCGGATGGGTTTTGCTGGTCGATTAGTAAGCCATGGATTACGGTCATTAGCGAGCACCACGCTAAATGAACAAGGTTTTGACCGCGACTTAATTGAAGCAGCTCTTGCCCATGTAGATGACAACCAAGTGCGAAGCGCTTACAACAGAACTGACTATATTGAACGCCGTCGTCCGATGATGTATTGGTGGAGTGAGCATATCCAAGAAGCTGCTACTGGCTGTTTTTCTGTTACTAGTGTTAAGCAGTTAAAAGTATTTGCATAATAAATTTTTTACCAACTCCAGAAAAAATGCGGATATAAAATTCTGGTGCGTTAAAACTAAAAATGAACAATATTCTAAGATATGTTTTGCTTTATCGAATAAGCGGAGTTCTAGCATTGTCGCACTTTTGTCTGTTATTGTTGGCTCTCGTTCAGTTGTTTTATACAAGGTAACTACCTTTTCTTCCGTCTTCAAAGCACCGCAATCAGGCGGGTAATCCGTTAATATTTGGTCGGGAAAGTCCTATCAACATTTGCGTTAGAGAAGCATATAGCAGTTAAAGTATTTTAGAGAGCAAAAATGGAATTAGCATATACATCAAGGAATATAAGAAAGAGGATAACAATCCTCGATATCAGAAAAAATCCAGCGCTAGAAAGTTTAAGCCACAGGGACAGCTTAGCTAGGATTGCAAGCAAGAGTGTTCGTAATGATAGCATAACCTGTGAACTTAAAGAGATTAAATTGGCCGATAGGACTGGGGTTGTTTTTCCATCTCTTGAAACTGAGCTAGTTTTCAGACTACTAAGTAAAAATTTAAAAACTTGCTACAACATCCAGTTGAATAGTAGACAGACCATAATCGAAAACTTGGTCTCGTTTCTTGAAGAAAGCTTTACAAAAAGTGTTTATAGATTCGATATCCAAAAGTTCTATCAAAATATTAATGTTTACAAGCTTCTCGAAGAAATAAGAAATGACGGGATAATATCAAACACCTCACTTAAGCTTATCGAAAGACTACAGCTAACTTTAAAATCTAAAGGAATTCAAGGTTTGCCTCCTGGCCTGTCAATAAGTGGTGTATTAGCTGAAATATGGATTAAGTCTTTTGATAAAAGCATGCGCAACGTAGACGGTGTTCTTTTTTTTGGTCGATTCGTAGACGATTTTATCGCAGTTACCGATACGAAAGTCACAGCATCTCATTTTCAGAAACAGGTAAATAGTGCTTTGCCAGATGGATTGAGAACACATCAAAAAGGTGACAAAAAGACCACCATAGAAAATATAGGGAAATCTGGTAGTAGCAATAAGCCAAATAGGAGCGTTTCATACCTAGGCTACAATTTCGAAATCACCAATAGTGAAGATGAAGAAAATGCATTTGCTGGGAGAAAGAAGCGAAAGGTAGAAATATCAATATCACACGACAAATTTAGCCGAATGAAGAGAAGATTATTTAGCACCTTAATTTCTTACGCAAAATCTAATAGAGATGAAAAAGATTTAAAACTATTACAATTCAAGCTTCAATATCTTACAAGCAATCAAGAAGTTGTTAAATCTATAGATGGAAGAAAAGTTAAAGTTGGAATATTTTATAACTACAACAAAATTAATCGAAAACGACAGCTTTCAGAGTTAGATAATTACCTACTAGGATTCGCATATGGTAAGAGTAAGCTATTCAAAAGCTTAGGTTTTACCAAGTTTACTAATAAAGAAAGGAAACTTATCCTATCTTACTCGTTCTTAAGAGGTTTTGACGAGAAAATATTTTTTAACTTCTCTCAAGAAATGCTAGCCAATATAAAAGGAGGATGGTAGTGAAGGCTAAGTTAAGGGTATCAAAGGAAGATTATGAGAGAATACTGCTATCAGAAACTTCACCTGTAGATATATCAATCATTTTTTCGAACCACCATTTTTACGCTCATATGAAACGAGAAAGCTTCGACAATCTCGATAGGTTAGTGAAGTTTATGTTCGGAAAAAATGATGAAGCGTCATATTTCCCATTAAAATATCCTATTCTTAAAGGTATGGATGGAGAAACTAGAACAATTTCTCTGCTTCACCCATCGTCTCAGGACTTATTAAAGTCGGCAATAGAATTGTTCGGAAGTAGAATTCTAAACCATTGTTCAACGAGTATAGCCAGCTTAAGATACCCGAGAAAAATTTCTTCGACCTTTCCGATTATCTCGTCGAAAAGAGATACAAGCCATTTAAAAGGCTCTGAAGTAACAACAGAAAAAAGTGAAAACTCATATAAGTATGTAACCTCATATTTTTCATACAAGCCTTTCTCTCAACTTCATCATTTTTTTGAATCAAAGGAGTACCTTAACCTTGAATCAAAATTCATAAACCTATGGTCTTTAGACATATCTCGTTGTTTCGATAGTATTTATACACACTCTTTTTCTTGGGCTGTTAAAGGAAAAGAGCTATCTCAAAATTCGACTACGACCTATGACTTTGGGAATGCATTAGACCGAGTGATGCAATTATCTAACAATCGAGAGACTAACGGCATACCTGTAGGAAACGAATTTTCTCGGCTATTTGTCGAAGTAATACTTCAAGATGTTGATAATAAAGTTATTAATATTTTAAGCGAAAAGCCTTATTGCCTCACTTACGGCAAAGACTATGTCTTCAAAAGGTATGTTGACGATTATTACTTATTTTTCAATAAAGACATTGTGGGAAATAGCTTAAAAGTAGAACTGGAGAAGAGTTTACGGTTTTATAAGCTTTTCCTTCAGCCCAACAAGTCTATAAAACTTACTAGACCTCTTATAACTGACATCACGAGAGCAAAGGTTCAAGTAAACGAAATAATAAATAACTTTTTGGATACCACATTATTCGCGAAGCGCGATGATGGCTCGCTTTACCCAAAGAAAATTTACTCTTCTTCAAGAGTCGTAAGAAGCTTCATAGATAAGATAATGAATGCCTGCTACCAAAGCGAAAGGTCATATAGAAGTATGGCATCCTATTGTATTGGAGCAATTAAAAAGCGGGTGAACTTGATCACTTTCACTGAGGACGGAAATGATGAAGATAAACGGGAGTTCGTTAAAAACTTAGTTTTAGTTATAAAAGTTGTAGTCAAAATCATCTTTCATTTCTTTCAAGTTAACCCGACCTCGAAGAGTAGCCTTTCAATCTCTCAAATCGCTTACATCATTAAAGAGTTGGCTTCTATTGATGAGGATTTAGAAGTTGAAGTCGAGTTATTAATTAGTGCTGAAATAAAACGGTTTTTCGAAAGCGGATGTTTTGATTTTTTGAGCAATAAGAATAAGAAGTTTCTACCCGTTGAATTTTCTAACCTTCTCTGTGTTTCTAAAAATATTTGTCCTCATCATCTCCTACCTGAGTCAATGCTCATGCACATCTTTAAGATAGATGATATGGAAAGGAATTCTGAAGTTTACTTAGAAATTGAAGAATCATGCGATTACTTCCAGATTATCGCGGCGCTATATTATATTGGCAATAATGAACGATATTCTAAAATCAGAAAGAAAATTATAGGCATTGTTCACGAGCGACTGAAAAATGGTATGAAATCTTTTCGCGTAGACGCACGAATTACATATTTACTCCTAGATTGCATGTCATGCCCATATATACCAAACAAAACAAAAGAAGAATGGAATAATTTATTTTACACTCATACAGGTGTTAAATCTGCCTTAAGCGGAACAAGTAAAGCGGCTGTTTTTGATTTACTTACGACAAACTCATGGTTTGTAACATGGGACAGTCTCGAACTATGGAATATTTTATGTAGGAAAGAAATCTTGTTTGGCTATTAATATTCAGATATATTTATCTGACCTAGGGGGGCTCTAGGTACTCGAACACCTCTGCCGATAAGGCAGTCCCGTTTGGGTGTTTTAGTTGCGGTTGGCTCGTTCAGGCCGATGCGACGTTATCAGCTATAAAAAGCTGATAGTGCTATGCACACACAACTCAGCTCCCCTAGTCCCTTAATTTTGTCGATGTTTTTACTCATCAGACGACGATTTAAGTATTCACGTCTCACCTAATGTTACGCTAATCTTTACTTGTTCCAATGTCTTTTTACAGTCGCAATCCCTAGCCCCAAAACTTCAGCGGTCTTCGATTGAGACAATCCTTCAGCTTTTTTCATTTGTACTGAAACCGTTGTCGCTTTAGCCATTGGTCTACCGAGCTTCCTTCCCTCTGCTTTCGCTCGCTCAAGCCCTTCTTTTGTTCTCTCTCTAATTCTGTTGCGCTCAAATTCAGCAAATGCTGAGAACATTTGTAGCATTAATTTGCCTTCGGCACTCGAAAGGTCAGCCACTGGCAAATCTAGGCACACCACCTTTATTCCTTTTTCCGTAAGTAAATTAATTGTGCTCTGTACATCAATGTTGTCTCGACCTAAACGGTCTAATTTCAAAACCACCAGCATGTCTCCTTTTTCCATCTGGTGATCAATAAGCATCTTAAACTTTTCTCGCTTTAAGGCTTCGACCGAACCTGAAACTGTTTCGCTAACTATCCTTGAATCAATTACTTCATATCCTTTTTGACGGATGGCTATGACTTGGTTTTCTGTCGTTTGCTCTGTTGTAGAGACTCGGCAATATGCAAATATACGCATTATTCGTTTAACTTCCTTTTTAGTATCATCTATTGGGGTATCATACACTTTTGGTATCATTTATGAAAACCCCTATATTAATGATACCAAACGGAATATAAAAAACTGGTATCAATATACGAATGTTTATTGATACCTGCTAAGACTGAGTTACTTAGGGAGTTTATAGATTTCCTTCTTTTTGCTGGAATTGCAGGAAAAGCTTAATTTGTTTCTCCATATCGGGGGAAACATTTTCTGCTGGCTTAGTAAGCTTCCGAAGCAATTCAGCTTGTTTATAGTCGGGCACATCGCCGTAGCTGTAAAAACTTGTAAGTACACTTTCATGTCCTAGATTCTGACTCCACGCTTTAAACTCTTCAGGCGTCTGACAAAGCTTCTCACCTAATCGCACTAAGGTATTTCGAAAACTGTGTGGATTGAAATATGGTAATTCAGCTAAGGCGAATGCTTGCGCAAATATTTTACGAATCGGATTGGCATTGCTCCAATGCTCTTCAAGTAACCCTACCGCTTCAAATTGCTGATTAGCATCATGAGCTAGCTTTGTTTTTGGAAACAATGGTGAATTCTGTTTGTATCCTAATTCAGTCACTAGGTAATCAACCCAATCAGCTAATATTCTATGAGGCAACTCTCCTACTGGGAAAAAGTAAGTAGTAAACGTTTTACTAAATTTAGTATTCACGTCTCTAGCATCTTGATAAAAGCTATGGTCAGCGAGGTCGATATGCTTAATTTTCGCAGAGGCAACTGCTCCGTCTCGCGCACCAGTCAAAATAACAAATGCTATTAAAGCTCTGTCTCGCATTTCAATTGAAGTCGAACAAGGCATTCCTTCTAAGGTTTTAACGATTTGTTCAATTGTCGCCACACTCCTTTTACGCTTTGCATTTCCAATCCGAGTGTCTTTTTCCGATAGATTGAAATATTCAATGTCACTATAGTTAACTTTTGCGCGATATCCTTTTTGAGTAGCTAAATATTGGAAAAACGCTTTTAGGTGACGGGTAGCTGTGAGCACAGTTGCCTTACTCAGTTTTTCACCAGTTGCTACAGACTTTTTGCTGAGTAGATTCTTCTTAAAAGCAATCGCATGCTTTGCCCTAAATTTCCTAAAGTCTATATACCCTGTGAAAGTTTCAAAGCGATTTATCGATTTAAGAGTACCATCAACCGTCGAGTCATCTAAGCGCTTAGCTTCCTTCAAAAACTTAGTATATTCGTAGATAATTCGGGCATTATTTGTACTATTATTTTTCATCACTAGAAACCTCGCTGAAAGGACAATTTAAGAGCTTTTGTCCTCTTAGGACTATGTGTTTTTCTGCTATCGGTAATTTACCCTTCAGATCTTTCCAAATATCATTGACGTCGCGCCAAGAAACATATTTATTCATTCGAGTGTCACACTCTTCGCAAGCACCCGTCATGTGCGCCATTCCTGCTGGTTTAGCGATAAAGAGCACTGAATCGAGTATGGGCTTCATTGGTTGCTTGCAACGAAAACAGCACATTTCATGATTTTCACAATCAAACATTGTCGCTCTACGCTTCTGCTTTAAATGTACCTTCAAATCTGCCCCATTTATTAAGAGAGGACGCTTGGTGTCAATGACTGGTAAGCCAACTCGAATCCAATTGCGTACTGTTTTATAGTGAACACCTAACGTTTCGCTGACATCAGCAACGGTATAGTTTCGATTGCTTTTGATACGGTTTGCTGTGAATCGTCTAGTCATGGCTACACACCTTTGATTCAGCAACACGAGCATCAAGCCAATGCGCTATATCTGTGTGTAACCAACCTACAGCTCTCTCTCCCAAAGAAATAGAAAGTGGAAATCTACCCTTAGCCATACGTAAATAGATAGTACTGCGCGATAGACCAGTCACCTCAATGACTTCTGGTAACCGCATGATTTTATGAGACATAATAAGTCCTCTTGGTTTGTTATTGGATGACCAAGAGGTTACGATGGAAAACAAGTAAAAAAGCTCATATGAGCCAAGCAAAAGCTCATATGAGCCAAGCAAAAGCTCATATGAGCTTTTTAAGTAAATAAGGAGCTAGGGATAATTACAACAATTTTGTTATCGCCTGTCTCACAGTTTTGAAGACATAGTCTATTGACTACACCTCGTTTATTGTTAGGAAGCAGTTTCTAAGTACTAGCCATCTTCATTCTAAATTGCTTACAATGTTTAACAATGAAAAAGCAAGAGATCACTGGACTCCTCTGCCTCTTACTAGAACATTTTATAATCACAAAGGGATTTTTTGCTAATGTACAACTTGCTAGTTACCGCGAGAGAAGGCGATTGGGATAAAGGACATTATGAGTTCGACAAGAGTCGAATTTTAGAATACACAAATGAAAAAATAGCCTTTGCTCTGAAAGATTTAACTAGCTCTAATATCGATAAACTAAAAAGCTACCCAACTGTCTTCGCCTATGAGGGTGAGAACTCTGATTTTCGGATAGGCTCTCTCCAATCTATCAAAGAGCGCGGCCGAAATATTCTGATAGAATTTGAGTTTAGGGAAGATATCCCTCCTATTTCATTTGAAAAAATCAAGCCAATAGCGTCGCTACTGGATATCCGAAGTTGGGAAATGAACAGGACTCACTGGGCAGTTAAGGAAGAAAATCTATTCGAAAGACTTCAGAAGATTGGCATATCAGTTAACGAGACGACGTTAAAAAAATTCAATCAGGGACGTCCAACAGCAGATAAATCGAAAACACCAAAAGTCACAACAGTGCAGGGGTTCATTGCTAAGGTTCTTACACTTAAAGAAAGAAACGGCAATGAGGTGTTTTATCGAGGCCACCCCAATAAGAAAAAGTATAAATTAGAGCCATCACTATTCCGAAGAGATGAAGACGGAAACTATTTATATAAGGACAATGAACACGTACTCTATAGGGAATTGTTGGTTTCAAATTCAGCTGACTTTCAATCAGATGTTTACACACTTGATAGTCTGGTTCGAATGCAGCACTATTCCCTCCCCACAAGACTGCTTGATATTACTTCCAACCCACTAATTGCTCTATATTTTGCTTGTAAGTCTGCGGGTAAAGAAGAGGATGAAGAAGAGGGTGAAGTTATCGTATTTTCAATGAACCGAAAAGACGTTAAATATTTTGATTCAGACGTTGCTAGTTGTGTTGCTAATCTGGCGCGGTTACCCCAAACAGAAAAGAACGAGATTGACTTTGATGAAGACAGTCTTGAAGACAGTTTTAATAAACAGCCAGCAGTAAAACGGCTCCTTCATTTCATTCGGGAAGAAAAGCCTTTTTTCGAACCAAATATTATCCCAAATGATTTAAGAAAAATTATTTGCGTTAAGGGTAAACAGAGTAATGACCGAATTTCATCACAATCAGGCGCTTTCCTTCTATTTGGATTGGATGCCGTTTTTGATGAAAAGGGCACGTCTGAAATTAAGGTATCGAGAATCACGGTATCGAACAAAAACTCCATATTGGAAGAACTCGACTTACTCAACATTAATGAGAGTACGGTCTTTCCGTACATCGAGAACTCAGCGAAATATGTTGCCCATAAGTTCAAGTTTGACAAGTCATTGCAGTATGCCGTTGAAAACTGATGGTCATTGGTATTTTCTCGGTCTGGTCCAGAGTTGGGGCAGACGTTCACTAAATGTATCTCCAGGCTTCCCAACTCCCCAGTAAATCGTTGGGTTAGCTGCATTAAATAGTTTTATTCCACTAGGGTTCGGTAGATGATGGTTTAGCATACTGACGTCCTTAACCCCTTATTTTAAAGAGAAAATAAATGCTTACAAAAGGAGCTAAAGTCTGCCATATAGGGGGATTGGAGCATGGGGTTGGAGAGGTCATAAAGACCGATGAGCAGCAAGGTAGCTGTACAGTAATTTTTAATAATGCGTCATTTACTGGTGTTTCATGTGAAAATTTTGTTTTAGTGAGCGAACTTTCTCCGAAACAAAAAGATAATTTAAATAACATGCTCTCAAAACAAACACCTCAATATAATAAGAGTAAAGTTAATAAAAACCAGTCAGTAAAAAAAATGGTAAATTTGGTATTTATCGTTTTTGGAGGTCTATCTTTTCTCTTTTTGATTCTTATTATACATCGATTGTTAACGGGCGCTGATGCTCCCTGTCATATTCAGTATGAGAGAGCGTGGGCTGCCTGTAATGATGAATATAACGGGAAATGTACGTACTTAGGCTCTAATTACAAACCTTCTTGTAGGATGAATAATGATGATTTTTATCGAAATTAGTAAAATTCGATTTTCGATTAGATTCGTGAAAGAGTATTTTAAGCTCATATCTGGCTAACAGATATGAGCCAAATCAAATCAGCCCTAAATATCTTCTACTTCACTCAGAATTTTTCGGACGGTGTTGTTACATAAAGATATCCCGGCCTGATCAATCATGTACCTCAATGGAGTTGTACTTCCCTTTTGGGCGGGTTCAATCTTATGTGCATGCAGCAAGATACGAATGAATTTTAGATAACTTCTTTTTTCTGGGTGATGAATTGCATTTTCCACCTTCCCACCTGATGCTGGGGCATTGTCTAATGATGTAATAAAACGATTCAACTCTGCAGTTCTAATTACAAATTGATAGCTAGGTTTATCAAGAGGAATAGGCACACTGCCTTCAAGCTCATTGTAAGCAGAAACCAGAATTCCTATTTGGGTAGTTTCTTCATGATCAAGATTCTCAAATATAACACTAGGTTCGTCGAGTAGGTTCTGCGTTGTATATCCCATAGACTTCAACAGGGCTTCAAGCCTAATTTCTATTGCATCCCGAGTCGCATCATTCTTCGATACTGGAAGCGATTCCAGCAATTGATATACATGATCTTCATGCACAATAAAAAAGCCTTTCGTTTCAGATAGTATGGGGGAAGCGCCCTGCGTCTCTTTTTGATAAAGCTTTCTGATTTCGAACTTCTCTTCACCAATCATCGCCAGATCGTAAATACCATCAAGAGTATGAATCTGTTCATCAGCTTCGCTATCTACAGTTGATTTAATTTGTTGAGGATTGCTTGCTAAGTCGTCATCAGGAACCAAAGCTACTTTCTTTGCATATGCTTGATTAGTTAAGCGAATTGAAATCGCTAAGTGCCCTTCTAATGAAAGTTCATATATGTCAGCTAACGAAACCTGCTCTTCTAGTGCACTAGATAAGAAACTTGCCGAGTCATTTAGAGAGAAATATCGCTTCACTTTAATTAATTTTGTCATAACCACCCAATAAATATTAATTTTTGAAAAAGACGCCCCGTCAGTTAAGTAAATTAACTGATATGGATAGCGACAGCTTAAGTTCGTCGAGTTGGCGTTGACGAGCGTGATTATCTCGTATTCGAATAGCTAAAACTATGAAAAATGGAAAAACTTAGGATTGAATAAAAAAATGGGTACATCAGTGGGTACACAGATAAAAATCAAATATAATAATACTCATTAACTTCAAAGTCTTAGATGACAAGTTCAACTTACGCCAGCCAATTCGTATTAAGCCCCTATTTTAGGGGCTTTTTGCTATCTAGCCCACTATATCCTAAAGCTGTAGCAGAATTCCCCCCACTATTACCTCACTAACAAAATCAGAAAAGATAAAGCGCTTACTGCCCTCGACGAAGATTAAACTATTTATAATCTTTTCAATTTACTAAATTTCATAGCCAAGCTCGTGGCATTAGTGCTATCACTCGGTTAAACGTTCCAAGGTTTTATTAAGTGTTAGTACGAGAATACCGATACCTATTCATGGGATGAGAGCCCAGATGTAGACGTGACGATTGAAATAACCAGGCTCTAAAAACCGGCCAAAATACAATACACTTTAAGCATCATCCCAGTAACCAGAATGAGAAAAATTATGAATGACACATTGGTCGGTATTACTAATTGAGCCTTATTAGTTCTTCTACTAGAGAACGATACGAGAATGACCAATCTGATAATTTTAGCGTAATCTTAACCTTCCTATTTAAACCTTCTTATTTAAACCTTCTTTTTTAAACAACTAATAACAACTCAATTAACATTCCTCCCCATGCGATGAGCAGCCCAAGTATTAAGATGAAATGCAGAACTAATCTTAAGCAGGTTAAATATCGCACTAACAACTTAAATATTAGCTTATTCGATTCAGAAGATGGATTTCTGAAGTTTTACACCTGAAATTACTGCATGAAAATTGCGCGAAATAAACAAAATTTGACCGCCAGTTTAATTAACACCTAAAGATTTTTCATTTTTCAACGAAAAATCCCGCATATAACAAAAACCTAATGTTTAAATAAAAATCAACAATAAGTTAATACTCCCAAAAGGGTTATTCATTTCTTCGTAAAAAATTGATTTCGTCTGCTCATGCTCATTAGAATGCGCGCCCTCTTAGACACAAGTATAACTTTGAACACAAAATAACCTTTTAAGGCTTGCCTAAAATTTGGCCTTATTTGATAACAAGCACGAAAATTTAATTTACCAGGAACACACATGAAAAATATTGCAACTGCTGTTCGGTTAGCATTGGCTGGAAGCGTCGCGTTGACCTCCGCCAACGTATTGGCGCAAGACTCTGCGACCAGTGGCGCCGATGTCGAAAAAATTCAAGTTACAGGTTCACGTATTTCTCGTCAGGGCGCAATTGCACCTTCGCCGGTTACCGCTATTTCTGGCGAGTCACTGCTTAACTCAGGTGCGATGAACATTGGTGAGGTGCTTAATGAACTGCCCTCTTTAGCTAACACGTTCTCGCTTGGTAACTCAGGACAATTTATTGGTACTGCGGGGCTAAACATTTTAGATCTTCGCGGTATGGGTACAGACCGCACATTAGTGTTGGTCGACGGCAAACGCCACGTATCTTCATCAGCAGGCACAGCCGCAGTTGATACGAACACGATTCCAACTTCATGGATTGAGCGTGTTGAAATTGTAACTGGTGGTGCATCTGCTGTTTACGGTGCCGACGCGGTTACCGGTGTAGTTAACTTCATTCTTAAAAAGAATATTGAAGGGTTCGACATTAGCGCAACCCAAGGTTTTGCGCAGGAAAACGGCTATAAGAACGATAAGTATCAAGCGTCTTACGGTTTCAACTTCGACAACGACCGCGGTAACATCGCTTTTGCAGCTGAATATAGCTCACAAGAATCGTTAGATGCGCTAGACAACCCGTGGACTGCCACGTCTTATCGTAACATGAGTTTTGAAAGCATCATGGGTTACGAGCGCAGTGAAGACCAACTAGATTCAACCGCATACCCTGATGATATCTACACGGCTAACGCCGGTTACTACGTGTTGAATAACGCAGGTGTGTTCGGTGATGGAACCAAAACTTTCAACGCTGACGGTTCACTTAAAGACATTTATATTGGCGATCAAGTAGACAGCGTTTTCTGCGCTAACTGCGATTTTTTCAACCTTGGCCAGTTCACGCAACTACAGCCTGAGTTTGACCGTACTAACCTAAATGTTAAAGGTAACTACACACTAAACGACGACACCACCGTTTACGCGCAAGCTAAATACGCCCGTACTCGCGCCATTACTATGGGGCAGCCTGCTTTCTTCTTCTATAGCGATGAAACGACTATCTCTCGAAACAACGCATTCCTAGACGACAGCGTTGCTGAGTACATGGACGCAAACGATCTTGATAGTATCGTGCTAAACCGCATGATGTCCGACTTAGGTCGTCGTACAGAGGCGGACGAGCGTGAAACTTATCGCTACGTACTTGGTGTTGAAGGTTACATCAATGATGAGTGGAACTACGAAGCATTCGTAAACTACGGTAAAACTGAGCTAGAGCGTGAGAACCGCAACAACCTTATTCTTCAGAACTTCTATAACGCAATAGACGCTATTGAAGACGACAATGGTAACATTGTTTGTGCATCAGGCAGTGCAGATGGCTGTGTTCCGCTTAACATTATGGGTTACGGCCAGCCTTCACAAGACGCTATTGATTATGTGAATACCACATCTGTGGGTAACAGCACAATTGAACAGTACAACGCTGGCGCAACGATTGCTAACTCTGGTATTTATGAGTTACCAGCGGGCTACGTAGGTTTTGCTGCAGGTGTAGAATATCGCAAAGAGAAAAGCGAAATTGAAGAGCCTAATAACGCGGTTGGCACCTTCTTCAATGTTCTTGGCGAAGACAAAGGTGAGTATGACGTATCTGAAGTATTTACAGAACTTACTATACCGCTACTTGAAGGCCTCCCAGGCGTAGATATGCTGACGTTCGACACGGCCGCCCGTATTGCTAACTATTCGTCTATTGGTAATGCGAAGAGCTGGAAGCTTGGTCTAGATTGGCAGGTTTTCGAAGACTTACGAGTGAGAGCGACTAAATCATCAGCGCTTCGCGCACCAAATATTAGTGAACTATACGGCGAAGCTAGCCAAACGTTCTTCAGCGTTGACGACCCATGCCGTACAGACAACCTAGATAACCTTGCCAACGCCGACCAGCGTATCGCAAACTGTAACGCATTAGGTGTTCCAGCAGATTTTAACTCTGAGTATGACTCAGCCACGTTGGAAGGTGTAAACGGTGGTAACATTGACCTTCAAGCGGAGCAATCTATCTCTAAAACACTAGGCTTGGTTTACACACCTGGTTGGTTTGAAGGCTTTACTGCTACTGTCGACTATTGGGAAATTGAACTTACCGATGCAATTACCAGCATAGATGGTCAAACTATTCTTGATCGTTGCGTAGACTCTGAAACAGGTATTGATAACCCATATTGCGGCCTTATCGACCGTGATTCAGAAACAGGTGAAATTACGCAAATTCGCAGTTATGCGTTGAACATTGCGGGCCAAGAAGCAAAGGGTGTAGATTTCGAACTAGGCTACGACTTTGATGCGCTAGAAGGTGCCTTTCGTACAAGCCTAATCGCAACCTACCTTAAAGATCGCAAAGAGTTCCCATTCCAAGATAACCCAGACCTATTTTACCAATACGCGGGCACTGCGGGTGAGTCTGATTGGCAAGGTGTATTCACGCTTAATTACAGCCGCGGTGACTGGGAAGCAAGTTGGAAAACTCGCTACATTGAACGTGCAAGCCTTTACGACAATCAAGAGTTAGCTCTCAACCCTAACCCGAGTAATCGTATGGAACTGCCATCATATGCAGTTACTGACGTGACCGCAGGTTACAACTTCGCGAATGGCGTCAGCCTAACCGTGGGTATTGATAACCTGTTTAACCGTGCACTGCCTACGGGTACCACTGGTACTGGTTCAACCGATGCTACATACGACAATATCGGCCGCTTTGGTTATGTAACCGTAGCTTATAAAATGTAATTTGCTTTTTATAAGGTCAAGACAAAAACCGGCGTTTCTTCGCCGGTTTTTTTATAGGTAACTCACGCAGCTTGGAATGATTCTGACAAGGTTTCTTGGTCTACCCATAATGCCAAAGCAATTACTCAACTACCTGGTTGCGTTCTTTAATCTGCGACAGGCAAAGCCCCAAATCTTATTGATTGTCGAGTTAGTGAAATTCATAGAATTAGAATCCTTGCCCCCCCACCAAATGAATGTATGTTCCCGAAAAAGGTATTACGTTTCTGTCCTTTTGGGCTTTAGTTTCCACGGGCAAACTTTGCGCCTTCGCTGCTGTTTTCCCATCGTTGACCGTAGATAGCCACGAGGGAGAAGGTAAGTGTGACATCAGATGACGTTATTCCTTTAAATTCGTAAAAAACTGAGTAGCAAAAAACTAACTGACTTTTTATTGTTTTACCAACATTACTAGCAAAGAGATTTCATCAAGTGCCTATGTAAGAAGTACTATGTAAGAAGTGCAGATAGATATTGGAACATTTAGCACTTGACCGACAAAACTAAGCTTTCTGTGGCGCTAGCAATAGAATTATGATGCATTCCTAGCATATAATACCTTCCCTAATAAGAATTCATTGCTTAATGCGAATACCGGTTTATCTCTAGATTTCCTTTGGCTCAAAACATCCCTACTACACCAAGTTGCTGTATCGAACGTTAACGTAAATACGTTAACTGCTTTCTATTGCACAATTTCTTACAACGTATTTGTGATAGCTGAGGCTTACATTATCCCTCACCATCAAATTTTAAGGTATTTATGTCTGCATCACCTTCAAACCCAAGCGCTGTAGTTTGGCCTATCTTCGTAATGGCGCTGGGCACATTTGTTTTAGGGCTTACAGAGTTTTCATCTATGTCGATGTTGCCTCTTATCGCCGAAACTTATGCTGTCACGCCATCAATGGCCGGCAATGTAATAAGCGGCTATGCCATTGGTGTGGTGATTGGCGCGCCGTCGTTTATGTTACTGACTAACAAGACCAACAGACGCACTTCTCTGATCATCTTTGCAGCGATGATGTGTATAGCTAATGGCTTAAGTGCTATCGCCTCTAGCTTGCCAGAGTTGGTGTTTTATCGTGTATTGTCTGGTTTGCCCCACGGCGCTTATTTTGGTACCGCGTTATTGATTGCCGCTAGTATGGCTCCTGCTGGTAAACGCGCCAGCTATATGTCGATGGTGTTTGCTGGTTTAACTATTGCCACTATTGTCGGTGTGCCCATGGCAACCCTGATAGGGCAAAATATGAGTTGGCGAGTGTGTATGGCGCTAGTCGCGGCCCTTGCGCTCATAACCATTGCACTTATTTATATGTTCGTGCCTAGCAGCCCAGTTACCACGCCAACGAATTTACGGGAAGAGTTTGGCGTGCTTAAGAACAAACTCGTATGGTCAATTTCAGGCATCATATTTGTTGGCTTTGGGGGTGTGTTTTGTATTTATACCTACCTTGCCGATACCATATTAAACGTTACGAACTCGCCAGAAGTAACCATTTCGGTTGCCATGATGATGTTTGGTATTGGTACCACTATCGGTAACTGGTTTATTAGTAAACTGGCTGACAAATCTCCTCTTCGTACCACAGGTATTGCGTTGCTATGCAGTGTTGGGGTGTCTGTTATATATGTGTTTGCGGCAAGTAATATTTGGTGGCTTTACCTTACGGTATTTCTGCTTGGTGCAAGCGTGGGCTTAGCCGCCGTTATTCAGTCGATGTTGTTAGATGTTTCACCCACGGGGCATGCAATGATAGGTGCGCTTGTGCAGTGCGCATTTAATACGGCAAATGCTATTGGCCCAATGCTGGGCGGCGCACTATTGGCATCGGGCGCTAGTTTCAACGAAACAGGCTATGTATCGGCTATGCTTTTCTTTGGTGGGTTTATCATGTGGGCGCTTAGTTATTTACAACTGCGTAATCGCAATCCTGCCCTTGCTACTAGCTAAGTTATGTAATAGTGGGGTAGTTTAGGCGCATAAAGTGCCTTTTGACTCCCCACACATCTATAATACTCACTTGCTTCACTAAATACGAAAACCCAAACCTAAAAGGTTCGGGGCTTATTGTTTACGTCGCTAAAACCGAGACGCTTTTGCATTATTAAAATTGGTGTATAATTGAACCTATAACGCACCAAACTATAGTTTTTATATGGCTAATCGTCAAAGTATCAGTATTAATGAACCCAATGCAGAGTGGCTCAAGTTTCAAGTTGAAAGCCAAGAGTATGCAAGCCACAGTGAAGTGATTAATGATCTTATACGGCAGCGACGTAAAGAAGAAGAGGCCGATTTAATTCGCACTAGAGCATTACTGATTCAAGCCGAACAAAGAATTGAAAAAGAAGGCTACAGCAAGCTTAGCATTGAAGACATAAAACAAGCTGCTCTTAATAAGAAAGGCTAACCGTGGCTAAGTACAAGCTATCGCCAGATGCTGCGGACGATATTGAACGTCTATTTCTTTTTGGTATTGACCGATTTGGAGTCAATCAGGCTACCAAGTACTTAAGCGGATTAGAAATTCGTCTGGATCAGATAGCACATACACCGGCCACCTACCCGAAAGTCTCTCACATTCGTCCAGGATATTGCAGAAGTGTGTACGGTGTGCACACAATTTATTTTCGTACAATTGAAAGTTGCAACCAAATAGAAATTAGCCGGGTGATTGGTCGAGAGCATTTAGAAGACCTTTAGGGGCAGTCGTTTTTATCAGCTTTTCTATTAATTAACGAATAAGAACTGAAGAAATGAGGTCAGAATACCTTTACTAGCAAAAGCACTCTGACCCCACTTTCAATATCAACTACTAAAACTGGCTCTCATCAACCAACTCAAGCCAAATTGGATTGGTATAGGCTTTACGCCCTTCGTTGTCTTCTACCACTAACGCTACCCAGCCCGAAACTTGTGGAACTTCAAAGCTAACGGAGTCGTGATCCCCAGTAAGCGTTTTATCTTCAAACACTACGCTGTTCCCGGCACTTTGCGTATCGGTAGCAGTGGCAGCGCTATCACTACCAATCAACTGCACCGACTTAAGCCCATTTACCGCCACCAAATCGAAAGTAATCGTTCGCGCTTGTGCCTTTGCTAGCTTCATTGTATCGCCAAACATTACGTTTTTAGGGTAAATGACTGGGCCGTAAGACACGTACGAATGGCCATCTTTTGCGGCCTGTGCGAAGCCCTTAGCCGTCGGTTTACTGCCGGTATATACAAACAACCGGTTTAAACCACTGGTTTGGTTTAACACATCGTGAGTGTCTGATCCTGCGGTAAAATAGTAAGGTAACCCTTCATTCCAAAACTGATGCGCTTTAGTAATGGTTGGCTCGTTATTCACCACGGCATTTAACTCAAATAAATCTATGCTAGGGTTAAAGCCGCCCGGCGCTGTGCCTTTATCTAAACTGCTTAAATAGCCATAAGGTATGTAGGGGTGATTTGACGCAATAACGGTAGCGCCCATACGCCGCACATCTTCAATAATGGTATGTATATCATCTACACCTGGATCGACCGTTAATTGCGCGCCACTATCGATAGGAAATGCGTTGAAATGACCCCAAGACGGCGACACTTCAATAGACGGTATAAAGGGCACATCGCGTGCATCGGCTAGAGTTTGAATGGTGTCGTTATTTTTAGTGGAATCATGATCACTTACAAATAACACGTTTAACCCAGCGGCTAGTTGAGAACGCACCAGATTTGTCGGGTTTGTTGACCCTTCTAATACATCGGCATGATGGTGCAGGTCGCCTGCGTACCAACCGTATTTCGTAGGGTACGTTTTTACATCAATAGCACTTGCTAAAGTCGTGGTTTCATTTGCATTAACGCTTGCCGAAATCAAAGTTCTTTTAGCGTTAAAGCCCGCGCCATGTGAAACGCTTAATTCGTATTCCCCTGGTGCCAAACCAAATACGGCGTTGCCAATATTATCAAGGTCGGTAAAGAAGGTTCGTGCCCCTAAATATTCGATGAGTGGTTGATTGCCCTGCTCTATTGTAATCTTTGCATCTATGGGCTGCTGACTCTTCCCATCGATTACATTAAGGCTTATCGCACCTGGGGCGCGAAGCGCATCGAATGAGAGTTTCTGCGTCACGTTCTCTTCAACGGTAATCAGGCGCGTTTTACTGTCTGAATGTTGTTTGCCCGTAGCGTAAACTTCGTAGTCGCCTACCGGTAGCGTGAAATCCACATTCTTGCCGTTACCCATGGCCCACATATAAGGCACACCATTTTGCGACACTATAATGGCGGCTTGCTCAACGGTTTGCCCTTCCTGTGTACTTACGTGCGCTTCTATTGTTCCACTTTTAAGTGCCTTTCGCTTTATTTCGGCACTCACAACGGGCGCTAAGTTACCACGGGGCAATACCTGATAATCACCCGAGAAAGTCATACTTTGTGAAGGACTGAGTGTATGTGCCGCGTATAAATCACGTGACTGATTTCTAGTTTCACGCATATAAGGTGCGTGCAATGCAACCGCCCATTCTTCGTCGTAACCCACGAAACGGTCTGATAACCATACATTTTCAGATGATTTTTCGGTAGTGTGACTACGAGGAACCGCGAATTTGTATCCGGAATCTGGCCATAAGGTGTAGCCTGAAAGCGCGTCGATATCGCTATCACCTTTATTGGTCATTGTGGTTTCAACATGAATAAGATCTGAGCCCTCAGAAAGGCTGTACGTTGTACTTATTTCAGTTTCGCCAAAGTCTCTTTTGATATTCACGACCGCTTCTTGAGCAGTGTCTTTAAGAATATCAATTTTAGTGTAGGTATTAGGCCAACTTGACCAATTATTTGGAATGAAATCAGCAAAAGCAACGCGGTCATTGCTAAGTGTTCCATCCTCTTTCACATTAGCAATGTCAACTATACAGCCTCTAGCTACGCCCCACGGCGGCGCTGAATCTACTGCAATAGCGAATGCGAGTTTATCGTTTTGAATGGTTAAATCTTCGTTGGAAATAGCATTCCCATGTGGAATGGCCGTTTTCCCTTTTGTGATACTCACCGAGGCATGACTTGCATGTGATAAAAGACTCCCCGATACCAATAATGAAATACCCAATAATGCAGGACTTAGCGTCGAAAACTTCATAAAAACACCTTATGTGGTAATACAAGTCGTTTGAGTGAATGGCGCATGAAAAAGACAACAATAGCGCGTTAGTACGTAAACCGTGTGATAACACTTAAGAATAAAGCCGCAGCCAGTAAGCCTGGTTGCGGCTTTATTCTTTTTATTCTAAAGCGCTATTGAATAACGCTTTTACACCTCTTTAATTACATAGCAACGCGTACGTTGAAAGAAGCTATGCGAGGGGCACCAATCCATCCGGCGTTTGCAGCAATAGAACCAAGGTAATCTTCATCGAACACATTGTTTACGGTAAAGCTTAGCTCCACGCTATCAATGCTACCGCCAATGTCGTAAGCCGTTTTACCTAAATACAGGTCACTTACAATGTAAGAGTCAGTTTCTTGTGTATTAGCTTGGTCTAAGAAACGCTCACCTACATATTTTGTGCTAAAGCCAGCGTAGAAATCACCTTTGGTGTAATCAAAACTAACTACGGCCATGTCTTCTGGTGAACCGATTACGGTGTTACCGCTAACGCCTTCGTCAGTGTAAGTCGAGTCGTTTTTAGTATATGAAACATAGATGCCTAATGAATCAGTAATGCTGTAATCAATAGATGCTTCTATCCCATCAGATTCAATACCACCGTCATTGATGTAGCCGCCTGCAGCAGATTCTAAGAAATCGATACCATTTACGTCTTCGTTACTTACAAAGGTAATGCGGTTTTCAAATTCAATCGTGTAATACGTTAAGCTTGCGTTGAATCCAGGCGTTGAATAACGCAAACCGAAATCGATATTGTCTGCGGTTTCTGGCTCTACCGTACTGATATCAGTGTCGTCACGCTCTAATACCGCATCTTTAACCGCTGCAAAGTTCTCTGCATATCCACCGAAAAGCTCTAAACCGTTAACCGGTAATGGTGCAACGAAACCAGCAGAAATAAGTACATCTGAGTCAGACGATATATCTAAGTTATTTTCAGGGGTAAATTGGTCTTCTTTAGACACATCAACGTTAAACTGCTTTGCCCCTAAACGAATTTTCGCAAACCCTGCATCAAGTTCGTTTTCAACATAGTACATAAGGGTTTCAACAGGAAACTCTCGGTCGTACTGAATCCAATAAGGGGTGTTTTCGTAGCGAGCGCTTGTTGAAGCATCAATGGTTTTGTGCCAATCGCGGTATTCGTCACGCTGATAATCTTCATACCAAAAACCACCACGAACTACGTTGTCCATATCGGCAATGGTTGTGTTCCATACGAAGTCACCGTTAATGCCGTAGCGCTTTTTGTTATAATGTGTATGACGGTTAGAGCTAACTGCAATAGCGCCTTGCTCATAGCAATTTGGATCAACTTCAGCGCCACCACCACCGTAAGGTGAACTGATTGAACTGACACAGTTATCAATAGGTGAAAGGGCTTCACCAGCACTATTAACAAAATAGATTAGGCCTAGGGTGCTGCCGCCGTTTACGGTGCTTGAAGTATTTAATTCAGAGTTTGCATTACCCGCGCCGTCATCAGTTACATCGGCAATATAGTATGGGTTCCACTTACCAGTACCTTCGTTTTCGTGATAATAAACGTTAGTACTAAAATCAACACTTCCCACTGAGAAATCGGCTTTTAGATAGGTGAAGAAGTTCTCACGCTCGGTAACCCACCCTTCGCGAAACACCTGATCTTGATAAGGAATACCAGACCACGTATCAGTTAGTCCATCCCATTCAGGGTTTTGAGCATACTGGGCTAACCCATAAACACGTTGATAGGTGTATTCTTGTGCATCGTCGTAACTCACGTAGCCAGTAAGGTCTACTTCACCAACTGTACTAATGATTTTACCTTCTAAATGGTCACGGGTATTAGTCACTGACCCATCCATGTAATCATCATTTTGCTGAGTAGATAACGAAATCCATGCAAACGTATCTGGAGCAATCTCGCCGGTATCGTAACGAACATACACTTTACTGGCGTTGTATTCTGCAAATGTAGTACTTACTGTTAATTGCTCATCCAGCGCAGGTCTAATGGTAGTAAAATCCATTGTTCCACCAAGAGCTTCATTCGAACGAGAGCTAATGTCAGCGGTACCCTGTGAAACAACAGTGCCACGTAAGTTTTCGGTATCAATATATCGGCTGGCTTTAGTACCACCACCGTAGTTAGAGTTACCGTTGGCAATGCCATCAACGGTCATCCCAATTTGCTGAGAGTCAAGGTTAACCTGAAAACCACGAATTGAAATCGTAGTAGACCATTCATCAGAACCAAACGGGTCGCCTTCAGTTACCAATACACCTGGCAAATTGTCTATAAGTGCCAATGCGCTAGTCATCGGGGTTTGTTGCTTTTTCATTTCTGTTGAAGTTGCACTGTTAGCGTATGAAACATTACGCCCAGTTACTAATATTGATTCAACATCTTTGTCTTCTTCAGCTGCTTGCGTTTCTGCTTCTTGAGCTAGCGCATGCATTGACGTTAATGACGTCGCTGCAAGTACAGATAAAGCGATTAAGCTTCGTTTTTTTGGCACATAAGTGTTCATAAAACTCCCGTTGTGTGTTGTGTTTTATTTTCTGTTATTAGATAGATAGTGATGTTTTTATTTGAGGCTCTTACGGCCCTGAATCTATTTTTGTAAAATCGATTTCGTTGTCTTCAGGAGAACTATCGATATTTTTTACGGTTTTTGGTTTACGGTACAGCATGAAAAATGCGCAGCTGAAAAACAGGCCGATGACTAATGCACCTACCCACTGAATTTGTAAAAACTCTAATTTAAACAGCAGAGTTAGTAAGGAAAGCATGGCTACATTCATAGCAATGTACTTAACCCTTCCGAAGCGCTTCACCGTTAAATTTAAATTGTCTGTATACAAGCGAATAAGCGAATCTAACGAGTTAATAACAAATACAATTCCTACAAAGGCCATCGCAAAGTTCTTCAAACCAGTGGTGGGTATGCCAGCTTCGTGATATTGATAAATAACGCTAAACCACACCGCAATAGGTATTGAAGGGAATATCAGCATGGCGCCTAGCACTTGATAGGTGCGTAAACCTCCTACAAAACGCGAAGTGAACTGCCCAATCATGATGCTCCATGCGAACCACCAAAATAAGTAAAACTCGTGGTATTCGTTTAGCGGCAACACGAAGTGTTCAATGTTTCCAAAGTAACTGCCTATGAGTTCCAAATTATGTGTAAATGCGGCAATTTGGCTGTCACTTCCCAAAAAGGCGCCCGCCCACATGAAGCCAATTAACGCGATAAATAACCACGTTGTAGAGATACTCAGTAACCGTACATATTTAATGTCGGTACTGGAGTAAACCGCAAAACAGATAGCCGCGAACACGACGAAATAGAAAGTAGGTATGATGGACTCGCCATCGCCGATAGCGGGTAAATACCAGGGTAAATTCGACAGTAGTAAAAATGCGGTAAAGGCGCAGGTACCAATAATCACCACGTTATTAATGAATTTAACCAGTGGTATTTCGAAGAACTTAACCTTGGGCTCTACCACGCAAAAATAAAAACAGGTAAGAAAGTAAAAGCCCCATATTAGAAAGCCCCAATAGCCAAACTCAATGGCAATAGGGTTAGTAAAGGCGTATTCAGGGTTCGCTGCTATGTTTGCATAGCCACCGAACTCGGTAAGCGGAAACATGATTAGGCCAACGTCTAGGCCCGAGGTAAATAGAATGGCGATAAAAGTGAAAAGCCTAACTGGGGTGACACCGATACACTTCACATTTCCCCATTTAACAAGAATAACCACAATGGCTAATAGGGTGAAAATGATCCCAGCATTAAGCCATAAGGTCATTACTACCTCCCCAAAACAATCGATAATGCTTCATCTTTCTTCCTGTTGTTATATTTTTCATACGTACCAAAAATGCCTTTTTGGTACGTGTAGGCCGCTCAGATTAAATCGTTGAATTACGCTGAACCGTTTCCCAATTATTTGATGTAGCAACGTTAACCGGTGAATGTGCTAGCGCAGGCTTGCCCAGTATTAAATCAGCCGCTTTTTCTGCCACCATAATGGTAGGCGCGTTTAAGTTGCCATTAGGTACTGTTGGGAAAATTGAAGAATCCACAACACGTAGGCTCTCAATACCATGTACTTGCGTATTGGAATTCACTACTGCCATGGCATCTTCACCCATTTTGCACGAGCAAGACGGGTGATAAGCGCTTTCAACCGCTTGGCGCACGAAGGCGTCAATTTCTTCATCGGTTTGAATATGCTTACCAGGTTGAATTTCATCTTCTCGGTAGTCGTCAAACGCGCTTTGTTCAATGATTTCACGGGTTAAACGCACGCAGGCACGAAAGCCTTCAATGTCGTCTTGATGCTGCAAGTAGTTAAATTGAATTTTGGGTGCGTCGGTAGGATTAGCCGTTTTAATAGTAACGGCACCGCGGCTTTTAGGCTTGTTGTGACCAACATGCACCTGAAAACCATGGCCATCAAAGGCACTGAGCCCGTCGTAACGCATGGCCGCTGGTAAGAAGTGATACTGAATATCTGGCCATTCAACACCAGGCTTCGAGCGAATAAACGCGCAAGACTCAAAATGGTTGGTGGCGCCTAACCCTTTGCGGGTAAACATCCAACGTGCACCAATTAGTCCTTTTGAAATCAGCCCTAATTTACCGTTAAGCGTAATAGGCTGTTTGCACTTATATTGAAAGTAAAACTCCAAGTGATCTTGTAGGTTCTGCCCTACCCCTGGCAAATGGTGCTTAACGTCAACGCCTGCTGCTTTAAGCGTTTCGCTGTCGCCAATGCCAGAAAGTTGTAAAAGGTGTGGCGAGCCAATAGAACCGGCACTTAACACCACCTCTTTATTGGCTTTTGCGGTAACACGTTTACCGTTTACGCTGTACTGCACACCCACCGCTTTTTTACCTTCAAGTATGACTTTTTCAGCCAGGGCACCGGTAACAAGCGTTAGGTTTTTCCGCGATTTAACCGGGTCTAGGTATTCACGGCTAGCCGAACTGCGCACGCCGTCTTTCACGGTCATGTGCATTGGACCAAAGCCTTCCTGCTGGGCGGCGTTATAATCAGCCGTTGTAGCGTAGCCCGCTTCCTTTCCCGCTTCTATAAAGGCGGTGTATAAAGGGTTGGCCATTTCGTTGCCATTGTTAACCCCTAAAGGGCCCTTTCCACCACGGTAGTCATCATTACCTAAATAAAATGACTCGGCTTTTTGAAAATAAGGTAAACAAGCTTGGTAGTTCCAGCCTTGGGCGCCGTGTTCTTCCCACTCATCGAAATCTTTTGCATGGCCGCGAACGTACACCATACCGTTAATTGATGAGGAACCACCCAATACCTTACCTCGTGGGCAATGCATTTTGCGGTTATCTAGAAACGGCTCTTCTTCGGTGTGGAACTGCCATGCATATTTGTCGGTATTCATGGGAATAGATAACGCCGTGGGCATTTTAATAAAAATGCTTTTATCACTGCCGCCGGTTTCTAGCAAAAGCACGTTATTATTTGCGTCTTCTGATAGTCGGTTAGCCAACACACACCCTGCAGAGCCAGCACCCACTATGATGTAATCATATGCTTGCTTACTCATTAAAACGGGCTCTCTATGTCGGTCATGCCCACATATACAGATTTGGTCTGGGTGTAGTGATCTAGCGTTTCAATTCCATTTTCGCGGCCAATACCAGACTGCTTATAGCCGCCCACTGGCATTTCAGCCGGTGAATTACCATAGCTGTTTATCCAACAAATACCGGCTTGCAGCTTATGGATAACGCGATGTGCCCGTTTAATATCTTTGGTAAACACACCTGCAGCCAAACCTAAGTGGGTATTGTTAGCACGCTGAATAACATCGGCTTCGTCTTCAAACACCAACACACTCATGACTGGGCCAAAGATTTCTTCTTTAACAATAGTCATTTCGTCGGTGCAATCGGTGAATACAGTAGGTGCTACAAAGTAGCCGTTTGGCGCTGATTCAGGGTTAAGCGTTGTACCGCCCGTTAGCACGGTAGCGCCTTCTTCAACACCTTTATTGATGTAGCTCATCACTAAGTCTTGGTGATTTTTAGAAATAAGTGCGCCTAAATTCACGTTTGGATCGAGCGGGTCGCCAGCCACTATGTTTTGTTCTGTACGGGTTTTAAGTTCGTCAATAAAGGCTTGGTATACCGATTTATGCACGTAAACCCGTGTACAGTTTGTGCAAACTTCACCTTGGGTATAAAAGTTACCCAGCATGGCTGCGCTTACTGCTTGCGATACGTCGGCGTCTTCAAACACCAACAATGGCGATTTACCACCAAGTTCCATGGTGACGTCTTTTAATGAACCGGCTGCATTCGCCACTACTTTTTTGCCTGTACCGACTTCGCCAGTAAAAGACACTTTTTCAATATCTGGGTGTTGGGTTAACCATTGGCCAACTTCTGCTGCACCTTGTACAACATTGAACACGCCAGCGGGTACGCCCGCTTCAAAGAAAATTTCAGCAAGTTTAATAGCACCTAATGGTGTTTCTTCTGAAGGTTTAAATAGTAAGGCGTTACCTGCCGCTAAGGCTGGGCCAGACTTCCAACATGCAATTTGTAATGGGTAGTTCCAGGCACCAATACCTGCACAAATGCCAAGTGGCTCTTTACGTGTATAGTAGAAGTCGTCGCCTACCATCTGCTGTTGACCTACTTGCGTAGGAGCAAGGCCAGCAAAGTACTCAATGACATCAGCACCGGTTACAACGTCTACACACTCGGCTTCTTGCCAAGGTTTACCGGTATCTAGCACTTCAATTTTAGCCAGCTCATCATTTCGTTCACGAAGTAACGCTACCGCTTTTAATAGAATACGGCTGCGCTCAACCGGTGTCATAGCAGACCAAATAGCAAAGCCTTCTTTTGCGCTTGCTATTGCCGCTTGTTGTACCGCTTCGTCTGCCACTTCAACATGGTAAATAACGTCGTCGGTAGCAGGGTTTTTAACCGCAAACGTCTCACCACTGCTATTAGCAATGAACTTGCCGTGAATAAAATTTTGATAAACTGGAGTCGTCACATTAAACCTATTTTGATAACTATCAGCAGCTTAGAACCCACTGATATTGTTCAAATTTACTTCGTCAGGCGTGCTTACCGCTTCACGCAGGCCTGATCGCTCGAAATAACACACATACTGCTTAATTAACGTCTTGAATCCGTTATTTATGCTTAAAACGTTTACAAACAGCGTTTTCACTAACGCCTACAAATGCTTTGCAACCGTTATACAGCGGCTAACTGAAAGATAGATTAAAGAAGCCCCTCTATTGTGTATTGAAGACTAAAAAAGAAATCTAACTCTATCTGAGAAATGTGTATTTTTTATTAATTGATCGTTCAATAAAAATAAATACTAAGGGATTAACACTAATAATTCAACGTTGACAAAGGCTGAATTTATTTAAAAATGATTTGAGCTAAATCTAAGGCGCTTTGTTTGAACCCAAACACAAAGGTTAAAATGCGCACAATACGCTGTTTTATTAGCTTAATTCTTTCGATTTAGATTTATTTATATACAATTTAAAGGGGTAGTTATCATGGCCTTCGACAACATTCGCTTTTTAGAATTACCGATTAGATTGAACACGAACAATTCCTTACACTAAGTACCAGCCTATAAGAAGATTACAAAACAACCAGAAAAATCCGAAGAAGTTAGTCTTATTTCATAAGAGTATTTCATAAGTGGACAGACAGAATTGTTTAGTTCGAATGGTTTCAACGTGTAGTAGCGTGCTATCAGTGGCGATATTAGTGCAATTTAATTCGTAGTATTCTTCGTAACAAAACCAAAATAGTGCATACTTTCGTAAGAAGCGGTAACACAGTGATGAATAAGGCGAAAATTACCTAAGTGCACAAAATTAAACTCACGCAAGATGAAAACCTGTCTTTTAGAGTCGATTATCAGCTATTACCGAGTGATCATCAGCGTCTCGACCTGTTTTTTTCACTGCCTGATGAAATGGGTATTAGCTCGAAGACCCTTACCGAAGAACAGTATTTTCACCACAGTATTCAAAACCACAGCGCCTATTATTCAGATCAGTTGCATGTTCCTTTGGTTCGAAGCCGCTTTATCAGTCAGAAAAAAGGCGAGCAAAGTGATTACCGCTTAAATTTAAACTTATACTCGTATCAAATCCGTACCGCACTCGACACAGACGTTAAGCAAACGCTGAAGATTAAAGATAGCAAAACGTTTTATCCTCAAGCTATCGTGCTAGCAGAGCAAACCTCAGATCTGTTAAAAAAACTTAGGCGCTACACCCCTTCTGACGAAAAACTCCGGGCGTATTTTGAGAATGCCGATAATTATTTGAGTTGGCAGGTAGAGCAGTCTTTTTTAAAGCTATTATCCTCTGCCCCTAAAAGTAGCGATTATTCCAGTGAGCGGAAATTTCTTTTCGATTTTTGTAGACGAGAAAGTCAGTACCGCGCAGATAATCAGTACAATTCGCAGATTACGTTAGATGACCCAAACCGCATTACGAACAAAATGCGGCTATTACAGCGTTTAATTGAATACGGTGTGGTATTTCAAAAGAAAACGAAAAGCCTTAATACTTATTTAAACCGCTTGGTTAAAGGTACGGTAACCGCTGTGATCATGGCTGCAGTGATGGTTTTAGTGCTAAACGCTCGTACTAATTTCACTGAGGTGACGGTGGCCTTCGTAGGTATTCTGGGGGTTATTTATGGGCTACGGGAAATCTTTAAAGAAGACATTACGCGGGTAATTTGGAGGCGTATTCAAAAAGGTTTACCGAAGTGGAAAATTATTTATAGCCACAGCGTAAATAAAAGCAGAATAGCCACCCAAACTATTTGGCTTGAATACATTCGTAATAGAGATTTACCTAAGCAGGTTGATAGACTGTATCAAACCCGTAGGCAGCAAAACAAACAAGCCGCTCAGCTGTTACATTTTCGTAGTGACACTCGCGTAAATGCGAAAAGCTTCTTGCCAGGTTACGATGATATACAACAGCGTATTTATTTTAACCTCACCCCTTTTGTTCGCTTTCTCAAAAAAGGCGAAGGTAGGCTGTATTCGCTAGAAAACAATAAAATTACTAAGCAGGCTGTAGAGCGACGCTATCAAATAAATGTAGTGCTCATGCATACTGACAAGCAAAAGCACCAGCAAGTACAGCGATTTAAGATAACCCTAAACCGCTCTACTATTATCAATATTGAAGCGCTGGAAGTACGTGAAGCAGATTAACCTATTACCAATCGCCCACTATTAATCAGCCCTGCGATTAACCCTATAAAACCAAGAATAAGACCACCGTAAAGACCTAGCATGTTAGAAACATTCATTGATTGCTCATATTGAATGTTTTCCCCTTTGAGCTGTCCGTGCTGTTCATACTTTATATCGGAAGATGGCGTATTTAGTTTCTGCGAAGTCGAGTAAATAATCTGATGAGCCCGCTTTGTTAAAATTGCGATACCTGCACCAAACCCGCAGTAGGTTAACAATGGAATTATAAATCCAGTAGACAATTCATAAGAGGCCGCAAATAGCATACCCCAAACAAAAATCCACACTAAGGTGTAATTACGCACCCGCTTAAGTTTTTTCTTATCAGGCTCATGTTTCATGTGACGTTCGGCTAACTTATGTGATGCAATTACCGCTACCATGGCAACAAGCGCACCTAACATAGCGCCACTAAATACCCACAACACTTTACTCCAAAGACTGTTAAATACACCGCCTTTAGAAGCACTTCCCGTAGCCCCTACGGCTACCGCCGCAGTTGCAGATTTAGGGTTAGCTAATAAGGTTAGCGTCATTGAAGTAAATGTGACCGTAGGCGTTGTGGCAATAATAATGCGACTGAATTTGTCCAGCGTTAGGGTTTTAAGCATGGCTCGTGCTCGCGAAAGCTTTTTTCTTACTGCAGCATCAGAAATATCAAGTAATTGCGCGACATGTTTTGTAGAACATTGCTCTCGATAATATAACAACACCACTTCTCTACTATCCGATGGCAGTTCATCTATAAGGGCTGCGATTATTTTCTTTGTTTGCTCGTCTGATATCTTAGTTTCCAGCGCATCGTCACTTTTACAGAAACTTGCCAGTATATTTTCGCCCTCATCACCTTTTATCGATTTCGAAACTTTATTGTCTCGTAGATAATTAATGGCCATATAACGCGCCATTTGGCGTACCCAAGGCATAAAGCTTTTGGGGTTGGTCAAAGTAGATAGATTTTGCCAACAGTTAATAAATACTTTTTGCGCTACGTCTTCGCTAGCATCCATGTCTTTTACAATACCAAGCGCAATTGCACTTACCGTATTTTTGCTTGCATTAATTAAGCGCTCAAAAGCTTTAATATCTCCACTTTGCGCGGCAATGACATCTGAAGAATACACATCCATGCGCTTACTCCTTTCCTATAAACTGTGTTGTCTGTTGCAGTAACCATGGCAAATCATCGTACATAATAAAATGACGAGATTGTGTGTTCATCACCACTTTTGCTTGCTTAGCATTGGCAAATTGTTCTGTGTATAACTGTTTAACCATCTCTTTACTGTCATTATCACTAAACCCGCCACTGGCTCCGAGAAATAGTATAGGAGTATTACTGGAGGTTATAGCCGACCGTAAGTCGGATGTCATCAAGTCTGCCATTATTTGCCCCACTGTCTCTGGGTGCGAACTTGATGCCATAGACAGCACTTTAGCTTGGTTCAATTCGCTGGTCGTTTGAACGTGGATACCTTGACGTGTATACGCGCTTAACTGCTCTTGATTCATATTAGCGTACTGTGATTTAACGCTCATTGCATAAGGTTCTGCCTGTGCTGCTGTGACCTTATTACTACGAGTAAAAATAGGGGTAATAAAAGGCAGGCCATCTACTGAGACCACTTTACTTACTCTTTCTGGTAGCGCAAGTGCAAGCTGGTAAGCAATATGACCTCCCATGCTATGTCCAACGACTATCACATTATTTAAGTTATTATTTTCAATATACGATACCAGCGCAGCGGTAATTTTTGATAACCGATTATTTGGATAAACTTTGTTGTCCGCAAAACCCGCCACTTGGGCAAAGTGGCTTCGATATTGCCCCTTATAGTAACTACCAAGCTCGTGGGATAACTCTGACCAAACTGAAGCGTTAGACATTAAGCCAGGTATAAATAACACGTTTAGTTCATCATGTTTGATAGGCTTGTTGGAACTGCTGTCATTATTCCTGCTTATGGTTTGAGTACTAGGGGTTTGAGTGCTGGGGACTTGCGTCTTGGCGCTATCAATTTGTTCGTAAACGGTGACAGGTACAGTGGCTAACGCAGAGGTATCTTCTGCGTGTAGGGTCGCTGAATTAATTAACAATATGGCGGCAGAAAATAGCGTAATTAAGTTTAAAAATTTCATGGTTTCACTCCTCTTTAATCTATAGTCACGCGCTGCAGCAAAAGTGTGACAACAATTTTTCGGAGTAAATTAAAAAAAGTAATAGTATTGGCTATTATTTGTTAATTGATAACGCCACTAAAAAAATAGCACCACTTATTAGGCTAAACCACCAAACAAGTGATATCGCCAGCGAAGGCGTAGCATTAACCGCGACTATTAAAGACCCTACCACCAATAGCCAACCACTTATACGCAGGCCATTTTGAATAAATTTTTTGCCATCAACCTTACGCGTATGGCGTTTTTTATTTTCATACAACCACCCTACTAGTTTGAAATGTTTGTTGCTCGCTAATGCAAGTAAACCAATACCAAGTACCACTAAAATAGTTACCGTTAACATGTCTAACTACTCTTTTTTTGTTTCTAGGTTATCTTGATTACACGTTGCGCCACTTAAAGAGGAGGCGGACAAACGAACTCTTAGCCAATACGCTAGTGCTGAAAAAACAGCGCCGCATAATACAAACCCTAGAAAGAAACTTAAGTAAGTAATGTCTGCGGTACCAACGGCACCTTTTATTCTTTCAAAAGGCATACATATTCCAACCACTGCTAGACTTATAAAGCTTACGACAGCAACCAATGTCTGTTCAAACCACGCGTTTTTTGCAGGCCTAAAAATGGCGTGTACCAAGCAGTATAGCCAAGCAACAAAAAACGCACTAATTTCCATGTTAGCTCGGTTTAAGGTGTCGGCAGGGATAAGCCGGTTAGCAAGCAAAAAAAACGGGCGTTGCAATGGCCATTCCCATAATGGAAGCGATGTTGCCCTTTTCCATAATGTGTAACGATAAGGGAATACGCTTTTGTCCTTTACTAAGGTTTGTACGCCGCTGATTAACCCAAATAATTAACCCCGACGCTATAAGCACGCAGCTCAATACACCTAAGCCAAAGAGTAACCATCTTAAGCCAGTGGTAGCAAAGTTCGCTTGGTGTAACCCATACATTATTCGCCTGAAAGTGGCGGGTGCACTTTCATCTTCATAGCCTTCAAGAGGCGTTGCAGTATAACTTGAATAAACAAGTCGGTCGGCGCGGTTCGAAACCGTTAGGCTTTTAGTGCGTTCAATAATAAAGCGGCTATTTTCGTTACCCGGCGCTTCTACCGTGATTCGCTTAATCGCGTGTGGCTCTTGCCATTGTGCTTTTAAGCTAGTCAGTATGGCTGAGTACGCTATCGATTTGCTTAGCATATATTCAGAGGCGCCTGCTGCCGAGCTTTTTACCGAGTTTGCTGCCGTACTTGTACTATTAGTAAGTGGTGGAAGCGATGGGATGATTGCTTTATTTACGCCCCGCTCGCCTTGTTCAAAATGCATATTTGCCGAAAAAGGCGTGTACATAATGGCGTAAATCATAATGGCACTTATACAAATCATTAAGCAAAAAGATAGCGTTACAATGCCGACTAATGCATGAAGATCGGAAGTCCATTTTGATATCTTGCCTTTGCGTAAGGTAAAAAAGTCTTTGAAGAAACGCCTATGAGTATAAATTCCACTGAAAAGAGTAAGCAGCATAGCCATAGCGGCTATTCCGGCGATATAGCGGCCGCCGTAACCTCTAAGCTGCAAGGTATAGTGGAAATTCCTGAAGAACAATCCCCCTTTGGTGTCGGTTGTTGACCCAAGAAGCGTAGCGTCTTTGTTAAAACTCACCGTATGACGTGTTTTTCCCTCACGCCACTGAACATACCAATGTTGCTCTCGGGCGGTAGGTAGGTAAATTCGCCATGAACTAGCGTTTTTGGCATGATGTTGTAAGTAGTTTAACGATTGTTCTATCTGGAATCGCTGACTCTCTTGCGCCACCTTTGTCTTGGTCTGCGTATTGGTTTGCGTATAGCTCGCCTCGTCTACCACAATATTTCGGTCAAACCCATCGCCTACAATAACCTGCCGCTCTGGCATCATCCAATACGTAATTTCTGGGGTAAAGTAACTTAGCGTACCCGTTACGAAAATAACGAACAACAACCAGCCAGAAATAATGCCTAAGTAGGTATGAAGCCAAATCATTGTTTTTCTGAATGTTGTTTTCACAATACCTCTACCAAGGGCAAAAATAGCACGGCTAACGCGATAATCAGAGTACAGCTAATCAGCCATCTCACAATGTTCGATACCGCGAAACTAGAAATAAATAGAATAAAAAAAGCGACATAACTCATCATGCTAGCAGTGAGCACAGCTACGCCTTTGTTGATATGCAATAAATGCACGAAAGAATAGGTTAAGTAAATGGATAACAGTGCGGATAACGCATAGCCGCCAATGATGGCGACTATGCTACGCAGTATAATAGCTACGTTTTTATTCAAGCGGTTTAATACCTGTCTTACTATAAATGCCTAGGATTAAAAGCGGTACGCAACCGTTAACTTGGCATTTCGTTCTTCACCAGGAAGACCACCAAGGTACATAGCGCTACTATAGTAATCGGTATTATCAAGTTTTTTGATATTTAGCTGAACATCCCAGTCGTCAGACACATAGCTAATTGCAGCATCCCATACTGTGTATGAATCTACGAAGGCATAGTAAATACCAAACGCAGATGCTGAAATAGTACGCTCATCTTCATAAGACACACCCACACTGAATTTAACGGGTGCAGGTAATGCGCTGAATGAATGGCTGTAGGTCAACCACGTACTTGCCGTTTTTTCGGCAATACCTTTGGTTTGTTCTTCATCAGTACTACTAGCAAAATTACCCGGTTCTGTTACCGGCTCTTGGTACGTAGCATTAGTGTTAAGCGCCCATTGCTCATTAATGTCGAAGTTAATATCAATTTCAACACCGGTAGTACGTTCTTGCTCATCGTAGTAGAACTCTGGCACATCAATGTTGTAAGCAGGGTCGTCAATATTGTCTTCATACAATGGATTGGTGTATTGCAGGTTCGTTCTTGCGGTATCGAACACTACGATTGAACCAAGTAACTGTTCAGATAACGCGGTAAAGCGTAACCCTAAATCCCACGAGATTGACTCTGAGTCAGGGCGGTTATCTTCTTCGCTCAGTGAACCTAAAACACTGTAAGCGGTTCTACCTTTTGAATGGTTTATAAAGGTAGAGATATTCGGTGTTACTTTGTAGGTTAAGCCCAAGTTGTAAGTGAAACCATCATCGTCGGCATCGTACTCTGGGTTACCATCGCTATATTGGTTCAAATAGGTTTGTTTAACCGCACCATAAGCACCGCCGAAACGACCTGTAAGGTATTCATTGAAGTACAACACTTCTTGAAAACTTACGCCCCAGCTAGATACGTCTTTTTCATACTTGCTGCGCAGCGATGGGTTGTAATCATCGAACGTACCCGTTGGCCAGTTTGGATTACGAATATCTAAAATGTAAGGCACTGCATCACTTCGAGTATCGTCAGCATCCCAAATAGACCACTGCGCGTAGGACATTTCGTGATCTTCGTAGTTCGCGCTAAACAGATGCTCACCTTCAACGCCGCCAGCCGACCACGTATTCGTAACATCAATAAAGTATTGCCATACTTTTTCGTCAGCCACAATGTTTCGGTATTCCTGTCTACGAGCGGCAAACGGGTACAACACATCGTCAATAACTAACGGCGCACGTGGCTCCAAGTTGATTACATCTGTACGTTCTGTATACACATAGTTGTATGCACTGGTTTGGCGAATATAGTCAGTCTCGTATGTACGGTATTGTAATTGCTGAGTCAGTGTCCAGTTATCCGCTAAGTTCACATCTTGGCGTATTTTGATACGAAACTCTTTGCCTTCATTTGGCTCTGACAATGGTGAAATAAGGCTAGTATCACCTAAATCATAGGGTTGAACACCATCTGTAGAGGTTAGCGAAGCTGCAAGCTCTGCAATTTGCTCATCGGTTAGTTGCAATCCACCGCTATCTACGTCGCCATTAACTAAATCTGACGCGGTAACACTACCAGCCTCAGCATCTAATAAGGTTAAGTCGATTAAGCGTACCGGATGACCGATAGAGTCAATTTGGATAGCATCGTCGATATATGCAGCGGAAATTAAAAACTTATTGTCAGGCGAATAGTCATATCGCAATGAAGTATAAAGCTCGCTTCGTTCATCATTAAGTCCACGATAGCCGTCTGATTGTTCATGATTAGCCACTACGCGATAAGCCAATGAATCATTTATGGCGTTTGTTGCATCAAACATAAGTGAGTAACTGTCCCAGCTACCTACCGATGCTTCTATCTCGTATCGCTCTTCAAACTGTGGCTTTTTCTCGATAAGGTTGATAATCCCGCCTGCTTCACCCATACCGTAAAGACCCGTTGCAGGGCCTTTTAACACTTCAATGCTTTCTACATTAGTCATTGAACGTGTTGGGTTGTAGCTATTACCTAAATCTGCACCAGCATAAATACCATCGTAGGTGTAATTTACACCTAAGCCACGAATAGCAAGGTTATCGCCTACCCCGTAGTTATTGCCATCTTGGGTTAAACCACTAATGTTACGAATACTTTCTTGTAGCGTGTCGACGCCTTGTTCTTTTAATAATGTTCCATCAACCTATACTACAGCGGCAGGCGTTTCCATCAAACTCATGTTCGACTTAGTAGCCGTACCAGATTCTAATATCAATCTGTTGTGACGACCGTAAACGGTAATGATATCTAGGTTTTCGTCCGTTACAGCTTGTTCTTGTTGTGTTTCTTCACCACTTTGCTCTAAGGACGTAACATCCTGAGATTGAACAGCTTGGGCCGAGATTGCAGTGGTATAAAAAAGGGAGAAAATCGCAGTAGCTGCGCTAACTTTGGTCGTGTGTGTGAAGTCTAAGTGCATTGTGTGTCCGCTTTATTAATTGCAAATGATAATCACTTTTATTATCAGGCGCGCATGGTATTTAAACACACTATTAAGTTCAACTAAATTTACACAAAATCCTTATTTTACTACTCCCTCTACTTGTAACTAATCAGTGTTTGGCGAATACAAGCGAGGCTAGTCGGCATTTGGCCATTCAGATTCATCAAGTATACCTTTGGAAATCAACGCCTTTCTAAGCGTATTTATTTTCATCTTGAGTTCATCACGGATTAAACGAATTGCAGGCGTGATAAGTTGACGGCTAGGTAGCACTAGCCACATTTCAGTAAGCGGTACGTGATAAGCAGGCATAACCCGCTGAAGGCGCCCCGCCAGTAAATCCTCTGCAATATCAATAACTGACTTCTTTGCGATACCCACCCCATCAACACACCACCGGCGCACAATGTCGCCATCGTTCACTGCGCGGTTACTTTTTACTTTAACTTTGAATTTCTCTTTACCTTTCTCGCCACCTTTGTAGAGATCCCAACCGTCGTGGGTTAGCTCGTACAATTTGTAAAGCAATGCATTGTGATTTGCTAATTCTTCGGGGCTAGTAGGTTCTCCATACTTTTCAATATAGCGTGGCGAAGCACAAATAAAGTGTGGAATATTACAAATTTTGAACCCATACATATTGAGCTCTTGAACCGCGCTTTTGGTCATGGCTCTTAGCGCAACGTCTACCCCGTCGCGGTAGAAATCCACACGACTGTCACTTACCTGTAACCTAACTGATACGTCTTCATGTTCCGCCATAATATCGTTTAGCAAAACCCGCATTAGGTTACGTCCCATCTCCGAAGACATGGCCATTTTCACTTCGCCGTTAATGTCTTGCTGCTCTTCACTGATGCGCATAACACCTTGTTGCAGCAAGTCTAATGCTTGCTGACATAAGGGTAGAAAACGCTCACCTTCAGGAGATAGCCGTATTTTGCGGGTAGTTCGCACAAACAGTTGAGTGCCAACGTCTTGCTCTAACCGTTTTAAAGCTACGCTTGCGGCAGAGGAACTTATGTCTAGCTGGTTCGCTGCAGCAGTTATTGAATGCAGTTCTGCCACCTTGAGCAATACTTGCAAGTCTTCTATCTTCATAACATCTTCTTTCTTATTTAGTAGAATTTAGTTTTATTAACGCTATGGTTGTGTAACTACAATGGCATAAACTTTAGCCAGGTTCATTTTATTATAGCTAAAATCGAATCAATATCTTCAAACACGGCAACTATTATCCACGTTTTAGCGAAAGTGTATTGGCGATTTGCCCATTTATCCACCGTCTTTCTGCACATAAAATACACCCAAGCAATCAAGTTAAAGGGTTTAAAAATGAAATTCACAATTAAAGCAACAACACTCGCACTTGCATTATCAAGCGCAGTGGCACTTTCAATATCATTTACAAGTACAACAGTTTTTGCCGCAGAAACAGCATCTAGGGTCGTAGCAGCAGATGAGATTGAATGGGGTTACCTTAACCCTCTTCGTGGTGATAAGAGCCCAGGCGCAGCAGACCTTTGGGGAGACCGCACTAAAGATACCGCAACCGGTATGCTGGTACGCTTTAATAAAGGTTTTGAATCTCCACCGCATATTCATAATATTACGTATCGCGGCATCGTGATTGAAGGTGCTATGCACAACGACGATCCTACTGCAGGTAAAATGTGGATGCCTGCTGGTTCTTTTTGGACCCAACCTGCTGGCGAAGATCACACCACAGCAGCAAACGGTAGCGCCAATTTAATCTATTTAGAAATTGATTCTGGGCCTTATTTAGTACAACCATCTAGTGAGCATTTTGATAATGGTGAACGCCCGCTAAACCTGCATAAAGACAATATTGTGTGGCTTAACGATAGCGAATTGCACGATGTAAGTGCACCAGGTGTGTCATCTACCTACGTGTGGGGCAGCGCCGCCGATATGAACGGCTCAATGGTGAAGCTACCCGTCGGTTTTAACGGCTCTATAAGTACTGATGCTAGTGAGTTCCGTGCTGTGGTAATAGCAGGCGAAGTTAAATATCAATCTGAAGATGTTAGTTCACCTATCACCTTAAGCGCAGGAAGCTATGTAGAGTCGACAGGCGCATTTGAACATCAAATTGTTAATGAAGGTAAAGGCGAAGAAACTATTTATATTCGTACTGATAGCGATTACCAAGTGCGCTAGCATTATATATTTACAATAACCTATTGATATTTATAAATTAGCTTTCTGTTATTTAATGAATGCCTCTAGTAAGCAATACTAAAAATCTGTTGATTACTAGAGGTTGATTAAACAAAAAAGTAAATCCGAACGCTTGCTTAACACGCTGAGAGGAAATTTATTCTTTAGGCTTGCGGAGATTAAAGCTTGCCCATATACATACGTGTAGTAAGCCCCACTGCAATAGTAATTACTACGCTAGTTAATGTGCCCAACAATACATATTCCGTTAGTTTTTTGTCTTCGCTTTTGGTTAGATCGCCAAATCTAAAGATAGATTTAGCAGCAAGTAAGAAACCTATAGCGGCAAATTGATTTATTAACACAAAGGTAAGAATAAGAAGGCGCTCTAAATAACCAATTCGTTGCCCAGCCATGGCCAGAGTATTTTGGATAGGAAGCTGAACTAACGTGGACGAGTTGTGTGGTTTAGCATCTTCATCAAGCTCTTTAGTCCAAGGCGAAAGAAGCTGCTTAATAAATATGGAGGTGGGCTTCAAAATAACCATATAAGCCAATAGCACTGCCAAATGATGATGGTTAATCATTAGAACTTGCTTAAATAGCTGCCCAAGCTGGTTGGTCAGCAGTGCCCACAAAATTACAATAGCCCCAATATGCGCGGCCTGATCAATTGCGAAAGCCAAGGTACTAGGCCCCGCGTAAGACTTTACTGCATCGATAATAAAATGGCTTATCAACACCCCACCTGCAACCAAAAGTAGCGGCCCAACGTCAATGCTATCTAAGCCAGCTTCTTTTGATGCAACTGCGGTTAGTACGGATAGAGTTACCAATGCCGTTAATGCCAACACACCATGTAATAAAGAGTGGAGATACAATGCTGGCGATTTCAGGTGTTTGCTATTTCGGCTCTCTACCCACCTGCTTGGCTGAAAATAAAAATCTCCAAGCAAATGGGCAACTAACAGCCCTATCACTATGCTAAGTTGCTCCATGCTTACCGCTCCGTTTTAACTTCCGTTGCCATATAACGTAAATAATCACCCACTAAGTGGTACTGACTGGCATTTAAAATACGCGTAATATTGCTGCGAGTTTTCCCTAGTGCGCTTGCTATTTGCTCATGTCCTTTATCTTTTGCACTAATATAAGCTAGTAGGGTTTCTGACTGAGTCTGAGTTAGCGAAGTAATATGACTATCGACAAATGCAGTCATTAAGGATGCGTGTTTGTTGAAGTCTTCATCATCACTGATAAACACTAAATACTGAGACTTGAGATTATCTAGCGCCCTGCCCGAACGCACAAATGCACTTCCGGTTCCCGTTTTCACTTGGCCTTCGGTAACGCTCACTTCGCCAAGCGCTACGCTAATACGTACATCCGTAGATGGGGTACACGCCTTTAACGCTAACCTCACGCATATGGCAGCTTGCATCGCCAGTTTAGGTGTACAAATGACAGCCTGAAAGGCATCACCACGAAATAGGTCGTATTGCCCACCATGACAGGACGTTTGCGCTTTAAGTTCACGGGTTAGGACTTTTAGCACATGAGTTAAATCGGCGTCGCTCAAATGCTGCGAATTCGCAATATCACCGGTGATAACCGCTGCATATTTTTTTGTGTTTTCCATCGCTTCCTCTTTTAATGAGAGTAGCTCTTAAGTTGGGATTCACCCTAATGAATAAATAGACTGCCTGTATTTTTATACAGATGCAATATTATAATCTCCTTCGCTGGGTTACTAAGAATGTTACCGTAAATAAACCCTTTTACAAAAGTGATTAAAAATAGTCACTTTAAGCAAAGTTACCATAAACAGTCACAAGTTGACATTTTTTATTCACGAAGCTCATTCAAACTCCTTTAAAATCATCTAATAGCGTACTGTGACCAGACAATTCTGCTCTATTCACATAGATACTAACCGAACAGAAAGCATCCTATTCGCTAGTTCTCACACTAACCCATGTTTGCAAAAGTAGAATGATTACTCTACCATGACAATACAAAGGTAGAGCAGTCATTCTACCCTTAATGGCTATACCCACAAAAATGGCTATACCGATAAAAATGGCTATACCGACAAAAATAGCTATACCGAGAGAAACCTGTACCGAAAAAGTCTATATCTGAAAAAACTTGCTATTGGAAGCGATGATGACACCCGACGAACGAAAGAATGACATTGCAGCCCGATTAGAAACTGCGTTTAGTACTAATGGTTTTACCCAGCCCAATATCGCCATGTTAAAAACGCAAACCGGCACGACGCTAAAAACCCTATACAAATATTTTCCATCTAAAGAGGATATGATTATTGGCGCTCTCACCCATAGGCATCAGCGTTATTTATCCTTCCTAGCCACAGACTGCCCAGACAATCTCACGAATGCGGTCAAACATGTGTTTGCTCGCCTAGCCTTATGGCTTAAACAATACGCGCCTAACGGATGCATGTCGTTGCAAGCCCTCTCTAGCTATCCAGATTATGATCGAGTAACAACTGCTGTAAATACTCACAAGGCCGATGTTCGCCAGTGGCTTTTAGCACTAACCAATAACAGCTCAATGGCTCATTCACTTTTCATATTACATGAGGGTATGTCGGCAGCTTGGCCCACCATGGGCGAAGAAGCTTTAGCTACAACCCAAGAAATGCTCAACAAACTACTTCTCGAACACGATTTAACGTAAAGGAGATTTTTTATGTCACAACTTCCCACTCAAATGAAAGGGGTAGTACTTACCCACCATGGCGACCTTGATGCGTTAAGTATTCGTAGCGATATCCTGTACCGGTTCCTGGCGCAACTGATGTTGTTATTAAGGTAGCCGCGGCTGGGGTAAATAACACCGATATTAATACCCGAAACGGCTGGTATACAAAGGGCGACGTTGATGATGATGTTGAATCTTGGAACGGCGCGCCTTTCGCACTGCCTCGAATTCAAGGTGCAGACGTATGCGGATATATTGTTGCAGTGGGCAGTGATGTAGACACCGCTCGCATAGGTGAGCGAGTTATTATTGAGCCCTGCTTAACTGAAGTCGATGGCGTTGAATTAAGTGCGCCTTGGTATTTTGGCTCTGAATGTGATGGAGGTTTTGCCGAATACACAAAAGTAGCCGAAAAACACGCTCTTGCAGTGAACACTAGCATGTCCGATACCGAACTTGCGTCTTTTCCCTGCTCCTATTCTACTGCTGAAAATATGCTTCACCGCGCTAATGTTGTGGAAGGAGATCGTGTACTCATCACCGGCGCATCAGGCGGCGTAGGCTCTGCTGCGGTACAATTGGCTAAAGCACGAGGTGCAACGGTCGTTGCCATCACCAGCGAGTCTAAGCAAGAAGCGTTAAGAACGCTTGGCGCAGATGACACACTAACTCGAGATTGCAACTGGTTAGCGTACGCTAAAGATAAGCCATTCGATGTAGTCATAGACTTAGTTGCAGGTCCGCGATGGCCAGAGCTACTAGATATGATGAAACCATTTGGCCGTTATGCTGTTTCGGGTGCAATTGCTGGGCACACCGTACCACTCGATGTTCGAACGCTATACTTAAAAGATTTACAACTACTGGGATGCACTGTGCTATCAGAAGGTGTATTTGCCAACCTAGTTAAGCGTATAGAAAAAGGGGATATCTCGGCGCTTGTGTCAAAAACGTATCCTATCGACGAAATTAAACAGGCCCAGATAGACTTCGAACAGAAAGCGCATATTGGCAAGCTTGTACTGACGTTTTAACGCAGTACAACCTCCTGCGCTTCCCATACATCAACACGGTTACGCCCTAACGATTTAGCAAGGTAAAGTGCAGCATCGGCTTGCTTTATAAATTCATTAGGGCAAACCGGATGGTCAAATGCCATAGTAGCAACGCCCAAGCTTGCTGTTAGACGATTATTATAGGCTGATAATTTAAATGGTATTGCCGCTTGCTCTATATTCCTACGAATGCGTTCCGCCACTTTTAATGCAGCGCTTAAGTTTGTGGAAGGCATAATGACAGCAAACTCCTCTCCACCATAACGGGCCACCGCGTCATCATTCCCTATACAGGTTTTCTTAATTATTTCTGCCACGCTAATGAGTGCATCATCGCCCGCCACGTGCCCATAGCAATCATTATAATTTTTGAAATGATCTACATCTATAAACAGTAAGCTAAGTGGGGTTTTACTAAGAACGCTTCTTTCAATATCCCGTTGTAATGTATCGTCAAACAACCTTCTATTCGCAATGCCGGTCAGGCCATCAATATTGGCTAACTTAGCTAATTTTGCATTCGCTTCAATGAGTTCTTGCTGCGCTTTATAAAGTGCCCGTTCGTTATGAGCATTTTGCAGCGTGTTAGCCAACATTTGTGCTATACGCTGTAAGTACTTAACGTCATGATTCTTCCACGTGTACGGGCTGCCCGTAATATCGCAGCCGATAAAACCAAAAATACCATTATCCAATACAATAGAAGCACACAAAATAGAGCAAATATTTTCCCGCTCAAATTCTTCTTTTTCCCCTTTTGCTTCTTGGGGTAAATTAGCCACGTTGTTTACCTTAAAAAGTCCATCTTGTTTAAGTTTCCTTTCAAAATAAGGCATGGTATTCATTGGCAATGCTTGAAGGTCGTCTTTATAAGGTGTAACCCCAGCTGCAACCCATTCGTGACTGTTACAGGCAAATTTTTCATTGTTAAAAAATTCGAACAAATAGCAGCGATCTAAGTCACAAAACTCACCGAATGCACCTAAGATCCCTTCAATGAGATTGTCAGTTTTATCGCTTGTAGCGTTGATGAGTTGAGATGAGAAAGTAGAGAGTAAGCCATTAAAGGTAATGTGTTTCCCTACGGGAGAAGCCTCTTCCGGCGCGATAAATAAACTATTCTGCACCGCCCTTGCGTTGATAACTACCAAGCTAACGTTATCAAAAGTGATTATTGAGCTTTCAAGGAAAAACTGAATTCCCCGTTCCCGAGATTGGATCCTTACACACTGGCAAAGATGTATGGTTTCCTCCGCAATTGCAAAAGGATGATAACTGCCTAAAAGCTCGTCTTTTGTAATAGGATCGAAGAAGCGTAAACCGTTTGCAAAATCTTCAGATACACGAGCCTGGCCGAACTGACGAGCCAACGCAATACTCACGTCAAATTTCGATGCCCCAATGGGTTTAAATAGCAAACACGTAGGCAACTGACGGAGTAACTCTATGCCTTCAATTGGCTTCACATAAAATCCTTATGGGAAGTAAATTTATCAACTATTACTATAGTACATATTATAAAAAAGTGCCTTTTATCGCTCTCGTATCGCATTACATTAACTATTTCAGCTTTTTTCAATTTTGGA